>Ga0101941_1000748_pt1 | contig 40847 bp, 42 predicted proteins | sample DewCreD2012metaG_3_FD_75242 | JGI IMG/M metagenome (GOLD analysis project Ga0101941, IMG submission 75242) | Hot spring sediment bacterial and archeal communities from British Columbia, Canada, to study Microbial Dark Matter (Phase II) - Dewar... ...
TTTTAGAATTATTGGACAAAGCAAGGAATTTTTGCTTTGTCCAATAAATAGTGTTAAGTTATTGATAGTCAATAATTTGTAAAAATTATCTTGAAATTATTTATTTTATGGGGGTTTTAATGGGGGGCAAAGCCCCCCAATGCCGAAAAATGGGCATTTATAAGCCGAAGGCTTAAATATAGGGTGGGTGGGGAAAACATAAGTAAAATAAATAGTTTTAGAATTATTGGACAAGGCAATTTTTATAAAATTTCATGCTTTAAAATTTTCACTATGAACATAACGGAAACTTTAAGAGATATTGTTGAAAATAGAAAAAGTGGATTATTCAAAGCAGGACAATATATACTCCTATTTAAGGAGGGAAAACTCCTTGAAGTAGCTGGAAAAACATCAAACAGAGAAGAAGCACTAAAAGATATCTTAGAAAATGACTATAAAGATTACGAATTTCAAGAGGTAAATTCATCTACACTAATCTCATTTCAGGAGCCTTTAGATATTTCCGATAAATTAACAAGAAAAAAAAGAGGTAGAGAAATTAAAATCGATGAGAATATACATAAAAAAATTCAAGACATTAAACTTATAGTCCCAAGCTTAAATAAAATTTTAGTAGGAAAAATAAAAGGAGAAATTATTGCTTACATAGGTTTTGAAGAAGGAGAAATAGATAATGTAGCAAATAATGTTGATTTAATATACGAAAAATTTATTAATCTAAAAGATATAATCCTTAATTCTGAAAATTCTTCAACTTTAATTAAGTTCATAGATGATAAGTACATATTATGTTCTTTGAATAGTTCTGAAAGTATAGGAATTTTGAGAGTTATAATAAGTGAGTTAATAAAATGAGTGATAAGAAAGACGTTATAAGAGTTGAGGGAACAATAACAGAAGTTTTACCAAATGCTCTTTTTAGAGTAAGACTTGATAATGGAAAAGAGATTTTAGCTTATCTTTCAGGAAAAATGAGAATACATTATATTAGAATTGTTCCAGGCGATAGAGTCATTGTGGAACTACCTGTTTATGATTTAAGTAAAGGGAGAATTGTTTATAGGTACAAATGATTGTATTAGATACTATTTTCGTTTTTTCTAACGAAAACTTTTCATATATTTTGAAAAACGAGATTAATTTTCAAAAAACAATAAACTACTTACCTGGTGTTTATCTTAAAAATAGATTTCCATCTTCAATAAATTTAAATTATAGAGGATTGTTATTTAATCAGATTGCTATTTATATTAATAACTTTGAAATAAATGACCCACAAACGGGACACCATAATTTTAACATTCCTTTAAATAATTTTGATATACCTTATGTAAAATTAAGAAATTTTCTTACCTTATCAACAATAAATTATGTAGAAAAACCAAAAATCAATTTTGAACTTGGTCAAAATAGAGAAAAACTATTCAATCTAATTGAATTAAAGATAAAAAATTTATCATTAAGTTATTACAATAACTTTGAAATTGGACATTATTATCAAATAACTTCGTACATAGGAGATTATGGATTTTTTGGATTTAGGAGAAATGACTTTGATACAACTGGATTTTTTTCTCCACCAGCAATTCTGCCTTTCGCATATGAAACAACAACAGTTTTTCTGGGAGTTATTAACTATAAATAATTAGGTTTTTTATTAAGAGGCCATTATGATGTGTTTCTATATGATTATAAAAAGGATGATACTACGATTATAAAAAATTTAAAAAATGAACATTTCTCTTTAAAATCACAAGTCAATTATGTCTTAAATTACAAAAACTCTATTTTGGAATTTTCTTATAAAAGAGATCTTTTAAGTAGTAATATCATTCAAAAATTTTTAAATAAACAATTTACATTTAGGGATTTTTTCAAATTAAATTCGCATATCTATCTAAAAAACTTACACTTATCAATAGGTTTTGAATACTTGTTAGACAATAAAGACTATTTAATAACACCAAATTTTGACATTAAATACAAAAATTTTCTTTTCTCTATATCAACATTTTCAAGATTTCCAAACTTCTTAGAGCTTTACTATCAAGATCCTGCCAATGTTTCAAATCCAAACTTAAAACCAGAATTCTATTTAAGTCCAGAAATTTCATATCAAAATCAGTTAGTTATAATTAGAACATTTTATAGGTATAATTATAATCTAATAGATTGGGTATATAATAATGACTCACTTAAATTTTACGCTCAAAATCTAAATCCAATAAATTCTTTTGGTTTTGAATTATTTACAAAAGAATTTTACAAAACACAATTTGGAATATCCTTTTTTAAATATATAATTAGTGAAAATTTGAATTTAAAGTATCTTGATAGAACTCCTCAATTTAAATTTTCAATTTTAAATAAATTTATTTCTTTAAATGTGCTTTATATTGAAAAATTAGATGAAAAATTAAGACCAATTTTTGATATTCATTTAAGATACAAATTTATAGCCTTTGGTATTGATGATATTTTTGAAAAAAATTATATAAATGATTGGCTTAAACCAAGTAGGAAAATTTATTTTAAGTTTTTAAAAGAATAATAATTTCTCTTAAAATTTCGCTTGCTATCACACCACTCCTATAATGTTCAGAAATAATTGGAGAAAATTCAACAATATCAGCGCTTATTAATTTCCCTTTTAATAACCTTAAACATTCAATAAGTTCTCTGAAAGTAATTCCATTTGGTTCTGGATTACTAACAGATGGAAATATAGATGGATCTAAAACATCTAAATCTAATGTTAGATAAAATTTATCATGCTTTTTAATAATTTCTTTTAATGGATTTAAAACTTCAAGACGATAACAATTTTCATTAATATATTCAAGATCCTTGGCATAACTCCTATAACCAAGTGTATAAATTAAAAAACCTTCTTCTTCAAGTCTCCTAATAAATGTTGCATGATTAAATTTCGAATTTTCAAATATATCTCTTCTATCTAAATGAGCATCAATATGAATAATAGCAAATTTTTCAAACTTTGATATTGTTTTAATTATCGGATATGTTATAAAATGATCTCCTCCAACAAAAACAAATGGAAAGCCATAATTTTTAATATATTTTTCAATAGTTTTTGAAATAAATTCTATTACTTCAAAAATGTTAAATTCCCAAGGAACATGAATATCACCTAAATCATTATAAGGTTTATAACTACTATTTTGATAAATTGAATAATCTTCAATTGATTCAATAGCCCACCTAATATAAGATGGACCAATTCTTGTTCCTTTAAAAAAATTCTCCTTTCCCTCATAACAAATTCCAAGAACATTAACCATTACTTTAATAATAGAACTTCCGCAGGTGTCATTATAATATTCTTTTCTTTTAATTCCTCTATTTCTTTATCAGATAATTTCTTTATTCTACACTCTCCTTCTTTCCAATCAATAATCCTGTTTATTTCAACCCTTCCAAAACCCCAAGAACTATCAATTTGATATATATTTCCATTTATCATACTTACTCTAACGATACCATTCCCATTAGGTTCAATAAATTCAAGCCTTCCTGTAAAATCCTCATCAACTGCTTTCCTTAAAATAGCTATAAACTCCCCCCTTATACTAAACTGCTTTGACATAATAAGTTTAAATAAAGTTTTAAAATTTTAAAGGGTGAACAAAGAATTATTTTACTACCTTTAAAATTTTAGAACTTATGATTATATGAGTTTAGTTGTTTGGAGTTTATGGATAAATACAAAGAGTTGGAACTTAACAGCAAAAAATATAAATGTTATATATCAAGATAATAAATTTATAATCCTTTTGGATAATTTCATTTTAAACAAAAACAGAATAGATAGTTTATTCCCTTTTGAAAACTCATTCAAAAAAGTATATATTGATTATCCAACAATTTACTTTATTACAAAGAATGTTGATACACCATTTTTAAGCTATAACTTAAATTCTAAAAAACTTAACTATTACGATATTAAGGGGACATTTTCTGACTTCTCAACGAAATCAAAAATTTTATTAGCATCTTCTAATTATTATAATTCTCAAAGTTATAACTTTTCTGATAGTTTATATTATCAGAAGTACGGATATAGGATTATTGAAATTTCCGATAAAAAACTTTACATAGATAAGGATAATAATTTAAAAGATTTTGATAATGATAAAATCATTTTTGAAGATGTTATTAATGTTTCAAAATCAATGAACTACTTAATTGTTTTTAAATCAAATATGGCTATTGTAGTTGATGAAAATTTAAATGAAGTCAAAAAAATTTATGGAAACTACAAAGATGGTTTTTTAATTGATATTGAAGATGATGGAAATAATGAAATTGTTTTATATGACAATAAGAGAGTTAGTATTTTTAATGATTATGGAGATGTGGAAGTTGTCTATAATTCAAGGGATAGTATAAATTGCGTTATTCCATTAGATTATAATAATGATGGAAGCTATGACTTTTTAATATCAACAACAACAGAAATTAAATTATTTGAACAAATACCAAGAACAAATTTAGAAATTGAAAAATTAAATTATCCGATAATTGAAACAAAATGTGGTTGTTTGTGGGGAATGATTCTAACTTCACAAAGGCCGTTGAAAGAGGACCCTTTCTCATTAAAAATTAAATATCAAAACGATGGTATTGAGCTTAAATTGGATAATAAAGGTAATGAATTCATCGTTATAAAGTTACTTGACACAAGAGGTTCCATAATAAAAACCATATATTCTGGAAAATTCAGAGGGATAAATACATTCAAAATAAGTGATTTACAAAAAGCAGGAATATATATAATTAGTATTGAAGGTGAGAAAAATAAACAAAGAACATCGTTTATATGGAACAAAAAATAGAACTATATTTAAAACAATACCCTATATTTGAGTTTTTAAAGGAAACTGATAGTTTCATTGTTGGTGGAACAATAAGAAGTTTAATTTTAGATGAAAATATTGAAGATATAGATATTTTAACATTTAATGATATTGATGAAGTTTCAAAGCAAATTGCAAAAATAACAAAAGGAACAATCGTTAAACTTGATGAATCAACCATAAGAGTTGTTAGTAATATAAATTACGATGTTTCATCACCAAGAGGTTCTAACATATTTGAAGATTTAAACAAAAGGGACTTTACATTCAATGCTATTGCTTATGATGTTAAAAATCGCTTAATAATTGACCCACTTTTTGGAATTAATGATTTAAAGAACGGAATAATTAGAATGTGTTATAATTTAGCATTTCAAGATGACCCAATTAGAATGTTAAGAGCAATTAGATTTTTATCAACATATAACTTCAAAATTGAAATGAATACTTACAATCAAATTTTAAAAGATAGCTATTTAATTAAGAAAAGTGCAAGTGAAAGAATACACTATGAATTAATTAAGATGTTTTCAAGTCCTAATCCATATAAAACATTTAAATTTTTAATTGATTTAAATTTAGCTTTCCAAATATTCCCTGAATTAGAAGATTTGAAGAAACCACTTGAACATCTTGAACAAAACATTTTAGAACATACCTTAAGAGTTATTGAATTTTTAGATTTTTACTTAAAATACTTAAATATGTCACCATTTCATTACTATATCCATAGATTTAAGATTTTAAATGAAAATTCAAACAAAGCAATTTTAATAATAGCAGGAATTTTTCACGATATAGCAAAACCAAAAACTTATAGTTATGAAAATAATCAAGTTCATTTTTATGGACACGATGTTGAAGGTTCAAAAATGTTTAGGGAAATAGGCAGAAGATTAAGCTTTTCCCGTAATGAAATTAAAATTATTAGCAATCTTATACTTAATCATATGCATCCACATTATCTTTCAGCGCCCGAAACAACAAGAAAAGCTATAAATAGATTTCTAAATAGATTAGGTGATTGGGCTTTTCCATTAGTTCTTATGGCATTTTGTGATGCCCTTGCTACAAAATTATCACATTATGGTGTTTCTGGACATTTGAAATTAGCAAGAATTATGGAAGATTTACTTGTAGAAAGGGAAAAAGAAGCAAATAAACCACCAAAATTAATAACTGGTTATGATATTATGGAAAGAGGAATTGAGCCATCACCTATATATAAAAAAATTCTTCAAGAAATTGAAGATTTAAGAGCAGAAGGAATTATTAAAACAAGAGAAGAAGCTTTAAAATATCTTGATAAAATAATAGAAAAATATAAAAAAGTAAATCAATAGCTAAGATTTCCAGGTATCAATTTGTGCTTTTTGTAATTTTCCTGAAAAATCAATATAAACTGTTTTCCATTCTGTAAATATGTCAAATACTGTCCAACCACCTTCTCTATATCCATTACCTGTTTCCTTAACTCCACCAAATGGTAAATGACTCTCTGCACCAATTGTTGGAGCATTTATGTAAGTAATTCCTGCTTGTAATAATTCAATTGCTTTCATAGCTTCATTAATATCATTAGTATAAATAGAAGAAGATAAACCATATCTTGAATTATTAGCAACTTCAATAGCTTCCTCAAAACTTTTAACCTTTATTACAGAAAGAACAGGACCAAATATCTCATCTTGAAAAATTTTCATATTAGTTTGAACATCTTCAAATATTGTTGGTTTAAACCACCAACCTTTTGAATAGTAACCATCCTTTAATTGTTCTCCTCCATAAGTTAATTTTGCCCCTTCATTTATTCCTATTTCAACATATTTTTTAATTTTTTCTAGTGATTGAGGATTTATAATTGGTCCCATAGTTGTTTTTGGATCAAGTGGATCACCTAATATAAGTTCAGGTAATCTTTTTCTTAATTTCTCCATAAAATCATTATAAATTTTCTCATGTAATATAAGTCTTGATGTTGAAGTACATCTTTGACCACTTGTTCCAAAAGCACCCCATAAAACTCCATCAACTGCTAAATCTAAATTTGCGGAAGGCATTACAATTTGAGGATTTTTTCCTCCCAATTCTAATGAAACTCTTTTTAAAAATTTGCTAGCTGTTTGATAAATTATTTTACCTGTTTCAGTGCCACCTGTAAATGCTATAACTTTAATTTCTGGATGTTCAACGATAAATTTTCCAGTTTCATAGCCAAAAACGATATTAAATACACCATCAGGAAGTCCAGCCTCTTGTAAAACTTCTGCAAAGATAGAACCGACTGCTGAACCATCAGGAGCAGGTTTAAATATAATACTATTTCCAGCAAGAAGAGCAGGAAAAATTTTCCAGGATGGAACAGCAATTGGAAAATTCCAAGCCGTTATTATTCCAACAATACCAATTGGTCTTCTAAAAGTTAGGGCAAATTTATTAGGAAGTTCAGAAGGTGTTATATATGAAAATAATCTCCTACCCTCACCTGAACTATAAAATGCAGTGTCAATTGCTTCTTGAACATCACCTTCTGCTTCTGTAATAGTTTTACCAATTTCTTTACTCATTAATTGAGCTATTTCTTTTTTTCTTTTTAATAGAATTTCACCTGCTTTCCTTAAAATTTCACCTCTTTTTGGTGCAGGAATTCTTGACCATATTTCAAAACCCCTTTTAGCACTTTCAACAGCTAAATCAACATCTTCTTTTGAAGAATCAGGAAAAATTCCTATAATTTCATCCCAATTTGCAGGATTTCTACTTTCAAAAGTCCTATCAGTTTTAGCATCTATCCACTTACCATTTATAAAATTTTTGTAATATCTCATAGCTTTTAAATTTTAAAGTATATCTATCAACGAACTTTTGCCCTGTTCAGTAATTCTGAAATTATTCATTTTACTATGTTTTCCCCACCCACCCTATATTCAAGCCTTCGGCTTATAAATGCCCGTTTTTCAGCAGGAGGGGGCAAAGCTCCCCTTAAATTCCCCCTATAAAATAAATAATTTTAAAACATTTTTTACAAATTATTAACTATCAATAACTTAACATCGTTTATTGGACAAAGCAAACAACTTTAAAATTTAATAACTATTATATTTTTCCTTACTTACTTTGAATTTAAGGCGGATAATATGGAGATAGAGTATTCTGATAAGGGTTATATTTACAAGCTAAAAGGAAATGTTTTTTTGAAAACAGACAATTATGAAATTTATTCAAACAAAGGAATATATTATGAAGGAGATGGTGTTTCTGAACTTGAAGGTAATGTTATAGTAAAGGGAAAAGATTATATCACAAATTCTAACTATTTAAAACATATTCAAAAAAATGATGAGATTTATTTAAGGGGAAATGTTTATCTTGAAGATAGTTTAAGGATTATAAAAGCAAATGAAGTTCATGTAAAAAATAATTTTTCAAGAGCAAAAAATAATGTTTATATTTACTTAAAAGATAAAAAAATTGTTTGTGAAGGAGATAGTGGAAATTACGATTTGAATAAAAAGGAAGGTGTTATTTTTAATGTAAAGTATATAAACATAATCAGAGATAGCGATACAGTTGATATTAAAACGAAAATTGTTTTTGTTTCTAAAGAAAACTTAAAACTTAAACCATTAATAAGTCTTAAAACGAAAAAAGAATTTGCAAAAGGTGATAGCTTAATATATGAAACATTAAAAGATTCAACTGAAAAAATTACAATTTACAATAATGCTTTTATATCATGGGAAAATGGTAATGGAAGATCTGATACAATCATTATTTATTATAAAAATTCAAGAATTGAAAATGCTCAATTTATAAATAATGCTAATGTCCAAACAAAAAATAATGAAGATATAATATCAGTAAAATCAAATTTAGTAAATGTTGAGTTTTTTGACAGTAAAGTTAAAAAGGTTATTTGTAATGATTTAATTGAAGGAGTAAGCGAAAAATGGAAATAAAAAAAAGACTTCCAAGAATTGTAATTGTTGGAAGAGCAAATGTTGGAAAATCAACATTATTTAACAAGTTAATTGAAAAGCCTTTTTCTATTGTAAAAAATCAGCCTGCTATTACGAGAGATAGAATTACAAAAATTGGATATTGGCTTGATTGGAGTTTTTATTTAACGGATACAGGAGGATTATTAGATAAAAAAGAAATGGAAGTTCTATATGATAAAGTTTTAGAAAGTATTAAAAAAGCCATTGAAAAGGCAGATGTTATTATATTTCTTACTGATGGAACTACTGAACCAATGCCTATGGATTATGAAATTGCGAATGTTTTAAGAAATTATAATAAAAAAGTTTTTTTAGTAGTTAATAAATGTGATAGGAAAGATTTTTCATATTTAGAATACTATAAACTTGGATTTGATAAAGTTTATCCAATATCTGCAGAACATAAAATTGGATTAAATGAATTATTTGAAGATATTTTTGATTATCTTAAAAATGAAGGTTTTGAACCTGTGAAAAGATATAAGAAATTAAAAGATAAACCAAGAGTAGGAATTATAGGTAAGGTGAATGTTGGAAAATCGTCATTATTAAATGCCCTTGTTGGTGAAGAAATTGCTATTGTTTCTGACATTCCTGGAACAACAAGAGATTCAATAGATGTTGAGACGAAAGAATTCATATTTGTTGATACTGCTGGACTTAAAAGAGAATTTAAAGATGACATTGAATATTATTCTTATGTTAGAACTTCAAGAAGTATCCATTATTCGGAAGTTCTTTTAGCTGTACTAGATGCATCGCAGAAAGTTACAAGAATAGATAAGAAGGTTGTAGGCATTGCTCAAAAAGAATACAAAGCACTTATTGTTGTCCTAAACAAATGTGATTTAATAAAGAAAAAAGATAGAAAAAAAGTTTTTAATTATTTCAAAAAGGAACTTGAATTTGCTGATTGGGCTCCTTTTCTATTTGTCTCTGCTAAAACAGGAGAAAATATAGATATTCTTAAACAAACAATAAAGGAGGTTTATAAACAATACAATAAACAATTAAGGAAAGATGAATTACTTGATACATTATCACAAGCATTTGAATTGAATAAACCACCTTCAAGAATTTATGAAATTAAGCAAGTTGGCCATAAACCTCCAACATTTAAATTTGTTCTTGATAAAGAATTTGAAAGCCATTATGTTAAATATATTGAAAGTGCTTTAAGAAAAAAATTCGGTTTTTATGGAAGTCCAATAAAAATTATGATGGAAAGAAAAAAATTATGAAAGGATGGATATTTAGAGATGGTTTTTATATTTTGGAAGGAGATTTTTTCTTAGTTAAAGTTTCTACAAAATTGATAAACGAAGCGTCAATAACTTGTGATGTTTGGTTAAATCAAATTCATTCAGATAAAATTTATATTATTGATGACATTAAAAATTTACCAAAAGGTAATTTAGATGGTGATGGAATAATTTTAAAATTGAAAAATGTAAAATCAAGAGTAAGAACTGCAGATTGCTATCCTACTATACTAATTGATAAAAAAAATAAAATTGGTGCTATTTTACATATTGGTTGGAGAGGTTCATATCTAAGAATTTTAGAAAAATGTATAAGAATTTTCCAAGATAATTTTTATTCAAGAGATATAATGGCAATCTTTGGTCCTGGTATTTGCTCAAAGTGTTATGAAGTAAAGGAGGATTTATTTAATTACTTTCCAAGAGAGTACTTTCATTTTAAAAACGAAAAAATTTTTTTTGATATTTTAACTTTCAATATAGATATTCTTAAAAAGTTTGGGATTAATGAAATTATTTATCCACCATCCTGTACTTTTGAAAATCCAATTCTTTATTCGCATAGAAGAAATGAAAAAAGTAGAATTCTAACAATTCTTGAAATGTTTTAGGATTTAGTAATTAAACTTGAACGAATCAAGGATTAAACGGTTGTCTTGATAAAATTGCTTTTTGTAATGTAATGCTATCTGCATAAATAATTTCATAACCCGTTGGAATACCTCTTGCTATTTGTGTTATATTTACTTTTATATCCTTTATTTTTTCATAAATATAATAACTCGTCGCGTCACCTTCAACACTTGGACTTAAACCAATTATAACCTCCAAAATATCTTCTTCAAAAATTCTATTTCTTAAATCATCAATAAACAAATTATTTGGCTCAATTCCTTCAATTGGAGAAATTAAACCTCCAATAACATGATATTTACCATTATAAACACCAAGTCTTTCAATATGAAACATGTCATACGGACTTTCAACAACCATAATAATTTTATCTCTTTGAATATCTGAGCATATATCACAAATTTCCTTTTCTGAAATTGTATGACATTTTAAACATAACTTTAACTCCTTTATTTCATTTAAAGAATTTATTAAATCTTCTAAAATTTTTTTGTTTTTTACAATAGTAAAAGCACTCTTTTCAGCGGTTTTTTCACCAATACCAGGAAGTTTTTTTAAATTTTCAATAAGTTTTAAAAAAGATCTTGGAAATTTCATATACCAAGTTGTTTCCTAACTTCAGGAGGCAAATCCTTTAACAATTCTTGCATCTTTTGTAATGATTGTTGTTGGGCTTTCTTTTGAGCACTATTTATTAAATTAACAATAGTTTTTTCAATTTTTTTAATATCTTGTACTTTAAAAATTTCTTCACTTAATTTTATATCAATTACTTCACCTGTCCCATTTACAATAACTTTTATTTTACCATCCATTCCACTCTCCTCTATCCTTGTGTTTTTAAGTTCCTTTTGCATCTTATCTATTTTAGCTTTTGCTTCCATAATTTGCTTCAAGTTTCCAAACATTTTCAACCTCCTATATTTTTATTATCTCTCTCGTTATATTCGTTAAGTTTATAATACCATTTTTTTCTTTATCAAGATAAACGGTGTCTTCAATTCTTATTCCAAATTCATTTTCAATATAAACGCCAGGCTCAATTGTAAAAACTTCATTTCCTTGTAATATCCACTCATCTGCTTTTTGACTTAATGCAGGCATTGCATGGACATCAATTCCAATGGAATGACCAAGTGCATGACCAAAATAGTTTTCATCATAACCAAAACTTCTTAAATAATCTCTTGCTATTGAATCAACTTCTTTATTCTTTAACCCGATCTTTGTCCTTTCTTGAACCAATTCTAATGTTCTATTAACAATTTCATAAATTTCTAAAAACTTTTTATTTATATTTGAACCCACCCAAATCATTCTCGTAATATCACAACAATATCCTTCATAAACCACACCAAAATCTATTAAAAGTGGATTATTGTTTAAAATTTTTTGATTTGAAGGTCTTCCATGTGGCATAGCACTTCTATAAGATGTTAAAACAATGGTTTCAAAAGCCATTTTCTCAACATTGTATTTCTTCTTTGCTATGTACTCCATTTCTATTGCTAGATCCTTTTCGGTCATTTTTTCAGGTTCTATGATATTTAAAATTTCTTCAAAAACATTTTTAGCAATATAACAAGCTTTTTTAATTTTATTAATTTCTTCATAACTTTTAACAGCTCTTAAATTCTCAATTATATTATTAGTAGGGATAAATTCAATATCTTTAAACTTTTCTTTAAAGCTATTAAGTGCGCTTATTGTAAAATATTTTCCTTCAACAGCTAATTTTTTTACTGGTTTTAATAGTTCTTCCATTGTATTGAAATAATCGTTGTAAATAATGACTTCATAATTTGTTTTGTCAATTTTTTCATTAGCATAAATTTTATATCTAAAATCAGTAATAAAATAGTTTTTTTCTTTGGTTATTAAAATTTGAGCAGATGAACCAGAAAAATTTGAAAGATATTTTATGTTTGATAAATTTGTAATAAAAAATCCATCAAAACCATTCTCAATTAAATAATTACGAAGGTAAGACAGCATTTATTTTTGGTAAAACAATTTCAGGTTTTAATCTTGGATCTTTTTTCCATTCCTCTCTAAAAATTTTTAAAGCACTTAAACGAATATCAACAGGATATTTACTAACAATTGGTTCAATATGTTTTATCCATAATTCAACACCTCTTTTATATGCCCAACCTCTTACATTTGTTGGATGTTTTATCAAGAATGTTTTAGCAATTTCAAGAGCTTTTTCAGTTTCACCGGCAAGCAAGAGTTCAGCAATTTTTGCCTCTGTTTTACGACTTTTCTTTTTTAATTTTAATTTTTGTTGTTTTTTAATTTGATATTGCTTCCATCTGCTCATATCCGAAAATTTTAAAGCATAAAAGTCTTTTTAATTTGCCTTGTCCAATAATTCCAAAATTATTTATTTTACTTATGTTTTCCCCACCCACCCTGAAATTAAGCCTTCGGCTTATAAATGCCCATTTTTCGGCATGGGGGACAAAGCCCCCCATTAAAACCCCTCATAAAACTAATAAATTTAAAAAATTTTTATAACTTATTGATTATCAACAACTTAACACTATTTATTGGACAAAGCATATCCAGACTGAAAATAAGTGAAGAGATTATAAATTTCAATATTTCGGTAGTAAGGGACGAAGTTCTTAAAGCTGTCTGCTTAATTTTAGGGTAGAAAGAAATTAAGCTTTATAATTTTCAATCCTACTATGAAGTTATTAGGAGTTTGTGTAGATCAAACAAGTCCTCATAGTTTAATATTTATAAGTAAGGAACCTATTAATATAGGAGAGTATGTTGTTGTTGATGATGAAATAAGAAAACTGCTTGGTATTGTATCATCAGTATATTCTGAAAATCCTTATATAACTGAATCAATTATAAATCCTGAATATGTTCAAAAAATAGATAATCTAACAAACAATATGGTAAAGTACAAAGCTGTTGTTAACCTTCTTGGTGAAATTACAGATAGTGGATTATCCGCATTAAAATATCCTCCAAGACCATCTCGCAGTGTATATAAAGCTGATAATGAAATTCTTAAAAAAGTTTTTAAAATTGATGATAAGAAATTTGTAAAAATTGGAACACTTTTAAATAATAAAGAAATTCCAGTTTATATAAATTTAGAACAAGCAATAATAAGACATTTAGCGATTTTGGCAATTACAGGTGCAGGAAAATCCAATACCGTAGCAGTTTTAATTGAAAAAATTGCCCAAAAGAAGGGAACTGCCCTAATTTTTGATATTCATGGTGAATATAAAATAAGTTCATTTAATGTTATTGATCCTAAAATAAATCCATATAGTCTTGATGTTGATGAGATTGCAGGATTAATAGGCATTGATATGGACACAAGTGCTCAGATGTATCATTTATTAAGTGAAATAATTGAAGAAATAAAGAGAAGAAATTATAGTAATGACGAGGAAGACACACTTTCAAAAGAATTAAGGAAAACATTTTTAGAAGATTTAATAACTGAATTAGATAATTTGAAAAACGATAAAGAAAAAATTAGAGAATATGGAAGAGATACAACATTTAGGCTTCTTAATCGTCTAAAAAATTTAAAAAATAAATTTGGAAGCTTATTTGTTGATGGAGCTACTGAATTATTGAAAAGAATTGTAAATGGAAGAATAAATATTTTGGATTTAAGTGGTTTAGATGAGGATAAGGCAGACATCATAATTAGCCATGTTTTAAGTTCAATTTTAAATGATAGAAAAAGAGAAAGTAAAAAACATTTAGAAGCTCCTATTGTTTGTATATTGGAAGAAGCTCATCTTTTTGCTTCTGCTCAAAGAAGAACCCGTTCCAAATATATTTTAAATAGAATTGCAAGAGAAGGAAGGAAATTTGGTGTTGGTTTATGGATTGTAAGTCAAAGACCAAAAGGATTGGACCCTGACATCTTATCTCAAATGAATAATATGATAATTCTTAAACTTGTTGAGCCAGAAGATCAAGTTCATGTTAGGAGGGCATCTGAAAGTTTGAGTGAAGAACTAATGAGATATTTACCATCATTAAATCCAGGAGAAGCAATTATTGTTGGTAATATGGTAAAAATACCTATTCTTGTAAAAATAGAGAAAAGCAGTACAAAAATTCAAGGACAAGATCCTAATGTTATTGAAGAATGGGAGAAATTAAAACAAAAACCAGAATTTTCAAATGATATTTAACATTGTTCAAAAATAGTTCATTTATTATTTCAATTTTATTTGCTACTGGAATTTTAATACCTATTAAAATTTCAACTATTTTAGCAATCATCTCAATAATTTTATTACCATTTTTTAGATTTTTAATATATATCCCCTTTATTTTTCTTGGTTCTTTAAGAATGGAGATTTATAAATACCCAAATATAAAGACGAACGATACAATCATTGTGAAAGTAAATGCTCCAAGCAAAGGAATTTTACCAATTGAAGGATTTGGAATATTTAAATCAAATGTTTATACTGGTCAATACCATTTGGAAGGTTATATTAAAAAGGATAGTTTTATCGTTTTGAGTTTTGAAAAAATAAGAAATCAAAATGAAATTTATTTAAAGTTAGATAAGTTTTTGAGAGAAAAAGCATTTCGTTTTGAAGATTATGCTATTATAACCGCTCTTATTCTAAATAATAGAGACTATATTCCTTATGAAGTAAAAAATGCTTTTGTTGAAACGGGGATGTTTCATATTCTTGCAATTTCCGGATTACATATAAGTTTAATTTTTCTTATTATTTCATTTGTTTTATCATTATTTTATATTCCAAGAAAATTAAACTTCATAATTAGTTCAATAATGATATTTTTATATACTGCACTTTTAGACTTTATCCCATCTTGTTTTAGGGCATTTTTATTTGCTATCATCTTTTCAATTTCTAACTTATTAGAAAGAAAAGTAAATATGTTAAATGTTTTTGGATTATCTCTAACTTTAAATTTAATGATATTTCCAACACAAATTTACGACATTGGATTTCAACTATCTTATTTAGCAGTTTTAGGATTAATATATTCACCTTTCAATTATTCAAAAAATTTTTTTATAAATATATTAAAATCATCAATTTCAGCTCAAATTTTTACAACTCCAATTTTATTATATCACTTTTCAAAAGCACCAATTTTGTATTTTTTTGGAAATTTAATAACAATTCCAATTTCTACTATTCTGCTCTTAAATTTACTATTTTGCTTAATTTTTCCATTTATTGAGCAACTTTGGGTTAGCCTTCATATTATAAATTTACTATTTATAAAATCTATAATTCTTCTTGAAAAGCTTAATTTACCTGCTTTGAAATTAGTAATAGATGAAAAAATGTTAATCATTCTTCTAATTCTAAACTTCATTATTGTTTCATTATTGCGTCGTTTATTTATTTTATCAAATAAACAATACTTTGTCCAATAATTTGGCTATTGATAGTCAATTTATTTAAAAAGTTTTAGAATTCTTTCTATAAATTTTTCAATAGAACTTATGTTTTTACCATTTTGGAAATTACCAAATTCATATTCAAGAATTTCTCTATCAACTTTTCCTTTCAATGTCCTATAAACTTCTGCCAAAAAGTACTTTCTTATTAAATTTATCCTTCCTTCTTTTTCAAGTCTTCTAACACTAACAAAAACTTTTGTATCCTTTATAATTCCAAATTTTGAAAGTTTCGAAGCCCTTTTTACAAAATCGTGATCTTCCGCTAAAAATAAACTTTCATCAAACCCTCCAATTCTTCTAAAAATTCTTTTTGTACATATAATACAAAATCCAGGTGCTAATGGATAGATTTTTTTTGTTCTTTCAATAAGGACATTTGCTAACTTAAAAATTAAATGGTCAATTTTCAAATTTGATATTGGTTCAAATCTAAATGTTGCTACTTCATAGTAATAATAATCAAATTCATAAATAGCTTTTTCTAAAAAATTTTTAGGAAGAATAACATCCGCATCTAAAAATAATAAATAATCACCAGCTGAAAATTTTGCTCCATTATTTCTTCCTGTGGCAGGTTTTCCACCTTGAACAATTTTTGCATCAAAACTTTTCGCGATTTCAACTGTTTTATCGTTAGAATTAGCATCTGCAACAATAATTTCATAGTTTTTATAATTTTGTTCTTTTATTGAATTTAAAAGTTTTGGTAAAAATTTTTCTTCATTTAATGTTGGAATAATTATTGAAATAAAAGGTTCATTCATAATTTGTAAATTTTTTCTGAATAATTCTTAAAAGCGTTTTTTGTGTCAAAAATTAAATTAGCATTTTTATATATAAATTCATAATCAAATATGCTATGGTCTGTTATAAGAACAACTAAATCACTTTCTTTTAAAACCTCCTTTGTTAACTCAACACTTTCAATTTCTAAATCACCTATCTGAATTTTTGGAATATATGGATCAAAGTAATAAACGATAGCTCCTTTATCTGAAAGAAGAGAGATAATATCAATCGCAGGGGATTCTCTTATATCATTTACATCTCTTTTATATGCTACACCAAGAATTAAAATTTTACTTCCTTTTATACTCATTTCATATTCATTTAATATATCCGCAATCCTTTGGACAACATATCTTGGCATATTTGTATTTATTTCACTTGCTACTTCTATTAACCTTGCATTATAATTTAATGTTTTCATCTTCCAAGACAAATAAATTGGATCAATAGGAATACAATGACCACCGATTCCAGGTCCTGGATAGAACTTCATAAAACCAAATGGCTTTGTTCCTGCAGACTCTACAACTTCCCAAACATCTATTTTAAGTATATTACACATAATAGCAATTTCATTAGCAAGTGCTATATTGACCGCTCTAAATGTATTTTCAAGTAATTTAGCCATTTCGGCAACTTTTGATGAAGAAACTATTATAACACTATCTATAATTTTTGAATAAACTTCATAAGCTAATTTTCCAGATATTTCATCAACACCTCCAACGATTTTTGGAGTGTTTTTAATTTTATAAATTTTATCACCTGGATTTATTCGTTCTGGTGAAAATGCTAGAAAGAAATCTGATCCACATTTAAGGCCACTTTCTTCTAAAATTGGTTTTATTACTTCATCTGTAGTTCCAGGATAAGTAGTACTTTCTAAAATTATTAAATGACCTTTTTTAAGGTGATTTTTTATATTATTTACAGCATTTAAAACATAACTTAAATCCGGATCTTTTGTTTTTGACAAAGGCGTGGGAACAGTTATAATTATAATATCAACCTCACTTAAAATGTTATAGTTTTCAAATGCCTTAATTTTGTTTTTCTTTACTAAATCCAAAAGTTCATTATTACTTATATCGTTTATATAGGAAATTCCTTCATTTATGTTTTTAACTTTATTTTTATCAATATCTATTCCATAAACTTCAAAACCATTTTTCGCAAACTCAACAGCTAACGGAAGTCCGACATAACCAAGACCTATTACACTAATTTTAAAATTATTGTTTTTTATTTTCTTTAAAAGTTCATTTTCCATAGTTTTAAATTTTAGAGGATAAATTAATTGCATTGTTGTTAAGCCTTTTAAAAGCATTAAATTTTAGTAAAATAAGCGAACTCTTCTTGCCATTTTCAGATATTTTTTAATATATTTCATATCTTCAATTATTACGCCTTTTTTTGAAGCAGAATGAATTACTTTATTATCTCCAATATAAATCCCTACATGGTCATAAGGACTATAAAAACTAAATATAAGTATATCACCTGGTTCTATACTATCAATTTGGACAAAATTTCCAAAATTTATATAATCTTTGGAAGTCCTTGGAGCTTTTATTCCAAATTCACTTAAAACTTTATAAACAAATCCTGAACAATCCATTCCATTATCGTCCATTCCACCAAATTTATATTTTATCCCTATGTACTTAAAGCTCACATAAAAAAAGGGATGAAGCGTATCTATACTTATTAATGAAAAAAAATTATCATTTTATAACTACTTTTCTTCTTTCTTTCTTACCTCCACTTTCTATAAACTCAAAAATATAAATTCCACTTTTCAAAGATAATTTATCATTTTTGCTTACTTTTATTGTTTTATATATTGAGCCATCAGGCTTAATAATATTTATATATCCTTCTTTTAAAAATTGAATTTTATTTCCAATTTGATTAAAATAGGTCTCATTTATATTAACAGGTGTAATTGTTGAATCAAAAATAAATCTAACTTCGTCTAAAACTGGTGTTTGTTCGCCATTATTTAATGAATTCATAATAATCATATATTGAATGAATTTAACCATTTGGGTTGAAGGTGGTATGTAAGGAAATGTAGAAATTGGTCCTATCCAATTTTGGTTATATATGTCTGTCCAATTTGCACTTGAAGAATACCTATAATAAAATTGTATGTTCGGAATAACTACACTACAATTTAAAGGATCAAATCCAATTGCTTCTATTCTTATAAGCTTGTAAGTTTTATTTTGACCATTAATATCAACAACATTAGAAATCATAATACCCTTATTTACATAAAGCAGTTCAGTTGAGTACCAATATGATCCTTCTGGTGATTGCCCAGTTCCAGCTCTAACTACTAAGTCTGGATCAGCATCCCCATCTACATCTCCAACACCAAGTCCAAAATAGCTTCTATTTGGAACACCAAAAGGAGTAATTTGATTGAAATTTATATTTTGATTATCTAGTACATTTCCACTTGTATTTTCAAAAATATAAATAATTTTATCGTTTGGTACATAACTTGCTACAAATACATCTTGATCTCCATCTGGTTCTAAATCCGCAACTACAACACCCATAGGATTATTGACATTTAGGATAATAGGATTATTTAAAGTATTATTTAAAAAGTTTCCAAGTCCATCATTTCTATAAATTTTTACCTTTCCGGTTCTATCTGTTACAATAACATCCAAATCACCATCATTATTTATATCCTTTACCCATAAAGCGTAAAAGTTAGCTGAATTATTATTTTCAATTGTTATTTTTGTAAATGATGGGGGATTTCCACCGTTATTCTTAAACCACATAACTTCTCTTTGAGTAGTTGCTATAATATCCTTTCTTCCATCATTGTTCACATCAGCAATCCAAACATCCCAAGCAGAACCTGTTCCACCATTATAAATTTGATATTTATTATATCTATGATTTTTACCATCTATATTAGAGCAACCAAAACCATTATTTGAATTATTAGGTAATTTTTCAAACCAATAGACCGAACCATTATTAAGATGAGTTACCGCAAAATCTAAATCTCCATCATTATCTAAATCACCTACCGCTATCCCTTCCGCCTCACCAGTTCCATTAGAACAACTATTTGAATTTAAATCTGCACATATTACACATTTTGACCAATTTATTGAATTTCCATTATTTATTAAAAGAACAACATCCTCATCATAAGAACTATGACCAACTGTAAATAAATCTATATCACCATCATTATCTGCATCACCCTCATCTATTTCATCTATACTTTCAATATCATTAGCAGCAGTTATTCTATTAGCCTGAGAAAAATTTCCACATCCATTAGTATTAAAATATATCCAAGCATGTTTATTTGAACCGCTTTCATCTGTAACTACTAAATCTAAAAATCCATCTTTATTGACATCATAAATATCAGGGTCATTGTCCCAACCACCGACAGTAGGATCTAACGAATGTTCTTTAATTGTTCTAAAAACACCTCTTAATCTTAATTTTCCTTGGAATAAATAGAATATATTTCCATCGTGTTTACAAAATTGATTTGAGAATGAACCATAAGGAGGATTTGTAACTAATGGACAATCATTAGAGCAAGAAAGATCTGTTGGATTTGTTTGACAAAATGGACTTAAATTTGATCTTAGAGGTCCGCCGTACCAATCAGTTTGAATTACACTTGTTTGTTCAAAAATTACCCAAATCATATTCTCACCTCCTTAATAAAGTAAATTATAAGGCTTATCTATATAAAAGTCAAGACCCCTTTCCATAAGTTTCATAATTACCTTCGTGTTTACAAAATTGAATGGACAATCATTAGAGCAAGAAAGATCTGTTGGATTTGTTTGACAAAATGGACTTAAATTTGATCTTAGAGGTCCGCCGTACCAATCAGTTTGAATTACACTTGTTTGTTCAAAAATTACCCAAATCATATTCTCACCTCCTTAATAAAGTAAATTATAAGGCTTATCTATATAAAAGTCAAGACCCCTTTCCATAAGTTTCATAATTACCTTTTGGAAAAGAATAAGATAGAATTTCGATTTCTCGTTATGCGGTTCATAATTTAGAATTTGCTGATACATCTTTATCATATTTTCACCTCCTTCTGAATGAAATTTTAATATAAATCCAATTCAAAAGTCAAGTCCTTAAAACTATCTTTACTATTTATTTTATTATCTTGGAAGAATTTTTTAACCTATTGTTTAAATTCCCACTTTCCATATATTTCCTTCAAAGTTTTCTCATTTATGTTCTTTACACTTCCATCATAAACAATTTCACCATTTCTTAAACCTACTACTCTTTCTCCATATTCCATTACTAAATCTATATCATGTAAATTAATAATTGTTGTAATTCCAAGCTCTTTATTAAATTTTTTAAGATAGTCCATCACTACTTTTGCAGTTGGAGGGTCTAAACTTGCAACAGGTTCATCTGCTAAAATGATTTTAGGTTTTTGAGTAAGTGCTCTTGCAATAGCAACTCTTTGTTGCTGACCTCCACTTAATTGATCCGCTCTAACATAAGCTTTATCCTCTATGCCAACCCTTCTTAAATTTTCAAATGCCAATTCAATATCCTCTTTGCTAAATAAATTAAATATACTTCTTATTGTTGAGACATATCCAAGTCTCCCTATTAAAACATTTCTTAAAACGCTTATTCTTTTGACAAGATTGAAATTTTGAAATATCATACCTATTTCTCTTCTTAAAGCTCTCAATTCTTTTTCATTTAATTCCTTTATATTTTTATTATTTACAATAAGCTCACCTTCGCTTATTTTAACAAAACCATTTATCGTTCTAATTAATGTTGATTTCCCTGCTCCTGATGGACCAATTACTATTACAAATTCACTATCATTTATTTCAAGATTTATATTTTTTAATGCTTTAAAACCATTTGGGTATACAACACTTACATTTTTGAAAATAATCAAATGCTAAAATTTTAAAGCTAATTAAACTTCCCAATTATTGGCTTTAAATTTCCAATATGAAATTTTATTTTTGGTTTGAAGATTTTTTGTAGTTTTTTTAATTGAGGAAATGACATTTAAAATTTCCTTTGAAGGTAGTTTTTGATTGTAGTTAAATTCATCAGTAAATTTTGTAGTATAAGTTCCATTTTTAAACTCTTCACTTTTTAAAATTTCTATTAAATAGTCTATATTTGTTTTAATGCCAAAAATTTTATATTCATTAAGAGCATTTATAATTCTATTTATTGCTTCTTCTCTTGTTGTTCCATATGAAATTAATTTACTAATCATAGGATCGTAATACATAGGAACTTCATAACCAGAATAAATTCCACTATCCAATCTAATATATGGTCCCGAAGGTTCTATTAAAAATTCAATTTTCCCAAAACTTGGAGCAAAATTATTTACAGGATCTTCCGCATATATCCTCGCTTCTATACAATGTCCATTAGGTTTTAATTTTGAAAGATAACTTATATTTTCACCATTCGCTATTCTTATTTGGATTTCAACTAAATCTATATTATATCTCCATTCAGTGACAGGATGCTCAACTTGTAATCTTGTATTCATTTCTAAGAAATAAAAATTCCTATTTTCATCCAATATAAACTCAATTGTTCCAACATTTAAGTAGTTTATAGCTTTAGCAAAATTTATAGCACTTTCAATAATTTTTTCACGAGTTTTGTCATCTATTGAGGGGCTTGGAGACTCTTCAATAATTTTTTGGTGTCTTCTTTGAATTGAACATTCTCTTTCACCAAGAGCAACTATATTTCCAAATTTATCTGCTACTATTTGAACCTCTATATGTTTTGGTTTTGAAATATATTTTTCAAAATAAACAGTTCCATCACCAAATGAACTTTCTGCTTCTTTTACAGCGATTTCATATTTTTCTAATAATTCATCTTCATTAAAAACAATTCTCATACCTTTACCACCACCACCTTTTGAAGCCTTTATTATAATAGGATAACCAATTTCTCTAGCATATCTTTTAGCATCCTCATAAGAATTTATTTTTGGGGAACTTGGTAAAATTGGAACATTTGAATTTTTAGCTATTTCTTTTGAGGTAATTTTATCACCTGCTAATTGCATGCTTTCAGCTGTTGGTCCTATAAAAATTAAACCTGCTTGATTTACTTTTTTAGCAAATTCTGGATTTTCTGATAAAAAACCATAGCCAGGATGGACTGCATTAGCCCCCGATTTTAAAGCAATATCTATAATTTTTTCCATATTCAAATAACTTTTTGAACTTTCAGAAGGTCCTATATAATAAGCACTATCACTTAATAAAACATGAAGTGAATTCTTATCTGCGTCTGAATAAATGACAACAGAAGATATATTCATTTTTCTTAGTGTTCTTAAAATCCGAACTGCAATTTCTCCTCTATTTGCTATTAAAACCTTATTTATCATTTCTTGAAGTTAGTCAAAATAATAATAGAAATTAATAAAATGAAAATCGTTATGTTTATAATTGTTAAAATTGTCATAAATTTACTGATTTTGTTTATTGTTTCATAAATTTTAAAAACTCTCTCCGCTTTATCAAAGTAATCTTTCATTATGTTCTTTATATCAGACCAAATTTCTTCTATTTCTTTAAGAATCATAACCATTGCTTTCAATTCTTCTTCGTTATTTCTATTTTCTTCCATAAGTTTAAAATTTTAAAGTTTATGCTTTATAATTTTGGAATGTTATTTCTTTTAAATTTGGTTGAAGTTGAGGTTCATGGACTTTTGGACATAGGAGATGGTTATATTATCGTTCTTTCAGATAAATCACAAATGAAATTTTTAACGATGACGATAGGTAAGAATGAAGGTGATGCAATTATTATTGCAAAGGAAAATATAGAAACACCAAGACCTTTAACTCATGAACTAACAACTAATATAATAAAAAACCTTGATGGAAACATAGAATATATTGAAATTTATGATTTAAAAGAAGGTGTATATTATGCCAAAATTCATCTAACAAAGAAGTTTTTGTTTTTTAAAGATGAAAGGATAATTGATTCAAGACCAAGTGATGCCATTGCACTTGCTTTAAGATTTAAATCAAAAATTTATGTTAGTGAAAAATTACTTGAAAATGTAGAAATTCCAAAGCCTAAAAAGAAAAAGAAATTTTATGATATATAAAACTACACCCAATTTTTTTATTCAATTTGTCTTAAAGAAGCTAATATGTTCTCCTTATTTACTCTTAAAATATAAACAGGATATTCTTTACCAATGTGAGAGAATAAATTTTCAGAAATTTTTTTAGGAATATGTGAGGGTGGAATGAATCCTCTTTGACCAAAAACAGATATTTCAAATCCTCCATTCATAACATTTAAAATTTTTGCTTTTATAGGGATATTGTTTTTTTTGGATTTTTTAAGAATTTTAAAAATTTTTTTTTCGTTAATTTTTGAATTAGTAGGTTTAAGTTCAATTTTTTTTGTAAGATAGTTAGCAGTTATAATAACCGCTTCAACCTCTTGATCAATTTCAAGCTTTTTCTTTGTTTTTAAGTAGCCAGTTAAGTCCAAATCTTTTAATTTTACTATATAACCTTCTTTAACTTTTCTCTCAACTATAACATTAATAGGTCTTTGATTATCATATAAATCAAAAACAATTTCCCATTTTTTTGCTCTTTCAATTATTTGCTCAGGACTTAACATTTGAAAATTTTAAAGCATAATCTTTTGAGATTATTGTCTTGCTAAAAACAAATAAATAATAAGATAATCTCTTTATTGGGTCTTCAATGGGCATTTTCTTATTTAAATCTCTATAAATTAAATCAATAGGAATTTCTATAATTTTTGGTTTGAGAAATATAAACTTTGCCCATATTTCACAAGGAATCGCATAATCCTTAGTTTTTAAATCTAATTTTTCAACTAATTGTCTTCTATATCCTCTAAATCCACAAAAACTATCAGTTATATTGAAATTTGTAATTTCATTTAGAAGTTTTGTGAAAACCATATTTACAAATTTTCTATCTTTTGGAAATTCAGTTAAAATTCTTGATTTTGGGTGATAACGAGAACAATTTACGAAGTCGTATTCTTCAAGAAGTTCCCTTATTTGATAGATGTACTTCGGTTCATGTTGTCCATCCGCATCCATAGTAATTATAAAATTATAATTGTTTTTTATTGCATATTCAAAACCTACAATCAAAGAACCCCCATATCCCAAATTATATTCATTCCTAATAATTTCCTTAAAAATTTTACTCTTTTTAGCAATTTCATAAGTTCCATCTTGAGAACTATCGTCAATTAATAAAAAATCAAAATCATTAAAACAAACTTTAATATCTTCAATTAAAGAGGGAAGATTTTTTTCCTCATTATATGCCGGAATAATTACAATTGCTTTATCCATTTTCAAATTGAAGTGTATAAAGATGATAATAGAAACCTTTCTTATTTATAAGTTCTTCATGTTTGCCTTCTTCAATTTTCTCACCATAATATAAAACAACAATTTTATCAGCTGATTTTATCGTTGAAAGTCTATGAGCAATTATAATAGCGGTTCTATTTTCCAATAATTTTTCAAGAGATTTTTGGATAATATATTCTGTTTCTTGATCTACATTACTCGTTGCCTCATCAAGCAATAGAATTTTTGGATTGTTAGCTAATGCTCTTATAAAAGAAATAATTTGTCTTTGACCTGATGAAAAGCTCGTTCCCCTTTCATTCACAAATTTATTTAAGTCCATTAAATTTTCAACATTTAGATATTTAAAATAGTTTTCAACTTTACCATTTTTCCTATAAAGAAAAACATTATCTTCAATGTTTCCCGAAAATAAAAATACATCTTGAAGAACAAGAGAAAATTGACTTCTTAAAAACTTTAAATCTAAATCTTTTATATTTACTCCATCAAGCAAAATTTCACCTTTTTGAACATCCCAAAATCTTAATAATAAATTCATAATTGTAGTTTTTCCACTACCTGTTGGACCAACAATTGCAACTTTTTGACCAGGTTTAACTTCTAAATTAAAGTTCTTTAAAACCCAATTTTCATTCTCATAAGCAAAATAAACATTTCTAAATTCAATATGTCCTTTAACCTCTTTTAAGATAATGCCTTTACCTCTATCTTCACCTTTTTCAGATAAAAGTAAAAATATCCTTTTTGAAGCAATAAATGCAGACTGCATAGTATTATACTTTTCTGCTAAATCTCTAATCGGATTAAATAACATTTCTATATAATTTATAAATGCTACTAATCCTCCAAATGTAAATCCTTGTTTTAATATATCAATGCCTCCATTATATATTAGAATTGCAATGGCAATAGATGAGCCAAGACTAACTAAGGGCATGAAAATGCCAAAGACATAAATTAAATTTAAAAATGCTTTAAACAAATCATCATTTATTTTAAAGAATTTAATTTTCATATAGTTTTGAGCATTAAAAGCTTGTATTATTGATATACCTACAATACTTTCATTTAAAAATGCGTTTAATTCTCCAAGAATCCTCCTAACATTATCATAAGCCTTTCTTGCAAAATATCTAAATAAGGCACTTGCTATTAATAAAAATGGAATAATTGAAAGAATAATTAAAGTAATCTTTACATTCATTAAGAGCATAATTGATATTATTCCAATTATAATTACAAAATCTTTTATTAAACTTACCAAAACAGAAGTATAAAATTCATTTATTGCATCAACATCATTTGCCACTCTTGTAACAAGCCTTCCCACTTTTTGCTTTTGAAGAAATGAAATAGGAAGTTTTAACAAGTGCTCAAATAGTTTGGTTCTAATTTCGTATATACTTTTTTGTCCAAGTAATGTTAAAATGATAATTTGAAAATAATTCAAAATAAAGTCAGTTATTAAGAGAATTAAATATAGCCCTCCAAAAAATAAAATACCTTTTATATCATCTTTCCTTAAATTAATAGGATTTTTCAGTTTTTTATAGTTTTCAACGGAAATTATAAATTTGTTTTTAAATTTTATAGAATTTTCTATTGAATCTGAAATTATAAAATATCTTTCATTTGATAAATATCCAAGTTTTTCAAGTTCTATTCTTAAATGATTGGGTAATTCATAAATAAGAACATAATTATCGTAGAAAGCATTTGGATATTTATCTTTCCATTCTGGAATTTTGTTTAGTTTAATTACTTGTGGTGTAATATATCTGTCAATTGTCAATTTAACAATGTAGGGCATTGATAGTTCAAGAATAGCAGATAATAAGACAACAATAATTGATATGATAAGAAATTTCTTATAAGGCAAAACAAATGATAGTAGTTTTCTAAATTCTCCCAACTTATTCCTCTATAAGTTCAACGTTTGCTCTTGGAATGGATAAAACGTTACCATTAACTTGAACTTTCAAAATTCTTGTTTTTGATTCAGTTTCTATACTTATAGGTTCAATAGGAAGCTCAACAACTCTTCCTATCAAGCCAAAATAAGGTGCCCTTATAATTCTGACAAGCTTTCCAACTCTTAAAGTTCCATCATCTTCATAATCAGTTTCTCTTCCTTCTTTTAGTGGGACAATAATTTCTGGTCTCATAACACCAGCTCTGATTTGTGTTGCACCATTTATAGAAGCCTTAAATCCATCTAATGATTTTAATAAATCAAATGTTCTTCTTGCCATTGATATTTTACCAAAACCTTCCGTTATAATAATTGTTGTGCTAATATTTTCGTTTCCTGTAATAGCAACGCCAATATCATATCCAAGAATTTCCTTTATTACATAATCATCAATACCTCCCACTACAATGCCATAAGCACCTCTTTCCATAGCTGTTTTTATTGTTTTAACATCCACATATGAACCGCCAATAATAATATTTCCTTCTTCATTTTCCAATAAATGTTCAACTTTTAATTCTTCATCAGGACTACTTACCGCCACTCTTATTTTTCCTATTTTTTCTCCACCAATTCCAAATATACCTTGAATATATGCCCCATAAGTTTCAATTTCAACACCTTCATTCTCAAATACCTTAACAACTTTACCATCAAAGTAAGCATTTATCTGAACTGGGATAGGTGGTTCTCTTAAAATTACCTGTCCTGTTATTTCTGATATATTCTCAATATAACCATCTATTGGTGAAGTAATTGGATTTTTGAGAAGTCCAAATAAAATTTTGCTAATAGCTATATTTTCTCCCTTCTTTATAGTTTCACCTTCTGATTTTGTTAGATATTTTCTTATTTCATTAGGACTTATTCCAAGAATTCCAGCAATATTCAAAATTACAACATTTCCAGGAATTTCTGTTTTTGCTACTATATCTTCTGCTTTTACAAATTGTCCTTCTTTTACAAGAACAGAACCCTTAATTGGTAATTTTCTTTCTTTTTTGATTAATGTCCATCTTGAAACTTTTAAACCAGGGGTATAAGCATATGCCATAACAAAAAGTTTAAAATTTTAAAGGTTGTTTGAAAAGCCTCCATATGCTTGGTTTTAAAAAATTATCCTTTATAATTTTGAAACTTTAAAATAGTAATGTTAAATTATCTTGGCTTAGCGGTTGGAAATTATTGGATTTATGATATTTATAACTTTAACATTAAAACATCAACACAAAACGATAGTGTAATTTCAATTATTAATATGCCAATTTATGGATTTTGTCTTAACCTAAGTGGGAAACTTGTTAAAATTCGTTCAAATAATGACTCAAGCTTTATATGGACAGGCAATAACTATTATCATAACCAACGAGTAATTTTTGCAAAATTTAATCCTAACTTAAATGATAATTGGCAAGCATGGGATACTTGTTTTATTCGTCTAAATACAAAAATCCCATTTATAGATATAGATGGAGATAGTATACTAGATACTATAATTTTTAAACCTTCATTAGCAAAAGTTGAAAATCTAAATCCAATTATTTTTAAAATTCAATTAAAATCAAAAATAATAACAACATCAAATTATTTAGATTCAATAAATCAAATTGAAATTCTAACCTATTCCTATAAACCGTACTTTGGACTAATTAAAATTTTTGAAGATTCAATATATCAAACTTATTATAAAAATAATTTTTCTTGGACAAATAAAATTCCTATATTAAGTGGCAAAATTTTAAGCTCTTCTAATTTAAATGAAAAAAACAAATATAAATTCCAAATTGGATATTATGACATTCTTGGAAGAAAAATAAACAAACCCAAAAAAGCTATATATATTATAAATGGTAGAAAATTTCTAATTCAATAACCTATTCCTAAACTATTTGAATTACCTAAAAATGGATGTGTTTTAAATTGATAACCGACTCTTAATTTTTGACTCAAAACAATAATGCCAGCACTAAAAACCATATTAGATGTATTATAACCAAGAATTATATTTATGTTCTTATGAGCTTTTATTAAAGTGCTAATTGAATATGACAATGGATAATTTTCCTCCAATAATGCATCAAGGAAAATATCATAATTTTTTGTACTATACCTAAAAGCAAATATACCCGCATTTCTTCCTTCATTACCTTCATATAATATACTCCCTGAAAACCAAAATGGTTGAATATATTTATAAAAACCTAAAACACTTCTTAAATAAAACTTTGTTTCCATATTTCCCAAATCATTCATAACATTCTGAGGTTCTAAATTTATTCCTATTCCTAAATTTTTATAACTTAAACCAATAGCAATTAAGTTTTCAAAAAATTCATCTGCTTTAATTGAATACCATCCAAAACCAAAATAATAAAATTGAAAACCAAAAAAATATCTACTTAAAATGTTTGAAAATTCAGAACTATAAGAAAACTCCAAACTTAAATTTCTACCAAGTAATTGAGGGCTATAAAGAACTGCTTCTGATCTTGAAAAAGTTGACAAAGAATTTGATGACAGAGAAAAGGGGGATGGTAGTAAAGGGGAAATAAAATTAAATATAATTAACATAATGAAAATTTTAAAGGTTTGATTGTTCCCTTGACAAAAAATTTTTTATGCTTTATAATTTAAATTATGATTTTAATTCTTTTTTATATGGTTTGTATTGATATAGGACAGCCGATAAATCCAAACACAGGGCAAATTCAAATTGATTTTAATTTGATTTACAATTCGTGCACACCATGCGTTAGACTTAATTTCATCCTTGGTCCCTATAATAGCCCAGATGATCCACAATGGCAGCAAATTTACAATCAAATAGTTAATACTTTGCTAAGCGCTTATATTAAAATATATGCTCTTATAGGTCATGAAGCAGTAAAAAATAACGAAGCTCTATTCACTTGTGCTTTATCACAAGAAAATCCTCAAAACCAAAATATTGTTGATCAATGGATAAACGAATATGTATATAATTTTGTTTCAATAGTTGATAAATTTAAAAATAGAATAAGAGTTTTTGAATCATTCAACGAGCCCAACAACTGGTGGAGTAATGTTTGTGGTCCAACAGCTATCGTTCATCCAAAATGGTTTGCTTATTTAATACAGCAAGTCTATCTTAATGTAAAATATTTCAACAATCATTGGGGCGACCCTACGTGGCAAGTAACACTTATATCAGGACCACTACTAACACATGATTTAGATAACGGTTCAACATACTTGGATAATACCTACTGGTATGGAAAAAATGTATGGGCTTGGGATTGGACACATCAGCAAACTGGCAGTTATCCTCTAGATGGTGTAGGTATGCATATTTACGTCCAACAAGGTAGTACTGATCCAAATTTGATAAGTTCAGCTATGCAAAACAATATAAATGCTATATGGAACACAATAATATCTTACGAAGGTTGGGGAACACAAAAGAAAATATGGGTTTCTGAGTTTGGATGGCAATCATCAGCAGTTGGACAAAATGGGCAAGCAAACAATATGACAACTGGTTTTAACACCTTACTAAATGATAACAGAATAGCCATTTCTACTTGGTACACACTTAAAGATTGGGGTGAAACTTGGGGGATTTATGATATTAATAATAATCCAAAACAATCTTATTGGACATTTAGAAATATCGCTAATTATTGCCAAACACCTTCAGGAAAATATGAATTTCCAAATAAAGGAGTTTTAAAAATTATAAAACCTGATGGTTCAATATACAAAACTACAACTTTCAATAAAAATTATCAAAAATTATCTTTAAAAACTGGCTTTTATATTTTTGAAATTTTTGATGAAAATGGAAAAAAATTTACAAAAAAGGTTTTAATCAAATAATAAAACTTTGTTTAACACTTTATCCTTTAAAATTTACAAACTTTATGTCAGAACATAAATTAGTTGATAAATATAAATTAATGGATGAAATTTCATTTTTCAGAACAATTAGAAGAATGGCTCTGGAAATTATTGAAAATGCAAATAATTTAGATTATTTTATTTTAGCAGGTATAAGAACAAGAGGTGTATATTTGGCTAATTACTTAAAAATTGAAATTGAAAAAGAATTAAAAACAAATGTTATTGTTGGTGAAGTAGATATTGCTTTTTATAGAGATGATTTAACACTTCTTAGTGAAGCACCAATTATTAAAGGTACAAAACTAAATACCGAAATTGATAATAAAGTTATATTTTTGGTCGATGATGTCCTATATACAGGAAGGACAGTAAGAGCTGCAATTGATGCGATATTTGATTTCGGAAGACCAAAAGCAATAAAATTAGTTGTTTTAATTGATAGAGGTTGGAGAGAATTACCTATTTATGCAGATATTGTTGGTAAAAAAATTACTACTACATATGATGAAATTGTGAAAGTAAAAGTAAAAGAAGTTGACGGGGAAAACGCAGTTTATATAGCGCAAAAAATATGATTAAAAAACTAACAATTTCAGATATAGAACCAAAAATAACTTCAAAAGATATAAACAACAATGTTGATTATCCTCAATTGCAAAACAGAGCTTATGAAGCGTTAAATCTTGGTTTAAGCATAAAGCATCCAAATTACAATATATATATATCACTTCCTACACATCTTGAATTAGAGAATGAAATTATTAAGTTAGTTAGCGAATTTGCTAAAAAAGAAGAAGCACCTTACGATTGGTTTTATGTTTATAATTTTAAAAATCCTTCAAATCCAATTGCAATAAGTCTTGAAAGTGACAAGGGTGATGAATTCTTAGAAGATAATGAAAAACTAATAAAAAATATAAAAAGTTCCTTAAAAGATTTATTTGAAAGTGAAAACTTAAATAAACAAAAAGAGGAAATTGCAAGTGAATATAATAGAAAAAGAGAAGAACTTATTAATAATTTAAATAAAAAAGCTAATGAACTTGGCTTCATTATTCAACCTATTCAACCACCGCATGTTTTTAACATTATACCTATTTTTGGAGGAGAACCCTTAACACCCCAAAAGTACAATTCTTTAAGTGAAGATATGAAAGCTTACATTGATTCCAAAAGAAGACAACTTGAAGAATTTATTGCTCAAACATTAAGAGAAATAAACAAACTTGATAAAGAATTAAGAGAAAAACTTGAAGAAATTGATAAAAATGCTGTAAGAAATACGATAAGAAATTATTTTAATGAACTTGAATTGAAATATCAAAATTATGAAAAAATTATTGATTATTTTAAAAATATGGAAGAAGACATTATAAATAATTTTCAAGTGTTTTTAACACCAGAAAATCAATTACCACCAGGTCCATTAAATCCTCTTAGAAAATATAAAGTTAATAGAATTGTTGATAATAAAAAGTTAAAAGGTGCTCCTGTGATATATGAAAAAAATCCTACTTATTATAATCTTATTGGAAGAATTGAAAAAGAAGCATTTATGGGAGCATTCATAACTGATGTTCTAAATATCACAGCAGGATCTTTACATCTTGCTAATGGTGGATACATTATAATAAATGCATACGATTTACTAAAAGAAGTATTTTCTTATGAGGCTTTAAAGAGAGTTATTAAAAATAGAGAAATTATAATTGAAGATATTGGTGAAAGGTTTAGCTTATTTTCTACAAAAACATTAAGACCTCAACCAATTCCATTTAATGCGAAAGTTATAATTATAGGTGATAGTTTTCTATATTATCTTCTTCAAATTTACGATATAGATTTTAGTGAAATTTTTAGAGTTTTTGTTGATTTTGAAACAGAAGCTAAATATGAAGATGGAATTAGATTTATTGTTAGTAAAATTGAAGAAATTATAAATGAAAATAATCTTTTAAAAGTTTCAGAATTAGGAATTTTAGAAATTATTAAGTTTTTATTTAGAATTTCAGAAGATAAGCAAAAAGTGCCATTAAATGTAAAAATTTTAAAAGAAATCCTAATTGAAGCAAACTACTTAGCAAAAAAAGAAAATTTAAATATAATTGATGAAAAAACTATTAAGCAAACAATTAAAAATAGATATTATCGTTATTCAAAAATTGAAGAAAAATTAAGAGAGATGATAAAAAGAGGAATTCTTATATTTGATTTTCAAGGTGAAAAAATTGGTGTTGTAAATGGACTTTCAGTTATTTTAATGCCTGAATATAGTTTTGGCATTCCAAGTAGAATAACTGCAAGTGTAGGACTTGGCAAATCGGGAATTATTGATATTGAAAAGGAGACAGGACTTGGTGGTAGAATTCATACAAAAGCTGTTTTAATAATTGGAGGATATATATTAGAAAAGTACGGTAAAGATGTTCCGATTAGCCTTCAAGTTAGATTAACATTTGAACAAAATTATTCAGGTGTAGAGGGAGATAGTGCATCTTGCGCTGAGCTACTCGCAATATTATCCGCAATAGCTGAAATTCCAATAAAACAAAACATAGCAATAACAGGTTCTCTAAATCAAAAAGGAGAAGTTCAACCAGTTGGAGGAATTCCCGAAAAAATTGAAGGATTTTATTATAGCCTTAAAATTATGGGGCTTTTGGATGGAAAGTGTGGAGTTATTATTCCAAGAAGAAATTTAGATAATGTTATTTTAAATGAAGAAGTTTTAAAATCTATTGAAAATAATGAATTTAATATATGGGTTGTCGATAGTTTTGATGATGTTATTGAAATTGCAACAGGAATGAAGGCAAGTGATTTTCATGATAAAGTTATTGAAAAACTTAAATTATTTAATAAAAAATTAAAGGAGTTTGAAAATGAATGAAATTTTAGTTTTCTTAATAATAGGAATTTTAGCTGGGGTATTTAGTGGTTTGTTTGGCATTGGAGGCGGTGTTATTATGGTTTTAGGTTTAACACTTATGGGTTTCCCTCAACAAAAGGCACAAGGTATATCCCTTGGCGCATTAATTATTCCTATTGGAATTTTTCCTGGTTTTTTGGAATATCTTAGAAACGGAAATTTAGATTTGAAAATTTCCTTTATCATGATGATTGGTCTTACAATTGGTTCTTTCTTTGGTGCATATATAGCAAATAAATTACCTTCAATATGGCTTTCTCGTCTTTTCGGAGTTTTCTTGATTTTTTTAGCAATTAGAATGATATTTAAAACTTAAAAGGAGGTCCGAGCATGAACAAGGTTGCAATGTTCATAGATGTTCAGAATGTCCATATAACCTTTGAGAGGATAGGGCAGGAAGTCAGGTACGATGTACTTCTGAAAGTTGTAGAAGAACAGTACAAAAGGAGAGGAAAGGAACTTATAAAGGCTATTGCCTTTGTTCCACTATTCCAAGGCGATGAAAGAAGAGAAAGATTAATTAATGCTCTATCATTTATGGGTTATAGAGTTGTTGCTAAGCCCGTAAAAAAATTGGCAGATGGTTCAGTGAAGGTTAGCATGGATATGGATATGGCATTAGAAATTCTTTCAGTTGCAGAATATGTTGATGAAGTAATTCTCGTTACAGGAGATAGTGATTTTGTTCCAATTGTAGATTATCTTTCAAGAAAAGGAAAAAAAGTTAGAGTCATTGGAACAAGAAAAGGAGCAGTCGGTATAGAACTCATTAGAGCATGTGATGAATATAATAATATGGATGAAATGGAAGGGGTACTAATGCCATTTAGGTACTCAGAAGGTTCAGAATATCCATCTGAAAGCCAAGAAGAATCTGTTTAGCTTAGGGGGGTTTGACCCCCCAATTTAAAATTGAAATTCTTAATTAAGTATTCAACGGAAATTTTCACAAAATCTGAAATTACAAGGAAATGGCTTATTAGTATTTTAAAAAATAACTTAAAACATTCATTTAAAAATGTTAAAATTATTCTTGAAAGAGATAAGGGAATTATTGAAATAGATGAAGATATAAGTGATAAACTAAAAAATGTTTTTGGAATTAGTTCATTTTCAAAAGTCCATATAATTCAATTTAGCAATTTTAATGAACTTATTGAAAAAGCTTATGATTTCTTCAAAGATAGAATAAAAGATAATTTTAAAGTTAAATGTAAAAGAAAAGGAAATCATAATTTTCATTCTTATGATGTTGAGAAAACTTTGGGAGAAAAACTGTCAAATTTAGCAAAAGTCAATATAAAAGAACCAAAATATATAGCATATGTTGAAATAGTAAATAACAAAGCATATTTATTGGATAAAAAAAACAAATGCTATGGCGGATTTCCAATCTCAAGTCAAGGCCAAGCATTAGTCCTATTGTCAGGAGGTGTTGATTCTGCTGTTAGTGTTTTCTATGCTTATAAGATGGGTACAAGATGTGATTTTTTATTTTATGACCTCGGCGGTAATACAATAAACTATGCTTTCAATGTTTACAAGTTCATTACAAAAAAGTTTTTAACGTACGGAAAATTTTACTATGTTGATTTTAAACCTATTATATTTGAAATCATAAAGAATGTAAAAGATAATTATAGAAATGTTGTTTTAAAGGCTATCTTTTATAAAATAGCTAATGAAATTGCTAAAAAGTTAAATATGAAGGCAATAATAACAGGTGAAAGCATTGGCCAAGTCTCCACACAAACACTTGATAACTTATCAATTTTAAATGAAATTTCGGAAATTTTCATAATAAGACCATTGATTGCTTTTACAAAAGAAGAAATCATATCAAAAGCAAAAGAACTGGAAATTTTTGATCTCTGTTATAAAGGAAAAGAGTACTGTGCAATTTCAAGACATAGTGCTGTTGTAAGTGCCAATAAGGAAAAATTATTATATTTCTTAAATAAAATTCCGCTTGAAGTAATTGAAAACGCTATTAATTCATTTAAAACTATTGAAAATTTGGAAATTATTGAAAATAAACTTGAAAGTTATGATATTTTAATAGATTTAGACAAAATTAATTTAGAGGAATTTTTAAGTAATTTAGATAAGCTTGACAAAAATAAAATCTATTTATTAAAGTGTAAAAGAGGACAACTAAGTTCAATTATTGCTAATGAAATGAGAAAAATGGGTTTTAAAGTCGTTGATAGTTAATAATTTATAAAAACTTTAAATATAGAGCAGATGGGCAAAATATAGAAATAATTATATTTTCAGAATTATTGAACAAAACTTTCTTTCCTTTGCTTTAAACTTTCAAAGTTATGAAAGACAAAGAGTTCATTATTATTTTGAAAAATTAAGAATTTTAATTTTAACAAAAGAATTATTAGAACTACTTAAAATTTTAATGAAACTAATTTCTCTTTTTAAACCTTGCTGTAAAGAACCTTAAAAATGGTGGCTCATAAACAAATTCAAGTCCTTTTATTTCAAATCTTCTATTATAAACATTAACTATCGTCTCAACAACATGGTCCATTTGACTGTTTGAATATACTCTCCTTGGGATTGTAATTCTTACAAGTTCTAAACTTGGTTTTCTATTTTTACCTGTAATTGGATCTCTACCTGCTGAAACAGTTCCTCTTTCCATAGTCCTAACTCCACCTTCAATGAAAATTTCAGCAGCAAGTGCTTGCGCAGGGTAGTAATCTTGGTCTAAATGTTCTAAAAATTTTTTTGCATCAAGATATATAGCATGACCACCGATTGGAAGAACTAAGGGTATCTTATTTTCTATTAATTTATTTCCAAGATATTCAACTTGTTTTATTCTACTTCTTAAATAATCATAATCAACCATTTCCCTAAGACCAATAGCAAGCATTACCAAATCTCTATCTGCTAATCCTCCATTATAAGGAGCACCATCAAAAGCAGTAGCAAATTCATAAATCTTACGATAAATTTTATCATCTCTAATTAATAATAATCCACTTATATTAGTTAATGGATCCTTTTTAGCAGAAATAGTAGCAAAATCACCATAACTTAAAATTTCTCTCACAATTTCTTTTATTGTCCTGTCTTCATAACCATCTTCTCTTTGTTTTATGAAATAAGCATTTTCAGCTACTCTTGTAGCATCAAAAACAATAGGGATTTTATAATAATCTGCAATTTCTCTCAATTTTTTTATATTTCCCATTGATATTGGCTGTCCTCCCGCCATATTAACATTTGTTTCGATACAAATATAAGCAATATTTTGAGAACCTTTTTCCTTAATAAAATTTTCAACTGCTTCAATATCAAAATCACCCTTAAATGGATATAAACTTTGTGGAATATGTGCTTCTTTGACTATCAAATCAACAAAAATTCCACCTGCGTACTCTTGGTGAAACCTCGTTGTCGTAAAATACATATTATTTAAGACATATTGACCTTTCCTTATTAAATGTTGTGAAATAAAATGCTCAGCTTGTCTCCCTTGATGAGTAACGATAAATTTGTCAAATCCAAAAATGTCATAAACACTTTCCCTTAATACCTCAAAAGCATTTTTACCATCATATTTCAATCCCTCAAAAAACTGCTCATCACTTTGTGAAGATGTTCCTGAATCGGTTAGCAAATCAATATAAACATCTTCACTTTTAAGTAAGAATGTATTATAACCTGCTTCTTCTATTGCTTGTAATCGCTTTTCTTTTGATTTGTTAAAAATAATTTCTATTCCTTTTAATCTATAATTAAATCCATCATAATCAATAATTTCGTATTTCCTCAATGGTTCTAATAGTTCATAATCCATAATTTCAATTTCATAAAAGCTTGTATCAAACGATTTTTTTAGCTTAGGATAGCTTTTATTCTTTAAATAATTTAAAACTTTTAGGAAATAATCATAATGTTCTCTAAAATATACCCTTTTAGGAATTCTTAAAAATACTTTATCCTCATAAGCTTTAACTCTAATTTGTCCTGATAAAAATAAAGCTAAATTAAAGCCAATACCATTTTCAATATTAATATAAAATCCCTCACTATTAAAACCTTCAACATTATAACCCAACCTTTGAACATTATCATATAGATTTTTTATTTCATAATATCTGTAATACCAATAATTCTCATCTAAAACTTGATTTAAACTAACTGCTATCAACTCCATATCTCTACCTGAAAGACCTCCATAAGTATGAAGACCTTCAAATGAAACAAGCCATTCACTAATTTGTCTATAATAATTTTCATCGTTTAATATAATTAAAGCCCCAACATAAGCCATTAAATCCGCATCTGCTGATAAGATAATTATATCAAAATCTTTTGTCATTTCATAAGCCAAATCTTTTAAATTACCATTTAATTTTCCTTCAATTTTCCAAAAAACAATTTGAGAAAATATATTACTTGCATTTAAAATTTTAAATTCTTTTATTTTTAAAAGTTCTAAAAACTTTTCAAATTCTCTCTCTATTGTAAGGTAATAAACTCCACTCCCCCTATTTAAAATTTTTCTATTAAAATAAGAACATAAAATTTTGAATGTATCTGTTGGATTATTTGATATAAAATCACTTTCAAAAACTTTTAAAATTAAATGTTCTGCTCCTCTTAAATTATGAACAGGAATTACAAAATTTTTTTTAAAAATTTCTTTTACACTATTTAGTATATTTATAAAATTTTCACTTCCCGCATAAGCTTCATCACCTTTAAACAAAGCACTATATTGCTCTTCGCTTAAAGCATTAGGACAATTATATAAGTCTAAAATAAAAAATCCAGAAGGAATTTTATGAATGTTATAATGATACTTTCTTGCTAAATTTAATCTTTCATTATAATCAATTTTCTTTATGTATTGAACAATTTTAGCTTTATAGTTTTCAGCTAACATACCAAAATTTTAAGGCAAAACTTTAAAATTTAAATTTGTGATATATTTACCTTTAATAATTTTCACAATTTTTTGTATTTTACTTTTTGATATTAGGATGGGAACAGGAGGAGATAATGTAATTTACATTATACTTTCAAAATCAATAGTTGAATATCACAATTATCTAAGTTTGTATTTATTCAATAGTCCATATCATACTCACTTTCCACCTGGTTTTCCATTAACTTTAGCTATATTTTATAAATTCTTTGGACCTAATGAAATATACTTAAAAATTGTTCCATTAATTTCTTCAATTTTTTCATTTTTTCTATTAACAATAACTTTTAGAAATTTTTATTTTCTCTTAGCTTTATCAACATCTCCCTTACTAATTGATTATAGTTCAAAGTTACTTTCAGAACCATCTTATTTATTTTTTTCCCTATTATCTATAATTTTCTACACAAATCAAAAATTCCTTCTTTCATCTATATTTGCTGGTTTTACCTTTCTTATAAGAAATGCTGGAATTTCAATAATTTTTTCAATAGTTTTAGACTTGATTTTAAAAAGAAAATTTAAGTTATTCATTTTAAGCTTAATTATTTCATCTGTTTTTGTAATACCTTGGCAACTTTGGACAATTTTCCATAAAAATCCAAATGAAACAACCTACGTTCAAGCATTTTTCTATAAAAATATTTATAATCCTCAACTTGGATATATTTCAATTTCTGACTTTATATTTAGAATTCTAAACAATTTTTTAAGTTATTTCTTTTTTATTATACCAAAATCAACGATAATTTTAGAAAGCGAATTTTTACTAAACATAATTGGAATTTTAATTTTAATTGGATTTTTATTTGGATTTTTAAAAGAAAAAAATTTTAGAATTATAAAAATTTATTCAATTTTTTATTTAATAGTTGCCTTATCTTGGCCAGAAGTTTGGACATCTGATAGATTTATTTTGCCAATTTTACCATTCATTCTTTATTTCTCATTAAATTCATTAAATTATCTTAATAAAACTATTTTTAAGTTAATTTGTATTTTTATATTTGCTTTTAACTTCTCTTCAATTATTCAAAAAATTCCTCAAAATTTTAATGATTGGTTGTTATATAAGGAAAATCCATATAGTTTATATTCTCCTGATTGGCAAAAATTCTTTGAAGCGATTAATTATATTAAAAACAATATCCCAAAAGATAAAATTATTGTTTCAAGAAAACCCGAATTTGTTTATTTAATAGCAGGAAATAAAGGTAAAGTTTATAAATTCTCATATAATGCTGATAGTGTATTTTTAAGTATTAAAGATTGTGATTATATTATTCTTGATAATTTCTTTTGGACAGGAACAACTCAAAGGTACTTATTACCTGTAATTTTAAAATATAAAGATAAATTTCAAATTGTTTATCAAACTGATGAACCAAGAACCTATGTTCTAAAAGTTCTAAAATAAATAATTTTTAGAATTATTAAACAAGGCAAAATTTTAATACTTTGTCAAATAAATAGTATTAAGTTGTTGATATTCAATAAGTTATAAAAATTTTTTAAATTTATTAGTTTTATGGGGGTTTTAATGGGGGGCTTTGCCCCCCAATGCCGAAAAATGGGTATTTATAAGCCGAAGGCTTAAATATAGGGTGGGTGGGAAAAATAAGAAATAATCGTAATTTTAGAATTATTGGACAGGGCAAAATTTTAATTTTTGAAA
>Ga0101941_1000756_pt1 | contig 40179 bp, 36 predicted proteins | sample DewCreD2012metaG_3_FD_75242 | JGI IMG/M metagenome (GOLD analysis project Ga0101941, IMG submission 75242) | Hot spring sediment bacterial and archeal communities from British Columbia, Canada, to study Microbial Dark Matter (Phase II) - Dewar... ...
TGCTCCTCTCTTCCCAGGGCATGTTTGGTCTCCTTTCGCGTTTACCAAATTTGCCCCGATTGTATCACAAAGTGTTACCCATGTCTCCGAACATGTGTTACCTATCTATCCGGTCTGTACAGCAGGAGAGGGGGCGGGGGAGAGGTTAAATCGCTTCAGTTTTTCAAAATTCAAAGTTGCCGCTACATTCTCAGCGGGAACCTCCGAAACAGCCTCATCCGCCTACTCATACCGCAACGCCTCTATCGGGTTCAGTCGGGAAGCTCGCCACGCGGGGTACATGCCGAAGAAGATGCCCACCGCCGCCGAAAACAGGAACCCCGCCGTCGCTGCCCAGAGCGGCAGGTGGGTGGTCAGCCCCTCTCCACCAAACAGCTTCGCCTGCCGTGTGCCCCAGCCGATAAGCAGACCGGTGCCCCAGCCCAGCAAGATGCCGATGATACCGCCCACGCCGGAGAGGGTCATCGATTCGATGAGGAACTGCAGCAGGATGTCGCGGTTGCGTGCCCCCACCGCCTTGCGGATACCGATTTCGCGCGTGCGCTCGGCGACGGTAACCAGCATAATGTTCATGATGCCGATACCGCCCACCAGCAGGGATAGCCCCGCAATCGCGCCAACCACCAGCCCGAAAATGCTCAATACCCGTCCGATGGAGGAAATCAGTCGCTCCTGGCTGTCCACACGGAAGTAGGGTTGATTGTCATGGCGACTCATGAGCAGCTGCCAGATTTCGTCCATCGTCTCGGTGGTGCGTTCGGGTTCGCGTGGCTGGGCGAAGATGACCGACACAAGGTCTATGCCCACAAACCGCTTCTGCAGGGAGGTAATGGGCACAAGCACCCGCTTGTCCCAGTCCTCTCCGAAAGTTCTGCCTTTTGGAGAGAGCACGCCTACCACCGTTGCAGAGACGCCTGCAATCTCCACGATTTCGCCAACCGGGTCCCTGTTGCCGAACAGCCGTTTCTGCACCTCTTTGCCCAGCACGCACACCTTTGACCAGTTGTCCAGGTCCTCCTGAGTGATAAACCGCCCGCGCTCCACTTGCAGGTTGTGCAGATACAGGTATTCGGGTTGGCAACCATCCACTGCGGCATCCATCTCCTCCGCGCCGTAGCGTATCTTCTGGTTGCCCACATTGAACTCCGCACTCACCATCTTCACACTGGGGCACTCTTGCAGGATCGCCTGCGCGTCTTCCATGCGCAGACCTTCGATACTGCCGGGCGTTTCGCCGCGCTTGCGCAGGGACGGGTCGTACACGATGATAATCAGGCTGGAGCCCAGCTGGCGGAACTCCTCCACCACGCGCGAACGCGCTCCCTCCACCAGCGACACCATCAGAATCACCGCCGCCACGCCGATAATCACGCCCAGCATGGTCAACAGGGAGCGCAGTTTGTGTCGGCGCAGGTTCGCCAGCGCGGTCAGGAAGGAGTCTATCAGGCTCATTGTGTCTGCTCCCTCTCGCCCTCTTCGCTTGAGGCGGTGACGTGCATCTCAAACTGCTGGCGCTTGGGACCGGTGAACGGCTGGGGGCGCACCTTCTCGCCCTCCTTTAATCCGCTCAGAATCTCCACGAAGGCGTCACCGCGCAAGCCGGTCTTCACGGTGCGGGTCTCGTTTTTATCCACCGTCTTGCCGTTGACCACTTCACGGTGCACCACGCTCACCCTCGCAGTGCTGGCATCCACGAACTGCAAAGCCTCCTTGGGCAAGCGCAGGACGTTCTGCCTGCGCTCCACGATGATTCGACACTTTGCGCTCATGCCGGGCTTCATGCGCGGGTCGGGTTTCTCAATCTCCACTTCTACAGGGAATTTAATGACCGCTCCGCCCGGCGCGCCCTGTTGCGTCACCGACGAGGCGGGAGCCACCTTGCGCACCCTGCCCTCGAACACCTCATCGCGCAGCGCATCGAGCCGAATCTCTACCTTCTGTCCCACCTGCACCTTGCCGATGTCCACCTCGTTCACCTGCAGTTTAATGCGCATGCGTGAGAGGTCGGCTATCTGCACCAGCGGCATGCCCGAGGAGAACGTTGCCACACCTGATGTAACCAGTTCGCCCGATTCGATGTATCGCTGGGTGACCACACCGCTCATCGGGGCGCGGATGGTGGTGTCCGCCAGTCGGGTGCGGGCTTCTTTCAACGCGCTTTGCAATTGCTCCACCGCCGCCTGCGCCTGCAACACCTCCTTCTCGCGCACGGGCAGCTGCACGCGGTTCGCCTCTGCCAGTTTGAGCCTCATGCGGGCGTCCTCCAGCGCGGCGCGGGCAGTTTCCACCTCTCTCAGCTTCAGTTCGTCGCGCTTCGCCTGGGCACGCGCCTGGTCCAGGGTGGCTTTCGCCTGTTTCACCCGCGATTCCGCTTCCGCTCTCTGCAGACGCAACTGCTCCTCCAGTGTCTGCAGGCGTTGTTCCGCCTGTTGCAGGCGCGCCTCCGCGGCGGTGAGCTGGGTAGTAGCGAGGTCTACCTCGCGCTGGGAAACGAAGCCCTTCGCTAACAACTGCTTCTGTCGCTCCAGCTGGCGTCTGGCGTCATCGCGCTGGGCGCGAGCCTCGTCCACTGCCGCCTGCGCATCGGTGCGCAGCTGGGGATGGGTGACCTTCAGCAACAGATTCAGGTTATCTATAGCCGACTGATAGCTGGCTTCCGCCTGTTCTATCGCCGCCTGGGTCACTTCGGGTTGTGTTTGCGCCTCGCGCAGCGCTTGCTGGTAGCGTATTTCGGCGGTGCGCACCGCGTTGCGTGCCTGCTCAATCTGCGCGGCTGTATCCGCAGGTTGGTATCCGCTGAGCAATTTTGCCTGCTCGAGGCGGGCGATGGCAGCGCGCAGTTGCGCTTCGGTCTGGCGCAGGCTGGATTCCACCTCCACAGGGTCAATTCGGGCGATGAGCTGCCCCTTGTGCACCACGTCGCCTGCTTCCACGTCCAGGCTGAGGATGCGCCCGGCGATTTTGCTTTTGACTTCTACCTTGCGCAACGGCTCCAGCACGCCCGACTCCGCGACGATAATTTCCACATCGCCGCGAGAAACCTCCACCAGACGCGGCGGAGGAGCAGGCTTGTTCAACCAGCTATAGCCCCACCAGCCGGCAGCACCCAGCAGAACTAAGAACGGTAAACATCCGAACAGCAACAGTTTCGCTCTGCGTCGCAAAAAGGCTCTCACGCTGTCCTCCCTCAGCAATTACTGCAAACCCTCTTTATATGACCGATTTGAGCAGGCGAAGTTTCACCATAGGTAGAGAGGCCCCGGACCGACGAACAATGTTTATAGGTTGCGTTGCTTCTCGTGGGCTACAGCTGGCGTTGACCTCACACAGGCTGAAGCTACAGGGCGAGGTTCGTTCTTTGCGGAGAGCAAGGTTCTTGCCGATATGTTGGTTTGTGGTCGCGACGGAGCGCGACCATCCAAGAGCATGTTGATTCGTGGTTGCGACGGAGCACAACCTTCCGATTGCGGGGAGGGCGAGGCTCCTGCCGAGCCGGCTCCACCAGATTGAGGAGTCTTTACGGCTGAAGCCGTTCCTTTTCAGACGAAGCTAGCCAAACGCAACCTGAAGGTTGCAGCTACAACCCTGTGCAGGCAGGGTTTGGTTTGAGAAGGTGCCGCTTTAGCCGCAGACGCTATGCGATGACTTTACTCCTTTCGTGTGAGCCACCACAGCCACCCCGCCATACCGCATTGCGTCACCAGCTGGGCGTAGCCCGCTCCCGACAGACCGTGTGGAATCCACCACCACAGGCAAAGGAGGAGACACGCCAGCCCCCCGGCGGCTACCACACCCACCCATGTTGTTCGCCCGCGCACCAGCAGCACCGCGTTGCCCCACGCCACCACCGACGCGGGAACCAGACACCACGCCAGCACCCGTAGGGCATCGGAGGCGGGAGTGTATTCTGCTCCGTACAGCAGGCTAACCCAGAACTCTGCTCCACCGCTCAGTACCACCGCCAGTAGCATCGCGACCGTCAGCATCCACCGAAGCACTCGCGAGGCTACCCCGTGCGCCCCTTCCCCCTGCGAGGCAGCGACGGGAATCATCGCCAGCGACATCGAGCCCGCTACCAGATTGCTCGCCCAGAGCAGTGTGCTGGCACTGCCGTACCAGCCGACGCTCTGCGACCCGTATCGCATCCCGACGGCGAGGATATCCACCCTCATAATAAGTCCATGACAAACATCGCCAATTGCCAGCGGCGCACCGAATGCAAGCAGGAGTCTCCAGATAAGCGGGTGCGCCCGTGCTCGGGGGAGAGGGAGATGGCGGAGATAGAATATCAGCGCCAACGCGCCGCCAGCCAGCACTCCCAGCAACGCCCCGCCCAAGCCAAGCCACAAAGCCCCGCCTGCCGCCAGCAGCACGGTGGTCACGCGCTCCAGCACAACCGCTCGCGTTTCGATATGCGCCTGGAGGCGAGCCCGCGCCGCTCCTGCAAGCAGCTGGTGAATGCAGGCTACTGCCCAGTACGCCCCTGCCAGCGCGAGAGCCAGTCTGAGGGATGGCGCGTTATATATCCACCATGCCCCCAGAACCGCCATGCCCCACAGCAGGACGCCCTGCATCATTCGCAAGCCAATGGCTGCGCTCAGCACTGCAGAGGCGCGGGGACGGCGTGCGACGTGTCGGGTGATTATCGCGGAGACGCCCATATCTGCAAGGGGAGCCAGCGACCCGGCGATTGCCATCGCCTGCGTAAAATCGCCGTACGAGGCAGGGGCAAGCAGTCGCGCCAGCAACACATTGTTCACCAGCCCCAGCACGCGGGCAGCGAACTGTGAACTGAGCAACCAGCGGGTGGTGAACTGCCAGCTCTTCACAGCAGGTTGACCTGACTGTTATCTCCCAGCATGAGCCGCACCGCGCGCGGCTTGCCCTCGTCACGGCAGACGGTGACGTTGCGTCCCAGCAGGCTATCCTCCACACGCGAGCCGACGTTCAGGATGCGGCAGCCTTCCAGTATCACGCTGTGCTCTATCTCGCTGGCGACGATATGCACCCCGTCGGCAATGGAGGTGAAGGGACCGATGTAGGCGTTTTCGATGAGGCAGTTCGCACCGATGATGACCGGACCTCGGATGACGCTATGCACCACGCGCGTGCCTTCGCCGATAGAGACCCGTCCATGCAGGCGCGATGTAGCGTCCACTTCGGCGCGGATGTCGCGCTCGATGTCTTCCAGCAGGATGCGGTTTGCCTCCAGAATGGCATCGAGGTTGCCCGTGTCCTTCCACCATCCGCTGATGATGTGCGAGCGCACCTGGTAGCCATGGTCGATGAGATACTGGATGGCGTCGGTGATTTCCAGTTCTCCCCGCGCCGAGGGACGGATGGCGTTGACCGCTTCGAAAATATGTTCGTCGAACATGTACACGCCCACCAGCGCGAGGTCAGAAGGAGGCTGTTTGGGCTTTTCGATAAGGCGTACTACCCGGTCGCCCTCCAGCACTGCTACGCCGAACTCTTGTGGGTTGGGCACATGTGCCAGCAGTATCTGCGCGTTAGGACGCATCTGCTCGAACTCGCGCACGAAGGGGGTGATGCCCTCTTTGACGAGGTTATCGCCCAGATACATCACAAATGGCTCGTTGCCGAGGAAATCCTGCGCGATTTTGACCGCGTGCGCCAGCCCGAGCGGTTCCGGCTGGTGGATATAGGTGATGTGAATACCCCACCGGCTGCCGTCGCCCACCGCCTGCATAATCTCTTCGCGCGTATCGCCCACGATAATGCCCACGTCGGTGATACCGGCGTCGCGTATCGCTTCGATGCCGTAGAAGAGCACCGGCTTGTTGGCGATGGGGATGAGCTGCTTCGCGCCGGTGTAGGTAATCGGGCGCAGGCGAGTGCCTTTGCCGCCGCTGAGTATCAGCCCTTTCACGAGCCACGCCTCCTTACAGAGGGATAGTAGGGTCCGTAGCTGTTGGTTGAGACAGGTACTCTGTTCGCCACGATACCCAGAAATCTTGCTTCCGGCACAGTATGAATGGTCTCCACTGCGTGGAGAGCCGCATCGCGCAAAGTGGCTCCCGGCTGAAGCACCATCAGGATGGCATCGCTGTGAAGTGCAAGCACACGCGCGTCAGCGAACATCTCCACGGGCGGTACGTCCATAATGAGCATGTCGTATTGTTCCCTCAATTGCGCCAGTATCTCCTCCATCCTTGCGCTCTCCAGCAGTTCGGTAGGATTAGGAGGCACATCGCCCGCCGGTAACAGCCAGAGGTTGTCAACACCGGCTTGACGAAGGCATTCCTCCAGTTTGCTTTCTCCAAGAAGGATGTTGCTCAGCCCGGGCGACAGCGGTATGCCCTCAAAGCGATGCTGCATGGACAGGCGCAGGTCGGCGTCTATCAGAACCACACGTTGCCCGGACTGCGCTATGCTGACCGCCAGGTGTCGGGATACAAACGTTTTTCCATCGCCTGGGGAAGGAGAAGTAACCATGAGAGCATGGATAGGAGCACTTTGTGATGACAGGCGAAGGGTGGTGCGCAGGTTGCGAAACGCTTCTACGGCAGCCGGTTGATTTAGCACAGGAGACTCTGCCCCGTCGCGCACTGCGGGAATGCTACCGAGCAACGGCGCGTTCAGCCATTCTGAAGCCTGCTGAGCCGACGGCACGCGACGGTCTATCTGTTCCAGCAACAGCGCAAAGCCGATAGCCAGCAGCGCCCCCAGTACCGTGCCCATCAGCATGTTCAGGATACGCCGCGGCTTGACTCGTTTGCCGGGCAGTTGCGCCAGCTCCACCACGCGCGCGTTGCCCAGCTTGACCGCCTGCGTCAGCTCTGCCTCCTGCAATCGTTCCATGAGAAAGAGATAGCGCTTTTCCAGTGCCTGCCGTTGACGCAGCAGCCGGGTTAGCTGCTTCTCCAGTTCGGGCACTGCCAGCATTTGCTGGCGGATGCTACGCAGAGTCTCTTCCAGCGCTCTCATCTGTGCTTCCTGCCCCACAATGTCTGCGGAGAGCAAAGCGACGTTTTTGTATAACTCCTGGTGGACAGGGTTAGGCAAACGTTGCACGCTCTCGATGCGGGCGGCTTCCTGTCGGAGCCGCTCCCGTAACGATTCGACGCGGGCGAGAGCGGACTGAACGCGGGGGTGCTCATCGGTAAATTGAGCCTGCAACGCCAGCAGGTCAGCTTCTGCGGTTACCAGCTGCTTTTTGATTTCCTGCACGGTAGGGTTTTCGTAAATGGTAGGTGAGACCAGTGTAGAGGGTTCCTGTCCCAGCCGCTGGCGTGTCGCAGCGAGGCGCGTACGCAGGTCTGTCAGGCGCAGGTTTCCCTGCCATTGCCGGTTACTCAGTTCCACCATCTGCTGCATCAGCGCGCGTATCTGCTCGTTCGCATCCAGAAAAGCTTTCTCGCGCTGAAAAGATGCCAGTTTTTCGTCTGCTTCAGCCAGCTGTTGCTTTACTCCGCCGGGTGCTTCCAGTTGGTTGCGGATGAAACGAACGGTGTTGCGAGCTTCCTCCTTGCGCAGACGTTCGTTTTGCCAGACGACCAGCAGAGCGGCAGCATTTGCCGCATCTTGAGCGCGACGCGGCGATCGTGCCTCTGCGAACAGTTCGATCAAGCCGGTATCTTCTATTAATCGCCCCTGAATGTCTTGTTCGAAGTCCTCCTCCTCTTTGGGCACGCTGGGGGTGCGTCGCTCGATTTGTGCTGCGCGTGTCAGGATGCACCCCTCTATATCGAGTGGGTCCGCTGTTTTGCAGAGAATCTGCTCAAAAAGAGTTCTTATTTTCTCCGAAGTTTTATATTCGGACAATAGAATGCCCTCTTTTTCGGAGATAATCACTATCGAATCCACCAGAGAGCGATAAGGGTAAGTGTCCAGCATTTCCGCCTGTTCCTGGGGAACGGTGCGGGTAAATCCAGCACCAAATACATCTGTTCGCAAGACAAAACCGGAAGGCTGTTCAATTTGCACGATGGCTTTCGCCCGATATACAGGGCTCATGGTGAAAGTGACAAGGGCTGTACCCAGCAGTACCAGCGCAAAGCACGAAGCGACGTACGCGCGCCGCCGCCGAAGGATGTCTGCCAGATGAACCAGCACACTGCGCTCGCGATACACAGAGTAGAACAACCTCCTGAACGATTGCTTTCAGTGTAACAACATGGGAAGCAAAAGTCAATCGGAGCAGGAATCGGCGCAGGGTGCGTTGAAGCCGAAAGGCAAGGAGGCGGTGCACTGATGGGCACAGTGTATGCCATTGTCAACCAGAAAGGCGGGGTGGGAAAGACCACCACGGCAGTGAACGTTGCTGCTGCAATAGCACTGGCGGGGCAACGGGTTCTTCTGGTGGATGTGGACCCTCAGGGGAACGCGACCAGCGGAGTAGGGGTAGAAAAGGGCAAGCTTTCCCGCAGCATCTATCAGGTACTTGTAGATGACCTGCCTCTTGAAGAGGTTGTCTTGCGTACTTCAGTGCAGGGGTTGGATGTCGTACCGTCGACGCTTGACCTTGCTGGTGCGGAGATTGAGCTGATGACCCGCATCAGCCGTGAGCACGTGCTCAAGAGCGCTTTAGAACCGCTGAGAGAGAGGTATGCTTATATTTTCATTGACACCCCTCCCTCGCTGGGACTGCTGACGGTGAACTGCTTGACCGCATGTGATAGAGCCATTGTGCCCATTCAATGCGAGTACTATGCGCTGGAGGGCATTACGCAGCTGATGCGCACGGTAGACCTGGTGCGCCGTCGTTTGAATCCCGGTCTACGGATAGCGCATGTGCTATTAACCATGAAAGACCCTCGTTTGCGGTTAGCCCAGCAGGTGGAGGACGAGGTGAGAGGCTTTTTTGGAGAGATCGTTTCGGCGGTGGTTATACCGCGCAATGTACGGTTAAGCGAGGCGCCGAGCTTCGGGATGCCTGTGGTTCTCTACGACCCGAAATCGCGCGGTGCCGAAGCGTACCGACAGTTTGCTCTGGAGGTGATGAGTCATGACTCGCAGAGGACTGGGTAAGGGGCTATCTGCGCTCATCTCGGCAGCAGAGGAAGTAAGCGAAGGTGTGATGGAGGTTCCCCTTTCCGCTATCGTGCCGAACCCGGATCAGCCCCGTCGGGATATGGACGAAGGAGGTATTGAAGAGCTTGCTGCGTCGATCCGCGAGCACGGTGTACTTCAGCCGGTTATTATTCAGCCGTTGCCGGACGGCAGATATCAGCTTATCGCAGGAGAGAGGCGTTGGCGAGCGGCTCGTGTTGCTGGGCTTTCTACAGTGCCTGCCATTGTACGGCATGTGAGTGAAGAGGAGCGACTGGAGCTGGCGCTGGTTGAGAACGTGCAGCGTGAGGACATCAACGCGGTCGACGAGGCGATAGCGTATCGCACCCTGATGGAGCGATTTGGGATGACGCAAGAAGAGGTAGCCCATAAGGTAGGAAAGAGCCGCACGGCAGTCGCGAACACGCTTCGGCTCCTCACGCTGGATACAGAGATACTGAACGGGTTAAGAGAGGGCAAAATCTCAGAGGGACACGCCCGTGCGTTGTTAATGGCGCCGGAAGAGGCGAGGCTGGAAATGTATCACCGCGCCGTGCGGTCGGGCTGGAGCGTGAGGGAAACAGAGCGTGCTGCTCGTGCGGCGAACCGCCAGCTTTCCCCCGCCGTCCCCTCTGTTTCACGTGAAACATCCGACCCGGACCCCCATATACTTGCGCTGGAGGACAGGTTGCGCAATGCGCTCGCTACGCGGGTGCAAATACGCCACTCCAACGGCAGGGGTACCATCGAAATCCATTTTTACGACCTGGACGACCTCTCCCGGATTATCGAGACCATCGTTCGGTAATCGAGAAAGTGTCAAACAGCGCTGCAGTGAAGCCAGAGCAGGGTTTGCTTGTGGAATGCCTTATCAACATACCGGTAAGAAAATAGGCGACCTGCGGGTGTGGGGCAATATGGAGTAGTTATCACACGTATTCGGCGACAGGGAGCCGAAATTACACCTGCCGGTAGCGTGACACTCGAGCTGGCGACACGCTCTGTATCGTTGTAGAGCGAAGTTCTATAGAAATTTTTACAAAATAATTGGAACAGGAGCACAAAAAGATGAGCCTAGTAGGATGTGCACTACCAGGACATACCGGTAATGCGCCCGCATTCGTCAATATCCATGCGCAGGGCTGCAGGCTCAGCAGGTAACCCCGGCATGGTCATCATCTCCCCACACAGCACACGGATGAAACCCGCCCCTGAAGCCAGCTGTGCATCCACAACCGGCAGGGTGAAATCGCGTGGAGCACCTTTCAGGTTCGGGTCATGGGACAGCGAGAACTGCGTCTTGGCGAAGCAGACGGGGAGATGGCGGAATCCCCATTTCTCGAACTGTTTCAGTTGCGACCGCACGCCCGCCTCATAATGCACATCGCTTGCACCGTAAACCTGTTGGGCAATGGTCTCTATCTTCTGTGTCAGTGGAGCGTTATCGGGATACAGCGGTTGAAAATGGCTTGTGCATTCCCTGCAGATGTCGCGCACCGTTTCTGCCATGGCAATGCCGCCCTCCGCGCCGCGCGCGAAGCTTTGTGATACCGCTACTTTCTCCGCTCCGGCGGCAAGCGCAAGCCTGCCCAGCAGCTCTATCTCCGCTTCTGTGTCGGTGGGGAACTGGTTGATGGCTACCACCACCGGAATCCCCAACCGATGCACAATGCCGACATGTGCCCTCAGGTTCTCTGCACCCTGCTCCAGCGCGTTCAGGTCCTCTTTGTCCAGTTCAGCGGGGAGCGGCTTGCCTGAGGTTACCTTAAACTTTCCGCTATGCACCTTCAACGCGCGCACGGTCGTCACCAATACCGCTACGTCTGGAGCCTTGCCCAGAACAGGTGACACGATATGACAGAACTTCTCAAAGCCCAAATCCGCTCCAAAACCCGCTTCCGTTACCACATAGTCGCTGGTCTGGAGGGCGATTCTATCCGCAAGCACGGAGTTGCACCCCGTGGCGATGTTGCCGAAAGGCCCCGCGTGTATCAGCAAAGGTGACCCCTCCAGCGTCTGGACGAGGTTCGGCATGAGCGCATCGCGCATCAGCACGCTCATCGCGCCTGCGGCACCGATATCTTCCGCCGTGATGGGACTGCCGTCACGGGTGACCCCTACCACAATCTGCCCCAGTCGTCGGCGCAGGTCGCCCAATCTGGTGCTTAACGAGAGGATTGCCATTATCTCGGAGGCAGCGGTAATCTCGAAGCCTGTTTCGCGCGGCACACCGCTGGATTTTCCACCAAGACCGGTAATCACTTTGCGCAGGGAGCGGTCCGGCACGTCCAGCACGCGGTTCCACCACACACCATGCGCATCGAAGCCCGCAGAGTTACCGTGATGAATATGCGCCTCTATCATGGCAGCCAGCAAGTTGTGCGCCGCCGTTACCGCGTGAATGTCGCCTGTGAAGTGGAGGTTGATGTCATCCGCCGGATATGCTTGCGCTTTTCCTCCGCCTGTACCGCCTCCTTTGACCCCAAAGACAGGTCCCAAAGAAGGCTCTCGGATACATACGGTGGCTCGTTCTCCGATCCGGCGCAGGGCGTCGCCAAGCCCGATAGTGGTAACCGTTTTGCCTTCACCTGCAGGCGTTGGGGTAATAGCGGTCACTACGATGAGCTTTCCCTGCGGGCGGGACGCCAGTCTTTCCAGTGCGCTCAAGCGAATCTTGGCTTTGTGTTCGCCATACAGTATCAGCTCTTCATCGAGCAGCCCCAGTTGCTTCGCCACATCGCGAATGGGTAGTGGCATGTTAACCTCCTCGTTGCAGTGAATGCCTTCAGTAACTTCACCATGTTGCAAACAGGTTCCTACCTGGTGGGAGGAGGCGGTTCTGAAGCCGGGACCGGCATGGGAAAATTCAGGCTATGGTAGCCCGCACCACAGCATTCTGGGCAGAACAGTATCAGGAATCGACCGGGGCGCTCCGGGTGTGGGAAGCGAACCACGCCGGGCAGGGTGTAGTCTACAGGGGGCTGCAGGAGCGCCAGCTCAATATGCGGATGCAGCGCACACAGGTAGCGCACCTCCACCGGCTGTTGCTCTTTCTGGGTCCGTCGGCGATAGAGTGTCTTTGTACGCCAGCGGTGTCCATTGGGAAGCAAGTACACCTGATGGGTGCGTATCCAGCGGAATACCTGCCGACGCAGCTCTCGTCGCGAGATGGATTCCTCGGGCTGTTCTCTCATGCGTTCCTCCCCATAGGGAATATTCGGCAACTGTGCATGTTGCCTTGAGGAGGGCTTCACATAAATAAAAATCCCTCAAAAATTCCCCTCAAATCACTTGACATTATCATACTCAAGTGGTATAATAATCACGGAAATCACGAGAGAGAACCTTCCGAAGAAAGCACTCATAAGAAGCGGAGGACAGGTATGGGAAAGACAGTAGGTATTGACTTGGGCACGACCAACTCGGTAGTTGCGGTCATGGAGGGCGGCGAGCCGGTGGTTATCCCGAACGCCGAAGGGAGCCGCTTGACGCCGTCGGTGGTAGCTTTCACCAAGACCGGTGAGCGGTTGGTGGGTGCTGCCGCCAAACGGCAGGCGATTATCAACCCGGACCGCACCGTTATTTCTATCAAGCGCAAGATGGGTACGCGCGAGCGCATCCGCATCGACGATAAGGAGTACACGCCCGAGGAAATCTCGGCGATGATTTTGCAGAAGCTGAAGGCGGATGCAGAGGCGTACCTGGGCGAGAAAGTGGACGCGGCGGTTATCACCGTGCCGGCTTACTTTAACGATGCGCAACGCACCGCTACCAAGAACGCGGGTGAGATCGCAGGACTGAAGGTGCTGCGCATCATTAACGAGCCGACCGCTGCGTCGCTGGCTTACGGACTGGACAAGAAGTCCAACGAGACCATCCTGGTGTTTGACCTGGGTGGCGGTACGTTCGACGTGTCCATTCTGGAGGTAGGCGATGGCGTGTTCGAAGTGAAAGCCACCTCGGGCGATACGCATCTGGGTGGTGACGACTTCGACATGCGCATCGTCAACTGGGCGGCGGATGAGTTCAAGAAGGAGACGGGTATTGACCTGCGCAAGGACCCGCAGGCGCTCCAGCGATTGCGCGAGGCGGCGGAGAAGGCGAAGATCGAGCTCTCCAGCATGGTGGAGACCGAGATCAACCTGCCTTTCATCACCGCCGACGCCGAGGGTCCGAAGCACTTGCTGTACAAGCTCACCCGCGCCAAGTTCGAGGAGCTCACCGCCGACCTGGTGGAGCGGCTGAAGGGTCCGTTCTATCAGGCTTTGTCCGACGCGAAGCTGGATGTGAAGGACATCGACGAGGTCATCCTTGTCGGTGGCGCGACGCGCATGCCCTGCGTGCAGGAGCTGGTGCGCAAGCTCGCCGGTAAGGAACCGAACAAGGGGGTCAACCCCGACGAGGTGGTCGCCATCGGCGCGGCGATTCAGGCTGGCGTGCTCGGCGGAGAGGTGAAGGACGTGGTGTTGCTGGACGTGACGCCGCTGTCGCTGGGTATCGAGACGCTGGGCGGCGTGTTCACCAAGCTCATCGAGCGCAACACCACCATCCCGACGCGCAAGAGCGAAATCTTCACCACTGCCGCCGATGGGCAGACCGAAGTGGAAATCCACGTGCTGCAGGGCGAGCGCGAGATGGCGCGCGACAACAAGACGCTGGGGCGGTTCCACCTGACCGGTATTCCGCCTGCACCGCGCGGCGTGCCCAAGATCGAGGTCACCTTCGACATCGACGCCAACGGCATCCTGCACGTGTCGGCGAAGGACCTGGGCACCGGTAAGCAGCAGGCGATTACCATCACCGGCTCCAGCAACCTGACGCGCGAGGAGATTGACCGCATGATTAAGGAGGCGCAGGCGCACGCGGAGGAAGACCGCCGACGCCGCGAGGAAGCCGAAGTGCGCAACCAGGCGGACTCGCTGGCATACCAGACTGAGCGCATGTTGCGCGACCTCGGCGACCGCGTGCCGTCGGATGAAAAACTGCGCATCGAGCAGGCAATCTCCGACCTGCGCGACGCAATCAACAAGAACGACATCAGCCTCATCCGGCAGCGAATGGAGGCGTTGCAGCAGGAGTCGTACCAGCTGTCGCAGAGGCTGTATGAACAGGCATCGCAGACCTACGCCGGAACCGGCGCACAGACAGGCGGCAGCAGCTCATCCGGTGACGGCGAGGTAATCGACGCCGAGTTCAAGTCCGAGTAACGGATACAACTGCCCGCGGTTATCCGCGGGCAGACAGAATAGCACCAAAAACTTCAACGGAGAAGGAGGTGACCAACGATGGCATTGGTGCGCTGGGAAGACCCTGTGGAGATGTTGAATCGCTTCGAGCGGGAGATGAGCCAGCTGATGAACCAGTTCTTCGGCAACGCAGTGGCGCGCCGCACCGAGCCGACCCTGCCTCGCGTGTGGGCGCCCGCAGTGGACGTGCGCGAGGACGACAACGAAATCACGATTAACATGGAACTGCCCGGCGTGAAGCCCGAGGAGGTGGAGATCGAGCTGACGGGCGACACGCTGTGCGTGAAGGGTGAGCGCAAGTTCCAGGACGAGGAACGCCGCAAAGACTACGTGCGCATCGAGCGCGCATACGGCACGTTCCAGCGATCGTTCACGCTCGGCACGCCCATCGATGCTGAGAAGGTGACGGCGCACTACAAGGACGGCGTGCTGACCATCACCCTGCCCAAAGCGGAGCAGGTGCGTCCGAAGAAGGTGCAGGTAAAGGCTGGGTAATTCCCAACCTTGCCTGCTGAGGATAGAGGGGCAGGGCGGTAACGGGCTGCCCTGCCCCTTATGCAAATAGACACCCGAAGGTGGCGAGGCAACGATGAACTTCAGATACAAGGATTACTATGCCATACTCGGTGTGCCGCGTAACGCCACCGAAAAGGAGATCAAGCAGGCATATCGCCGACTGGCTCGTAAGTATCACCCGGACGTCAACCCGGGCGACAAGAGCGCGGAGGAGAAGTTCAAGGAGATCAGCGAGGCATACGAGGTGCTCTCCGACCCGGAGAAGCGGGCGAAGTACGACCAGTACGGTGAGATGTGGAAATACTACAGCGAGCAGCAGCAACAGCCTGGCGGATTCTCCGGCGGTGGCGGGTGGCAGGATTTGCGCGATCTCGGTTTCGGTGGATTGGGCGACCTGTTCGCCACACTGTTTGGCGACGCATTCGGGCGACGCACCGCCGAGACCGAATTCGGCTCGATGTTCGACGCCTCGCTGGATGTGGAATACCCGATAGAGGTCTCGCTGGAGGAGGCGTATTCCGGGGCAACCCGCACGCTCTCGGTGACACTGCAGGATACCTGCTCGCAGTGTGGGGGCACGGGAGCCTCGCGTACGCGCAGTGGCTTCTACACGCTGGGACAGGTTTGCTCGAACTGTCACGGAAGAGGAACCGTGCCGCGCCACAAGCGACTGGAGGTGCGAATCCCCGCCGGCGTACAGGACGGCTCGAAGATACGCCTTGCCGGTGAGGGACTCACCGGACGAGGAGGGCAGCGCGGCGACCTGTACCTGATAGTGCGCATGCGTCCGCATCCTACCTTCGAGCGCAAAGGCGATGACCTGTACGTGGATGTGGACGTGCCCTACACCACCGCCGCGCTGGGAGGCGAGGTGCGCGTGCCCACCCTGAAAGGCGGCGTCACAATGAAAGTGCCCGCAGGCACGCAGGGCGGACAGGTGTTCCGTTTAGCCGGTCAGGGAATGCCTCGTCTGAAGGGTAGTGGATATGGCGACCTGTATGCGCGAGTGCGCATCACCGTGCCGCGCACGTTGACCGCCCGTGAGCGGGAGCTGCTACAACAGCTGGCGCAACTGCACGGCACGACAACGACTTCTCGTGTTTAACCGATGTCAGGGGGGATGTGGACATGGCAGACAGCATTCGTGACAAGCACGAACCGGTTTATCTGATTAGCGTGGCGGCGAGGCTGTGCGACATGCACCCGCAGACGCTGCGCATGTACGAGCGCATGGGCTTAATACGTCCCAAGCGCATCAATCGGAAGAATCGTTTGTACTCTGAGGCGGATATCGAGCGGCTGCGCCAGATTCAGCGACTAACACGCGATCTGGGGGTGAACCTCGCCGGGGTGGAGATTATTCTTGACCTGCTGGACAGGGTGGAAAAGCTCCAGCAGGAGATAGAGACGCTTCATGCCCAGATGGAGCAGATGGTTCAGGAGCGGGTGGAGCAAGTTCTTGCCGAGCGACAGACTTTGCCAGCCCGGATCGTGCGCGAGCTATAATGCTTCAGCCTCCTGCAGCTACACCACGCCTATCGCACGCAAGGCATCCTGAAGCAAGGGGCGTTCCCAGAGCCATACGGGTAACCTGACCCCCCACTTGACCCTGCGATATCGGCTGTGCAGGCAGTGCCATCGTGCATCACCTCTCGCAGGTATTATAGCAGCCGGTTTACAAGCGCTGCAAATACTGCTACACTGTGAGCGTAGCGCTGTTTATGAGGAGGGATTCGGTGCGAGTTTTCTGTGAACCGCTGGGGGTGAGCGTCGACATCGCGGACCATCCACAGCGCATTGTCTGTCTGGCATCCTCTTTAACCGAGGCTCTTTTCGAAATGGGTTGTGGGCACCGAGTAGTGGGTATCTCCGTGTACTGCTCCCGTTATATTCCTGCCAGCGACCTGCCGGTGGTGGGCGACTATCTGCGTGTGGACGAATCCCTGCTGAAGCAGATAACCCCCGACCTGATACTGCTGACCACCGGCATCCAGCGCGCACTGGGACTCCGGCTGGCGCAAGCAGGCTACCCGGTGTACGCCCTGCCGCTACCCAGCAGCATGGGCGGGGTGATGGAGAACCTGAACTTGCTGGGAGGGCTGGTGAACGAGGTGGAATCCGCCCGTCGCCTGCGCCAGCGGTGGGAACAGCAGTTTCGGACGATCTGCCTGTCTGCTCCAGAGCGTCGACCGCGCGTCTACATCGAGCTGTGGTTTGGCAGACACCTGCGCACGGTGGGGGCGCTCAGCTTCATCCATGACCTGGTAGAAGCAGCCGGCGGGGATAACATCTTCGGGCGAGACCGACGTGCCTACTTCGTACCCGACCTGGAGCAGGTGGCGGAGGCAAGACCCGACGTGCTTCTCTTCCACACCGAACCCGACTACCCGGTGAACGTGGAGGCTCTTATTGAGGAGCGAGGCTGGCATCGGTGGAACCCTGCGCCATATGTGGTAGTGGGTACGGTACAGAAGGGACAGAACATCATTCATGAAGGACCGTCCATGATGGAGACGGCGATGTGGCTTCAGGCGCACTTCCACTCCTGGGCGCGGCACTACGGATAGGTGCGCGACAAATTAACTCTGCTCCACTTCGGAGTGAGTGGGTTTGCTCAACGGCTCCACCACCACCCCATCGGGGCGCACTTCCGCAACACGCACAGGGGTGTGCGCGGGCAGAAACTCCCGCTCGGTCAGCACGCGCAGGTTGACACCACCAATCTGCGCCACACCTCCCGGCGTGAGATCGGTCACGGTTATTCCTTCTGCACCGAGCAGTTCGCGTTGAGCCTCCCAGCTGGCAGGCATCGAGATTTGCATACGGTGCTGCATCTCGCGCCACAGATGGCTCTTGGGCAAGTAGAGGAAAAAGACCACCATGCTCATCAGAGTCAGTATCGAAGAGACTACCAGCGCGAAGAGGGGGTGCGATTGTATAGTGATAGCTTCACGCATTCCCGCGAAGATGCACAGGAAGCCGAGCAGCGCGAAGATTCCTCGTCCGGGCAGGATGTGCGTTTCGACAATCACCAGCGCCGCGCCCAGCGCGAAAACCGCCATGCCCCACCAGTGTGAGCCACTCCAGAGGTGTGCTACAAACACCGTCCCTAAGAACAGCACGCCAACCGTGCCCACCCAGGACCAGACCGGTCGGGTGAGAAACTCCGTTACCAGAAACGCCAGCCCAATAAAGGTGAACAGTACGGTAGCATAGGGCGTTTGCAGCCATTGCATGAAGCCTTCGATGCTCACCGCCATCACCCCTGTGCCGAGCGACCGTAAGCCGGACGCTCTGGCTCCACGATGTAGCGCGATAGCGTGATGGTCAGCTGGTACGTCACCACCTGCAGGAACAGGATGATGCCGTAGCAGACCTGCGACACCAGACGGCTCCACTGGCGGCGCAGCCGCTGGGCAAAAGGCAACCGTTGCTCGGCGATAATCTCGGCGAGCAACGGCTGAAACTCTCGCCACAGGTCAATCCGGGGCTCCGGCGCTTCCAGCTGCCGGCAGAACTCCACAAACCGGCGCAGTTCCTGATATTCCCGAGAGCACGCTTCGCAAGCGTACAGGTGCTGCAGCACCCGTTCCCGCTCTGTCTGGCTCAGCTGCTCGTCGATCAGCGCGCTCAGTCGTTCCTGTACCTCTTCGCAACGCATGGTTACTCACCTACCCCCTGCCAGTAAGTTCGATAATAAGGTTCAAAAAGACGTTTGAAAGCCAATCGGGCACGATGCAAGCGCGATTTCACGTTCGCAATCGTCAAGCCGGTGATGTGACTGATTTCCTCATAGGAGAGCTGCTCGAAGTCACGTAGCACCAGCATTGTCCGGTAGTCTTCGGGCAAGCGCGCCAGCACCTCACGCACTTTCCGTTGCAATTCCTCGCGCTCCACGTGTGCCTGTAAATCCTCGTCCGACACCGGCTCATAACCACCGTTTTCGCGCTCCGCCATCTCTTCCAGCGAATCGGTCCTCTCTCGCTTCATGTCGCGCAGGCGATTACAGCACAGGTTGTGCGCGATACGCAGTAGCCACGCGCGGAAGCTGCTGTCTCCGCGGAAGGAGCGGATGTTTTTAAACGCCCGGATAAACACCTCCTGCGTCAGGTCATGTGCTTCCTCACCGGGCACCATCCGGTACACCACACTGTATACCAGCCTCATGTACTTCTGGTACAGCTTCTCAAAGGCGGACGAGTCGCCGTCGCTGCATCGGCGTACCAGCAAGATGTCTTCGTCCAGTGGTGCGATCATGTTGAACGTAATCTCTTGCGTTGCCTCCGTGGGCGTGCCAGCTGTCAGTACCATTCGTCACCTTCCCCTTGCCAGGCGTTGTGGAAGGCGCGAATGCGCGCCTTCCGATTTTTACCGTCCGGGCGCAGGTGGACCGGGAGGAGGTCCTCCCATCATCTGCTGGAACATCTGCATCCCCTGCTCCATCAGCATCCTTCGCTCTTCGGGCGACATGTTCATGAACATGCGCAACCCTTCTTGCATCATCTGCATCCGCAGTGACGGGTCCATGTTCATGAACATCTGGATACCCATGCGCATCGCCCTCTGGCGCTCTTCCGGCGACATCTGCATGAACAACTGCATTCTCTGCTGCTCCAGCGCCAGGAAGTCCTCTGCGCGTACTTGTCCCTGCCTGCCACGTTGCCCCGCTTGCTGGGCAACCATCGGTTGCTGGTAAAACACCACGTATACCGGGCGCGTCTTAAACGCCGGAACCATCTCGTCCAGCTGCTGTTCGAAGTCCGACGATACGGTCACGTTGCGCACGAAGGAGGTAATCCGGTTACCGGTAGTATCTGCAACAATCAGCCCCTGCGCTTCGAGGTTTACAATGGAGCGCACCCAGTTGACCAGCGTCTCAGAAGCGGGCAACTCCATATCCGCACGCAGGTACACCTTGCGCCAGACTACGCCGGGTATCTGTTTGACGACCGCATCCAGCGCAGACTGAGCGTCCTTTGCCTGCGCGGGCGGCGTCACACGCCCCTGCAACAGCGGGTCCACCACCACCTGCAGTCGAAACCGCTGGGCGATGTCTGCCAGAACCTGTCGCACGTCACTACCGGTTTGCCGCGCTTGCTGAGGTAGTTGCTGCTGGAACTGTGCTGCAGGCGGCTGAAAATCGGCGGGCGGCGGTGGCGGCATCACCGGCTCCGCCGGCACATCCACTGGCGGTTCCGGTGGGGGTTCAGGCTCACCCGGGGCGGGCTGTGCCCAGAGCGGGATGAGGGCATACACAGATAACGCCACGATAGCCGCTATCGTTCTCCACCACATCTTAAAACGACCTCCTCGTTTCCTTCATTTCTTATTAGACACCGGGCGCGTTCGAAAAGTTGCGCTCCGTGAGGAATTATGCCAGCTATCGCGATTTTCCTCACTGTGTACATTGTACCCCCTGTTTTTAGCGACGGGCATCGGGCAGGCTGAACGCGCCGACCGTTCGTGCAGGAACCGCTTCTTCCACGAAAGAATCAGGTGAAATCAGGAGGAACCTTGTGATGCCAAGAGCTATTACCATCGACGACCTGTTTCGGCTCCGGCTGGTCAGCGATGCGCAGATTGCGCCCGATGGTGAACGGGTGGTCTGTGTGGTAAAGATCGCTGACCGCGAGAAGAACAAATACTTCAGCCATCTGCACCTGTGTGACCTGCACACGCGCGAGGTGCGCCAGTTCACCAGCGGCGAGGTCGCCGATAGCCAGCCACGCTGGTCGCCGGACGGCAAGACCATCGCTTTTGTCAGCAATCGCCAGAAGCCCAAATCGCAGATATTCCTGATACCGGTGGACGGCGGCGAGGCGCGTGCACTCACCTCGCTGGAGGAAGGTAACATCGGCGAAATCGCCTGGTCGCCGGACGGCACGAAGATAGCGTTTACCTTCCGCCTCACGCCCGAGCAGTGGCGAGAACAGGTGGTGAAAGAGCGGAAGGAGAAAGGACTGTCTACCCCGCCCCGTATCATCACCCGTCCGTTTTACCGGCTGGACGGCGCTGGCTACTTCGACGGCGAGTACTATCAGGTGTGGGTAGCGGACGCCCGTACCGGCGAAGCAAAGCAGCTTACGAACGAAGCGACATCCTGCGGTAGCCTGAGCTGGTCCCCGGACAGCAGCAAGGTTGCCTTTGTGTGCAACCGCAGTGAAGACCCCGACCTGAACCCCAATCTCGAGGATATCTGGCTGGTCCCTGCCGAAGGTGGCGACCTGCAACGGGTAGAAGCTCCGAAGGGACCCAAGGGCGGACTCGCTTTCTCGCCCGATGGCACGTGCATCGCCTACATCGGACATACGAAAGTAGAGGACATCTGGGGCGTTACCAATGACCACCTGTGGATAGCCGACCTGAGCAACGGCACAGCGCGAGACATCATGGAGGGGTTCGACCGTTCGCTGGGCAACCTGACGCTCAGCGATATGCGCGACGTGGGCGGAGGTAGCCGTCCAACGTGGACGCCTGACGGCAAACGGTTGCTGTTCCTCGCCAGCGACAGGGGCAGCACGAAGCTCTACAGCATCTCCGCCGACGGAGGCGAACCCGTTGCTCTGCGTGGGGAGCGTGCAGACATCACAACGTTCTCTCTCAGCGCGGACGGCAAGCAGCTCGCATGGTGCGAAGGCACTGCTACGCAACCGCATGAGGTATTCACCGGCACGCTGGAAGACGGGGCGATACAAAACGCCGGCGCTGTTACCTGCTTCAACGCAGAGTGGCTGGCGGAAGTGCAGGTACAGGCTCCCGAAGAGTTTACCTGTACCTCGCCCGAGGGCAACGAGGTGCATGGATGGATTCTGCATCCCCCCGACTTTGACCCGGCGAAGAAATATCCCCTCATCCTGGAGATACATGGTGGACCGCACGCGCAGTACGGCTGGGTATTTTTCCACGAGTTCCAGCTGCTGGCGGCGCAGGGCTACGTGGTACTGTACACCAACCCGCGCGGCAGCAAGGGCTACGGCGAGGCGCACACGGCGGCGATTAAAGGCGCATGGGGCGGACCCGACTACACCGACCTGATGGCAGCGGTAGATGCGTTGCTGGCACGCGGGTATATTGACGAGACGCGCATGGGCGTGATGGGCGGTTCCTATGGCGGCTACATGACCAACTGGGTGGTGTCGCATACCGACCGCTTCCGCGCCGCCATCACCGACCGCAGCGTGGTTAACCTGCACAGCATGGCGGGAACCTGCGACTTCCCCCTGCTACCCGGCGGCGACTACTTCCGGGGCAACGCCTGGGCAGAACCGCAAGACCTGTGGGAGCACTCGCCGCTGAAGTACGCGGATAATATCCACACCCCGTTGCTTATCATCCATAGCGAGGGCGACCTGCGCTGCCCTATCGAGCAAGCAGAGCAGCTGTTCGCCGCGTTGAAGGTGCAAAAGAAGGAAGCGGTGCTGGTGCGCTATCCGCTGGAGAGCAGCCATGGGCTATCCCGTTCCGGTCCGCCCGACCTGCGCGTGCACCGACTGCAACAGATTGTGGAGTGGTGGAAGAGGTATCTGGCGCAGGATGGGTAGTCTATCCGACGAATCAAAAACTGATGAAAAGGAGGTGACTTTCATGCGCATCCAGCAAACTGTGGCGTGTCTGCTGGCAGTGCTTCTCTTGCTGAACATCGCGGCGCAGGCGCAAAAGAGTGCCAAACCCAAGGCGGACAAAAACGTTCCCAAGTACGTCTGCCTGATGTGTAAGGTGGGGGCAGATAAACAGGGGAAATGCCCCATCTGCAACCTGCCGATGGCAAAGGCAGGGGTATACGTGTGCACCGAGTGCGGCGCCATGGCGGACAAAAAGGGCGACTGCCCACACTGCAAAAAGCCGATGGTCAAGCTGTCCAGCCTGGCGAAGAAGTGCAAAGTGTGTGGCTATTACAGCGACAAGAACAAGAAAGAGTGTCCGGTGTGCGAGTACCGTAAGAAGATGAAATCGAAGAAGCCTTAGCCCGTGACGTGCCGATCCTGAGGTGTCTCATGTGAAGGGCGAGCCTCCCGGTGAGCCAGAACGCCCCACCTGACCTCCCTGCACGCGGGGAGGAGTATGGATATTGTCCCACTGCTTGCAGGGGGACGAGAGGGGTGGCTAACGGCTCGGCAGGAGTCTCGCCCTTCGAATGTTTGTCCTGGAGGGTCGCGCTCCGTCGCGACCAAAAACGGACTACTCTTGCTTTTTCTCCCCCGGCGCCTGCACGATAACCGGCCCCATGCCCTGATATTGCTTATGGGTGCCGTCGCAGAAGGGGAACTTGCTGGATTTGAAACATCGACACAGCGCTACCCGTTCACCGGGCTCCAGCTCTACGACCGTACGTGGTCGTCCTTCAATCTCCTCTGTAGAGTGCTTCGCCATAGCTGTACTCCTCACCATACGAATTGACAGTTTTTTCTCTACGCTCTCCACGCTTCTATCTCCTGCTATCGGTGTTCGCCAGCGGTTGCGCAAAGGGTTGCCGATATGATATACTTATGTTGGTTGAGGGTATGATGAGCAGGTAGGGCGGCATAAGGGGGTAGCAATAATCTCGGAAGAGAGTGGGCAGGCTCGCCCACTCTTTTTCTTACCCTGCGAAGAGGTAACTAGCTAGGATAGAGGGCAGCCATGAACAGTGAATTCATCGAGATACTGCGTGCGCTGGAACGCGAGAGGGACATCCCGCTGGCGGTGCTCTGGGAGGCGCTGGAAACCGCTTTGACCAACGCCTACAAGAAGCACTGTGGCGCTGTCGGCGATGTGCGTCTTCGCCTCGATTCCAGTAAGGCGGGGGTTCGGTTGTTCTGTGAGCGTACCGTGGTGGAAGAGGTGGAGAACCCGCATACCCAGATTAGCCTGGAAGAGGCGCGGAAGTTTAAACCGGAAGCGGAGATTGGGGACACCGTGTCTGTACCGGTGGACCTGGATGACTTTGGTCGCATCGCTGCGCAAACCGCCAAGCAGGTAATCGTCCAGCGCATTCGTGAAGCGGAGCGGGAGCAGATATATCAGGAGTTTCAAGAGCGAGTAGGCGAGATACTCTCCGGCTTCGTGCAGCGCAGGGAAGGTCCGAACGTGATTATCGACCTCGACAGGGTAGAAGCCATCCTGCCGCCTGAGGAGCAAGTTCCCAATGAACCGTATCGCCCGCACGACCGCCTGCGCGTGTATCTGTTGCGGGTAGAGCGCACCACGAAGTCGCCACGCATTATCGTGTCGCGCAGTCACCCCAGCCTCATCCGTCGTCTGTTCGAGCTGGAGGTGCCCGAGGTGCGCGAGGGAAGCGTAGTGATTAAGGCGGTGGCGCGGGAACCGGGAGCGCGCTCCAAAATCGCCGTGTGGGCGAAGGAGTCGAACATCGACCCGGTGGGTAGCTGTGTAGGGCTTCGGGGAACCCGGGTGCAGGCGGTGGTAAACGAGCTGTACGATGAAAAAATAGACATCATCCGCTGGTATCCCGACCCGGCGCAGTTTATCGCGGAGGCGCTGAGCCCGGCGAAGGTTTCGAGAGTGCATCTGAACGAGAAAGAGAAGAGCGCGCTGGTCATCGTGCCCGACGACCAGCTCTCGCTGGCGATTGGCAAAGCGGGGCAGAATGTGCGGCTAGCGGCACGCTTAACCGGCTGGAAGATAGATATTCGAAGTGAATCGCAGATCGCCCAGGACGCGCTGAAGACGGACAAAGAGGAACAGGAAAGCGTATCCTGAGCAGAAAAACAGTTTTGGAGTGCACGATGCCTGCACGCAAACATACGCCGATACGGACGTGCGTGGCGTGTCGAACCGCCGCGCCAAAGAGGGGACTAATGCGCGTCGTACGCACCCCTGAAGGCGCGGTGGTTGTAGACCCCACCGGTAAAAGGGCGGGGCGTGGGGCATACGTCTGTCGGAATGTGTCCTGTGTGCAGACGGCACTGAAGGCGAAAAAGCTGGAGCGGTCGCTGAAAGTACCGTTGCCAGCAGATACTGCGCAGGAGCTGCTGCAGCTGGCTGCGCAGGCAGAAGAGGAGGAGGTGACTCGCTCGTGAACAGGATTCGCGTTGGTGATTTGGCAAAAGACCTGCAGATGAGTGTTGCCGAGCTGCTCAGCACGCTGACCGACCTGGGCGTGGAGGTGCGAAACGCTGATAGCCTGATAGATATCTCCACAGCGCAGGCGGTGCGCGAGGTGCTCGACAAAGGGCACCCGGTGGTGGAACTACCGCCGTCACTGACCGTGCGCGAGCTGGCTCAGGCACTGGGCGTGCAGTCCACGCAGGTGCAGCAAAAGCTGATGAAAGTAGGCATACTGGCGGGGCTGAACCAGCAGCTCTCCGCCGACCAGATCGAGCGAGTTGCCTACGAGCTGGGCTACAGTGTCCGCTGGACAGAGGCGAAAGAGCCGGAAGTGCCCGAGAGCGCACGCCCTCGCACCGCATCGTCGGGAGGACCGCAACCCCGCCCGCCGGTGGTGACCATTCTCGGGCACGTAGACCACGGAAAGACCACCTTGCTGGATGCCATCCGGCGCACCAACGTGGCAGAAGGCGAATACGGTGGTATTACCCAGCATATCGGCGCGTATCAGGTAGAGGTGGAGCATGCCGGCGAGAAGGCGAAAATCACCTTCCTGGACACCCCCGGGCATGAAGCCTTCACCGCCATGCGAGCGCGAGGCGCGCAGGTCACCGACATCGCGGTGCTGGTGGTTGCCGCCGACGACGGCGTGATGCCCCAGACCGTGGAAGCGCTGAACCACGCCAAAGCTGCCAATGTGCCTATCATCGTTGCCATCAACAAGATAGACAAACCCGAAGCCAACCCCGACCGGGTGAAACAGCAGCTGGCGGAGCTGGGCGTGATGCCGGAGGAATGGGGCGGTGACACCATCTTCGTGCCCGTATCGGCGAAACAGCGCATCGGGTTAGGCGACCTGCTCGAGGCCATCCTGCTGGTCGCCGAGGTGCAGGAGTTGAAAGCCGACCCCAACGCTCCGGCCCAGGGGGTGGTCATCGAGTCCAAACTGGATAAGGGTAGAGGTCCTGTTGCCACGATTATCGTTCAGCAAGGAACCTTCAAGCAGGGCGATGCGGTGGTAGCAGGGGAAGCTTATGGGCGCATCAAGGCGTTGCTGGACGATAGAGGCAACCGCGTGCCCAAAGCGACACCGGCTATGCCCGTAGAGGTCATCGGCTTGTCGGCAGTGCCCAATGCAGGCGAAAAGATGGAAGTGGTGAAAGATGAGCGCACCGCCCGACAAATCGCTATGGAGCGCGAGCAACGCCACCGCCAGGAGAAGCTCGCCAGCCAGCGTGCCCGTGTGACCATGAAAGACCTCAGCCGGCTGATTAAGGAGGGCGAAATCAAGGAGCTGCTGGTGGTGCTGAAGGCGGACGTGCACGGCTCGGTGGAAGCGGTGCGCAGCTCGCTGGAGCGACTGGAACATCCCGAAGTGCGCCTGCGGGTTCTGCACGCGGCTGTGGGTAACATCACCGAGTCTGACATTATGCTGGCGTCGGCATCCAACGCGCTGGTTATCGGCTTTAACGTGCGGGTGGAACCGGAAGCACAGCGCGTTGCGGAGCAGGAGCGTGTGGAAGTGCGCACCTACCGCATCATCTACGAGCTGGTAGAGGACATCAAGGCGGCGATGCTGGGTATGCTACAGCCGGTTCTGGAGGAGTTTCCGCTGGGTAAAGCGGAGGTGCGTGCGGTGTTCAATCTGCCGCGTGGCACGGTCGCAGGGTGCTATGTTACCGAGGGCAAGATAGTGCGCAACGCCGAGGCGCGCGTCTGGCGCAAGAAGGAGTTGCTGTATACCGGCAAAATCGTTTCCCTGCGCCACCTGAAGGAGGACGTCCGCGAAATCGCTCAGGGCTACGAATGCGGTATCATGGTGGACGGTTTCTCGGACTTCGAGGAGGGTGACACCATCGAATGCTTCGAGAGGCGGGAAGTCTCTCGCGCCGGACATACGATTACCCAGCGGAGCGCAACAGCGGTTTCGTAGAAGATACTGAATGACAGCAGGTGCAATGATGGTCGTCGGCGTGCTGACGGTAGAATTGCATCTTTACGAAGCGACCTCTCTGAAAGAGAAGCGTCACGTGGTGCGTAGTACTTTGGACACCCTGCGCAACAAGTTCAACCTCTCTGCTGCCGAGGTAGACCATCTGGACGAATGGCAGCAGGCAACGCTGGGCTTTTCCTGCGTGGGCAACGACAAACAGCACGTGAACAGCGTGCTGAACAAGGCGCTGGACTTTTTATACGCCGACCCACGCATTGAAGTGATCGCAGTCAACATGGAGTTGTGGTGAAAAATGAGCAGCAACAGAGTATCCAAGATAGAGAGCTTGCTGGTTAGCGAAATCAGCGACATCGTGCGGCACGAGTTGAAAGACCCGCGTCTTGCGGGAGTAACCATCACCCAGGCAAGGGTATCGCGCGATTTAAGCCACGCCAAGGTGTATGTGAGCGCGCTGGGGGGCGTGGAGGCGCGAGACAAAGCGCTGGAAGTATTGCGCGCACTTGCCGGGCGTATTCGAGGCGAGTTTGGTCGTCGCGCGCACCTGCGTATCGTGCCGGAAATCCAGTTCGAGCCGGATGAGGGCATCGAGGCAGGAATGCGCGTGCACGAACTGTTGCGACAGCTGGAACAGGGATGATTCGCCGCCATCTACAACAGGTTGCTCAGGTGTTGCGGGAGGCAAAGAGCGTGGTTCTTGCCTGCCATCTCAACCCCGACGGTGATACGCTGGGATGCGCGCTGGCTCTTCAGGCGACGCTGGAGGGGTTGGGCAAGCGAGTAATCACCCTGAGCAGTGACGGCGTGCCGGAGATATATCGCTTCTTGCCTGGCGCGGAAAAGATACTCACCTCCACCGAGCAACGCGGCTTCGATGTGGCAGTGGTGTGTGATACCGGTATGCCCGAGCGCATCGGGAAGGCGAAAGATGCGGTGTTCTCGGCGCGAATCGTTGTGGATATTGACCACCATGTCACCGAAGGCGCGTTCGGCGACATCCGTATCCAGCAGCCCAAAGCGGCCGCCACTGCCGAAATCGTCTACCGATTGCTGAAAGTGATGGATGTACCGATTACGCCCGCCATCGCCACCTGTCTGCTCACCGGCATCATCACCGACACCGGTCTCTACCGTTACATGAACGTCTCGCCCACCACCTTCCGCTTAAGCGCAACCCTGATGGAGGCGGGGGCATCGCCTGCGCAGATTGCCGAAGAGGTTTTTGAACGACGCTCCTTCCCCAGCGTGAAACTGCTGGGGCGCGCCCTCGAACACATCCGGCAGGAAGAGGATGGACGGCTGGTGTGGTCCTACCTGAGCCACGAGGATTTCGCCGAGCTGGGCGCCACAGACGAAGACACTGAAGGCATCATCACCCAGCTGCGAGCAGTGCGTGATAGCGTGGTGCTGGCGCTGTTGCGGGAAGTGAAGCCCGGGCGTGTGCGCGTGAGCGTGCGCAGCCGCGACGAGCGTATCGACATGGCAAAGCTGGCAGAGAAGTTCGGAGGGGGCGGGCATCGGCTGGCGGCAGGGTTCTGGGTGGAAGGTAACATCGCCGAGGTGAAACAGAAAGTGATTGAGACACTGCGAGAATGGATGCACTGCTCAACCTCTACAAGCCAGCGGGTATGACCTCGCGCGAGGCAGTAGACGCCGTACGCCGAATACTGGGTGTACGACGGGCTGGACACACCGGCACGCTGGACCCCGGTGCGGAAGGGGTGTTGCTCATCTGCCTGGGCAAAGCCACCCGCCTGAACGAGTTTCTGCAATGGCTCCCCAAAACCTATCGTGCGACGATGGTGCTGGGTGTGCAGACCGATACGCAGGACATGGAAGGGAAGGTGATTGCCAGCACCGATGCCGGCGGTATTACGCGCGAGATGCTGGAGGCTGTGCTGCCCCGCTTCACGGGAGAGATCGAGCAGATTCCGCCCATGCACTCGGCGGTACACCACGAGGGAAGGCGGCTGTACGAGCTTGCTCGAGAGGGGAAGGTGGTGTCCAGAGAGGCTCGTAAGGTGCAGGTATATCGTCTGGATCTATTGCGCTTCTCGCCCGGCGAACACCCTGAAGCGGAAATCGAGGTGGAGTGTTCCACTGGAACCTATATCCGCACCCTGTGCGCGGACATCGGTGACGCGCTGGGCGCAGGAGGAGCCATGAAGTCGTTGGTGCGCACCGCAATCGGTGCCTTCCGCGTTGAAAACGCGGTGACCCTTCAGCAGCTGGAAGCGGGCGACGCTGCAGACCATCTTATCCCGATGGCGAAGGCGGTGGAGGATATTCTTCCTGTCTGGACACCTCATCCTCGCGTGCTGCGCCTGTTTCGGCTGGGTAGATTCGTGAAGCCGAAACCTTTTCCACCCGTGCCTCTGCCGGAAGATAAACCTCCGTACATCGCCGTACTGGATGCGGCAGGCGATTTGTTCGCCATCGCAACCGTACGCCGTGATGAGGTATGGCCCTACAAGGTCTTCGGTGAGCATGTGCTGTATCACCCACGTAGCGTGGAGGAGGATTTGGGGTGAGAGGCTCCGACCCGCGCCCGTTGAGCCTGCGTGCCAGCGTCGTGACCATCGGCTCTTTCGACGGGGTACACCGGGGACATCAGGCAATTATTCGTGTGGCTATCCAGCGCGCGCAGGAACTGCATATACCTGCTGTTGCGGTCACCTTTGACCGCCATCCACAGGAAGCCATTCAACCCGATAACGCGCCACCCTATTTAACCACCCTGACCAGTCGTCTGCGCCTGTTACTGGACACCGGGCTTCACGATGTGCTGGTTCTACGCTTCGACCGCGAGTTTTCCTCACTGCCTCCCGAAGCGTTTTTGCACTCGGTTCTGCAGAAGCACCTGAACGCGCGTCGTATCGTGGTAGGCAGGGATTTCCGCTTCGGGCATCGGCGGATGGGCAGTGTAGACTATTTACGGGAAGTGCAGGCGCGTTTCGGCTTCGAGGTGGAGGACGTACCGGACGTGCTGTACCGCGGCGAGCGCATCAGCAGTAGCCGAATCCGCCAGGCGTTGCTAGACGGCAAGGTGCAGGAGGCATCGGCTATGCTGGGCAGGGCGTATGTACTGGAGGGGATAGTGGTGCGCGGGAAGCAGCTGGGCAGGAAGCTGGGCTATCCGACGGTAAACCTGAGCCTGCGCGCGCCCCAGCTGGTACCGAAAGATGGAATCTACGCAGGAAAACTATTACACCCGCGTACGGGCAACAGCTACACGGCGGCGATTAGCATCGGCGTGCGCCCTACCGTGGACGGCACGAAGCGCACCATCGAAGCGTACCTGCTTGGTTTTTCAGGCAGTCTGTATGGTGAGGAGGTGCACCTTGCCTTCTTTCATCGCCTGCGCGACGAACGCAAGTTCGAATCTTTACAGGCGCTGAGGGCGCAGATGGATAAAGACGTACAACAGGTGGTGGAGCTGATGGGGTAGGGGTTTACCGCATGGGTGAGGCTCCGTCCGAGCCGACATACGGGCAAGAATAGGGGGGTGATAAACATGAGAAAACAACCTGTCTTCATCGCTTTACTATACATGCTTTTCGTTTCTCTGTCCTGGGGGCAAGCACAAAAGCCCCCTGCTGCGCCTCCGCAGCTCTCCGAGAAGGACAAAAAGATTATCGCCCTGTTTGAGAAGGCGGTCTCGCTGCAGCGAGCAGGCAAGGCAAAGGAAGCGATTGCGGCGTATCAGGAGCTGCTCAAGCTGCAACCCAACACGCCGATGGCGCGTTTCAATCTGGGCGAGATTTACATGGCGCAGGGGGACTTCTCAGCCGCCGAGGCGCAGTTCCGGCAAGTGGTAAAAGCCCTGCCCAAACTGCCGGAGGGCTATTTCCGGCTTGCAACCGCCCTTGCCCAGCAAAAGAAATGGCGTGAGGCGACACAGATGGCACAGAAGGGCGTGCAGCTTGCCCCCAAAAGCGCGGAAGGGCATTTCGTGCTGGGAGTAATCTACCTCTCCCAGAAGCGTTTTGCGGAGGCGGAGAAAAGCCTCCTGCGCAGCAGCCAGCTGAACCCCAAAGCGACCAACACGCAGTTTAATCTCGCTTACGTGTACCTGCAGATGCGCCAGCCGCGCAAGGCTATACCCATTCTGAAGAAGATTACCGAGCAGGAGCCGAAAAACCCCGCGGCGTGGGCGGGGCTGGGAATGGCATGCGACATTGCGGGTGATTTACCCCAAGCACGCGATGCCTACCGCCGCGCTCTGTCTTTGCAACCCCAGAACGAGGACCTGACCCTGCGCCTGGCGATGGTACTGGGGCGCATGAATCAGCATAAGGAGTCACTGCAGCTGCTGGAGAGGTTGGTGAAGGCACACCCCAACGATGCCGGACTGTGGTTCGCCATCGGGCAGACGCATTTCAACATGCGGCAGTATCGCGAGGCGGAAATCGCCTTTCGCAAGGTATTGCAATCGCAGCCGAAAAACGTGGCCGCGCAGGCAAACCTTGCGCTGTGCCTGCTGAATCAGAACCAGCTGGACAACGCCAAGCGCGAGTACGAAAAGCTGCGCCAGATGCGCCCGCAGGACGTGAACGCGCTGATGGGGCTGGCATACATTGCCGAGATGCAGGGACGCTGGGATGATGCCCTGAAGGAGTATGAGCAGTGGCAAAAGCAGGAGCCAAACAACCCCGAGCCGTTGCTGCGCAGTGCTCGTGTATGGCTACAGCGGGATAAGGTCCCGCAGGCGATCAGCGTGCTGGAGAAGGCAGAGCGTCAGTTCCCCAGTAACGCGGGCGTGCTGATGCAGGTGGCAGATGTGCTGGCGCAGGCGAATCAGTATGAAGAGGCACTCAAACGCTACCAGCGCATTCTGAAAATCGACCCCAAACATCTGGGCGCGCTGAACGGCGCAGGGCTGATGTGCGCTCGACTGAAGCGCAGCAAGGACGCGCTCGGCTACTACCGGCAGGTGCTGGATATTCAGCCCGACAACTCACAGGTGCTGTTCTTCATTGCCGACCTGTACGAGCAGGATAAAGACTACGCCGGGCTGGCAACCGAGATGCGTCGGGTGGTGCAGAGGAACCCCAAAAACGTGGTGGCGTGGTGGCGGCTGTCCATCGCTCTGGAGCGGCAAAACAAGATGGATGAAGCGCTTGCAGCGCTTCGGGAGATCGAGAAGCTGACACCCAACGATATGTTCTATCTGGTCAACATCCCCCGCCTGCTGGACAATCAGGGTAAAACCGAGGAGGCGGCGAAAGAGTACCGCAAGCTGATTGCCCGCCAGCGCAAGGAGCCGCGCCTTTACGGGATGCTTGCCGCCCTGTACAAAAAACATAACCGCCCCGACGAGGCGATAGCGGTGTACCAAGAGGGAATCAAGGAGCTGCCCAAGGACACCTACCTGCGCACTCTGCTGGCACGCACCTACGAAGAACAGCAAAAGTGGGAAGAGGCAAAGCAGGTTTACGGACAGATTCTGCAGGTCGCGCCCACCGAACCCGGGGCATACAGCGGTTTGCAGAGGTGTCTTGTGCAACTGAAGCAAGAAGAGCAGTTCTCCGCTCTGGTTATGCCCATTATCGAACGCGATGCTTCGAATGAGGCGGCGGTGCGCGCTCTGGCGAACTTTTACCGCGACCGGGGCAAACCTGCCGATGGAATACCACTTCTGGCTTCGCTGTCGCAGAAGCACCCGAAACAGAAGGGCATATGGTTGACGCTGGCTCAGCTACAGCAGGAGGCAGGCAAAGAGGAGGACGCCCTCAAGAGCTACGAGCAGGTACTGCAGATAGACGGCACCGACCTGCAGGCGCTGCGCAGTATCGCGCAGATACATGAGAAGCGCAACGAGCTCCTCAAAGCCGCCAGCATCTACGAGCGCATTCTGGCGGGCTATCCGCAGGACATCCCTACCCGCCTGCGTCTGGCGGGGATGTACGAGCAGGCAGGGCAAAAGCAGAAAGCTATCGAGCAGTATCGCGAGGTGCTCAAGCGCGATGCGAACAACACTATCGCGAAGGAGAGCCTGCAGAGATTAGGAGCCTCTTCTGCAGGAGGATAGACTGCTTGCGCTTTTGTGGTGTTTGTAATATACTTTTGATACCGGTGGTATAACCATAGCATTCTCAATCCCGAAAGGAGGAGGTACTCAGGATGTCTCGTGTTCCTCGTTTGGTCGCGGGTCTACTGAGCTGGGCGTTTATCGTGCTTGTTGTTGCTCCCGCGCTCGCACAGATTAACTACCCCAACTTCAGCTCCTCAGCGGGGCTGAATCTGGTAGGCAACGCGCAGGTCACGGCGAACAGGCTCCGCCTTACCGAGAACCGTATGAGTCAGCAAGGGGCTGCGTGGTACGCCACCAAGCAGAACCTGACGAACGGCTTCTCAACCACCTTCCAGTTCCAGTTGCATGGGCCGTCCCCTGAGGATGGTCTGGGCTACGGATTGGGGTTCCACATTCAGAACGTCTCGGCGACCCTGAACGTCAATGAGACGGGCACTACCGGAACCGTCACCGTGAGCTTCGCCACCTTCTACCAGACGCCGGAGGGCGACTTCCCCAACGTAGTAGCGGTTTACGTGAACGGCACGCTGACAGGCGCCACCAGCCTCTTCCCCAACACCATCAACATCAATGACGAAGGCGTGCACACCGCACGCATTGACTACGCAGGGGGCTGGCTGACCGTCTCCGTGGACAACGAAGCGGTGCTTTCGCTGGCTGTTGACCTCGCAGCCGCCGGCGCGATCGATAGCTCCGGCGCTGCATGGGTAGGCTTCAGCGGACGCACGGTATACGCTTACGAGAACACCGATGTGCTCAACTGGACGCTGACGCCGTTCATCTCGCCCGCCCGCACGTTGATTATTCTGGGCGACAACCCGTATGAGGGAGCAAACGTCACCGTATCGCCCACCGACCTGGTAAACACGGGCGACGGAGTGACCCCCTTCGTGCGCGTGTATCCTGCAGGTACACCCGTTACGTTGAACGCAGCAACCCTCGCGCCTGATGGCAACGAGTTCGAGAAATGGCAGGTTGACGGTGTCGACTACTCCGGCGACCCCGAACTGCAGATAACGCTGGATGACAACCACATCGTGACGGCGGTGTACGAGTCCACCAAAGCCCCTGTGTGGGATACCGGCGCGCCGAAGACGGTCATCTTCAACAACCAGGAAGTGTACCTGGGCTACGTCTCCGGCAACTATTCGGCGACGCTACCCCAGCGGTGGTCCGCCATTCCCTTCCGTATCCCGACAGGCGGTGCGCTCGTCAGCCAGGTAGATGCGGACTGGTTCGTGGTGGATGGCTATCAGGGCGCGAACGTACGCTACATCATCTGGCGACGTACCGGCTTGAACCGACCGGTGGATGGAGACCAGGTGGCGCAGGGCGTGCTGGGTGCATACTCCGCAGGCATGGACGACCCACGCGTCCCGGGTGGCGAGGACTGGCTGCATCGCTACTCTAACCTGAGCATCCTCTTGCCGGAGGGCGATTACTACCTGACCATCTACGCGGACGGCATCGGAGCCGGAAACACAACCGGTTTTAACGCGCTTGCGTGGCTGACCGGTGCCGACCTGCAGCCCTCAGAGGTGGAGCAGGACTTCATGTGGCGGTCGCGTTACTTCCCCAACCCCGGCTTCGAAGTGTACGCGCCAAACGCTATCCAGCCCAAAGCAGGACAGGACCCGAAGGACCGCTGGAACTGCGCCTTTGTGCTGTACGGCAAGCTGGCGGTCATTCGTGGAAACGTGGCGCTGGGCGACTACGGCGGCGACCCCTCGCTGGTTCCCATCTCCGTGCGCCTGCGCAAAGAGGGCGGCGGCGAGGAGACCCGCACCGTCTTCACCGACCGCAACGGCAACTACTCGCTGTGGGTAGAGCCGGGCACCTACGAGGTTTCCTTCAAAGCCAGCCACTGGCTGCGCGTGAATCTGACGGGTGTCACGCTTGGACTGGCGGAAGAGGTCACCGGACAGAATGCCACGCTGACCAACGGCGACATCGACGGCGACAACGAGGTCACGCTGTTCGACTTCGGTGGACTGGTGGCAGCGTTTGGCTCGATGCCCGGCGATAGCAACTGGAACCCCGATGCCGATCTGGACGGAGATTTAGAGGTCACCCTGTTCGACTTCGGCATCCTGGTTCGCAATTTCGGCGCGATTGGAGACGAGTAATCCTCATCCCCGTGCCCCCTCTCCCGAAGCTTCGGGAGAGGGGGATACACCTGCGCTGGCAATCAGCGTGCGTGGGGGGATAAAAGCGATGTCCTCCCGGGCGGTCTCCAGTGTCTGCACGGGAACATGCTCATGCCCCTTCAGCAGTTCACCGATGATTGCCTCCACCGAGCTTTCCGGCGTGGAGGCGCCACTCGTGATACCCACCGAGCGGTAGTCGGTGCGCCATTCGGGAAGCACCTCTTCGGGCTCCAGCAACAGGTACGCGGGCACGCCCGCCTCCTGTGCCACCTCGCGAAGCCGGTTGGAATTACTGCTGGAGCGGCTGCCGATGACCAGTATCAGGTCGCATACCTTCGCCAGCTCCTTCACCGCGTTCTGGCGGTTGGTGGTCGCGTAGCAGATGTCCTCTTTGGGAGGCGTTTCGAGGTGCGGGAAACGTCGCCTCAGCACCGCCATGATACGCTCCACCTCGTATACGCTCAAAGTGGTCTGCGTGGCAACCGCAAGTTTGCCGTCCGGAACCTGTACGCGCTCGGCGTCCTCTACCGTCTGCACCAGCGTGATTTGCCCGGGTGCGTGTCCCATCGTGCCCAAGGCTTCTACGTGTCCGGCGTGTCCGATGTAAATAATGTGGTAGTCCTGCGAAGCGAAACGCTGTACCTCGCGGTGCACCTTGGAGACCAGGGGACAGGTAGCATCGATTACCCGCAGGTTGCGCTCCGCCGCCGCCTGTCGCACCGCGGGCGACACACCATGTGCGCTGAAGACCACCGTCGAGCCCGGCGGGATTTCCGATACCTCTTCCACAAAGATAACCCCGCGTCGCTCGAACGAGCGCACCACATGCTCGTTATGTACAATCGCGTGGCGCATGTATATCGGTGTGCCGTACGCCTTAATCGCCAGGTCCAGTACTTCTATCGCGTACGACACGCCGGCGCAAAACCCGCGCGGCGAAGCCAGAACGATACGCTCCATTGCGTCCTTTCCCTTTGCTCTGTGTTTACTCTGGGCGAATGCGCATTGCCGTCCATTTTGTTATGCTGAACGAAGTGAAGCATCTCCGGGATTCTTCGCTCCGCTCAGAATGACAACCGTTTACTGTCATGCTGAGCATCAGCGAAGCATCTCATCCCTTTGTCATGCTGAACGCAGTGAAGCATCTCTGAGATTCTTCGCTTCGCTCAGAATGACAACCGTTTACTGTCGTGCTGAGCGTCAGCGAAGCATCTCAGCGTGACGATAAAACGAGATTCTTCGCTTCCCTCGGAATGACAGGGAAATCAAACCCGTCATCCTCTACACACTTCACCCGCTGATAATCAGATTGTACCTCAATCAATACTTTTTGGTGAGCAATATTTGCGCATTCTTAAACCTCGATGTATAATGGAAATGCTTCAAGCACGCAACCTTACTGGTGGGGGAAAGCATGGCTATCGCAGCAGCGCATCGTACATCGGTCATTGCAGCCGACAATCATATCCTGCACAGGCTGCACTCGTTGTCCGGTATTGTGCCTGTTGGTATCTTTCTGGTTCAGCATTTGACGCTCAACTCCTTCGCGCTCGCCAGTCCTGCGCACTACAACGCGGTGATTGACTTCTTCAACGAGACGATGCCCCGCCATCTGTTGCATATCCTTGAATGGGGCTTCATCTTTATCCCCATCTTGTTCCACGCGCTGTATGGGCTGGTAATCACCGCGCATGGACAGGTGAACGTGGGACGGTACGGCTACTGGCGCAACTGGATGTACCTGTGGCAACGCATCACGGGTATCATCTTGGTCATCTACATCGCGGCGCACGTATGGGGCACCACCATTAGCCACCGGCTATACGGTACGAACCTCCACTACGACGGTATGGTTCAGTATTTTGGCAACCCATGGGTGGTGGCTTTCTACCTGCTGGGAATTACCTCTGCAACTTTCCACCTGTCCAACGGCATCTGGAACTTCTGCATTCGCTGGGGCATTACCATCAGCGAGCGGGCGCAGCGCGGGTGTGCGAAGGTGTGTGCGGTCATTTTCGTGCTGTTGACCGCGCTGGGGTGGTCGGCACTGTTCGCATTTCGCTAAAGGCTTAAGAGGTGATACTCGATGGCAAAGCAACGTGCAATCGTCGTCGGCGGCGGGCTTGCCGGACTGATGACGGTCATCAAAATCGCCGAGCAAGGGCTGCCGGTAGACCTGTTTTCGCTGGTTCCGGTGAAGCGCAGTCACTCGGTGTGCGCGCAGGGAGGCATTAACGGCGCAGTAAATACCAAAGGTGAGGGCGATAGCCCCGAAGAGCACTTTGACGACACCGTTTACGGGCGCGACTTCCTCGCGCACCAGCCTCCTGTCAAAAGCATGTGCTACCGCGCTCCGGGCATTATCTACCTGCTCGACCGCATGGGCGTGCCCTTCAACCGCACACCGGAGGGCTTTCTGGACTTCCGTCGCTTCGGAGGAACCAAACACCACCGTACCGCCTTCGCCGGCTCTACCACCGGTCAGCAACTGCTGTACGCGCTGGACGAGCAGGTGCGTCGCTTTGAGGTGGAGGGGCTGGTTAATAAGTACGAAGGCTGGGAGTTTCTGGGCATCGTGCGCGATGAGGAGGGCAGGTGCCGGGGCATCGTGGCACAGAACCTGCACACGATGGAGATTCGCGCCTTCCGTGCGGATGCAGTGGTGATGGCGACAGGTGGACCGGGATACCTCTTCGGTAAGTCCACCAACTCCATCATCAACACCGGTTCCGCAGCGAGCATCTGCTATCAGCAGGGGGCGTACTACGCGAACGGCGAGTTTATCCAGGTGCACCCGACCGCCATTCCGGGCGAGGACAAGCTGCGCCTGATGTCGGAGGCGATTCGCGGCGAGGGCGGACGTGTCTGGGTACCCAAAGACCCTTACGACAAGCGACCGCCTCGCGAAATCCCTGAGAGCGACCGCTGGTACTTCCTGGAAGAGAAGTATCCCGCATACGGCAACCTGGTGCCGCGCGACATCGCCACGCGGGAGATATTCGAGGTGTGCGTTACCCAGAAGCGTGGCATCATGGGACGCAACGAGGTGTATCTGGACATCACGCACCTGCCTCGTGACCTGATAGAGCGCAAACTGCTGGGCATCATCGAAATCTACACCAAGTTTGTGGGTGACGACCCGCGCGAGGTGCCGATGCGGGTGTTCCCGGCAGTGCACTACTCGATGGGCGGACTGTGGGTGGACTATGAACGCACGCCCGACGGCTTCCTGCACCCCGAGAGCACGCGCAATCAGATGACCAACATCCCCGGTCTCTACGCAGCGGGCGAATGTGAGTATCAGTATCACGGCGCGAACCGCCTGGGCGCGAACGCCCTGCTATCGTGCATCTTCGGCGGTGAGGTGGCGGGCAACGCGGTGGTGCGCTATGTGCAGGGGTTGGAGAGCTCCGCCGATAGCCTGCCGGCATCGCTGTATGAGAGCGAACGCCAGCGCCATGAGCAGGACTATCAGCAGTTGCTGAAGATGACCGGCGACGAGAACCCGTACAAACTGCATCAGGAGCTGGGCGAGTGGATGACCGACAACGTCACCGTGGTGCGCTATAACGACCGGCTCCAGAAGACCGAAGAGAAGATACTGGAGCTGATGGAGCGGTGGAAGCGCATCAACATCAACGACTCGTCGCTGTGGACGAATCAGATTGTGCCGTTTACCCGCGCCCTGCGCAATATGCTGATACTGGCGCAGGTGATTACGTGCGGCGCGTTGTTGCGCAACGAGAGCCGGGGTGCCCATTACAAACCTGAGTATCCCGAACGCAACGATGCGGAATGGCTCAAGACCACGATGGCCAGCTACACGCCTGACGGTCCGCACATCTTCTATGAACCGGTGGATACCTCGCTGATTCCGCCGCGCATCCGCAAGTACGACGTGGACAAGAAAGTGACCATCACTACCGCAGCCCAACCCGCCGAACTTGTCGGCGTAAAGGATGATAAGGGAGAATAGCGTATGGACGGCATCCAGAGCGTGGTACTGAAGATAAAGCGACAGGCGAACCCCCAGAGCTCACCCTACTGGGAAGAGTTCGAGGTGCCCTACACGCCTCGCATGAACATCATCTTCTGCCTGATGCAGATTCAGCGCAACCCGGTCAACCGTCAAGGGAAACCTACCACCGCCCCAGCATGGGAAGCCGCCTGCCTGGAAGAGGTGTGCGGTACCTGCACGATGGTGATTAACGGCAGGGTACGCCAGGCATGTTCCACGCTGGTAGACGAGGTGGGTAAGCGGGCCGGTGAACATCTCGAAATCACCCTGGAGCCCATGACCAAATTCCCTGTGGTGCGAGACTTAATCGTAGACCGCAGCGAGATGTTCGAAACGCTCAAGCGTATCCGGGCATGGGTTCCGATCGACGGCACGCATGACCTGGGGCCCGGTCCGCGCATTCCTGACAGCGTCCGCGAGCTGCGCTACGAGTTCGCCCGGTGCATGACCTGCGGCTGTTGCCTGGAAGCCTGCCCGAACGTGAATTCACACTCTGGCTTCATCGGTCCCGCTGCGCTGGGACAGGTGAGATTGTTCAACCTGCACCCGGTGGGGGCTACTCTGGAAGATGAGCGGTTTGACGTGCTGGCAGGACCCGATGGATTGACCGGTTGTGGCAACGCCCAGAACTGCGTGCAGGTCTGTCCGAAAGAGATTCCATTGACCCGTGCCATCGCCGAGCTGAACCGCGACATCACCATTAACCGGCTGCGCAAATGGTTGGCGAAGTAAGCACACAAGCGGGGGGAACACGGGAAAATCTCCCCGCTTCTATTACCCACCAGGAGTTCTATACCGCCACCGACGGCAGTCAGTGGCTGATGGAGGTTGCTGTACAGTGGTCTCCGTATTTTGAGAGCCATGTGCGCTTGCTGAAAATGCCGGACCGTGCCCCTGTCTATCTTCCCTCGAATCTACCCTATCTGGATGTGGTTCCCCAGAACATCCGCGAAGCGGCACTGGACGGTCGCTTTGACCTGCAGGCGATCACGCGCTATTGCTTGCAGCGTTGCCTCGTCATGCTGCGGGAGTACGTGGAGCGCTTCGGCAACACCCTGTAAGTAAACTGTCCATCTCCCGATAATATATGAATTTTGAAAAAATAAACAGAGTTATGTTGCGCTATCGGTCTGGCAAGGTTCCTTCTTGGGGAGGGCGAGGCTCCTGCCGAGCCGACTTCGCCAGATTGAGGAGCCTTTACGGCTGAA
>Ga0101941_1000763_pt1 | contig 39620 bp, 35 predicted proteins | sample DewCreD2012metaG_3_FD_75242 | JGI IMG/M metagenome (GOLD analysis project Ga0101941, IMG submission 75242) | Hot spring sediment bacterial and archeal communities from British Columbia, Canada, to study Microbial Dark Matter (Phase II) - Dewar... ...
CATACCAAGTGCCATGGAATAGAGTAGAAAGTCATGCCAAGTGATCCAATTGGCCACTAGTCTATCCAAGGCGATCTGCGAGTGTGATAAAACTGAGGGATTGGGATAAAGGTCAAAAGGAAGCTGAAACACACCCTAAGAGGTAAATAACAACTGCACGCATAAACTCGCGTCTCCATTGTCGGGTTATACCCGGCTTTGACGCCGAAAATAATTGAAACTCGGCACCCAAAGAGGGAACCGAGCTCAATTATTGTATTAAAATTAAACTTTTAGTACTTGTTGAGTTAGTTCATGATCACTTAGGAGCGCCAAGCTGGATCCATGCTTTCTCAATATCTTCGATGGCTCTGTCACGTGTTCCAGGACCGCCAACGATATAAGCTTGCATGATTTCGCCGAACTTCTGGTGGAAGCTATCTAGGGAGTAAGCAACAGCCAAGTCACCAGTTTTCTCTCCGCTTTCAACGATGGCTTTCATCTGTTGCGGCATTTGTAGCTCTGGATAAGGAACACCCTTCAGCGGAGGAATAACCTTTGCTACATCGGAGAACCATGATTTACCGTAATCAGACGTATATAACCAGTTGAAGAAATCTATTGTTTCTTGCAATACTTTGGAATCTTTATTAATACGTAACGCTTGGTCAGCACCAGTGATGATCATTGCGTCTGTTGGATCTTCATTGACTGGGTAACCCATAACACCAATTTGCATGTCAGGAGCGATCTGCATAATACCTTCTTCTACCCATGCGCCTTGACCTACCATCATAGCTGCTTTACCGGAAGCGAAATCAGCAATACCCGCACTATAATCTCTCTCAAGTGGCTTAGACATACCATGCTTCACAGTTAGGTCAACAAAATCAAAGAAATTCAACAATTCTGGGTGCTCAGCGAATGTTGTTGTACCAGCGATGAACTCATTAACCAACGCTTCAGCGTCATCCGTTTCTGCATTAATGAAATGTTGGAAGATGTGCTTCTGTACCCACCACTCTTTGTATGCATAAGCAAAAGGTGTAATACCAGCAGCTTCTATCTTAGTGATAACATCCTTCAGCTCCGTTGTTGTCTTTGGTGCTTCGATGCCTAGATCAGCAAATATTTTCTTGTTATAAATCATATTAAACAGGTTACCTTTGATAGGAATACCATAAACTTTGCCGTCGTAGGACATGTTGCCTTTAGCAGCGTCATCCATTACAGCAGCAAGAGGCTCATTCGTTAAATCAGCTGTGTATTCAGAGTATAGCTTGATCTCTCCACCAGCTGTTGAAGCGAATACGTCTGGGATACTACCAGAAGCAATTTTGGACTTAAGAATCGTTGGATAATCGGCTTGCATGATTTCCAATTGGATTGTTACGTTAGGCTTTACTTTCTTGTATTCTGCTACAAATGCGTTGAAAGCATCTGTATATTCCGGCTGGTTAATGAACATGTAGATGGTTGCCGGTTCAGCATCAGGCGTAGCTGTATCAGTACCTGTGTTGGTACCTGTGTCGGTACCCGTATTAGCGCCTGTATTCGCGCCTGTGTTATTGTTGTTAGCTCCACATGCCGCAAGCAAGGCGATGATAAGAACTGAACAAATCGTTAAAGATAGAAATCTCTTGAACATTTATAACCCTCCCGTGTAATTTAGTTGTTACGTTATTTATTCTAAAGAAACCATTGCCACATAAAAATGTACAATCGTAGTTACTTAAGGGTAAATAAGTGAACGATTTAAATAACGAGCTTGTTCAGATTTAAAAAAGGGTTCAGTGTTCATTCGAACAAGACCATCCCTTAAATTTTTAGAATGGTAGCTCTATAATCGGACGGCGACAGCTGATAGTAATTTTTGAAAGCCTTGCTAAAGTAATTCTTGTCCTTATAGCCGAGCATATCGGAGATATCCTGAATTTTCATGCGAGGATCCATGAGGAGCTCCGTTGCCTTCTCCATACGCACCTTCTGCACGTATTCATAAATGCCAGAACCAAACTCCTGCTTGAATAGCTTCATGAGGTATTCTCGGCTAAGGTAATATCGCTCCGTAAATATCGAGATGCGAATCTCCTCATAATAATGGTTATGAATATACTCCTTGATATCGTGAATGTCGAAATGCTGGTGTATATGGATCGACTTTCTTATTAGTTCCCCATAATAACTCAGAATATGAATCAACAGCTGTTCAAATTGAGTAAACGTAGAATAATCCGTCGTTACGTCTCTGGCTTTGAGCGCATTCTCGTATCCCATAACAAGCTCCACACCAGGAACCCCAAGCTCTAAAGCCATCTCATGAAGCAGTAGTGTAAATTCTCTTATTGTACGGGCTGCCATGCCCAGACTATAGTACCCACTATTCTTCATCTTCGTTATATATTCGGCAAGAATGGTGTCGGCATAGCTAGGATTGCCTTCCTCTAGTGCATGTCGAATAAAAGGGATTCTCCCCGCGATACTAAGACTGTCCGAACCACCTTGAGCAATTGCAGTACTAACCATGAACTCGCTAAGATTGATCAAATTAATACTATTAACAACCTGATCCGCATGCGTGTACGCCTTAGGGAGTTGTCCAATTTCAGAGCCTATACCGCCTATCCCAGCAGTTGCGACTAGTCCGAATAGTGTATTCAGATTGGTAATCGCCCGCTTAATCGAGGATTGAGCTATGAACGTCATGGTTTCCCGATGAGTAACATCATACGTATAGACAATTATTATCTCGCGCTCACGCTTCGGATGGTTGAAGCTGAAGCACGTGACCTCATCACTGCCTACTTCCTCGTTAATGACATTCGCCAAGGAAAAATAGAGCAGATCCGTATCGCCCTTAAACCGTTTACTTAGAACCTCTTGCAAGTTCATAACTCGAATTAGCGCAAGCCCGAATTGTGTCTGCGCATTATTCGCTCCAATCATCGTCAGGCTTGCTTTATCCGTCAGATTATTATGTCGATTCTCGATAATCGACATATAAATCTTTTCCTTTAGCTTAGGCAAGGACATGTTGAGGGTAATATCCCGATCAATATGCTCATTCCGCTCCCGCTTCTTCTCTTCTATACTCGCAATTACCTCGGCCAAGGTCTGATTAAGCTCCTGCTTATTAACCGGCTTCAACAAATAATCCACCGAGCCTGATTTAATCGCCTGCCGTGTATAATCAAAATCATTATAACCACTGATCACAATACTCGGAATATCCGGATATTCCTTGCGAATAAGCTCTAGAAATTCCGTGCCGTTCATCTCTGGCATCTTCATATCCACGATGATCAGATCTGGCCTATGCTGTCTAACCTGCGCGATACCTTCACGACCGTTATGCGCCTCTGCAATTTCCGTTACTCCGAGAGCATCCCAATCACCTAGAATCTTAATAGCCTCAATTAAAGGCTCCTCATCATCAATAATCAACACCCTATACATACTTTTTACCTCCACGAGGGATATGGATTCTCATCTCTGTGCCGCCTTCATCCGTCATAATCTGAATACCCGCTTCATTCCCATAGATCAGCTTCAGCCTCGTATGCAGATTCTTCAATCCTATGGAATCACCGGTCCGATCCTCCCATTCCTCTTCCAACGAGTTAAGAATGCTGTCTAGCTGCTCAGGTAAGATACCAGGACCATTATCGATGACCGAGATCAGCACATCCTCATCCTCGACCCTAGCCCGAATATGGACGGTAACTGGTGAGGACACCTTCTCTAGGCCATGTTTAATCGAATTCTCGACCAGCGTTTGAATCGATAGCTTCGGAATTTCTAGAGCCGAGATATCGTCATCCCATTCATAAACTACATGTAACCGAGCACCGAATCTGGCCTTCTGGATGATTAGATAATTCTCAATATGCTTCATCTCATCACCAAGCTTGACAATGTCTCGACCACTGATACAATAACGAAGCGTCAGAGCAAGGGCATCTACCATCTCTGCAATTTCATGCTCACCGCTCTTTAACGACTTCGTCGATATCGCCTGTAGCGCATTATATAAGAAGTGCGGGTTGATCTCCGCCTCCAAAGCCTTCAGAATGGCACTCTTCTCCACGAGCTTCATCTTATATCTTTCGTTGATGAGGTCGTTCGTCCTTGTGACCATCTCATTAAATTGTTTAGATAGCAGTGCTATCTCATCTCGACCTTTAACCGCCGCTTCAACATGGAAATTGCCTAAGCTAACTCGGTTCATTTTGCGGGACAGGATCATAAGTGGTTTAGTAATGGCATTGGAGGTGTAGGAGACCAGAACCAAGGATACGAGTAGGAAAATAAGACCGATACCGATACTAACGTTTCGACTCGTCTCGGCAGATGCATAGATCTGATTGTAGGGGATCGATTTAATTAATTGCCAATTCGTTATCTCCTCAACATCACTAATAACCAGATACCGATCGTCGCCACCGATCCACTCGAATAGCCCGTCCTGCCCCTCTTGATCAGCAAGCGCTAAGAAATCAGAGCTCCATTGCTGCTTGAAGGTGATCTCATCACTTGCATAGTAAGGCACATTATTGGCGTCCACGAGCAGAATGCGCTCTCTGTCCGTTGTTGGGATATCCTGTATAATGGTGTCTCTATTCTTCGGACTAAAGTATAAGGAAAGAACAGCTTTTGGCTCACGGTCAATGAGTGTGCGGAGTGTGCGATGATAGCCCATGTAGCTGCGAGCTGTATCAATGGGATACCCGAGATCGTCGTTAGGAACCAGCAGAGATTGAAAGTAGTCATAGTCTGTGCTCTCCAGCGTCTTACTAAACCAACCCATCTTGGGAATTATTCCACCCTCGTCATAATTGATATTAATCGTTGGATTCTCCCGAGAGATGTAGTAATACTTATTCAGATGGATTAGGTAGATATAGGCATACTCCACATCTTGTCTAGCGTAGAATAGACTTCTTAGGTAATCTTCCATATATAATCGGGCTCCATAATCATCCGGCTCATTCAATATCGCATTCAGAATCTCATCATAACGTAGACCTGGCAGCGAATATTGCACAATGTCGGCATGATAATTGGCCAAGTTCTTGTTAACTAGGCGCAAATTACTCTTGTTACTGGAGATGTCGTTATTCACCGACTCTTTTTCTATCATTTTGTAGGAAATATAGGTGAGCGATACGACAACCAGAATAATGACCGACGCAAAGAGCAGAATAAGTTTATTGACTAACTTACCTGTACTTCGATAATGTATCATTTGAATAAATCTCTGAAGATGCTCCCGTATTCTGCTCATCTCTATCCCTGACCTTCTGTGATTAGTTTACGTTATTACCCTATATTGTTTACTTATATACATATCCTCTACGTGGTCGTTTCAATATAATTGATGTTAACAGAAAGAAAGTGAAGGTGAAAGTTATGAATAAATTATTCGGCAGGAATAAATTAAGCAGAATCGAATTCGGCTTATTCACACTGCCTGTGCTCCTTTGTGTGGCATTCGCATTCTATGTGCCTTTCTTCATGAGCATGATGTACTCATTAACGGAATGGAATGGAATCGCCAAATCACCCACATTCATTGGATTAGACAACTTTAGACAGATCTTCTCCGGTGATGCCAACTTCACTGCTGCTTCGCTATTCACAGTAAAGTATTCCTTTCTCTACATTATCCTGATCAATGTGTTCGCCATTCTTATCGCAGTTATCCTTGATCAGAAGCTGAAATCGGCGTCCTTCTTAAGAGCAGCCTTCTTCATACCCTACATCTTAAGCCTAGTTGTTGTCGGTTTTATCTGGAAATTCATCTTCATGCAGGGCTTCAATTCATTCTCTGAGCTAACCGGATGGGGGATATTCGAGCTAAGCTGGCTCGGTGATCCGAAGCTGGCGTTCTACTCTGTGTTAATCGTGTCCGTCTGGCAATCCATAGGTTTCTATATTGTGATCTATATAGCCGGTTTACAATCGGTTCCCCAAGAAATGCTAGAAGCTGCTACAGTCGATGGTGCTGGACCGTTCAAGAGATTCTTCAACGTTACACTGCCATTACTTGCTCCAGCGATTACGATTTCCTTGTTCCTATCGCTGACGAATGCCATCAAGATATTCGATGTCATTCTGTCGCTTACCGGCGGTGGTCCCGGAGGTACGACGTATAGTGTTGCCTATGATATCTATCGAGATACCTTCCAGAACAACCTGTATGGTTACGGAACAGCTAAAGCCCTGCTCCTGTTCTTAGTCGTGTTGGTCATTACCATTGTTCAGCTTACCTACTTCAAACGAAGAGAGGTTGAGAACTAAGATGAAGAATAAACGAAGAGCGCTCAACCTACTCGAGATCGCGATGATTATCATCGCATTCGTATTCCTATATCCGATCCTGCTCGTCCTGATTAACTCGTTGAAGTCGTTCCAAGAAGTCATGATGGATGTGATTGCACTACCAAAAGCATTGGCCTTTGAGAACTATAGTTATGTATGGCAATATATCAATTACCCAAGATTGTTCTTGAATAACGTTGTGATCACAGGTCTTGGCCTTGCAGGTATTGTGTTCTTCTCCGCTATTGCGGCATATAAACTATCAAGAACCCGCTCGCGTATAAGCACCGTCATTTATTTTTTATGTATCATGCCTATGCTTATTCCTTTTCAGAGTATCATGGTTACGCTACTGAAGCTGGCGAAGATGTTACATCTATCGGATAGCATCTGGGGGCTGGGGATTCAATATTGGGGATTCGGCGCACCACTAGCCGTCTTCATCTACCACGGATTCATTAAGGGAATTCCCCGGGAAATTGATGAGAGCGCCATGATGGACGGTGCATCGTCCTTCCGGACATTCTTCAGCGTCATATTCCCGCTACTCAAACCGGTTACTGCTACAATCGTTATTATCCAAGGTATGTGGATTTGGAATGACTTCCTCTTACCACTCCTCATGGTCAATGGCTCAACCGAAACGAAGACACTAACCCTAGCGGCCTATACCTTCGTCGGACAGTACAACACTGATTGGCAGTATACGATGACCGCCTTAATGATGGCCGTCCTACCTTCAATCATCCTGTTCATCTTCATGCAGAAGCATATCGTCAAGGGAGTAACAGCTGGTGCTGTTAAGGGCTAATATACGTGCATACGAATTACCGCGGCAAGTGATGCGCGGTAATTTTTTTATGTGGCAAGATAGTTGTGCATACGTACAGAGGTCTAGAGGTGCTGAGGTGGAGATGGGCATAGGTGCATAATCGCCACACGTCAATCCCCTAATTTAATACTCGTAATCGATCTGATTTACCGTTGAAATATACGTTAACATAGAGTGAATATCCGCTTGATTGAATGCGCCATCGTGATTAAAATCTTTTTGGGCTAAGGTGCCGTTCACTATGATTCTCACAATATCATTAATCTCAACTCTATTATCCTGGTTCACATCCAAGGATGCTGGGTCCAATATGAGTAATTGGATAGGAGCTGAGGTTGCAGTCTCAAAATTCGTGTCTTCTCCAGAGAATACGGCAGTGAAGGAATAGAGACCTGCCGGAAGATTGGGAGCTGTCCAGAGGACATAGTCATTATTCACGATTGCGAGATCTTGCACGATAATTTGATCACCATCCATAATGGATATGGTATTCGTTGTAGCAGAAACTTCATTTACAACTATATAGAATGATATTGATTCGCCTACTACTGTAGGTGAACTTCGATTAATACTCATGTCTACATCTACAGCAACATACTGACTCAATACGCTTGATGTACTACCTAGATAATTGGTATCCCCGAGATATTCTGCGGTGATATTGTGAAAGCCTGATGATGCTAGCAAGTTATTCTCGATATTCTCGATATTCTCGAACGTCACCACCCCAACATCAGATAAACTTAAAGTTTGGAGGGTTGTATCCCCATTCTTAAAAGCGACTTCTCCTGTTGGCACATGTTCATTCAATGAGCTAACCGTGGCCGTGAATGTAATATAATCTCCATATACACTAGGATTCGCAGAGCTACTTACACTCACGGTCGATGGAGCTTGAACAACTTCTTGGGTAATTTCACCTGAAGTACTTCCCATATAATTACTATCCCCACTATAGACAGCTGTTATGGTATGAGCACCAGCAGTAAGAAAGTTAATCGTTATCGTGGCGGTGGCCGTGTTCAAGGTTGCATCACTCAAGAAAGCAGTTCCGAGCTCTTCTGACCCATTCATGTAAGTTATCGTACCTGTTGGTACCCCTTCGGTTGAAGTAACCGTAGCTGTATATTCAATGTTGCCCCTATATCCTTGTGAATGAGTTGAGGTGGATAGACTAGTTGTAGTAGTAGACATGCCAACAGCATTAGAATAACTCCCATAATTAATAGCTGTAAGCATAAGCAACAAAGCAATTATCCCCATCTTCATGCCTGAAGATAAAGGCCGTTTCCTACTTTTTCTACTTTCCCTACTTAAATTATTCATGTTCAAACCTCCATATTACTATTCGAGACTTATAGACATTCTGAAAGTTCGACAAGATGTACACTAGCAAAATTACATATATGTTAATCATAATAGCTTTATGGTATAAATTGCAATAATTTGTTTTTACATATGTATATAGAATCGGAGCTCCAAAAGGATTACACTAGTGGAGTGTCTATTCTCTCAATGGTTAGGAGCCTGGATGGATTTGAAGAATTCTCCCTATATTCTACTGGTCATTGCTACATTCCTATGGGGTGGAAACTTTGTAGTGGGTAGTCAGCTGGTAGCTCATATACCACCAATTACACTTGCTCTATTGCGCTGGATCACAGCGTTACTCATCCTCCTACCCTTGTATGGACGGGATGTATGGGATAAGCGCGACATCATCCTTCGTCATTGGAGAGCGGTATGTCTGCTTGCGGTAACTGGTGTTTTTGCCTTCAATACCGTTGTGTACATTGCCGTTCAACATACAACCTCCATTAACGCATCCCTCATGAATTCAGCAACTCCGATCATCATCGTGATGCTCTCCTTAATTTTCCTACAGGAGCGATTAACCATCACCCGAATGCTGGGGATATGGATATCTTTAATAGGGGTATTGTGGATTATATCGCGAGGCTCGATCGAGAATATCCTGGGGCTGGCTTTTAACCGCGGGGATTTGTGGATGTTGCTTGCTGTAACGTTATGGGCGATTTATTCGATTATCATGAAGAAATATGCGGGGACGCTACCCACCAACGAGTTATTTGCTGTTACCGTATTGATTGCTGTATTACTACTACTTCCATTCTCCGCAGTGGAGTGGATGGTCGGAAACCGACCTACAGCAATAACATTACAGGATGTCGGTGGTGTATTGTATATTGGTCTATTCGCATCGCTTGTTGCCTTCTATTGCTGGAATCGTGCAGTGGCACTCATCGGCCCTTCGCGCTCGGCTATCTTCCTCAATCTCATTCCGTTGTTCAGCGCAATATTAGCCATCCTGTTCACCGGCGAATCGATCCATATTTATCATGGAGTAGGGGCTATATTAGTCATTGGTGGCGTTTATCTGACAGCGAGGAAGCGGGGTTAAGTAAATACTAATTTTGACAAGAGGACGAATAAAAGGGCAGCTAGATAGATCATTCATCTAGTCAGCCCATACTGGATTCTAATATTCTAATTTCCCCGAATTATTGTCATACCGCTGTCTTGTGAGGAACACGCCTCCACACTATCTCTTTCATTTGGAATACTCTTGAGTTTAGAAAACTTTCTTTGTTCCATACTGTTGCCTATCCTAGCCATTAACATAGATATGAGTACCGTGAATATAACTAATCCATAAAAGCCGGCCCCGATTCCGATCCCGACACCTCCAACAAAAAAAATCATTGCTGCTGAAGTCAAACCTTTAACCTGCAGGCCATTCTTTAGAATTACCCCAGCCCCTAGGAATCCAAGACCTGTTACGATTTGTGCAGCCAAGCGCATAGGATCCATCATTGTATTCAAATTGTTTGAGCTAAACTTTTCTACACTATAAATAGATATTAACGTAATAAGTGCACTTGCCACACAGACATACATATATGTTTTTAGACCTGCAGGTTTACTTTTCGCTTCACGATCCCAACCAATTAAAAAACCCAAGAGAGCTGCAAGCACTACACGAATATACATTTCAGAGTGGTTTGCTATATACAATTCGTACCAAGTGTACAATGCATCCACACAGCTGTTCTCCTTTCTTTAATATTGTGTGATTATCCATACCTCTCCCATATTTGCATGATGGGTTGCGATTCTTTATCCTGCTTTGCCGTTATCCCATATATACGTTGATAGGGAGGTTGGTCAGGCCGCTTAATCATAGCTTTAGTCACAGTTGTGAGCGGATCTTTCATCTTCAATGGGTCATTGAAGGTGGCGTTAACGTCGGACTCTTCAAATTGTATGAAATTGAGAGAAGGATCATACCTCCATACATCTCCATTATCAATGGTAATCCAGAGGTTCTCGTCATCTGTAACGAGATTAATAATGACTCCACCCATTTCTTTAGCGAGCACTTCTTCCAATTGCTCTAATGCAGGATCCCAACAATAGAGCATCTTCCCAGATGCCACCCAGAGTGAGAATTCCCTCGCTTTAACATTAGCTATGGCCTGTACAGAAAGCCCTAAATCCCATATTTCATGAGAAAGTTTCTCGCTATTGCTATTCTTATTAAAATCTCGAACAAACCTCCAAGGGGATTCAAGATCAATTCGACTTATTCGGGAGGCCTCTGCAGTCCATACATACCTAAGGTCGTGACTCGAAGCAACCAGAAACTTTTCTTTATTCGTATATTGAATCGTCCCGAGTACGGATGAACTGTGAATATCCACCTCCCATAAATAATTATCATCGCTCTGCAATAAGCATCTTTTCTCATCGAGATGAAAAATGGATTCAATCGAAGAGCCTGGTATTCCGACTGGAATGGATGCGGCAATTGTCCAACTAAAATTCTTCTTGAATTGGTCTCCATGGTTTCCATAGATCCCTAGTTTTATATTATCCAGTAGATTCGACAATGACCCATTGTATGTCCAATCTGGATGTGGATTTAGTTTTCTATTCTCGTGATCAAGAGTGCTCACTGTAATGGATTGTTCATGAATATCAATAACACGGGAATGACGGTGACCATCGCGGGTAGCAGCACCATGCACACCAGTAATGAAGAACTGGGTACCATAACGATCCGATATGGAATCCGGATGCAGATGACCGAGATGATAATGAGCAGAGAACCACATTACAATTTGCGGATAAGATTTAAATAAATCAAACCATTTTTGTGGATTATGATTATGATCCAGATAAGCATTCGTTGCCCGAACATGTACGCTAGGAACAGTCTTCAAACCACAGCCTATCGGAGGGGCATGAGAGAATAATATACACGGTTTGTCAGGGCGCTCCTCAAGCCTTTCAATCAACCAATTAAATTGCTGCTCTGTCGAATAGCACTCTTGAACCTGATAGCAATCATCCTCTTGCTGCACCTCTGTACTAATAAAGAGAAGACAATAATTCTCCTTATCGATAACACCATATGAAGATGACAAACGAAAGAGTTCTCTGAATTCCTGTTCCATTGTTCCTTTCTTCTGTGTTCCATATCCGGATTCTCTCTGCAGATCATGATTACCTAGAATTGGCCTTAATGGTGCGCCTATCGAGGATAAATATTCATAGGATTGCATTAAACCATCTAGAGACCCAATACAATCATTACTACCAAAGTCACCGAGTGGAACAACTAAATCCGGCCTCACCCGCTCGACGTCTTGCATGGCATGCTTCGTGTATGCAAGATTATCTTTCTGGATATGAAAATCTCCTAATACAACAATTCTCATAATCATTTCACCTCCTTGGGCGCTGCGTTTATTGTGTATTTTGCATTTCTTCAAGTATTGCCCTCTTCTTGCGTCGCAAGCTCCACTTCGAAAGAACCACACTACATTCATACAGTAATATGAGTGGAACAGCGATGAGAAGATCGGAGATTAGGTCTGGTGGTGATATGACCACGGATATAATGACTAAGATCAGATAGGCAAGCTTACGGTGCTTGACTAATAATTGCGGGTGAATGACACCCATCTGAGTTAAGAAGACAATAATCAACGGGAGCTGGAACAGAAAACCAAAGGGCACTGTCATATTAAATAAGAAAGAATAATACTTCTCCGCCGTAAAAAATATATCCATTTGTTGAGAGCCCATTTTCAGGAGAAAGCTCAACACAACGGGATGAACAACAAAATATCCAAATGATAGACCAATTAGAAATAATAGAAGAAACAATGGAATGGATACCGCTGACGATCTTTGCAGGCGTTTGGGTAACGCTGGTGAAAAATAAGCCCAAAGATGGTATGCCAAGACTGGCATTGTTAGAATTATTGCAATGACTCCAGCAATCGATAGATATACCCACAGAATATCGACAGGCGAAAAAAGCAATCGCCGAGGCTGCTGTAAAGCTAGTTAAAGCAGGCGATACGATCTTTATTGATTCAGGGTCAACGAACATTGAGGTCGCAACTAAGTTCAAAGCTTTCTCTAATCTTACGATTGTGACGAATAGTATAGAGATTGCTCATCGATTAACAGGGCATAAAGATCTTTCTATTGTTGTCTGTGGTGGAACTACGGGGGAGATTAATCCAGTGGCTAGCATTGTAGGACCCTTAGCTGAGATGTTAGTTAATCAATTCCGTGCGAATATTTGCTTTATAGGTACATCCGGGATCGATTTGAAGCAGGGTATAACGGATCCCTACCTCTCTGCAGCTAGCATGAAGAATACGATGATTCAAAAATCTTCTTATGTAGTTCTGGTCGCGGACCATAGTAAATTTGGCCAGATCAACAAGGCTTCTGTCTGTGGATTGGATCAAGTCCATCATTTAATTACAGACCATGAAACCCCCAAGCATTATTTGGATCATTTCCAAAAATTAGGGATTGCAGTTACAGTAGTTTAGAGGACGCAACTAATCCGTACTTGGGACTGAATTTGGAGTGCCTGTTCAGAAGCTCCTATGTTAATTAGTGCTCATCACCCCGCGACATGTCTAGGGAAGAGAGGAAGCGCTGTCCGGATAATATTGGGCTTAATACCTAACCTTATACACCACATACTTCGCCCATTCCGTCAGAACCGTCTGCTGCTTCTCCATATCCTTCCACCAATTATCCAGTTCGAATCTGGGGTCCTTGGCCAAGCCATAAGACAGCTGAATACCACTACCCTCGAATACCTCTTCAAAAATATAGCGACTACGCCGGCTATGCCAACCGACCGTTACCACTATAGCACTATCCCACCCCTGCTCCTCCACATATTGCCTAGAATAAACGGCATTCTCGTAGGTGCTGCGGGATTGGTTCTCGATATGAATTGCTGGGGCAGGAATACCTAGGTGGAGCGCGTAGGCCTTCATCTCTTCTACGGCAGACGTCCGCCAAGAAAGTGATGTGCCATCTGATAACAGTAGCTTGTCGGCATATCCCTGCTCATAGAGCTGAACCGCTCTAGCCGTTCGCTCCCCTTCATTCTCGCCTCCTAATACGATTATTACGTCTGAAGACTCTAGCTTCTCATCGATATAGAGATGGTTCGCCATCCAGGTAAAGAAGGGGTTCCATATGAACAGCACGGTAATAATGAGTAGAATACTAATGATTACATAGAGCCAGGGTGATTTTGCTAATGGCGATAGTATGCTCATAGATCCTCCTTCAATTGGTAACACTCTGAATAGTCCACTTAATCTAGCATCGACTGGGCTACTGCCTTCAGCTACGATCTGATTCATAATCCTACTAATAGGTTAAAGGTATAAGTAACCAAATATTGCAGAAGAGGTGAAAACTCAGTGAAAATCAAGAAGAAGTTTACAGCCATAGTAGTATCAGCAACACTAGTATTTAGTTCATTCTCGTTTCTATCTGTTGGTCACTTCAACGGAAATCATGTGGCTAATGCGGCCGTGATTACTCTAACTGAGATGGAAGCCAAGTTTGTCACGATCAATGACAATCTTAGACCATCTGAAGTGACAATAGTAACAACAGCAAAAAATCAATTGATAGACTCCACCAATTTGGATTATATACAAGATGCCGAATTAATAACGGCAACTAGCCCAATCTATGGTGAAATCTCCAACGAAACCAATTATACGCTATATCCAGAGTTAACGACCACCCATATAGCTAACCTATTCAGAGAGCTTGCCGTTCTAGGCTATGCCGACAGTAGCCGGATTGATGCTACCAGGACGGCTCTTAGCGAAACCGTGAAACAGCTGGGTCAGCTGGGTGGATGGACTGGCTCAACATTAACCTTTAACGATTTACTGCAATTTTATGCCCAAGTAGAGATAGAAGTGTTAGAAAATCCTACTATTGTATTTGCAACCCAGGCAGAAGTGAAACAAATGATTAAGGATAAGATAATAGCATTGTTAGATCCTAGTAATCCCGATAACAACCCTAAGATATCCTTCGTATTCAATACACTAGACATTGGAATTGAGGAGCTCATCTCTACTAAGGATGCGATAGAGGGAAGCGTAAACGGACACGCAGAGGCATCCATCGCAATACTAATGGCTGGCATGCGTTCAAAGACAACGTTCAGCTTAACAAGTCCAACCAATAACGGTAGAACTGTATATCCTGTACTAACCGCCTTAACTATTCCGGTGACTGGCTTCTTCACTTGGTCAAAGATATCAGGAGATAGCACGGTAACGATTAATAGCAGCACGGGAGAGTTAACATTAAGCAGCTCGACTTCATCAGGCTCAGCTGTCATTAGAGCAATGGTGAATATACCAGGCAAATGGTCACATGGTCAGATACTCTATGACCGAACTGTGAATATGGCTTATGTAGCACCGTCAACACCAACACCGACACCGACACCAACACCAACACCAACACCTGATCCTGTTGACCCAATACCTACCCCGATAGATGATAGAGAAGCTGTAGTGAACGAAATTGAGGAGCTCTCTACCGTAGATGTCTCCGGTGAGGTTACGGTAGTGAATGGTGTAGCTACTGTAAACTTGGATTCGGTAGATTTAATCAGCCAATTACAAGCCATCCATGACGCTACTGAAATACTAAATGAGTCCTTTGATAATCCAGAAACTCGGGATGTCCCAACACAATTGATTCTGGATCTCGGCAATATCATCTCAACATCAGTAGAGATCCCCTTGGATGCGGCCCTGCTAGAAGCTGCTGCCAGTGCGGGATTCGATCTTCTCAAGATTATGGTCAATGGGCTTATGTTCACCCTGACACCTACAGAATTTACTGAGGATACCACATTGACCATTACTGACGTACCTTCATCCGTCGCTACCAATGCGACGAATAAGAATATCGCTTCGAACGTATTCAGATTTGAATTGACCGTAGGAGGTGTGGAAGTAAGTCAGTTTGCCAAACCGATCGCGATTACCTTCCCTATTCAGAACGTTAACAGATTTAATCCGGAATTCCTGAGCATTGCCAAGATCGTTAACGATCGTCTGGAAATATTCGGCGGTAAGACAGAAGACGGAACAATCACAGTAAGTCGTAATTCCTTCTCGGATTATGTTGTGGTTGAGAATACGACCACATTCAACGATCTTAGTTCAGTACCTTGGGCCAAAAGTTATATCGACGTAGCCGCGGCAAAAGGTATCATAATTGGACGCGGAGAAGGCGTGTTCGATCCCAATGCCCAAGTGACAAGAGCAGAATTCGCTACCATGCTCGTAGAGCTTTACGGCTTGAGGAACACAGACTTCAGAGAAAGCTTCGATGATGTACCAGACGGAGCATGGTATCAGGAGGCTGTAGCCGCAGCAGTGAATAGTGGCATTGTAGCAGGACGCTCGAATACAGATTTCGATCCCAACACGAGCATCACTAGAGCAGAGATGGCCACCATGGCCGCTAACGCTTTAAAGACAATTCGTGGTTTCAAATCTGTGATTGACGTAGATGCAGCAGTTAGCGTCTTCTCAGATGCAACAGTCATTAACTCAGCCCTTAAACCGGGAGTTGCTATAGCAGTAAGAGACAATTTGATGGTTGGATTTCCATCCGGCAAATTCGAACCTAATGCAGTTTCAACCCGAGCACAAGCCGCAATCGTACTATATAGATTGCTGAACGCAGAATAAAGACAGGTTAACCGATATATGCACCAGCATAAGCACCCCCGACTTAGCCGAGAAGGCTTTATCGAGGGTGCTTTTCGACCATAAGATAGCACTATAGGACTATTATACCGGTTAGAATAGTTCTATATGCTGTTGTTGACCTATAAATGGCAAAGATATACTTAATGCAATGATTACATATCGTACGAAAGGGCAAACTCGCTGAAAATCGGGGGCGCAAAGCTATAGGGGCTAACCGGACATTATTACATCCGCACGCCAGCCAGTTACCGAATAGGGTCCTCCGTACTTTGTTCTCAACCATGAGGGGGGAATTAAGCGTGAAAGTGCTATTAGTAGAATGGTATAAGCTGGTATACAGCTACAAGAGAATGTTATACAATTGCTGTTTGGACGAACAATTACGCATCAAGCTAAGAAAGAGTCTGGATTACCACCAGACCAAATTATATCAAATCGAGGCTAGGAACTAGACACCACAAGTAAGGAACAATAGAAAAAAGAATCACCTTTCGGAAACATTTCCGTAGTGATTCTTTTTTTAATCTACGTCTAACCCGACATTACCGTCTTGCACACACTCGATCACAAACTTTTTCGCTCTAGCCCGACATTTGAGACTGTCGATTATTCTAGATAACGAATACTCGTTCAATTATATGTAAGAACGGGGTTTGATGGGTTTGAAAAATTTCCTTTTTGCCCTGTATCCCGTTGCCTCAGCATACGCGGGATAACCCTATTTAACTGTAGGAAAACTTTGTACTAGATTTTGCATTGGACTGTTCTTTTATTAGCGGTTTTTCCGATTACGATCTTGAAATGCTCCTATCCATGACCTATGTGCAGAAAGATATGCAAGCTTTCTCCTACAGACGAATGAATGTCTCTTATCGAAAAAAGCGAGAATTCATTAGGGATCGGCAAAATTCACGTCGTTTACACACATTCTTCATACGATCTACATATCCAAGGATCATTAAGTGGTTCGGGTTATAGTGAGCAAAGATAAAATTGCTGAGGCATTGGGATAACAGTCAAAAGGAAGCTGCAGCACACCCTAAGAGGCAAGCCACCAATCCTATTAAATCAAAAACTATATGGCTTGGGTATGGCGTTCAATACAATAAATTAATCTAGCATCGATTGAGCTAATGCTTTCTGCTGAGCATATTCGGCACGGTAGGTTGAGATTATAGTAGTGGGATAGTTATTCGTGGTTAACGATTCGTTCAGGCTGTGCAAGATGCCCTCGAAGCGAGCATCACACCGCGCAACCTCGGACCTGCCCTGACGCATGAGTTCTCGCCGCTCAGCCTTATCGTCAGAGCTCGCATATTGCCAATATACCGTTAATAATGCGCCTTGGCAGCTGGCCTGAAGGTCAATGAGCTGTTCATGGTGTCGGTCAACGATAGCGTCATAACCGACAGGGGCAGCTGTGTGTTCAGGCGTGTCTTCCTGGGCAGCAGGAGACAGCGCCCGGTTAGCTTCGCCATCTGGCTCTGATGACTGCTCCTCCATCGCCTCCTCCTTCTTCGAGTTGGGATATTCCTCCACCTCCCCAATAGCAGCTTTAGACTCCTCTTCGGGGGCTGGAGATTGTAGTATATGACTCTCATTCAGACTCTTGATGGGCTCACGGGGGACCGGGGTAAACGGTTCACTCGTTAGCTCGACTAGAACGATAATACTTGCGATGGATAGAATCACTATGATCATGCGATGCTGTATCTTCATTGTTGAATCATCCTATCTGTTAGTTCCTCACCTATTGTCTACACCATAGAAGGTCACCAGATTCTTGCCCTTGTCCTTAGACATATAAATTGCCATATCTGCATAACGGATGGTGTTGATTGGACGGCCCCCTACTGGGTGGCCGAATGAATCATTAACTAGTTACATATCTATTTATAATTCGCTAGTCTAGGGGGAAATCCTGTCGATCTACGCAGAGCTAACGATTATAGCTCGTTCACATACATTCTCTGAAGATGAATACAATTAGATATTGGTCATCAGGAGGATACGATATCTATGGCACAACCATCACAATCATTCATGAGAGGTACGTTCGTACTATCTGTCGCTGCCTTTATCAACCGCATACTCGGCTTTATCAGCGGCATATTCGTCGCCCGCGTGTTAGGCGCGGAGGGGATCGGCCTCCTGATGATGGCCCATCCCCTCGTGCCACTCGTCATTACCATTACGGAGCTTGGTTTACCCGTGGCAATCTCGAAGCTGGTCGCCGAGGCCTATGCTCGTGGTGAGCTGCTGAAGGTGAGACGAATTCTCCACGTCTCACTCGCGGTCACCAGCGTCTTGAGCGTGGCGCTTACGACTGCCTCGCTGCTCGGCTCGGAATGGATCGCACGCTTCCTGCTGAGCGATCAGCGGGCGTATTATGCGATGCTCGCGATTACGCCGATTGCGCCGATCATCGCTGTCTCCGCGGTGCTGAAGGGCTACTTCCGCGGCAAGCAGCAGATGAAGACGATCGCCGCCTCCGACGTGCTCGAGCATACGGTGCAGATCGCCTGCGTGCTAGCGATGGTGCATCTGCTGATGCCTTACGGCATCGCATATGCCGCTGCGGGTGCGATGGCCGCCTCCGTCATCAGCGAGGTGTTCAGTCTCTTATTCCTGCTAGCCAGCTACAAGCTATACGGCGAGGTCAGGGTGCCGGGTGAGACATGGGCGAAGCACCTAAGACAGGGGAAACGCACCCTTACTGAGCTGCTGCAGATCGGACTGCCGACAACCGGACAGGGTGTTATTCATTCGTTGTACGGTGCCTTCCAGCCGCTGCTCATTACATCCAGCTTAGCGTTAGCTGGTATCGGAACAGCACTTGCCACGAAGCAGTTCGGCCTGCTCGCTGGCTACGTGTTCCCCCTGCTATTCATGCCAAGCTTTATCACACAATCCTTGTCCACAGCACTCATTCCAGCCATCAGCGAGGCCGCGGCGAACAAGAACGGTCTGCTCATCCACGAACGGATGGACCAAGCCATGCGCTTGGGGCTGGTAATCGGTGCACCGGCAACCGTCATCCTGTTCGAGTGGGCTACCCCGCTGATGACACTACTCTACGATGCACCAGAAGCGGGGTTGCTGTTAAGAATCATGGCGCCTATGTTCTTCCTGCATTATTTTGACGCACCCCTGCATGCCATCCTGATTGGACTCGGCCAAGCGAATACGTCGCTGCGTAACTATATGTTCGCCACTGCCTTCAAGGCAACCGCTATGTTCGTGTTCGGCAGCCAATTCGGTATCGTCGGTGTAGCGTTCGGGCTCGGCTTTGGCATCGTCGTATTGACGCTGCTCAACTTCTTATCGATCTCTAACCTGATCGGGTTCTACTGGGATATCCGGCCCTATGCCAAGGGTGGTATCTGCATGCTGCTGATGGCGATCTCTGGACAATGGATATTCGGCTTTCTGACCGACCAAGAGCTGCCACTTATATGGACCGTACTAGGGTCGATCACCTTGTCCTTGCTCATCTATTTCCTTGCCCTCAAGCTAACGGATGCGGTGAAGCGAAAGCGGAAAGGCCGTATTGTTACTCTGCCGTGGTAGGCAGTTTCCTAATGACTCACTACGTAAGATTGTTACGAATCTAAGTACATCGCCTACACCAGTGCATATGATAAGTTCATAAACTGTGAAGGGATTGAGCAAAATGTACTATTATCCATATACGTATCAACAGCAAAATCAATATCCTTATTATGTTAATCCGCCCATGTATAACTATGGAAGACAGCCTTATTGGATTTATCCTAATGAGATAGAGCATGAGTATAGATTAGGAAGTATACAGTTAACCGATTATGGTCCGAATCCATTTGTTGTTAATATCAACGAAGCTACCAAGCAAAACAATACGTATCGTACTGCTTTATGGACAGGAGATCATTTACAAGTTACATTAATGAGTCTCAATGTTGGCGAAGATATCGGTTTGGAGATGCATCCTAACGTTGATCAATTCTTACGTATCGAGCAAGGACAGGGGATTGTTCAGATGGGTAACAGTAAAGAGAATTTAAACTTCCAAAGAAATGTCTATGATGATTATGCCATAATGTTACCTGCTGGAACATGGCATAATCTAACCAATACAGGTCATATTCCGCTAAAGCTTTACTCGATATACGCTCCTCCTAACCATCCATTTGGTACTGTTCATGTTACCAAAGCAGATGTATTGGCTGCAGAAGAAGGTAAATAGATTCAGTGATGTCCCTTAAAAATTTCTGCTGCGCTATGCTGTCCTTTGGTTGAGCGCTCAACTTGGTGGTTCTCTCCAATTAACACAAACCCCGAATTATACATCGTGGCTTCCATACATTAAATGAATAGAGGGTACTAAATGAAATCAGCACCCTCTATGGGATGGAAATATATTGCACTATTAATTAGTAAAGCATTAATCTTGCAAATGATTGATTTCTTCCTTTGTCAATTCCGTTGCTTGGATAACCGTATTGACATCTACCCCTAAGGAGAGCAGACGTCTAGCTACTTTTAATTCCCCTTCTTTGATACCTTCTTTGATGCCTACTTTGATACCTTCTTTGATACCTTCTTTGATGCCTTCTTGTTTAACCCGTGGATCATATAAAGTCTTTACCATGTGATGGACCTCCTCTTCAATTGCCTGATATTCTCCATAACGTGTATATAGATATTCATCACCGATTATTCGTTCATAATCATCTTGGATAAATTCTGAATTCTCATAATTAATCTTCACTTCTTTATTAGAAAAGCTCTCATCAAACAATCGGTTAATCATATGAAGAGTGACCTTGTTCGACAGCTTGAACAGCACCCTCATAATTTGATCGAGTTTTAACCTATGCTTATTACGGTTAGAATTTCTAGGTTTCTTAGTTGAATAAATAGAGGGATCAAGCTTCTCACGAATACAATGTTTATACCATGAGTGGTTGTACATAGGGGTAGCACTAAGCACGGGGCACCTCCGAACGCATGTTTGATTTTAGTTTAACATGCGTTTGAAAGGCAGTCAATATAATTGCGAACAAATTTGTACACAATTGCAACGTTTAATCTGTATAAATATTTTACATGACCAAACTGAATATACTAATCCCCACTGCCGCACCCGCACTATCTATAAGAACATCCTTCACCTGTGCACCTCTACCCGGTACGAATAGCTGGTGTACTTCATCGGATATCGCGTATAGGACACATATCCCCATGGATAGAGCAAGCACGTTGAAGCCCACCAATCCGCTTCTGCTCGCCGCGTTCATGACCAGTAAACCCAATATAAGATATGTCAAGAAATGAGCGCTTTTCCTCGCTATATGATTAAATCTGCTCAGATCAAAACTATTCTTAGAACTAACCTTCTCTATCGTTCTGACGATATATCCAGCTACTCCCTCACTTAGATCATTAGACTGATGTGCAGATTGAGAGGACAGCTTGTAGATAAGGGCCATCCAGACGAGGACGAATGCCCAGGAAATCATTATGATCGTATTCACTTTGACTCCCCTTTAAACGAATTGTCTATTGTTACTCACAATTACTGCTTTAACCGATGTAGAATCTCTATTACCTATTAAGTATTTTTTAGTAAACCAAATTTCAATGATGTGGTATGAGAAATGTGAACCGGGTGACACATGTACAAGATGTACCAATGTGAATCGGACCATAATCAGTAAAGAATGCGGATAATCCACGGAGACCATGAATGGTCCTATTCAATGCTCCACCTCCAAATTCTTGCTCACCCTATAAAATAATACATTCTATTTATATCATAAATTCCCAAAACAAACAGCCTTTAGAAACATATACAACTTTAGTTCCACACGAAGAAAGCCAGGGAATCCGCTTCTGCTGATTGTAACCGAAGTTTATTATCATGGTAGTTCATCGAGAAGTTAGTGCAAGGTACAAAACTGTAATAAATGGTGATGCTATAAAGGCACTTATTGCCGTTTGAAAAAGCCACTTCTTCTTATAGATTATAAAAAATGAAGGAATGATTCCGAGAAGAAAAGCCAGAATCGAATAGGCACCAAAATTAAATAAAGCGTTTCCAGCCCCATCATGTCCACCTAATCCTACTAGGTTTACTGGTGATTCACCAAACCATTCGTGGAAGCCATGAAAGAGAATTAGATATATCGCTAAAACCAAAATACTAGCTTTACCAATCATGTTGCCCCCCTTTATGCTATGCCATTTACTTGTAAGAGTCTAATCCAATCTCCAAATATTCTTATTTTCCTTGAACAACGAAATATGCTTTAATATACCAAAGGGGCGTGATTCAATGGACATCAAATCGTTTCTATATCCCAAGAGCGAGGTCTCTTACCTCATGACATCCTCTAATATGAAAGAAGCCATGGATAAATTGGAGGCGAGTCACTATACGGCCATTCCGATCTTGGACGACAATGGCTTATATTTCGGAACGCTATCTGAGGGAGATTTGTTGTGGAAGCTGAAAGCCACACCCGGCGGCTTCGATGCGGTGCACGAAATTCCTGTCGTCTCCATCAAAAAACGGATGAAAGTCGAATGCGTCGCGATCAGCGCCGATTTGGACGATATGCTGGCGCTGGCGGCCGATCAGAACTTCGTTCCGGTCGTAGACGCCGATCGCGTCTTCCTCGGTATCATTCGCCGCAAAGATATAATCGAATACTATACCCGGAATATTGCTGATTAGTTGGAAAGATCTGATATTACGGATCATGAAGGCTGCCGTTCGCCGGCAGCCTTATCTTTGTTCTTAATGTTTATTCAGCTATCGTACCCTGGTGGCAAGACGTCGATCGGAACGCAGCGATAGATCACTTCTCTGCCGTAACTCTTCTGTTCAGCAGACATGCTGCCCCCGCGACGGCCACTAGTTTAACAAAATTATATTAAAAAAATTGGTGTTATCTTATTTTAAATAACCCTTTGTCATATTGTGGGGGAAATATGGGTTCATCTAATTTTATTGGCAGATAAGAAATCCAAATATCCCCTTCATAATATAGTTTCTCGAATATTCCAACTAACTCAGGGTCAAAATATGCTCCCTTATGATTCACTATAAAATTTAACGCTTCTTTAGAATCCCAAGAAGCCTTATAAGGTCTCTCACTCGTTAAAGCCTCAAAAACGTCAACAATTGCTATAATCCTTCCATAAAGCGGAATTTCTTTAGCTTTTAATCCATCAGGATATCCATTGCCATCCCATTTTTCATGATGTGAGCGAACACCTAGTGCAATTAAGTGCAATTCATGAGAAACTGAAGTAACTAACTCATATCCTATAACTGTATGTCGTTTAATTTCCTCAAATTCTTCATCAGTTAGTTTGTCAGGTTTTAATAAAATTTTTTCCTTGATTCCAATTTTCCCAACATCATGTAATAAACCAGACCAATAAAGTCCCTCACTTTTTTGTTTATCTAGACCAATAACCTTTCCAATTAAAAGGGCATTATAAGCTACTCTTTCACAGTGAAAAGCTGTTTGTTCATCACGAATCGAAACCATTTTCGCATAATTTTTAAGTGTATTGGCATGAACAATTGACATTTCGTCCAAAGTTTTCTGTAATCTTAACATACGTAAGTTAAGCCACATGGATAAATAGCCAACCAGTCCACCAATTAACACAAAAAAAGCTGTTCGGTATATGTATGCAAAAACCGATTGTCTTATATTGTTTTCAACGTCTAAGGGCATAAGAGGGCCAAGAAGAATTCCTGCAATAATGGCTGTTATAATGCCACCTGGAACTCTAAAAATGAATGCAGATATGACAACGGGAACATACATTAAATGTAAATAGACATATTTTGTTCCACCCGTATAATATACGATAGTCCAGGTCAAACCAAGTAGTGCAGATATAAGTAGTATCGAAATTACTGAAGAGAAACCATTTGGTTTTTTCCAATTATCTATTTTTTTTAATAGATAATTAATTTTCCACCTTCTTTTGTTCGATATCCTCAAATAGTTTTTTAGCTTTTCCATTCTCACCGTTCCCTTCTAGTATCCATACGTATAACGTGCGGTTTGTAATGCTACGTATTCCAGTCGGTGTAAAATAACATATCGAAATGTGTCGAACGGCTTATAAAAGTGTTCCTCCGTTATACTGCTAGTTAGCTGAATAGGCTGCCGATAGTCAGCAGCCTCTTGTCATTGCACTAACGATCCGTTCGTAGTTGTTGAACTCCTTTTCTGTACTGCTATCAAGTTGGATCTGATAGAACATTGCTTACTGCATATGATTTACCACAATTTTCATCCCATGCTTTATGTAATTCCTGTGCCATTATTGCCAAATCTTTATACGGCATGGCGGTAGTTTGGACCTTGTCATACTTATGTCTAAAATGCTTTCCTTCTTTCATTATTCTAAGTGCTCCTAGATAGTCATCACTTAATGCCCAAACTACACGCTTAATATCTGCTAGAATGATTGCTCCTGTGCACATCGGACACGGTTCAACAGTTGAATATAGCGTGCATTGATTTTTGTATGTAGGCTTCATTAAATCAATCCCTGATTGTCTAATTACATCAATCTCAGCATGCCAGGAAGGATCCTGAGCCGTGAAAACTCTGTTTCTTCCTCTACTTAAAAGCTCTCCATCAGGTGAGACAAGAACGGCACCAATAGGAATAGTACCTTCTTCGAATGCGATCTGTGCTTCTTCAAGAGCAATCTTGAGAAAATAACGATCTAGTTCCATAAACATCTCCCCCGAAAGTAGAATCTATTACACTTTATTCTAATAGCTCACTTCCACTATATCTTACCATAAACTGGATTTAAAAAGTCTTGTAAAACCCGTCTTTTTGTTTCGTTAAACTCCCGTTCGTATTATGAGGTCAGCCAGTTTTTACTGGAAGTGTGCTAGAATAGGACGATGAGAAAAATAGACGGATTGTCGCTGATACGTTGAAAAGTGGCAGTATGATGTTGTGGAAGTGACCAAATTTGACCAGGCCCCATAATTGCGGTTCACCTTGTTCGATTGTTAATTACCGACTAATTGGCCCGCCAACCATCGATATAGCAGCATCTAAAGTGACATTATGGTCATGTAGAGATAACGTTGTGTTACTTAGCATACAGAGGTAGGGATATTGTGAATGTAGTACCTATAGAAGGCTCGCTGTCGGCGATTACGTTTCCACCCAAAGCTCGAATAACTTGATAGGAGAAGGTTAACCCCAGTCCAGTGCCCTTAGATTTTGTTGTGAAATAAATAGAACCTAATCGTTTCAACTGCTCCTTGTCCATTCCAATTCCATAGTCTTTAATTCTTATCACAACAACCCGGGATTCTACCCTTGTTATTATGATCACTTTGCCGCTTGCAGCCTGTTCACAAGCCTCTACGGCATTCTTCACAAAATTAATAAGTACCTGTTTGATTTCGCTGGAATTGCCCTTGATGTATATAGGGTCATTGGAGACAAGGCTTTCTAATATAACTTTATTCATGTTTGCGTAGGGTGTCATCATATTGATGACGATTTGGATTTCTTCGGCGAGGTTAACTTGCTCATGATGCTGAATTAGAGGCTTGGAGATGGAGAGGTATTCGGAGAGTATGGATTCCGTGCGTTGTACTTCGTCCATACTGATATCTATGTATCCTGTCAGCTTCTTATCATGGGGGAGTTGTTCACGAATTAATTGTAAGAACCCTTTGACCGTCGTAAGCGGATTTCTTACTTCATGGGCAAGGGATGCCGCAATATGACTAATCGTATGAAACTTTTCTTGCTCTATGTAGTTAATATATAACTCTTTATCTGACACGGATTTATTGAATAAGGTAACTAACAACCATATACATAAATTCTGAATCAGAATAGCCAGAATGTTATAGATAAGATAGTCTGTCATGTACCTCTCACTATATAGATACATGCATACAAAAGGAACGATGGAAAGGGTTATGCAGGCTATGACAGTAACTAACGTAATTCGTCTCGTCGCTTTGTATATTAGATAGAAAATCACAGATAAAGGAAAGGTAATGGATATGATGATCATAGCTATAATCCTCCCTTCACCGCCTAAGTAGATACGGTAAATGAGGAATTCCGCAAGAAGGATAAAGCCCGTTTGTAAACCTCCAAATATCAACCCAAAGTACATGATGATGTATCGGACATCAAACATGATTCCGCTCTTCACCGAGAACGCAAAGGTCATAGACAGGAATAAACTAATCATACAGGTAATCGTTATGAAACGTCGGCTATAGTTCCTTGGCTTATCTCGATAGTAGACGTTGAACATGACAAAAGGAAGCAATGCCAGGAAAATCTGGAGTAAGAAGTCGTTTAATAAAGTCATGGGGATTCTCCTTCTTGACATATCTCTGCTGGTTTCTTTTCTGTTTTCGTTTTCTTATAATACCATACTGTATATACTAATCCCCAATGCCGCACACAGCTAATATTACAGAGATTTATATAAACATACCGCCATCCACTTTGATGATTTCTCCCGTCACAAAATGTGCATGAGCAATTACAGAGTAGGCCACTTCAGCTACGTCCTCCGGAGTAGCAACCCTTCCAAGCGGTGTTCCTGCGGCCAAAAGCTTGACATGATCTTCCTGACCTGCAACCCAACGAGTCTGTACTACCCCCGGAGCAATACTATTCACGCGTACTTCGGGAGCCATTACGCGGGCCAGCGACTTCGTCACACTGTTTGCCGCAGCCTTAGAGGCCGCATAGGCGATCGAGCTCCCAAGCCCTGTCAATCCAGCGACCGAAGTGATGTTCACAATACAACCTTTCTGCTTCTTTAATTCAGACTCAGCCGCCCGGCAGCAGAAGAACAACCCCTTCACGTTGACATCCATCACGCGATCCCAATATTCTTCCTTCATTCCCTCCAGGTCATCGTGTTTCACAAAATCTGTAACGCCCGCATTATTGACCAGTATATCCAACCGTCCGAAGGTATCGATAGTTTCCTTAACCATTTGTCTTACCTTCAGATCGTCAGCTACTGAGGCTTCATACAGCAGGCATTTCACCCCCAAAGCTTCGATTTCACTCTGAGTTTGTAATGCTTCTTTCTCCGATCTGGAATAGTTGAGCGTAATATGAACGCCTTCCATAGCTAAACGAAGAGCAATAGCTCGCCCGATTCCAGTGGCAGATCCTGTTATCAGTGCTACTTTTCCTTTCATACTAATTCCCCCCTAAGAAGATTGCGGCTATAGTACCGCTGCTCTTATTTTTCTGCTTCTAGTCCTACGACCCGACCCAAGTGAAAGACTCTTTTTATACCACTATTCTTTACTATAACTCTTGTAAAGCTAGAATCTCAACATTTTCTCGAATTACCATTATTCGACTACCAACCGAAGAGCGGTGGCAACCGGTGGAGTAGACCAAAGCTTTAAGATTATAGATTGTCCTAATTATTAATCAGAGAAAGAACCGAGGACCCCACTTACGGATCTCCCGGCTCTTCATGAAGAACTTTATAGCTTGATGAGCTTGACCTCTTCAACGGTTACCCCTATACTGCTCATCTCCACTGAGATAGGCCAATCGTTCTTCTGCTGTCCAGATCAATGAATTGGAATATCGAGGCAACGTCCATACTAGAAACTTGAGCCACTCACTGCCAACGCCCTCGTTATAGACGACTGACAAGTAGCTCAGATAAGCCAGAATTCCCGCAGAGTAGCTGGTAATGGCCACAATCGTATAGAAAATCCCTTTCTTCATAGGCTACCCCCAGTTCAAAAAGATATTACAATGTATTGGTCAGACTGGCGATCTACTTAATATATAACCAAAGACCATCTCTCGATGGTCTTTGGTGTGCTTCTATTCTGAGATAGGGCGTATGCTCTCTAAGACCGATCTTCTGAAGTATGACCGGTGGTCATCAGACGGATTTCTTCTGCATGAAGTCCAGTTAACTCAGAGATCTGAGTTATCGTCAGTCCCTTATGCAGCATAGAACTTAGTAGCTCTGCTTTAGCCTCCGCTTTTCCTTCGGCTTTTCCTTCGGCTTTTCCTTCGGCTTTTCCTTCCGCAATTCCTAATGCTCTCCCCTCCTGCATGGCATCGTCCATCAGGCTGTTACGATCGATCAGAGATTCCTCCCGTGCTTTGTATAAGAGAATCATCTGTTCATCTCCGCTCAGATAGGCCAGTCGTTCCTCGGCTGTTCGGATCAATGGGTCCATCTCCATCAGCTCCTTTACTTGTACTTCTGTGGTGGATTCATCTAAGAATCGCAGCCATCTATGCAACGCGTTATGAATATCGAAAGTCCACTTCTTATACTTCGTGCATTCAATGAAGTGAATTTCTAGTATGTCGGTTAGCATGCATTCCTTATTCTCATCCTCATATAAGTGAAAACAGCTGTGATAGCCATCTAACGGTATAAAGCTATGATCCAATATATTGATAGCGACCGTCTTCTTCAAGTCTCTATATGGACCACCCGAATGAATCGAGTCTACGAACATCTTGCCCAGATAGAATAAGCTCCGTTTATCCATGTGTAGATAACGTTCCACCTGCATCTCCACATTGATCTGTACCTGTTCATCGGTTTCGCACCGAACGTCAAGCCGACCTTCCTTATCGTCGATTAGCTTTCTTGTTAGTTCCTTGTTATCCAGTACGGTCACATTCACAATTGTACTTAAACCCTTGTGTTGGAATATGGCATTCAACAGTCCAATCAACAATTCCTTACTCTCATTCTCTCCGAACAATCGCTTGAACAGAAAGTCATTCTTCGGATTTAATCTACGGCTCAATTCACATGCTCCTCCCATTATATCATGGTCGGTTCCCCTTGCGCATGGAATCTCAATTAGGATGGTAGAGATTGTTGTGGAGCACAGTTAGAACTCTTGTTCTTATTATATCATGAAGGTGGGTTGTTTGCAATTGTGATTTATTATGTATACAAAAGTCCTCTTGAACTAACGTAATCCGTGAGCTCATTAATTTATGGGATTACATTATTATTTTTACTTAGCGAATGCCACAAGATTCGTGAGAGTACAGGCATCAATGTGACTTCTCATGTTACAGTGTCCTCTGCCAGAAGGTTTGCTGCGACTTTGCAGTTGTATCCCCTTCAATCAGTTCAACTATAGTCATTCTTTTATTGCCAGAGAGTAATACTCATAAACTTAGTAAACAAATGGAATTCGATTTCAATAAATCTTACAACATATGGGTCGATGGTTTTATTAAACATACCTTGGATTCTATGAATATACCCATTGCTCAGTTAGAAAAGCTAACAAACAATTATGAATTTAACCAAGCCTATCTCGACGAATATATCGTACCCGCATTCTCATATGGTTAGTACATTGAATTCCTTGAAAAGCATATCGCACATTTTCCCGAATTGATGAGAATTGTAAATGAAACAAAAGAGGAAGCTAAAGAACATGTAACGATTCATGCTAATTTTATTAATAGTTACTTTCAGGGGCACACCGAGATATCTCATATTTATATGGCTTGTGGAGATAATATGTACTATGAAGGAATAGATGCTGGGGAAGTTTATGATGACATAGTTGTACCGCATACGCCTCCGAGTTCCCATTAATTTCAATATCAGATTCCCCTACCTGGAATACACTCAGAGAGCCATGTGGTATTAGATCCAGTTGTTCCCTCCCCATCCAGTCTAACTTTATCCAATATTAAGATAATTGCAGGACAAAGTTGGCGCAAACTCCACCGTCGCCTCTAAGAAGCCTTGCTTGTCCCCAGTGGCATCTCGTTATTGCAGATAAATAGCAGAAGATCCTGAACCCCGTTATGAAGGTTTCTGGATCTTCTGTTATTCCTTGTATTAGGAAATTCGCTGAAGCATGATTTGTACGTCCAAACTATCAAACGAGCCGTCTTGATTGATATCTTTTTGCTGGAGAGTTCCTTCGGTAATTAACTTTACAATATCATCAATTTCTATAGTGGTAAGATCAATAAGATCCTGTACGATTAAGATCCGCGCGATTAATTCGGTCTTCTCAACACTATCTATAAGTTCTAATACAGTTGCATATGCCGCATCGATAGCGACTTGGGTTTGGTGGAGCTCGGCAATATTTACTAGAGCTTCAGCACCTAGATAAGATATCCACAGGGCATGAATGGTTGTATCGGCTGTAATAGGTGTACTGGCAAAATGGAAGGTCGTCGCGTAATCCGTATCTGTATACCAATTTGCAAATATATAACCAGCCTTAGTTGGAGCTGACGGCTCGCTGGCCATCTCGTTATATATGACTGTCTGGCTAATTACGGGTGATCCACCATCCGTATTGAAGGTGACTGTGTAGCTGTTAATTGTCCACTGCGCATAGACGGTTACGCTTCCTGTCACGACCGTTGCCGCGTCGAACGCGGTACCTCCACCATTCGCTTCAGTAGTCCAGCCCGTGAATATATGTTCTACTCGTGTTGGTGCAACAGGCAATGAACCTACAGTATTTCCGTAAATAACTGTCTGAGATGTTGGGTCAGCATCCTGCTCACCACCATTGCTATTGTAAGTAATCGTATAGCTGTTGATAAGCCATTTCGCATAAATTGGTGTGTAGGCTGTGATAACTGTGTCAAAGGTGTATGATGTACTCAATCCCGCATCAGAGTACCAGCCAACGAAGGTATGCCCTGCCTTAGTGGGTTGTGTCGGAGCAGTCACCAGATCACCACTGTTCAGACCCCGGATGTTTACAGTTGTCCCACCATTACTATCGAAGTAGGCAATATAAGGCTTCCAAGACGAATTCGTTACTGCAGTACCTTCTGTCAGAGACTGACCACTGCCATTCACTAAACCAGATGCATAACTATCGATGATGAATCCATTGAAATTATAACCGACCAAGGCCCCGCCACTACTTACACTACCTAATGCAAAACTATTCGTAATCGTTGCACCAGCATTCTGACCAACGAGCCCTCCTGTATTCGAGGGTCCAGTAATGTTACCCGATGCATAACTATTAGCAATAAGTCCGTAATCAGAATGAAGGTATCCGACCAACCCCGCAATATAATACCCCGTACCCGTTACAGTTGCTGCTGAGGAGCTTTCGGTTACGGATGCACTACTAGCCCCTGTCAACCCTCCTACGAAATGAGCACCAGATACAACACCTGAAAAGTGACTATCTTTAATCGTTCCCAACTCATGATTTCCTATTAGGCCACCAACATAGTCTGTTCCCGACACATTCGCGTTATTAACAATGACATTATCAATATTGCCCTGACTTGTGCCAGCTAACGCACCAACCTTGGAGTTTCCAACCACCACTGCACTATCTATAGTAAGATTCTTAACGACACCAGAAGATCCAATTATACCGAATAAACCTATGTTGTCAGTGTTTGAGTTTATAGATAAGTCCCTAAGAGAATAACCCTGTCCATCCAGTCTCCCTTCAAAAGAGCTTGTCGCGCCAATCGGTGTCCATGTAACATTGGCCATATCAATATTATTTATCAGTATATAATGTGAAGATAGATGATCAGCCATAAATTGAAGATGTTTTATATTAGATAATTGATAGGGACTTGAGGATGTACCGTCTCCTAACGGAATAGGCGCCTCGTAGAATATTTCAAGCTCAACTATTCCAACGTAACCACTTCCATTAGTAAAGACGACTCTTATTTGTTGGGCAACAACGGTATCGAAAGTCACCGTGTTCAGCGTATTCGCTTCTGTTGCGATCGAATAGTGTGAACCGCTTGGGGTTACTGGAGACTTCACTTGATTAGCAGCGTCTACCCACACAGAACCATTCCAGTATTGCACATTATAACTTCCTGGGGGCTGCACTCCACCACCATCATTAAATAAGTATAAGTTCACCTTATTAAACGTTGTAGCTGAGCCGAAATTAATGGCCAACCAATCCGTCGAATTCCCACCGTAATTGGTCCACCGATTTAGAGAGAAAACACCATTAATCGCATACCACGGATTATCCTGATTCTGACAGCATGTGAAGGAAGCGGAGATGCTTGGATAACCCGAACCAGTTGAATTCTCAGCTAAATTCGGTCCGGTGCCATCGAGGCCGTAGTTGATCGTCCATCCAGCGTAGAGTGTTGTGTCTGCCGTCACTGGAGTGCCAAAACTGTACACTGAGGTCAACCCGATATTCGAATACCAACCCGCGAAGGTATAACCAGCCTTAGTCGGGGCAGTCGGACTAGTTGCAGTCCCATTGTTGAGAACACTCTGACTCGCTACATCCGTCCCGCCATTACTATCGAAGCTAACTGTATAGCTCACATCAATAACAATTTGGGTTACTGTATTAGACACACTGCTTGTATGATTATCATCACCAGAATAGGTTGCGGTTATGGAATGAGTACCTACAGCTAATGAAGTAGTCGTGAATTCAGCTTCTGCAATGTCCAGTAAAGATAAATTAACGTTGACCGTCCCACCTTGACCGGTTAACGTAATAGTTCCGTTGGAGTTATCCGTAATAGCCGCAATATATCGATCACCAGCTACAGGTACTTGCTTAACGATAGTTTTATCAGAATCGTATGCAACAATATTATAGTTACTACTATTATTCGAGGCACTGAATACCCAATAAACATAGTCCCCCCATTCAATTACGGGGCAAGTTGTACACTGATAATTCCAATTCGCCGGAGGAGTATACCCGGAACTAGAAGGCATCGAGGATATATTAAGCGGGCTACTGTTAGTGACCAAGGTTTCAATCCCGAGAACATCATTACCACTCATAAAAGTCAATGTGCCTGTTGGAGGAATATTCGTAGTATCTAGAACTCTACCTTTAAAAGTTACAGTATCTCCAAATGTTGTGGAAGAATTACCACTAGATATCGTGGTTGTCGATGTATCGACCAATGCGTAAGAATAATTCCCACTCATAAGTACGAGGAACAAGAGTAATTGTGTAGCAATTCCTAACTTAACCAGTAGTGATGATGCAGGTAATTTCTTAGTTAAATTGTTCATTAGTATACCACCGATCCTATTAAATTAAAATCAAGTCGAATTGACCGTCATGACGTGCATTCTCTCGTGTGAATTCGATTGCGACCATATGTGTCGAGTCATATTTGTTACCGAATCATACCAACTTCCCCCAACACTGGGCAAATTCACACCCATCCCGACAGGGGAGTACTCACACTACACGACAGCCTGCTCCTGCTCCACAACCTTCGACAGATACGCCAGAAAATCTCCCCGCAGCTCCTCACGCTTCAGCGCAAACTCCACCGTCGCCTCCAAGAAGCCTTGCTTGTCCCCAACATCATAACGTCTTCCCTGGAAGTGATAGGCATACATCGCCTCCCTCTGCGCCAACACCTGCAAAGCATCAGTAAGCTGGATCTCCCCACCCTTACCGGGCTGAATGTTCTCTAGGATATCGAAGATCGCGGGATTAATAATATATCTACTTAACACAGCCACTTCCGACGGCGCATCCTCGGCGAGAGGCTTCTCCACTAGTCCGTTCACACGGTATAGACGATCAGCATTCATAACAGCTGCGGGGTGCTTATAATGCAAAGGGAACTCAAGTTAATTATCAAGCTCAGCCTTTGATATTTTCTTATCAGGATCAACTTGGAACAAACCATTAGCATCTAATGTTGTTGTAAAACCAAACGATGACCTTTGTATCTCTACAAATGCCCAATGGCTAGGTAGCAAATCCTTATATAAGCTTGGTAAGCCCTCTACATTATAACGGTTGTCCCTGCCGATAAACCTATTAATTACTGTAATGTACTCTGCTCTGGTGATTAATCCATCTGGATTTATCGTTCCATCTGGATATCCTACTAATAAACCATAATTAACTATCATATTTAAATAGTTATAGTACATGTGTGAATCTGGTAAATCAGTAAATTGACGCACACTTTTATCATTAGTCATTCTATGAGATATGGCAATGATCTTTGCCATTTCACCCCTTGTTATAGGTTCAGCTGGTTTTACTGTCTCCCCCTTAGGTATTGCACCAATACTAACCATATACTCAACTGTAGCATAAGACCACCTATTGGTTGCTAAATCCGTAAAGTCGGATACTTCCGGCTTTGTATAACCTATAATTTTACCTGCTTGCTTGAATATTCTGTAAAGAGATGCAGACACCTGTTCTCTTGTCAGTGGGTCATTAAAGCCTACATGTCCCGTATCATAGCCATTGATATATCCATAGGTAAAATCTACTGTGTCTGTTTCTGTTTCCTCAGTAGGTGTCGGTGGTTCCGCTGGAGTAGGTGGTTGGACTGGGATGTCATTGTTAGTAATCGTTATGGTTTTGTTATCGCCGGGATATAATGTAATATTCCCACTGGAATCACTGTCCCCACTATAGCTTGCCGTATATCCAGTAACAGCGTCTTCGCTAATTACTAATGCAATTGGCGGCCATAAGTGGTTAAATATGTAGGTGGTTCCAGGTGACTCAGCACCAGGTGCTGGGCTTCCTACAACGTCAATACCAGAGGTATTCGTTACGTGCAGGTTGAAATCTCCAGCGACTGCTGTGCCACCATGATCATTAACAACTTGTTTAATGACATGCAGGATAGCTGTGTGAGGCGATTGAATGTCATTGTTAGTAATCATTACGGTCTTATTATCGCCGGGGTTTAAAGTGATATTCCCACTAGAATCACTATCCCCGCTAAAGCTTGCGGTATACCAAGCAACAGTGTCTTCACTAATTACGTAATCGCCCGGAGCCAATGTGTAAGTAGTTCCCGGTGATTCAACACCCTGTGCTGGGCTTCCGACAACGTCTATACCAGAAGTATTCTTTACATGCAGGTTGAAGTCTCCAGCAACTGCAGTGCCACCACCATCATTAATAACATGCTTAATAATATGAAGGGTAGCTGTGTTCGGTCCCCCATTGTTCTGGGTTACTGCCATAACCATTCTAGGTACTACGATCATCACTACAATAACTACCAATAATGATGTAAGTACTAACAAATATCTCATCTTATTAAGTTTTTTCATTGTTTATTATTTCCTCCCCATTAACATATACTTACATATTCGTCAGTTGATCATAAATCCCTTTATTCGACAATGCTTGACGCCAGCCACTATCCCAACTGCAATGTCAGCTCCAATATTCATTTGTGAAACAATTCACATAACGCCCCAGAACTCCCCCAATATTGGGCCGAGTCCGCTCCCCATCACTGACAATGAAGAACATTACACTCCAGCTTTCTCCCGCTCCACAACCTTCAACAGATACGCCAGGAAATCCCCCCGCAGCTCCTCCCGCTTCAGCGCAAACTCCACCGTCGCCTCCAAGAAGCCTTGCTTGTCCCCAACATCATACCGTCTTCCCTGGAAGTGATAAGAATACATTATCTCCCTCTGCGCCAACACCTGCAACGCATCCGTGAGCTGAATTTCCCCACCCTTACCAGGCTGAACGTTCTCTAGGATATCGAAGATCGCAGGATTAATAATATATCTGCCCAACACAGCTACATCCGACGGCGCATCCTCGGCAGAAGGCTTCTCCACCAGTCCGTTCACACGATACAGTCGATCCACCAACTGCACACCATCAATAATCCCATACTTGTCCACATGGGCCCGCTCGACCTGCTGCACACCCAATATCGACGTCTGATATTGCTCATATACCTCAATCATCTGAAGCAAGCAAGGCTTCTCCGCATCAACAATGTCGTCACCGAGCAACACAGCGAACGGTTCATTCCCAATGAAGCTCTTCGCGCAATAGATCGCATGCCCCAGCCCCTTAGGCTCCTTCTGCCTTGGAACAACCGAACCATAACTTGCGGTACATTCACAACAAAAATAGAAAAACCACCTATATTTTGTTGTGAAAACCGCAACTAATGATTCGGTTGTGAATATTCACCATATCCGAGATCGCCCTAACCTCGGCCAGCAGCTCATGCTTCCCCTTACTCTCCAGCTCTAACTCCAACTCCACCGACTTGTTGAAATGATCCTCGGGAGTCTGTCCGATAAACAACATATTCTGCACTCCACTCTAGGTCTAATGAATAAACTCCTCGCTTTATCGCTGGTTTTATTCATTCTTTACAAAGTTATTAAAGTTACCATATACCGTCGGACAGACTCCTATATCGACTTCTTATTCCTTCCGGTAATCACCAAGATCTCTTCGATCCCCGAAGCGACCGCTTCTTCGACAATATATTGCAACGTAGGTTTATCTACGATAGGTAGCATTTCTTTTGGCTGTGCCTTTGTCGCAGGCAGGAATCGAGTGCCTAGACCCGCTGCGGGTATGATTGCTTTGCGAACCTTCATGTTGAAACCTCCTAGATTACTCGCACCGCGTAATACTTAACTTTCTTTCTGAACAGCAATGAAGATCACACATGTGAAAGTGAGATCTTCATGAACGAGCTATATTGACATTTCCCTCAGTTGACAGGGTTATAAACTTTAAGAGGTGGAATTTCTTCGAAAAATATACTCTCAATATCTTGCAGGTGACCTTCCACAGAAATCTTCACCTTTTGTTGAGGTTCCGCAATTGGATGAACACTTACAACCTCAGCTTTATAAGTCTCATTTCTCCGGATCACTTCACTCATAAATCCACTATAAAAAGAGGGGATATAGCCTATCTTATGCCCCTGCTTATCGGATAAAACGATTACCGCTTCAGAATCTTGCATATTCAAAGGTTCCATTTTGAAATAAACATTCATACCAGCATTTAAATTTGCCAATACCTTTTCGCCATCATTGTAACGCCATCCAGCCACATAAAAGTCAAAATCAAAGTGATTGCCATGTACGTAAATAGGAGCAACGAACTCGTAAGAATCAGTAGCAAGTCTTCCTCCGGTTGCTCTCAATAAATCCATCTCGGTACAATCCGAAGTCAAACCCAATCCACTAAGAACGGCAGTGTAGTCAGGTCTTCTTTTGTCTGGCAATCGGCGGGCAAAGGGACCAAACAATACATCAGAAGTATAGTATCTCTCAGTATTGTGGAAAGACAAATGAGGTTTATATCCTACATCCATTGCCTCACCTAAAGTTCGACGTTTCCCACGGTTCTCATAGTAAAAAACATATTCACCATCAAGATGCTCAAGATTACCAATGTGATAACGTTGTCGTGTACGTTCATTTTGCCAAATTAACCATAAGACAAAAGCTCGTGCCATGTTATAGCCTCCCTCCATACCAATTCAATAGCCAATCTTTAGTTTATATCGTAATAAGAAACGACAGCCTTTTTAACTTTTCGGCCCAAATAAGCTGTGCATTCCGCAGAAAATAATCTTCTGATTAATTGTTCAAATTTGTATCGGTCTATAATCCAGTGTTCAAAAGCACAACATAAAATTCCAATAGTCCCTTACATTCTATATCATATTCTTGGCAAATACTCATGATCCTTCTTTCATTCGATGTACAATAAATCATCTTTTCCTTAGCGATAACAATACATTCCGCATCATATTCAGAAAGTGCTGGTTTATCTTGAATAATCTTTAATAATAACTCGAAGGATTCAGGATGCTCTAAAGCTGTAGGTGTATATTCTAACTCCGTAATATTGGATTGAATAATTTCAAGGGTCGCTTCACGATCCAGAATACTTTGCGGAATATATACTTTAGTAAAGACCTGATTTAAGAGGGGCAGACATCTTAGCTCCGTAAAATCGTTTAATATATTATTATCCAACACTCCCGTTTTGCCCAATAGACTTCTAATTTTCTGGATATTGATCTCCATATTCTTCTTCAGCCCATGCTTTAACTAACAGGCGTACCTCCTTGTCATTTAATGATAACAATTCGGCAACCTTATTCGTGGTTATCTCTTCATTAAGATACAACCTTCGAAGGATGGATTTCAACTTAAGGTTTTTTTCAATTGACATGATGGGATGAGGTTCAATTTCCCCAAATCCCATTTCTTTTAGTCGTTTGTATAAGAAACCATAATTCTTCTGATCCATGTACCCTTCATCTTTCAGAGCTAGCATTAATGCAGATGCACTAACACCAAAATCCTTCTTAACCCGGTATACCTCACTAAAATTATTTACGAATCCACGGAAATATTTTTTATAACCTCTTAATTGATTTCTTGGTATTAGGAAGTAGCTTGCGAATGTGTTAGCAATCTTCTCATTTATACTCCTACGAGAGCTACTGTACGATAACTCTTCCGGCTGTCGGCCGTAATCATCCCTATGGAAAATAAGATGTCCTAATTCATGGACTGCGCTAAAAACCTTTCTTTCCTCCGGGATATCCGGATGATCGTTAGTAATAATGAACGCCCCCTTATCTTCTGAATAAGCCGATAAGGCATCAATTTTCTTGTCATCTAATCTAAGAGAAATGACATGAATATTGTTCTTCTCCAATACCGAATAGATATCAAAGTCATATACTTCTTCCAAACCAAATGATTTTCTTTGCTTTTCAGCAATGTCTCGTATTAATTCATAGTCATCTTCATTTAACTTATTGTCCTTAAGATGTAAGCGACATGCTTGGGGTAGGTATGATATTTTATTATCCTCGGCCAATTCTAAAATTCGAATATATTCATTCATAAGCTTATTCAAATGGCTGGCAATGTCTTCGTTAAAGTTATCTTGGGGATTATCTGCTCTGAACATAAATGACATTGATTCTTCTGAGGAATTCAAGAACCACTGTAAAGACAGGTTAAAGTGGTTCGCTAACCTAAACAATCTTGCACTATCTATCACTTGATCACCCGATAGATATTTAGCTACCGAGACACGAGTCACTCCAATGATATTACCGATATCCTCATTTGTTAACCCTTTTGATTTCTTTAGACTATCCATATTCTGACCAATTAACTTCGCAATGTTGTCCATCTTATATCCCCCCAGCAAGCAATATCACATGTTAATAATAGTTCCCTTGATATAATAATATCATACCTATTGTGTTAAAAAAAGTTTCTTTATAATATCTAGAGGCGATCTACATAATGAATGACACCTCTCATCAAATTTCGGATAACCCGTGTCGAATACAATTCGCACAGCTCGATCATAACCCCGAACCTGTGAAAAATTTCACATGAAACCCCAGAACTCCCCCAATATTGGGCCAAGTCCGCTCCCCATCACCGACAATGAAGAACACTACACGCCAGCTCTTTCACGCTCCACAACCGTAAGCGTCAAATAAGAAAGTGTATTGAAAAAGAGCAAAGTTCGTGGGGTGAACCACAAGCTTCGCTCTATTTACATGTTTCTTGAATTTCCGGGCTCCAAGGAAAATAGT
>Ga0101941_1000700_pt1 | contig 39554 bp, 28 predicted proteins | sample DewCreD2012metaG_3_FD_75242 | JGI IMG/M metagenome (GOLD analysis project Ga0101941, IMG submission 75242) | Hot spring sediment bacterial and archeal communities from British Columbia, Canada, to study Microbial Dark Matter (Phase II) - Dewar... ...
TGGCTGGCTGATGTTAAAAAAGAAACAGGTTTGCCTGTAGGTACAGAAGTTGCCAACACCGACCACATAGAGTTAGCCCTAAAATACGGAGTTGATGTACTTTGGGTAGGTGCAAGAACTACAGTAAACCCATTTTCAGTTCAGGAAATGGCTGATGCTCTAAAAGGCACTGATGCTGCAGTATTGGTAAAAAACCCAATCAACCCGGAACTTGGTCTTTGGATTGGTGCATTTGAAAGATTCCACAATGCAGGTATTAAAAATCTTGCAGCTATTCACAGAGGTTTCTCTACTTACGAGAAAAGCAAATACAGAAACTTGCCAATGTGGCAAATAGCTATAGAACTTAGAAGAATAGCTCCACAAATTCCTATTATTTGTGACCCAAGTCATATTGCAGGAAAAAGAGATTATATCTTTGAAATATCTCAAAAGGCTATGGATCTTGGCTTTGATGGTTTGATGATCGAAACACATATTGATCCTGATAATGCATGGAGTGATGCTTCACAACAAGTAACACCTGAGAAATTGGGTGAAATCCTTTCTGATCTTCAAATTCGTCAGACAAGTTCTGAAAACCAGGAATTTGTAAACAAACTTGAAGACCTAAGACAGAAAATTGACAATATCGATAGAGAGTTAATTGAAGTATTGGCTACCAGAATGGCTATTGTTGAGAAAATTGGAGATTACAAAAAAGACAACAACGTAACTTCATTCCAGGTTAAAAGATGGGATGAGATTATGAAAAACAGACAAGAAATAGCTTCTAAAATGAAGTTAAATCCTGAGTATATATCTGAAATTTTCAAAATCATCCACGAAGAGTCAGTAAGGAAACAAACTGAAATAATGACTCGTCTGGCAAGTAATGCATAATTAATGTCTTCAGAAATATTTTTAACGAACAAGGTTAAAACAGATCTAGAAGAATATTTAAAAGGGAAGCAGTACTCTGCGATCTGTATCATAGTTGATCAGAATACGGAGAAGCATTGCTTCCCTTTGCTTTCTGACCTGTTTACAAACCCAATAATCATTTCGATTCCTGCCGGAGAAGAGGAAAAAAACCTTCGCACCTGCGAAAAAATCTGGCAAACAATGACCGATCATCAACTCGATCGCAAAGCTTTGGTAATCAACCTTGGTGGCGGTGTTATTGGCGATATGGGCGGCTTTTGTGCAGCTACTTATAAGCGCGGAATCGATTTTATACAAATCCCAACTACACTCTTATCACAAGTAGACGCCAGCGTTGGAGGCAAACTCGGTATAGATTTCAATTCATATAAAAACCATATAGGTGTATTCCAGGAGCCCAAAGCTGTATTTATTGATTCAGTATTTTTGGAGACACTTCCTGTAGAGGAACTGAGATCTGGTTATGCAGAAATAATCAAACATTGCCTGATTGCCGATAAAGCTAAATGGGAAAAAATAAAGTCCAAATCATTTCAGCAACAAGACTGGAACGATCTGGCAGCACATTCCATAGCTATCAAATCCAAAATCACACAGGAAGACCCTAAAGAATTAGGCCTTAGAAAAATCCTAAACTTTGGTCATACAATAGGTCATGCCATAGAGAGTTACTTCCTGGAAATACCAGACAAAAGACTTCTTCACGGCGAAGCAATAGCTATTGGTATGATTACCGAAGCCTATATTTCCTTCAAAAAAGAATTTATTAGCAAAGAAGAACTGGAGGATCTGAAAATCTATATTTTATCTGTATTCAGAAAAATTGAAATTTTTGAGTTTGACATTGAAAAACTTATTCCGCTAACCATGCAGGATAAAAAAAATGAAAACAAAAAAATCCAGTGTACCTTGCTAGAAAAAATAGGAGAAGCTAATTATAACAATCCTATCAACTACAACGAAATCAAAGAAGCCATAAACTATTACAATCTGTAATCCAATGGACACCATACCTGCTATAGAAAAGTATACGCTTGAAAAACATTCAGGAAAAGTTAGCTGCCAAATAACTCCACCCTCGTCCAAAAGCGAAAGCAACAGAGTACTCATAATTGATGCTTTGGGAGGGATGAAAAGTGATTTGCAGAATCTGAGCAATGCAAGAGACACTCAAACCATGATCAGGTTGTTAAAGTCTGACGAAAAAACTCTTGATGTGTTGGATGCAGGTACTACGATGCGTTTTCTTACAGCATTTACAGCCATTACCGGCAGAGAAACCATAATGACTGGTACTAAGCGAATGCGCGAGCGACCAATCAAACTATTGGTAGATGCATTAAAAACACTTGGTGCAGACATCAACTATCTTGAAAACGATGGATACCCTCCTATTGAAATTCAACCTTTTAATAAAGATGCTGTAAAGACAAACCACATTAAAATCAGAGGCGATGTGAGCAGCCAGTATATTACAGCATTGCTTATGACAGGCCCTTTGCTTCCTAATGGTTTGATTCTGGAGTTAGAAGGCAAAATTGGATCCCGTCCTTATATAGAAATGACCTTATCGCTAATGAGTCATTTTGGAGTACGTGCAAACTGGAAAGAAAACCTAATCGAGATACCAAATCAAGAATACAAAGCAGCAAGCTACAAAGTAGAGTCTGATTGGTCTGCGGCTAGTTACTGGTATTCTGTTTTAGCTTTGTCTAAAGAAGGAAAGATAAATCTGGAAGGGTACAAAAGTGATTCTTTCCAGGGAGACAGATCTATTGTTGATATAATGAAAAATCTGGGCGTTAAAACCACTTTTACTTCTACCGGGCTTTTGCTGGAAAAAACAGATATATACCAGGAATTTACATACGATTTTACGCATTCGCCTGACTTAGCTCAGACTATAGCTGTAATTTGTGCAGCCAAAGGAATTTCTGCCACACTTTCCGGACTTGAAAGTCTTAGAATAAAAGAAACTGACAGAATCGCAGCCATACAAAACGAACTAAGAAAGTTTGGGGCCGATCTGATTGAAATAGAAAAAGATGTAACCTATAAGGTTGCTCCCGGTAACTTCGCAGTAGATGGACAAACTGTTTCTACTTATAAAGACCATCGAATGGCAATGGCCTTTGCTCCGTTAGCATTGCTGGGCAATTTATCAATAGAAAACCCTGAAGTTGTTGACAAATCATATCCAGATTATTGGAAAGATTTACAACTGGCAGGTTTTCAGTTAGCCTAATATTATTGAAAAGGCCCCATTACAGATTTTAGTATTACATTATATACATCTTGTGGGGCCATTTCATGACTAATCAATTCGTCTGAAATAAATACCGGCCAGTCAGATTTATCCTCAGGTATTCTGCCATGTGAACCTTTCACCAAACCTGCATCAAGGGGAATAATATCTAGCAAGGTCCTAAAGCCTAGCTTCTTTTTCATAAGTTTACCTGCCACCTTTAATGGCAACATTGAAATATTCGGATCAGTAAAAAGTTCTACAGGATCGTATCCTGGCTTTCTATGTATGTCTACTGTTCTGGCAAAATCAGGAGCTTTTGTATCGTCCAGCCAATAATAATATGTAAACCAGGAATCCTTATCTGCAATCACTACCAAATCACCGGAACGATCATGATGGATATTTAATCTTTTCTGCTCTTCCTTATCCAATACCTGTTCTATTCCCCTTTGACGTTTCAACAGAGATTTTACCAACTCCAACTTCTCTGAATCATTTATATATATATGAGCTATTTGATGGTCTGCAACGGCAAAGGCAACACTTGCACCTGCATCGAGCAATTCAAGTCCCAGCTCCTCTTTAATAGCAATAAATTTATTTTCTCGTAGAATTCTGTTTATATGAACCGGATTTGAAACATTCGTTATACCGTATTCCGAAAGTATAAGAACTTTAGTATCTCTGGATTCATAATATTCTATCAGCTCTTTACAGACTTTATCAAGTTGTAAGAGATCTTTCTTAATTTTTGGAAAGTCTTGTCCGTATTTCTGCAAGCCATAATCTAAATGAGGAAGGTATATAAAAGTAAGCGTTGGATCATGCTTTTTATCAACAGCAATGGAAGCCTTGGCAATCCATTCTGTAGAACGTATTGTAGTGCGAGGGCCCCAAAATTCAAACAATGGAAACTGGCCTAATTCCTGTTGCAATTCATCACGTAAATTCATCGGATACGTGTAGCAATCAGGCAATTTCCTTCCATCTGCGGGATACATTGGTCGTGGGGTAACTGAATAGTCGGCATTAGAATACATATTGTACCACCAAAACATATTAGCACAGGTAAAATCAGGATTTAATCGCTTAGCTACATCCCAAATTTTGTCGGTATTAACCAACTTATTGGATTGCTTCCAAAACTTTACTTCGCATTCATCCTTAAAGTACCACCCATTTCCTACAATACCATGCTCTGAAGGATATTTGCCAGTTAAATAGGAAGACTGAACAGAACATGTAACAGCTGGAAAAACAGGACGGATTAGCGCACCATTTTTTCGGGAACTCCAATCAAGCAAAAATGGTGTATATGCGCCTATAAGCCTGCCACTTAAACCAACTATATTAATTACAACCGTTTTATTCATACATAAAAATATAAAGTAAACTAAGGAGGTTAGTTGAAAAACCCAATTGTCTATAAACAACAAAAGGGATAAAAATCCCTTTTGTTGTTGTTTTGTTGTATTAAAATCTTACTTTTTATTGGCAAGAGCCTTAACCATAGTTTCTCCGATATCAGCAGGAGAATCAACTACGTATAAACCACACTCTCTCATTATCTTCATTTTAGCAGCAGCAGTATCATCTGCACCACCAACAATTGCACCTGCGTGCCCCATTCTTCTACCTGCAGGAGCAGTCTGACCCGCAATAAAACCAACTACTGGCTTTGTTCCGTTAACCTTGATCCATTTTGCTGCTTCTGCTTCCAGATTTCCACCAATTTCACCAATCATGATGATTCCTTCAGTTTCCGGATCATTCATCAATAACTCAACAGCTTCTTTGGTTGTTGTGCCAATGATTGGGTCACCACCAATACCAATAGCAGTTGTAATTCCTAGACCTGCTTTTACAACTTGGTCGGCAGCTTCATAGGTAAGGGTACCAGATTTAGATACAATACCAATTTTACCTTTCTTGAAAACAAAACCAGGCATAATACCCACTTTTGCTTCACCCGGAGTAATAACACCAGGACAGTTTGGTCCAATTAGAGTGACACCTTTTTTCTTTATGTAATCTTTAACAGGTATCATATCTTTTACAGGTATACCTTCAGTAATACAAATTACAACTTTAATTCCTGCACTGGTTGCTTCCATAATTGCATCAGCTGCAAAAGCAGGCGGAACGAATATAATAGAAACATCAGCACCAGTTTTTTGCACAGCTTCTGCAACTGTATTAAATACAGGTTTATCCAAGTGAGTAGAACCACCTTTGCCCGGTGTAACTCCACCTACCAGGTTTGTTCCATACTCTATCATCTGACCGGCATGAAAGCTACCTTCCGAACCAGTAAAGCCTTGAACTATGACTTTTGAACTTTTATTTACCAGTACACTCATTTCAAAAATATTTTAAAAATTTGACCAGCTACAAAATTAAAATATTTTATACGTTAACCAAACCAGTTAAGACCAAAGTATCAACAATTCAACAATCTACTTATAATCTATAAAGACATCATGAACAAAACACATTCGGGACTGTTCCTTTTATACAAGGAAAAACTAACTCTAGAAATATTTATTATATGAGTCACGAAAAATTTAAAAGCTGTATTGAGGCTTGTTTCGACTGTGTAACAGAGTGCAAACATTGCGAAGATGCATGCCTACATGAAGAAAACATTAAAGCCCAGGTTCGTTGTATCAAACTAAACAGCGATTGTGCAGATATATGTTCACTTGCTGTCAAAACTATGTCCGGAAACAGTGAATTTGTATATCAGATTTGTGAATTATGTGCAGATATATGCGATGCCTGCGCACAAGAATGCGAGAAACATTCCGATATGGAGCATTGTAAAAAATGTGCTGAAGCTTGTCGTCGTTGTGCCCAGGAGTGCAGAGAAATGATCAAAATAAGTGCTTGATATAAATGAGAAAAAAACATAAGTCTTTTGTTGGTGACAGCATGATTTACCAATAACAATTCATTTATCAACAAAAAACATGGCCCACAGCCTCAATCGCATAAATATGAACCAGTACATTTAACTAAATTCAATATTATCATAAAGATACTAGTCATAGTAAAACAAAACCAGTCTGTAAAAGATATCATAGAAATCATTTTGTAAACATGCTTGAGCATAACAAGTTAAATAAGCATGAAATTCATCATTCAGAATAAATCTTTATTGACCTATGCACTTACGTTGGCAAATTTAATTGCCATCATACTATTCACTTTGTTGGGGTCAAACCAACAAAATCGAACGGTCAATCAGGATGAAGGCATATTCACTACAATAAGTTGTATGAATCAAATTTCCAACAACTTGCTATTCAGTGAAGCCTATGTAAATAATTTCATATTGACTTCTGAACCATCCAGTGTTGAAAATTATTATAATTCCCGAATTCCATTAGATAGCAATCTGCAATACCTTGAACAGGTTTTTCAAAAAGATTCCATTCAAATTGCCAAGTTTGCAAATCTCCGAAATTTGATAAACCAAAAAATATATGACCTTGAGTCATCTATAGAACTAAAAAAACAAAATGGCATATTGAGTGCTTCAGAATACCTGCAGCTCAAAAAAAATGAGCAGTGCATGAAAAAAATAAAGGCAATACAACAAGATCTGATCGCTGAACAAAAAATTTTACTTAGTAAAAGTCAATCCAAATACCAATTTTCACAAAAAAGTAAAGGATACATTTTAACCTCAGCTAGTATTGTTTCAATCCTAATTTCATTTATAGCAATAGGTACCATCGCATCCGACCTAAACAAAAAAAGGGAAAGAGAAAAGTATCTTGAAACCATGAATGAAAACAAAGATAAATTCTTTACGCTGATTAGCCATGATCTGAAAGGGCCAGCTCATAACCTAATAGGCATTAGCGAAATTTTACTTCACGATCGATCAATCTCTGAAGAAGAAACACATACCTTTCTGTTTCACCTAAATGAAACAGCCAAGAAAAACTATATGCTTTTGGAAAACCTATTGGAGTGGTCCAGAATACAAATGGGTTCTATAGTGCTTAATCCTGAAATATTTAACTTAAAAGAACTATGCCTGGATGTGTTATTTCAGGCAGAGGAAAAAGCAAATCAGAAAACAATTACAATCCAAAACAATATTCCTGAAAATATAAATATACTTGCTGATTACAACAGTATAAAAACAGTACTTAGAAACCTCATAACCAATGCATTGAAATTTACACCAATCAATGGTAAAATTACTCTTTCGGCCTCCTCTTACAAAAACGAAGTAAATATTTCAATACAAGATAATGGCATAGGTATGAGTCCGGATATAAAAAAGAATTTGTTTAATCCCGGCAAAGTAGTAAGCAGGTATGGCACAGAAGGTGAAACCGGAACAGGATTAGGCTTATTATTATGCAAAGAATTTATTAACAAAAATCAGGGAGAAATCTGGATAGAAAGTGAAGAAGACAAAGGTACAACATTTTATTTTACACTTTTACTCGCACCCAAAACAAAACCTATTAAGGCCTGATACATCAAAAACTCAGAATTCAGTCAATTTATAAATGGATGTATGCAAGCCGTAAAACTATATAAGTTAGAAAAAAAACAAATAATCCTTAATTTCGCAAACGTATAATTTTGGAATTATTATAGATATGCAATTAAGCGAACAAGAACTAATCCGCAGGCAGGAAAGAGAGGAATTACTAAGCAGAGGGATAAACCCATATCCATCAGAAACCTTTGATGTAAACGTATCCATTTCTGAAATTCTTCAGAATTATGAAAAACGCAAGTTGGATTACAAAAACATCAGCCTGGCAGGAAGAATAATGAGTCGCAGAATCATGGGCTCCGCTTCATTTGCTGAAATTCAGGATAGTACAGGCAGAATGCAGGTTTATTTTAGGCGAGATGACCTTTGCCCTGGCGAAGACAAATCTCTGTACAACGATGTGTTCAAAAAACTACTTGGAATTGGTGATATAATTGGCATTAAAGGTTATGTATTTACTACACAAACCGGCGAAATCAGTATATATGTTACTGAATTTAAAGTATTGACAAAAGCCTTAAAACCACTTCCAATTGTTAAAGAAACTGAAAATGAAGATGGGGAGAAAAAAGTATATGATGCATTTTCAGATCCTGAGCAACGATATAGACAACGCTATGTTGATTTAATAGTAAATCCGGAAGTTAGAAACGTATTTATAAAACGAACTCAACTGGTAAATACAATTCGTACCTATCTCAACGAAAAAGGATACCTGGAAGTTGAAACACCAATTTTACAACCTATATACGGTGGGGCTGCAGCCAGACCATTTAAAACATATCATAATACACTAGATACGTCTTTATACCTGAGAATTGCCAACGAGTTATATCTTAAAAGACTCATTGTTGGTGGTTTTGATGGCGTATACGAATTTGCCAAAGATTTTAGAAATGAGGGTATGTCTCGTTTTCACAATCCTGAATTTACGCAGGTAGAACTTTATGTAGCATATAAAGACTATTACTGGATGATGGATTTGGTTGAAGAAATGGTTGAAAAAATAGCTCTTGAACTTCATGGGACAACTGAAATTCAGGTGGGTAAAAACACCATTAACTTCCAACGTCCATGGAAAAGATATACCATGGCAGAAGCTATCCTGGAATATACAGGAGTTGATATCAGCAACATGAACGAAGCACAACTTCGCGAAGCTGCACAAAAACTCAATGTACCTGTGAATGAATCAATGGGTAAAGGAAAATTAATTGACGAAATTTTTGGTGAAAAAGTAGAAGCAGACCTTATCCAGCCGACCTTTATTACTGATTATCCGGTAGAAATGTCACCACTTGCAAAGAAACACAGAAGTAAAGAAGGCCTGGTAGAGCGTTTTGAGGCAATTTGTAATGGAAAAGAAATTTGTAATTCATTCTCTGAACTAAACGATCCAATTGACCAAAGAGCCAGATTTGAAGAACAACTTGAACTTGGTAAACGTGGTGATGACGAAGCTATGGTTTTAGATGAAGACTTCCTTCGATCTCTGGAATATGGTATGCCACCAACTGCAGGGCTTGGAATAGGAATTGATCGTCTATCAATGATCATGACCAACCAAAACTCTATTCAGGATGTATTATTCTTTCCTCAAATGAAACCTGAAAAAAAGATTCAAGGAGGAGAAGTAAGTGAATTTATTAACAAAGGTATACCTAAAGAATTTGTCCCTATTATGCACAAACTTGGCATAAACACTATGGATGACTTGAAAGAAGCAAACCCCAACAAACTATTTAATGATGTTTGTGGAATGCGCAAAAAGTTAAAACTTGATATCAAAAACCCAAGTCTTGACGATGTAAAAAAATGGATTGAATAAATCTATTACAAACTAGTAAAATACAAAAAATGCCATCCTTACAAGATGGCATTTTTATTTTCATCAAATACTACATTTTGTCAATTAGAATTTACAATAACACAAAAAAATACATCGACACTTATTGAATTTTTATTACATCATAAAAACCACAATTTCATATTGAAAAACCATTGCATATCTGATTATTTAATATATTTTTACCCAACAATATAACCAGATATATAAAAACTGGTTATTATAATTGTATTTTTTTTAGCCAATTACTTACATGACATATAGCAGCAACTTTTCAAATATTGCAGCTCAGGGCTTACTCAATCAGCAAGATGTAGTAATCTACATCAATACCAACTATCAAATAATTGGCATATACCAGGCTGCTCAACAAGTTATTGAACTACAAAAACCTAATAATGAAACGGGTTTAAATCATTTTTTGGAACTAATACCAGAAAATGAAACTGAACAAACTATAAAAGAAATAGAAGAAACCTTTAAAGGGAAGTCTTTTTCAAGCAACAAAGTATTAAGCCAAGACAAAAGCAAGGTATTCAAACTTACTTACAATCCGCTTATCAATGCCGATCTTGAAATACATGGAGCAATAATCCGAATCGAATTAGTCAATAATCAGCCTGATTTTCAAGCCATTTTTGGAGATGTAGTTTCAAATACTATAATTCCATTAATTATAGCTAAGCCAATTACAAAGAAAGGTGTGGTTCAAGATTATGAAATAACCTTCAGCAATAATGCCTTCAGGAATGTACTTCGAATTGATGAGTTTCATAACAATGCTGTAACTGTTTTTCAGTTATTTCCCGAATTGAGCACTCAAGTCCTGAATACCAAAACCAACAAAGAAATAAGCCAATTAAATACCACAGTTCAACTTCATGATTTCAAAAAACGTCTTGATCTGGAATTGAGTTTTTCGGGCAAACATTTGCTAATAAAAGTATTAGGTGAAAGCGACGAAGAAATACTTTTAGCCAAACTTAAATGCAAGCAAAAGCTAATTGAAAATATATTAGAATGCTCCCCTACCGGTATAATGATACTTCAGACAGTATATGACCACAATCAGGAAATTATTGATTTCGAATGCAAATTCCTTAACCAGGAAGCAGCACGTATAATTGGGAAACCAATATCGGAATTGCAATATACAGGAGTAATGAACCATTTACCTTACTCTCAAAAACAACTTGTATATGAACAATTTAGCCATGTTGTAAAGACTAAAGAAAACAGAGATTTTGAAAAAATATGTTATACCGGATGGACTGACGTATCTGTTGTTCCAACCGAAGAAGGCATATTGGTAAATCTTGTTGATATTAGTTCAGAAAAAAAAACCAATGAACAATTAATTAAAAACCAGGAATTATTACTACAAAGTCAGTCAGCGGCAAGGGTTGGCAGTATGGAGTGGAATATAAAAGATGGTACTATTTTTTGGACTCCGCAAAGCTATAAACTATGGGAAATTCCAGAAGGAACGCCTATTAACAATGTAGAGATTCGGGAAAAAGTTCATGAAGAAGACAGAGACAAGTTCCGGATCTTAATAGACAGAGCTATTTATGATGGTGAAAACTTTGAAGACGAAATCCGAATAAGAAGGTCAGACAACTCAATCTTATTTTTAAAAATAGAAGGAACTTTAAGTTACACAAACAAAGGTGAAGCTACCAGATTAATCTGTACCATTATAGACATTACCGATCGAATAAATGCACAGCGCGAAAGAAAATATTCAAAACAACTAAAAGAGGCTCAGCAAAGGCTTGAAGAATCTTTTGATCAACTTAAACGCCAATCAGAAGAATTTAAATTTCTCACTGATTTTATGCCGCAAATGGTATGGTCTAACCTTCCAGGTGGGCAATTTGATTTCTTTAACAACCGCTGGTATGAATATACCGGTATAAATGGAAATTCTTCATTCGAGCATGGTATTCGCCAAGCTATACACGCTGAAGATATCAATCAATTCAACATACAATGGGAAGCATCCATACAAACAGCTTCCAATATCGACCTGGAATGTCGAATAGTAAAATATGACGGTTCATACAGATGGTTTTTGCTTAGAGCAATGCCTCTCAAAAACAACGAGGGAGATACCATTAAATGGTTCGGAACCTGCACGGACATACATGAACAAAAACTAATTCGGGAACAATTTGAACATACTCAAGAGCAGTTAAAGCATAAAAATCAAGAACTTAGAAGAAGAAATACCGATTTAGACAACTTTGTATACACTGCTTCACATGATTTAAAAGCACCTATCAACAACATTGAAGGCTTAGTTAATGGCCTGATCGAAGAGTGTTCGGAACAAACCCAGCACATGTTTTTAAACCTTATAAACCAATCAGTTAGCAGATTTAAAAGCACTATAGAAGATCTAACACAAATAACAAGTTTAACGGGCAAACCTGACCAGTCGGAAATGGTTGAACTATCTCCAATTGCATCGGAAGTACTTGAAAGCAATGAAGATTTCATTAAGCAATCAGGGGCTATTATAACCCTCAATTTTGAAATTAACACCTTGTCATTTTCCAGGAAAAACATTCGAAGTATACTGTTTAACCTGATCTCTAATGCCATAAAATATAGCAGCCCGGAACGCATACCGATCATAAAAATTTCGTCTAGGTACGAGCATGGACAAATAGTTCTAGAAGTTTCAGATAATGGATTGGGAATGAATCAGGAGGACATACCAAAAATGTTTGGCATGTTTAAAAGACTACATAACCATGTAGAAGGAACCGGTGTAGGAATGTATATAGTAAAACGTGTAATTGAGAATATAGGGGGATCTATAGATGTACTTAGTAAAATAAACGAAGGCACAACCTTTAAAATTTACATCCCCAATCAAACTGTTTATTAATACCCGTATTTATCTCCCCAACACTTTTTGAGCCGTTGGCGTAACTCATTTTCACGTTGGTTATGCCCCGGCTCATATAGTTTATTTTCTTTTAACTCGTCAGGCATGTATTCTTGTTTTACAAAATTCATTTCATAATCATGTGCATATAAATAGCCTTTCCCATATCCTTCTTCCTTCATTAACTTGGTTGGGGCATTTCTCAAATGAATCGGAACGGGCAAATCACCATACTTTCGAACCAGAGACATAGCTTGATTGATAGCTTCATACGAAGAATTACTTTTGGCAGAAGAAGCAAGATAGGTGACACATTGCGCAAGAATAATCCTGGCTTCCGGGTAACCAATAATGTTAACAGCCTGAAAGCAATTAGTCGCCATTACTATAGCCGTAGGGTTGGCATTTCCAATATCTTCAGAAGCAAATATCACTAAGCGTCGAGCAATAAAGGCTACATCTTCGCCACCTTCAATCATTCTTGCAAGCCAATATATTGCAGCATTAGGATCACTGCCTCGCATCGATTTAATAAACGCACTAATTATATCATAATGCATTTCACCTTTTTTGTCATAAATTGCAACTTTACGTTGCGCAATATCCATTACTAATGCATCTGTAATTTCTATCTTTTGAGCACCAACAGACTCTACAACCAATTCGAGCAAGTTCAATAACTTTCTGGCATCGCCACCTGAAATATTCAGAATGGCCGAATATTCAGTCATTGTTATTTCTTTGCCTTTTAACAGCACATCATGCATCAAGGCATGTTCAACAAGTCCAATCAGCTCCTCCTTTGACAAAGCTTTCAGTTTATAAACCTGGCATCTGGAGAGTAAAGCCTGATTTATTTCAAAAGATGGATTTTCGGTAGTAGCGCCTATAAGAGTAATGATGCCCTTTTCTACAGCACCAAGAAGAGCATCCTGTTGTGACTTACTAAACCTGTGTATTTCATCAATAAACAAGATCGTTCTGTGATTGCCTTTGGCTTTATCAATGACTTCTCTCACCTCTTTTACTCCGGCACTTATAGCACTTAAAATAAAAAATGGCACTTTGATACTTGAAGCTATAATATTGGCCATGGTAGTTTTGCCTACCCCGGGAGGTCCCCAAAATATCATTGATGCAACTGTGCCTGCTTCAATCATTTTACGGATTACACCTCCATTGCCAACTAAATGCGTTTGACCTATAATTGTATCAAGAGAAGTTGGCCGAAGGCGCTCTGCAAGTGGTATATTTTTTCCAAGCATGAAAATAAAATAAGAGAACTGCTAATATAAAAAATAAACACGTATCACTGTGTCAGGTTTGAATTATAGATAGATTTGCATCATGCACCCGACCTTTAGAGTACACCTGTTTTTATTTATTACAGCTTTAATTCAAGGTTTTAATTTTTCACTTGCCAAAATTGTAATGCCGGAGTTTGTGGCACCAGGTGCAATCATTATAATCAGAGGTGTTTGTGCAGCAGTTACTTTTTGGATTATCTCATTTCTTATCCCCAAAACAACCATAGATACCAAAGATTATGGTAGAATATTTCTATGTGCATTATTTGGTATTGTTATAAACCAATTATTGTTTTATAAGGGTTTAAGCCTTACCCAACCAATCAATGCTTCATTGATGGTAACCATTAGCCCCATAATGGTACTTATAATATCGGCAATTTCCCTGGGCGAAAAAATCAATTTTCAGAAAATACTAGGTATAGCTATAGGTGCAACGGGCGTTGTGTTGCTAATACTATCTGGCAGTAAAAAGGGGCCTAATGATCTGTTTTTGGGAGATATAATGATAGTAATCAATGCCAGCAGTTATGCTGCTTTCTTGGTTGCTGTGAAACCGCTAATGCTTAAATACCATCCGGTAAATATGCTTAAATGGATGTTTACTATCGGATTGTTTTTTGTAATTCCATTTGGATATGAAGGTTTACTACAAATCCAATGGTACAGTATGCCTAAAGATGCTTTATTGGCATTGTTGTATGTAATACTTTTTGCAACCATTATAGCGTATGTATTAAATACAGGTGTATTAAAAACAGCAGACCCTTCACTGGCAGGTATTTACATTTACATACAGCCAGTATTAGCGACCATCATTGCAATATTGCTAAACAAAGACCAACTTACTTTTTACAAAATTCTCTTTTCAGGAATGATACTTACTGGTGTTTTTCTGGTTAGCAAAGGGCATAAAAAAACACCCTTCAATCAATAACCAAAAATATCTTCTAAAGTAAGCGTCTTCACCGTTCCGAATTGCTTAAGCATTTCCATATCTATTCGTTTTTTTGAACCAATTATTAATATTGCCATAGGTTGGTTTTGAATATACTTCTGATGAAAGTTTGCAATTCCTGAAAAATCCATCCGACCGGCTTCTTCAAAAATATTCTTTCTTATGTCAGAGTCTCTTCCTAACTTCTTTGCTTTAATATAGCTCCACAATACCGAAGCTTTGGTTATTCTGCCGGTTCTAATATTTTCTAATACCGAAGTTTGAGCGTTTTTAAAAAGCTCCGGAGATTTTGGCATATTGTTTAATAAGTCCTGCATACCAACAACTGCTTCTTTTAACTTATCGGACTGGGTACCTATGTATGAATAATTGTAGCTGGGTTCGTTTAAACGGTCTGGCATTATATATTGTGACCTTACAGAGTAGGCCAGAGCCCTGGATTCACGCATTTCCTGAAACACCAGCGAACCCATTCCTCCTCCAAAATATTCATTATATAATGTAACTACTGGTACTTCTTCAGCTTTATAATTTACAGATTTTGAAAGCAAAATCACTTCTGCCTGTACCATATCATAGTCTACTATATATACCACATTGCTATCGATGTTTTTGAACGAAAATTTCTGTTCAAACTTCACGGGAGCAAGTTTAGCAGGAACTTTATGATACTTTTTAAGCATAGCTTCTAATGCTGCTAGTTCCTGTGGACCATAATACAAAACCTGATGTTCCTTTTTCAACAAGCCTTTGATAAGGCTAACCAGTACCTCTCCTTTCAATTTCTTGAGTTTTGAATTGCTTGCGTTATTAGTAAAGGGATTTTTCTGGCCGTAGGTAGCATAACTTAACAAAGCAGATTTTAGAATTATTTCTTTTGATTTTTTACTATCCTCGCGAGCTTTTACTACCCGATCTATGTATTGATCTAAGGCTTTTTGATCAACCTTTGATTCTGCCAATACCGTTTCTAGAAGCTTGTATGCCTTTTCGAAGTTTTTATTTAAGCCGGAAAGTGAAACAGTAATTGCATCATCAGACACAGAAATAGAATAATTGCAACCCAGTTTATAGAATTCCTGTTTTAGCGTTTCACTATCAAAGTTTGGTATGCCCAAATATTTGAGATACCCTGCAGCTATTGGATACAATGGATCATTGTTTTTCCCAAAATCCCATAAGTAGTAAAATGAAAACAATTCATTTTCAGTATTTTTCTTATATAAAATCTGAAGATTTTGTGTGCTTTTTTTCACCTCCATATCTTTACTGAAATCAACAAATTCCGGTTGAATCTCAATAATTGGTTCCATCATCATATGCTCATAAAAACGAGATTGTACTTCTCTATTTACTTTGACTGGAGTTATGGTTGGTTTTTCAACTTTTACTGTGCTAGAATCAATGCCATTTAGTTTGTAAATCAACTGATAGTTATTTTTAAAAGCAGATTTAGCAAACTCAACAACATCCTGTTTAGTAATAGCTTTGAGTATTTCGGATTCCATTACATAAATATTCCAGGGAATTTCTGAGATAAAGGCTTCAACAAATGCATCTGCACGTGCTTTGTTGCTCTCATACTCTTTCATCTGTGAGGTTAGGTAATCATTTATTACTGCCTCCAGCAACCAGTCTTCAAATTTTCCTTCTTTCAAGGAATCAATTTGAGCTAATAGCAGTTTATGTACATCAGTCAGACTTTGTCCTGTTTTAGGTTTTCCACTTAATACAAACATTGCATAGTCATTCATAAGAACCTCGTATGCATTGGCCGATAGTACTTTTTGCTGTTGATTTAGATTTAGATCGATAAGTCCGGCCTGGCCATTATTCAATAGCAGGGAAATAATTTTCAGCATATATACATCTGGATCATTGATAACCTGAGTATCTAACTGAGGGTGTAGATTGGCTATTTTATTTCTGCCGGAAAATCTATATCCAATATTCATGCTTTCGACCTCCGGACCATAAATGGTATCCGTCCTGATACCGGTTGGGGCATTTAATGGGGGAGCAACAAATTTTTCAAAATCTCTAGGCCTCAATTTGGAAAATTGTTTATCGATAATCTTGATAGCCTGATCTGGATCAAAGTCGCCACTTAGGCAAATAGCCATATTATTGGGAACATAATACTTATAAAAAAATTTACTTATTTCGGTAATCGAAGGATTTTTAAGATGATCTACCGTACCTATAGTGGTTTGCGTTCCATATGGGTGATCTGGAAAAACTCCTGCAAGCATAGTTTCCCAAATTTTCCTGCCATCGTTATCCAATGCCCGGTTTTTTTCTTCATAAACAGCTTCAAGTTCTGTATGAAATAATCTTGCAGCAAGCATGCTAAAACGTTCTGCTTCGACTGCAGCCCATTTATCCAGAGCATTTGATGGTATATTGTTTATATATACCGTTTGCTCCATAAAAGTATATGCATTAGTACCTGTAGCTCCCAGATTTGAAAGTAATTTATCATATTCATTAGGAATGGCATATTGACTGGCTACCTGCGATATACTATCAATTTGATGGTAAATATTTTTTCGCTTTACTGTACTTTGTGTATTGCGGTATTCTTCATATAAATGTTCTATTTTCTTAAGCTCCTTCTCTTCCAGTTGCCAATCGGAGGTACCCAAACGGCTGGTACCCTTAAAAAGCATATGTTCAAGATAATGCGCAAGACCAGTGGCATCTGCAGGATCATTTTTACTACCAGCTTTTACCGCTATATAGGTCTGAATTCTTGGATCTTGTTTATAAACAGTCATATAGACTTTAAGTCCATTCGCCAATGTATATATTCTGGCATTTAACGGATCATTACTTACAGTTTCATAAGTATAACCATTTGACTCATTCAGCTTGGATTTAAACTTATCCAATTGACCAAAAGAGTTAATTGCTACAAAAAGCATTATTGCCAAAGTGAAAAATTTAGGTATCATAAAAAATATATTTCAATAATAAAGTAATTGGAAAAAGCCTGAGCTTTAATTATAAAGTACCACTCACTATGGTAAAAACCTTCAAATGAAGGTAAAGTTAATACTGTGTAAAATTAGTTTTCTGAGCATTCGAAAAACATCATATTGAACTGATACTGAAAAATTAAAATTAATATCAGTTAAAAATCAGTATCCAGGCCAAAACGCTTTTTCATATCGGACAAAAGTGGGTATTTTTCTGAAAGGTACCGAAACTTATCGTTGGAGGTATACATAAACTTTACGGTTTCTTCTTTAGCTATCTCTGACTCTAGTTGTAAGTCTGAGTTATTGATTCTGCTTCTTACAAACTCCAACAAATCAGGCTTTAAGCTATTTAAAACATCCTCCTGTACAAAATTATCCAGTTTCAAAAGCACAATATTGTCCTGTTTAAAGGTTAGTTCCCGATCAATGATTATGGTTTCAGACTTTTTGCCCTGTTCGCGCAACAAAGCAGCATAAGCCTGCCAGGCTTCTATTACCTGTTGTCTGGTATAGGGATCATTGCGAAGTTTATTACCTGTATTTGCAGGGGTTTCCGAAGAACTGACAGGTACTTCGGCAATATTTTCCTTTAGCGACTTTAATGTGGGTATCTTGAAAGTACTTTTTAGCGAAGTAGTAGCGGTAGTTTCAACCGGCTTTACACTTGCCTGGAGTGAAGCCGGTTTTTCTTCTGAAGTTGCGTTTTTGTCTAGGCTATGGCTTTTTTTTTTGAATTAATAGCCTCTTCCGCCAGGTTAATTGCTGTATTGAGGTATGCAATTTTTATCAACGATAGTTCTACATGTAATCTGGAGTTTTTGCTACTCTTGTATTGCAGATCACAGCTATTGGCAACATTAAGTGCGGTAACCAAAAAGGACAATGGTATTTTTTGCGACTGAGCCTGATATTTCTTTTGTACTTCTTCTGAAACCAAAAGTAATTTAATGGTAGCGGCGTCTTTGCAAACCAATAAATTTCTAAAGTGCTCACTTAGTCCCACAATAAAATTATGTCCGTCAAAACCTTCACGCAGTATTTTATCAAAAATGATTAATACCTGTGAAACGTTTTCTTCAAAAAGCATATCCGTCATCTTGAAATAATAGTCATAATCAAGAATATGCAGGTTGTCGATGGTTTTTTTGTACGTAATGGTATTGTCTGAGCTGAATGTAACGATCAGATCGAACATAGATAGCGCATCACGCAAGGCGCCATCGGCCTTTTGAGCGATTAGGTGCAGTGCTTCACCTTCGGCTTCTATACTTTCTTTGCGGGCTATTCCGGATAAGTGGTCTGCAATATCTTTTACCTGAATTCTGTTAAAATCAAATATCTGACAACGCGAAAGTATAGTAGGTATAATTTTATGTTTCTCTGTAGTAGCCAATATAAATATGGCGTATGCAGGCGGTTCTTCAAGCGTTTTCAAAAAAGCATTAAATGCCTGATTGGAAAGCATATGAACCTCATCTATGATATAAATTTTGTATTTACCTCCTTGTGGTGGGTACCTGACCTGATCTACCAGATTTCTAATATCATCTACCGAGTTATTAGAAGCAGCATCAAGCTCGTGAATATTCATTGAAGTTCCGGTATTGAAACTTTTGCAGGAATCACATACATCGCAGGCTTCAATTTCCGATGTCAGGTTTTGACAGTTGATAGTTTTTGCAAGTATACGGGCATTGGTAGTTTTACCTACACCACGTGGACCGCAAAACAAAAATGCCTGAGCAAGATGATTATTTTTGATTGCATTTTTTAGTGTAGTTGTAATATGCGACTGCCCTACAACTCTCTCAAAGTTTTGAGGACGATATTTTCTGGCAGAAACAACAAAATTTTCCATTGATACAAATTACAATATTTACAGATTGGGTGAGTAAGTTTTTACTTATTGCTCTAAAAAACAGTAATATTTTACTTTCTTACCCAATTCTAAAGAAGTTGTTTTAAATTTTCGAGCCCCTCTTCCGTTAAAGGCTTGGTGATAAAATGCACCACATATTCATTATCTACTATTCGATCAATATCACGTTTACTATCAGAACTAGAGAGTATAACAATTTTAGATTTTGCCTTTATTTCTTCACTAAAATTTTCAAACTCAAACAAAAAAACAAACCCATCTACAATTGGCATATTGATATCCAGAAATATAACATCGGGAAGTTTATCAATATTTTGGCTATTATTACGCAGATATTCCAGAGCACTTTTGCCAGAACTCTTAATCTGAATTTCGTTGGCAAAGCCAGATAACTCGATAATTCTTCTGTGGATGAAATTATCAGTTTCGTTATCGTCTACCAACATCACTGTAGAAAGGTGGGCCTGCATAATTTACGTTAAAGTTATATTTCAAAAGAAAGCTTACTGCGTACTTTTTAACTCTTCAATATTACCATTCTGAACAATAATATCAAACCCTAAAACCGGAAAACCGATGAATATGCACCTTTGAATACTATTCGGAAATGTAATTAATTGCCAATATTTCCACCAGAAGCGGTTATAGGCAATACCACTCTTATTTCGGTGCCATCGCCTGGTGCTGATTTGAGTTTAATAGTACCTTTTAGTTTATCGACTACTTGTTTAGTTATATAAAGGCCAAGACCTGAACCATTTGAATCAGCAGAAGCTCTAAAAAACATTTCAAACACTTTATCCTGAAATTCTTCGCGTATACCCCGACCATTGTCTTTAACCCAAATTTCGACCAAATCATCTTTAATATACCGTAAGCCAATCTCACAAAGCGATACTTCTAAATATTCATTTTGATACTTGATGGCATTAGAAACCAGATTTTGAACTATTATGGAAATTCTGGTAAGGTCGGATATAAAAGGTTTAGGATCAATAGATTTTATAATTTTAACCCTGGAAGCTTTATCCATAAATTGTAGTCTTTCGATGGTTTCATCGACCAGGTTTTCAAAATTAATTTCTCCTGAATTTATGGATAGTCTGCTGTTTCGGGTAAAGTCGGTCAGGTCACTGATAAAACTATCCAGTTTATTTATGCTTTTGTGAGCCAGTTTTATATATTGATTTCGAGCTTTGGTTTCATTTTCCAGTTCGACTAAATTTAACAATCCCAAAACCGAGCGAAGCGGTGCTCTCAAATCGTGGGAGGCTCGATACACAAAGCTATCTAACTCAAAATTGGTTTGCTTTATATCATTTTCAGCTTTAATTCGTCTTGTAATATCTCGAGCAAATACACTTACCCCTACTACTTCTTTGTTTTCCTGATAAATAGGATTCAGTAACACTTCGAAGGTTTCTGTTCCAAAATCAGGATTTACGTGTACTTCTTTTACTAGTTTCTTATTGGTAAGGGATTTTTTAAGTAGCTTAACCCATTCATTATTGCCTAGTTGCTCTTTAAATACGGTAGATACATGTTGTCCAATTTCGGCTTTTTGTTTGTAGGTTTTCCTAACAAACTTTTTAAAAGCGGTATTCATGGTTGTAAACACCATTGAACTGTCAACTGAAAACAATAAATCATTGGTATTCTCTGTAAGTGCTTTTAGTCGATCTTCACTTTCACGAAGGGCTTCCTCGGCATCTTTACGCTCTGTAATAATATTGGCGGTAATAAGTAATTTTATAGTCCAGTTGTTTTTCTTTTCCAAAATGGATATACGCGTTGTAATCCACTCCATCTGACCATCTTTTCTATAAATACGCAAATCTACCGTATTATTAATTGGCAAAGCTCCTTTGATGGCTTTTACTAATTGGTTTTGAACCTTCAGGAGATCCATATTCGGATATACCTTAGCCCAAAGCTCATCATCGGAGAGTTCTTTGTATGAATACCCCAAAAATTCTTCCTTATTGATATATTCTACAGTGCGATCATGTAGATTGTAAATCAAAATCAGATCCGGTGAATTAGCCGCCAGAGCCCTGAATTTACTTTCACTTGAGGTTAAGGTTTTAAGGTATTTTTGTCTGTTAAGCTCTGCAGAGGTACGTACCGAAAACAGTTTTAACAAAGACTTTGCAAATTCAAAGCCTTCCATCGGTCCACGGTTAATAGCACCCAATACACCAATAGAATCACCATTGGAAGCAAACAAAGGCACGCCACAAAAACTACTAAAGCTTCCTGGCAGGCAATTTACTTCCGGAAAATCCATAAAGATTTCGGCAGAATATACACTTTGTTTTTCTTTGATTACCAGATACCAGGGTGTATCAAGATCTTCAAGTTCAATGGAGTCTATACGTTTTCCGTCGTATATAAAAGCCCTTGTTTCTAGTTTTCTGGCATTATTTAATTCCGCTATAAAAACAATATCAGCCTTGATGGATGCTTCCAGATATAAAACCAAGGTTTCAAAAAAATCTTTTTCGGACACGCTGGCCATTCCGTTTACAATCTCTTTGAGGGCATCCTCAGCATTCTTTTTTTCGGTTACATCGGTAATTACACCTATATAATTGGATTGAATATGTGCTTTATTGTAAACCGGCGAAATATTCAGTTCACTCCAATATGACTGACCATTTTTTCTGGTATTTTCAACTAATACACTACTTAGTCTTGCTTCGTCTGTACTTTCAGCGATAGAAGGGTTTAAATAACTTTGTTCATCAAATATTTTCAAAAAACCTTCACCTTTAATCTCTTCTTTTTTATAGCCTGTTATTTTTTCAAAGGCTTTGTTTACATAAATAATCGGATTTTCTTCTTTGGCTGAATCTGTAATAAATATGCCATTTTCGCTGGAATCAATTGCACGTTCTAGTAGCAGAAGATTTTCTTCATGATACTTTCTTACCGTACTATCACGGGCATTCAGAATTACACCGTTGATAAATGGATTGTTGATTTGATTGTTAAAAATAGATTCCAGATATACAAAATACCCATCTGCATGCCTAATCCTGAATTCTAAAGAAAGACTTTCCAGATTTGTATCTACAATTTCTGCCAGCCAACGGGTAAATTTAGCTTTATCTTCATCTACAATTAATTCAGCCAGATTTCTATTTTTAAGGGTAGTATCAGTATAACCCAAAATTTTAAAAAAGCTGGAACTACTATAGGTTACATTTCCATTTTTATCTAAGATAGCAATAAGGTCGCTGCTATTTTGAACCAACGACCGAAATCTGGCTTCACTGGAAGCCAATGACAATTCGGTTTTTTTGCGAAGCGTAGTTTCAAGGCAGGTTATACAAATTGAAAGTATACGATCGTGTTTATCGTATACGGGCGACAAAATAACATCATACCAGTTATTTGAATTATTGGGAAAGGTACTTTCGAAGGAAACTATTTCGCCTCGGAAAACTCTGTTTAAATACAATTCAGCCTCCGGTATGGTATTTAATAACCTTGGAAAAATGGCAAGAATGGATTTGCCTATAACCTCTTCCTGACCCGAATATTGTTTAATAATGAATTTAGCATTATTATTCAACTTCAAAATCTTCAGTTGTTCATCAAGCAATACGATCAGTTGCATCGTACTGTCAAAGATTGCCTTTAGTTGATATTCAGAAGTTTTGAGAGCTTCCTGAGCCTGCTTTTTATCGGTTACATCGTTAAATACTGCTAAATGCAACCCGTCGATAAAATTGGTTTTTGCTTTAAAATCAATATACCGATAGGTGCCATTGGGTATCAAATACTTATAATAACCAAACATTATACCTTCGGCCATAAATTTAACCCATAAGCGATCTGATTCAGCATCCGAATTGTGTGGAAATATATGCCTAACCTGAAGAGTTTGAAATTTTTCAGATTCAATTTGAAAAATAGCACAGGCAGCAGAATTTACTTCTATTATTCTGGAATCATTATCCATTACAATGATTCCTTCTTGCACGTCATTAAACAGTGCTTTGTATTTATTCTGTTGCTTTATTTCAGGTAGGAGTAAAGATTGCTCTTTAATCCTGATGGTATATCCGGTTAAGATACCTTGGTCACTATAAAGTCCTGAAAAATTTAATTGATATGACTGATTATTAAATGTACTTGAAACTACTGCGTTAAAAGGAACTCCAGGAACACCAATTGACAACTTGGAAGTTAGATTGTTAAGACCTACAAAAAAATCATGTAAGGATTTTTGAATAAGTTTTTCATAAGGCAGATCAAGAACTGCTGCAAATGCAGTATTTGCAAACTCAATAATCAGTGAGGTATCAGAAATAACTAGAAGCTCATCAAGATTATTTAAGACCTGAACTAAGGTATTTTCGAGAATATTCAGTCTCGATGATTTCAAGGTGAATTGGATTTATGTAAGGTTTCGAAACTTAATCTACAAAAATTTTCAATACTTCGCCTGTAGAAACAGAAAAATTTGATTTCTCATTCCATTTCATAATATCATCTACAGTAATACCATAGATCTTTGAGATTCGATATAATGTTTCACCGGGCTTTACAATATGCTCTTTTGCATCCTTTGCTATAGGTTGGCTTGAATACTCCGGACTAATTCCTACCTTAATAACCTGCCCTATTTTGAGACCTGAAGAAACTTCATTCCAGGTATTTAATGAGTCTATCGAAACCTGATACATTTTAGAAATTCTGTACAAAGTTTCACCAGGAAGCACTGTATGTAGTGTATATTTTGCATCCTCTGTAGTGGAAACTGATTTATTCTGAACTGCAGTCTGCTCACTTACTTTGGTTACGGGCTCTTCTACTTTTACTTTTTTATCCAGATCAGGTGATTTTTCGGGTGTTTTATCAACTACTTTTTCAGCATTCTCCATTTGTGGCACTTCTACAGGACTTGATTTTTTAATTGGTTTTGGTTCCTCTTTAGGAGATACTTTTCTGTATTCTACCTGTTCGCCATACTTGATTTTTTTTCGCAATTGCAAAACCCTGCCAACATTAGGTTCTTCTTGCATACTCATGTTATTCTTTTTGCGAATTGCATTCATTCGCATGCCATATTGCTGTGAAATTGTCCAAAGACTTTCATCATATTGCACAACATGTTCGCCAACCAAGGCTTTGTTTCGCTTTGCCTGTACATAATAATATTTACCGGGTATAGGTTTTTCAAAGCGTTTTATTTCGTTGATGGCAGCAAATTCTTCTAAATTAATACCTGCAGCCATAGCCATATCTTCTAAACTGTCACCTGCTTTGGCCAGAATAGCTTTTAATTTATTATGGGTAGTAATCAATACAATATTATGTTGCCCATTGATGCCAATGTTTGGCACCTTGGTTTTATTTTTGGCTGTAACTTTATCTTTACTTTTTTCTTTGCCGGATTTTTTAGGCTTTTTACCAAATTCGCTTTTTTCATCCGCAACAGCAATCTGTGTATTTTCGCCAGCCTTTGAGTTTGCCAGGGCTGCAACTCTATTGTAATCGTTTGAAGCCACAGGAAGGATAACTACATAGTTTTTGTCATTTGGCACCATTCCTTTTTGCATCCATTTGTTGTATTTGGCGATTTCTTCAACAGAAAGTTTAGTTTCTTTGGCAATCTCATCGACAGATTTAAAAGCACAGTTTGTGTACTCAACCAGATATAGTTCTTTATTACTATTTTTCCCAACCTCATTTTCGTAGGCAAGTTTGTGAGCCAAAAAACGAATAACATACCAGTGCATACGGTCTGTTATTTTCATGGAGGTTGCACCAATATACTTTTCTTCAACTTCCTTCTTTACACCACCCAGACCCATATTGTACGACAATAAGGCATAAATCCAGTTTTGAAGCGTTGCATTATTTCTTTTCAGATATTTTACTGCACCCTGAGAGGCTGAGACTATATTCATTCGCTCATCAATATATTGGTCGCATCGCAAACCTACTTCCTGAGCAGATTCCTTTTTGAACTGCCAGTATCCAACAGCATTAGATGATGAAACAGCATCCGAGACTAAGCTACTTTCCTGCAAAGCCAGGTATTTGAAATCATCCGGGAAACCTTCTTCTTTAAACACCTTTTCAATAAGAGGAAAATATAAATCAGCGCGATCGATCTTTTGCTTAAAAAATGTCGGGTTGCGGCGAATATTATCTACTTCGGTTTGGATAGTACGCTGAACCTGGTTGTTTAATTCCAGTTTTAATCCTGCAAAATATATAGTCTCCGGCACCTTAACTTGTGCCATTGCCAATACATTGCATAATAAAAGGAATACAATACCTAAATTTCTCATTATTACTTTTTTCGTATTAAAAATATACCGTCCCGCAAAGGCAAAATAACTTTTTCAACCCTCGGATCATTAGCCACAAAACGATTAAAATCCAAAATTGCCTGCGTGTCTTTTTTGGGTTTTACGTTTTCGTCTGTTACTTTACCACTCCATAAAACATTGTCAGCCAGAATAAAACCACCTTGTTTTACTTTGGGCAATACCATTTCATAATAAGGTAAATAGTTTATTTTGTCTGCATCAATAAATACCAAATCAAACTCAATATCCATAGAAGGAATAATCTCCAGAGCCTTGCCTATGTATTGTTTGATCTGGTTTTTCATTCCTGCCTTCTCCACAAACTTTGCTACTAGTTCTTCCAATTCTTCATTGATATCAATAGTATGAACCTGACCACCCTGCACCAAGCCTTCTGCAAAACATATAGCAGAATAGCCGGTAAAAGTACCAATCTCTAATACCTGTTTTGGACTAATCATTTTGGAAAGCAGACTCAAGACCCTGCCTTGTACATGCCCGGAAAGCATTCTGGGCAGAAGTACATGTAAAAAAGTTTGGCGTTCCAATTCCTTAAGTACATCAGGCTCTTCAGTGCAATGTTCCTGAATATATTTTTCTATAGCTGGATCTACAATAGACATATTATTCCGGCAAATAGGTTAACATAGAAAGTTTATCTTCTGCAAACATTTCGTTGGCAATATCCAATAATTCTTTGGAGGTAACTTTATGAATTTGATTAAAAATATCGGCTAAGCTATCAATCTGGCCCAAATCCAAAAGACTCTTACCCATCATTTGCATAAAGTTCATATTGCTTTCTTCAGACATGGCAAGTTGTCCCATTAGTTGCTGTTTGCAAGTATGTAACTGCCCGGTACCTAAAGTAGTATTTCTTAATTTTTTAAGCTCTTTCTGCATCAGATCTACACTTCGCTTAAGCTGTTTTTGCTCAGTAGCAAAGTAAATGGAAAATAGCCCGCAGTCGGTATAATTAGTCAGATTAGCTTCTACATTATACACTAATCCAAATTTTTCGCGCAAGGCGAGATTAAGTCTGGAGTTCATACCCGGACCGCCAAGCAAATTTACCAACATAAAAAATGGGAGTCTTTTTTCACTATCCATTGCATACGAAGGACAACCGACCATACAATGAGCCTGAAGTATACTTTTTTCTCTGGAAATTTGAGAAGGTATATAATTTTCAAACGGTTTTCTGATTCGACCGGATTTTTTAACAGGCAAATCTGAAAGATATTTTTCAGCCATTTTGAATACTTTCTTTGCAGGCATATTCCCAACTGAGTTAAATATCAGGCGCTCGTTATCTAAGTTTTGATTGATAAACCTGACAAAATCTTCTTTCTGAACCTTATTAATAACAGAAGCTTCTCCAAGTATATTATAACCCAGCGGGTGACTGGCAAAAACCTGTTGTTCAAATTCATCCTGAATGGCATCTTCCGGTGAATCCAGATACATAGACATTTCTTCCAGTATTACAGACTTTTCTTTTTCTATTTCCTTTTGAGGAAAAACCGAATGAAAGGTAATATCATGTAACAATTCGAAAGCTTTTTCGAAATGAGAATCAAGTATGGACGCAAAAAAACAGATTTTTTCTTTAGTAGTATAGGCATTTAACTCCCCACCTACAACTTCTAGACGGTTAATTATATGTATAGGTTTGCGCTTTAAGGTGCCTTTAAAAGCCATATGCTCCCAGAAATGAGCCATTCCCATTTGTTCAGGCAACTCATCACGGGTGCCTATATCCAATGTGAAACCACAATGGGCAATTTTAGTATTGGCTACTTCTCTATGTGCAACCCTTATACCATTGGGCAGGGTAAAAATCTGATACTCTTCCATGAATTGCTGCGAAAATACGCAAAGAATCCCAAAGTAGCAGATTTGCAGTTGTGTTTTGAGGTTTTAGGAGAATAGATATAACATTTAGACAGTACCGGACAAAATTATTTTTTTTATTAAGCCACAAATCCAAAACGATATAAATCTATATTTCAATTAATTACAACAAAAAAACCGCTCAATAAATCTTTCAAAAACTATTCATGCAGACTATTATTCATTACTTCGCTTTTACAACTTTATAACTCTGTACGCTACCTTCCAATTTTATAGAATATACGCCTTCGGGAAGCAAAGAAAGATCTAATGGACCTGTATAGTTTTTTTCCTGATGAACAATGTGTCCTAATGCATTTAAAACTGAAATATCTGCACCATCAACATTTTTGATAGTTAACCGATCTGAGAATGGATTAGGAAATGGTTGTAGATAATTAACAACATTTGGGGAAACTGATGTAACAACTTCAGCAAGGAATGGTTCACAATATTTCCACAACCTTGATGTATTATTTATAAGTTGCTGATTACTCCAGCCAAAGTTGCCATTGCCAGTGCTAAAATATAATATACGATTTACGTTTATAAGATTATCAGTGCCATAATAGCTATCGTATGAATTAGATGTCAAATCTCTAACCATTTGCGTGCCTTCTATAGTCAAATTGCTTTGCCAAAATTCCCAATCATTTATACCATCACCAGAGCCATATTCGCCTGCTATCAGATGGTCGGTAAAAAATAATTTTGAATCAATACTTGTCATATTTCTGATACTGCCTCCTGCTCTCAATACTTGGAAATACCCTGAACCTGAGGGTGTACCATCTGTAATAAAAAGATAGTTTACACTCTGACCGCTTACGGCTAACACCATTTTATTTCCGACAGGTATCAGATTTTCTGTATAGGCATCTGTACCTACATCTGCTAACAATTCCAAGGTACCAGAAACAGAACCATCTGTAATCCAAACAGGATGCAAAACTGAATTTTCACCATAGAAGGAGATTACAATTTTGCCATTAAACATTTCGCTTCTGGAAACATACATTACATGGTTAATTTCTTTGATTGCCGCATAATCAGCTATATCGCCAGAGGTAGAGTAAAGCTTTACAAACTGACTAAACGTAGTAAAATCAAAGAATGATGCTGAAAAAATCAATTTATCATTAATGATTCCGACGCAAATATCCAATGTAAAACTGTTTGGATTTAATCCTTCAATATTCTCAGCAAAATCTGAAGGTTGGAGTACCATAATTGGAAAATTGGAAGCACTATTGGTTTTCCATAATTTCTTATCGGAAACAAAATATAAAAAATTGTGAAAAACCGTCAGATTTGCAGAGGGAGAAGAACTAAGTGCTGAATATAGTACTGTTCCTGCCATAGTACCATCTGTGACCCACAATTCAGCAGAATATGCACCACTATATCCTATAAAAAATACTTTACCATCAAACGGAGTAAAATTATTAGGAACACCTAAAAAAATAGCTCCGGTTAAGGAATCGGTTCCGGCTGAAGTTCCATTAGAAACATACAATTTAATACCATTACCAGTTGAAGTTGTAATAAACAACTTGTTTTCTGTTGCTTTTATATCCAGAATTTCTTCATCCAAACCTATAACTTTTGCAGTACCATTTGCTGAACCATTCGAAGTCCATAATTCATCATTGATTGCAAAATACAGATTGTTTTTAAAACCAATATAGTGGGCTGAATTTGCAGGAAGTTCCTTGATCATTTGAGGCTGAGCAAGGACGGATAAACTCATAAAAATTATGACCAGTAAGAATAAAATTCTTTCCATGTAAAGTATTGAATGGTTAATTGAACATATATATTGAACCTGCACACGATCCAAAAGTTCACTATATCAAATCAATATTTCACAGCGACTAAAAGAGAATATAATTAGGTTAAACAAAAAATGCCGAATTATACAATCCAGCATTTTAACTTTAGATATTTTCAAAAATCCTTTTATAAACTATTTCTCCCAGATCACCTCAATTACCTGGTTTTCAAACTGTACAGTAGTAAAACTTTCACCAGGCTTTCTGATTAATATCAGTCTTCGTTTTTTCAAAGCCAAGGTTTCCTGCAGAGTCACACGAGTTTGATTCGCTTTATGAAACACAACAGCTTTACCTTTTCTGGAACTTTTTTTAAAGACCAGCTCAACACGATCTTTGTCTGTCACTAATTCATTTCTTTCGACTACTACTGCAGAGTCTTCCATCATTTTAAGTGCTTTATCGGCTTGCGGTACTCCGTAACCAAGAAAATTATTTCCATAAGGATATAAATGTCCGCTATTTTCAACAATATGCATCAATGCCTTATTATCCAGGGTTGAATCTTTTTCGATCAGGCAAGCCACAAAACCAGTAACTGCCGGAGCAGAGAATGAAGTTCCATTGGGCGAGTATGCAGAAACATTGGGTTTTAAATAAGGATTAAAATCAGGTCCAACACTGCTGTACCAATTGCGGGTTAAAAAATCTGCATTGGTTGCCCCTACTGATAATACCCCTATGGCATCGGCTGGTGCAGAAACTATTCTCCAATTTACATTACCCCCTTCGTTTCCGGCAGAAACTACCAGAAAAATACCTTTTTCTTCCACAGCTATCTGCGCAGCTTTGGTTATTCTGGCAGTACTTCCGTTCATATCTTCCTGTTTGTAATTATCAGCAGGATCATCCATATTTACAGCATACCCCAACGATGTATTTATTAGTCTTACACCTAAACTATCCATCCATTCCATGGCCATGATCCAATGATCTTCTTCAAGACGATGCTCTTTATCTCCATTTTCTGTTCTGGCCAGATAGTAATTAGCATTTACCGCCAACCCAGTCTGGAAACGTTCAGAAATATAATAACCACCAAGATATTCTAACACTTTCTGTCCATGACTATCTGCATTGGTCATAAAAGTTACAACCAGATCATCACGTTCCGGATTTATAAAATCACGCTGAGCTTTTATTTTTCCTTCATCAAACAGATGTATTAGCCTCGGATCGCGGTCGGCTGTATAGAAACCTGCATCGATTATACCTACATTTACATGCTTTCCGGTAAGCCCTTCTTCAACAAAAGCAGAAGCTTTCATCTGCTCTAGCGTAAGACTGTAATTTTTGGTATTTAACTCTGTCTGAACAGAGGCTACCTGAAAGGAGCCTGCAATTTTTTCAACTGATTGTACAAAATTTAGCGAAGTGACAAGAGCCAATTGTTGCTCCGTTAAATTCGCACTTACTGCATTCAGCCAACGTGATGAAACTATAGACTGAATGCCCATGGCAGCAAGGCTATCCTTATATAATTTTGAAACAGGAATATCTGTATACTGATAAAGTGGAATTTTAAGATTCTTGCGCTTCTGAATAGCTTGAGGACTCAGATTTTCTTCATATTTGTAATTCTGTATATCTTTATTGCGGAAAGAAATCCAGTATTTGTGTTGCGCAGAAACCATTAAGGCAAAACATAGCAAAAACAGACTCAGAAAACTTCTTTTATAATTAATCATAACAATTATTTAAGCTCAGAAATTTAATACAATAATGAGATACATACCTATTGCAAAGGAACTTTATATAAAAAATCGTTCAAAACTTGCTACCATATTAAAGCCAAAATCCGTTGCAGTGTTTAACTCCAATGATATTTTTCCTACAAATGCAGACGGCACAATGTCCTTCCGGCAAAACAATGATCTGTTTTACCTATCTGGTATCGACCAGGAAGAAACCATACTAATAGTATTTCCAGACCATCCCGAAACTAAGTTTAGGGAAATATTATTTGTAAAAGAAACTAATGAACATATAGCTGTATGGGAAGGTCAAAAACTAAGCAAGAATGAAGCCAGAGAAGCTTCAGGTATTCAGTCTGTATACTGGGTTTCTGAATTTCAATCAGTTTTTACCCAACTTATTTTTGAAGCAAATACGATATATCTTAATACCAACGAGCATGTAAGGTCTGACAACAAGGTACAAACCCGGGACGATCGGTTTATAATTTGGTGCAAGGCTAAATATCCTTTACACAACTATGAAAGGCTTGCTCCGCATATGCATTTTCTTAGAGCCACAAAAGAACAGCAAGAAGTTGAGCAAATACAAACAGCCTGTACTATTACTGAAAAAGCCTTTAATCGTATTTTGAAATTTGTTAAACCCGGCTTAAAAGAGTACGAAATTGAAGCTGAGTTATGGCACGAATTTATTCGTTGTGGATCTCGCGGACCTGCATATCAATCTATAATAGCATCAGGCAAAAACGCTTGTGTGCTACATTATATAGAAAACAATAAAACCTGTGAAGATGGTGATTTGCTTTTATTGGATATTGGTGCCGAATATGGAAATTATAACGCAGACCTTTCCAGAACTATACCGGTAAATGGAAAATTCTCTGTAAGGCAGAAAGCTGTTTACAATGCAGTTTTACGGGTATTTAAATCTGCGAAACAGATGCTTGTACCTGGAAATACTTTGAATAATCTTAACAAAGAAGTAGGTCTGTTGATGGAGGCTGAATTGATTAATCTTGGATTATTAAACCTTCAGGATGTAAAGAACCAGAATCCAATTTCACCACTTTATAAGCAATACTTTATGCATGGCACATCGCATCATTTAGGTCTGGATGTACATGATGTTGGCGATAGAAATAGACCTTTTGAGGCAGGAATGGTATTTACCTGCGAACCTGGGCTATATATACCTAAAGAAAATATCGGAATCCGGATCGAAAACGACATTCTGGTCACAATTGGAGGGCCAATAGATCTGATGCAAAATATTCCAATTGAAGTAGAAGAGATTGAAGAAATTATGAATTCACACTAAAACTGCCACAATACTCCTAAGTATTAGCTTATGTTCAGCTTTGTGAAAAAAAAAATTAAAACAAACACAATAAATTTGAAACCCGATATAGAAAGAAGACGTAAACTAAAACTATCTCAATAGCTAATACGGAATAATTATGTTACATGGTCTAAAAATATTATTTGTAGGCATATTTGTTATTTGCTCCGCATTTAATACCCCTGATGCAAAAACATACTACAACAGTGGAGTGCATAGCCTCAATAACAAAGAGTATATTGAAGCCATAGGTTCATTTACTAATGCCATCAGTTTAAAGCCAGACTTTGCTGACGCCTATTTTTACAGGGCTTATGCAAAAGACCTTTTAGGAAAAAAAATGGGATTTGCTAATACTGAAATGTGCGGAGATTTGACTACGGCACTAAAGTATGGCAAATATGAAGCAGCAGACAAGTTGGAAAAAACCTGTATGGGAGAATGCTACAACCTGGTAAATGCATTTGAAGATCCTGATATGGTATACTGTGCCGACTTTAGCAATAGCAATTTAAAAGATTTGCCAGCAAATACTTCCAAACTAAAATACCTGGTTAAGTTAAACTTTATGGATAATGATTTGGGAACAATTACTCCAAGTCTGGCTTCCAAAAACTCCTTACTATCTTTAGATCTATCAGGAAATAACATATCCACAGTACCGGCAAATATTGGAAACTTAAATCAATTACGAGAATTATTTCTTAATAAAAACAGTATCTCAACTTTGCCATTAGAATTCGGAAAACTAAGTCATTTAAAGGTTTTAACGTTCCGTCAGAATAAACTAACTGAATTGCCAAGATCAATAGCACAACTTACCAATATTGAAACCCTGGATCTTGCATTCAACCAACTAACCACTTTACCGCTGGAAATTGCAAACCTTAAAAAGCTAAAAACGCTCACTTTGGTTGGCAACGAAATACCAATAAAAGAGCAACAAAAAATCAAAACACTACTTCCAAATACTACGGTATACTTTGAATAATTATATATTCTTATTTAGTTAAAAATAAAAAAGAGGCTGTCTCAAATGAATGAGATAGCCTCTTTTTTGTTATTTATTAACAACTAAAATATCATTGTCTTGCTTTAGTTGTATAGAATCCAATTTGGTTATAATCTCTGTTTTTAACAGATTAAATGCTGCTCTATTCGCCTTTTTGACAGGATCGGACTGAACTACGTTTTCATTTCTTGGATCAACCTGTTTCCCATGTTTCCAGAATCTATAGCAAACATGAGGTCCGGAAGCTAAACCAGTGCTCCCAACATAACCTATCACCTGACCCTGCACAACTCCGGTTCCTTTTCTCATCCCCTTTGCTATTTTGCTCATATGCAGGTATTGAGTAGTGTAGGTACCGTTATGTTTAATTTTAACATAGTTTCCATTAAACTGAGAATACTTTGCCTCTATAACAGTACCTGAACCTACCGCTATAATAGGAGTGCCTGTAGGAGCTGCATAGTCTGTACCTAAATGTGCTTTAAATCTTTTTTGCACAGGATGAAACCTCTTTTTGGTAAATCTTGATGTAATTCTAAAGAATTTTAGCGGTGCCTTTAAAAACGCACCTCGTACATTCAAACCTTCTTCATTAAAATATTTGGATTTACCATCTTCCTCAAAATTGATTGCATAATAGGTTTTGCCATGCTGTTCAAACGAAGCGCCCAATATTTTACCAGCTTTCAATGGTTGACCATTTACAGAAATTTCTTCATAAATTACTTTAAAATTATCTCCATCAAAAAGTTTAAAAAAGTCCACCTGCCAGGCAAACATTTGAGCCAGATTTGCAGCCAGGTCCTGAGTTGCGTTCAAAGAACTAATTGTTTCATATAGACTGCTCTCAATTTTACCACCTATACTACGAATAGTAGTATCTACCGGAATATCGTCCCTGAAAACTTCTACTCCATCAGTCAGTTTCACTACAATATGATCCATTGGGCTTGCTTCATACACAAAACATTGCAGTGCATTAAGCGAATCTTTGCTTTTATACACTTTGTATGATTTTCCGCTATGAATGTTTCTGAGGTTGTAAACATCCTTAGATTGGTCACAAATCTGACGCACCATAAGTGGAGAAATGTTATACTCTCCAAGAATATGTGCCAAAGTTTGATTCTTTTGAATTTTGTTTTCTTCAATTTCCAACGAGTCCAAAACCAGTCCATACTTACGTATAACTTCAGCAGGGATTGACACAATTGTATCAACAGCTGCTAATATTGGAGTTTGGACTTTAGAACTTTTAGTATTGTTATTTATGAAATAGCTGATGGCTACAACGGTAACAAGTAGGAGGGCAACAAAAACGCCCAGTTTTCCTTTTCGCATAGATATAACTTCTGTAGTTGATTAAAATGTTGGAGATTTTTATATAAACCACATCCGTCCAAAAAAAATTCATTCTTGTTAAAAACCTAACAAAATGAATAAAAAAAAAGAAAAAATATATCTAATAAAATAGAATTAACAGAACTGTTTAAGCCATATTCATCAATTCTTTGGCGCTATTAACTACAGTTTGACTTGGATTATCACCACCAATCATCACGGCAAGTTGATGGAGTCTTTCTGCATCATTAAGCTGCCTTATACTACTTACAGAACGATCTTTCAGGTCTTTTTTGTAAACAAAATAGTGTGCATCGCCCAATGCGGCAATCTGGGGCAAGTGTGAAATAGATATAATCTGATGGCCGTTTGCCATTTGTTTAAGCATTTTACCAACCTTTATGGCTATTTCTCCGGAAATACCTGTATCTATTTCATCAAATACTATTACCGGCAAATTGGTTTTGTTGGCCAAAATATACTTAAAGCAAAGCATTAATCTGGAGAACTCACCTCCGGAAGCAGCATTTTTCAGTTCCTGAGCGGGAATTCCTTTATTGGCACTAAACAGAAATGTAATTTTATCAATTCCTGCGGATGAAGGTTCGCAGGATTCCATTTTGATTTGAAAAACGGCATTGGGCATTCCCAAATCTTTCAGCAGAGCTTCAAGTTGATTTTTAAGACTTTCAATTATAGATTTTCTTTTCTCTGAAAGATTACGGCCTGCTACCAATAATTGGTTTTGTACTTTCTGAGCTTCAAATTTTACTGAAACTAGTTCTTCGTCCAAATTGCCCACTTTTTGCACTTTTTCTTCCAGATTCTGTTGTATTTTCAACAAGTCCTCGACCTTATGTACACTGTGTTTTTGGAGCAAACTAAAAATCAAGCTCAAACGTTCACGTACTTCTTCTGTACGTTCATTATTTACCTCAACTGATTCAAATTCAGCAAAAGCTTCATCTTTGATATCCTTCAAATCAATCAGTACAGAATTCAAGCGATCTTTTAGGGTTGTCAAATTAGCAGAAAAGTTACTAATCTGATCTATAGATTTCAGAGCTGTTTGGGTAAGAGATAGAATTGAAACATCATCATTTTCAAGTGCTGCCGAAACAATACTGAGTTTTGATTTAATTTCTTCGGCATTCTCCAACAGTTGCAATTCTTCTTCAAGTGCTTCCTGCTCACCAACTTTCAACGTAGCAACCTGCAATTCATTAAGCAAGAAGTTATGATAGTCTAATTCTTTCTTTTCATTTAATATTTGCTGATTTAATTCGTCTAGTCTGCGGTTTAATTTTTTAAAATTTTTGAACAAACCGGTATATTCCAACAATATATGTTTACTACCAGAAACTACATCCAAAGTATCAGTCTGAAAATCTGAATCACCCAAAAGCAGCGTTTCGTGTTGACTGTGTACATCCATCAGTCTTTCTCCAAGTTTTTTAAGAACATCCAGAGTAACCGGAGTATCGTTTATAAATGCTCTGGATTTGCTTTGAGGACTTATTTCACGACGAATCGTACAAACAGGCGCGTAGTCAAGTTCCTCTTCATCAAACACAGATTTTAGTTTATAATGATCTATTAGAAATTCGCCTTCAATGATGCATTTTTCGTCCTGTTCAAATAATATTTTGGAATCTGCTCTATTGCCGAGTAGCAAACCAATAGCACCAAGCATAATGGATTTACCGGCACCTGTTTCGCCTGTAATAATATTAAGACCTTTGGATGGGTTCAGAGTAAGCTCTTGAATAAGAGCATAATTTTTTATGTGTAGTGTTTGAAGCATAATTAGTTAGCAGCTTCGAAGTCAAATACAATTTCAACAATGTTATCAAGAGATAACTTATGTGTTGTAAATCTTTTATCCTCTAAAACAGCTTTTTGAGAACTTATTTGTTTGATATATCCATGAAGGGTTGAATTATCTGAAAGAATTATGTCTACTTCCTTATTCTGAAGTTTATCGAGATTGTTGGCAATCTCAGTATTTAATATCCTTTGTAATCTTTTACCCATGGTTAATATGATAGAATCAAATTTACTAAAAGTTATAAGAAATAACCATGCAGAAAGAAATTCAAAAACATTAAACACGGGCATAACCCATTTGAATAAGGACATAAAAAAATCAGGTTCACAACGAATGAAAACCTGATTTGATAATTTCTATTGGGAAATTTTATTGCCCAGCCAATTACCTTGGAGGAGGCAATTCAGACATAATACGAGCAGCAATTTTATCCATATTATCTGCCACTATACTGTATATATAGCTGGAATTTGAATTATAAAAAGTTTTAAACTGGTTACCTGCAACCTGATTTCCTTTTTCATCAAAAATAGAAAAGTGCGTTGTAAAGGTTCTTTCAAAATTATGAGCCGCTCTGTCCAGACAGTTTTCGTAATTCGTCTTTACCTCAAACTGGTTTACAAAAATATAATAGTCGACACTGTATTTATGACTGAAATAAGCAAAAAACTCTTCCGGGTTGCGAATTTTGACTCCGAAATACTGTCCCTCATGTTTATCAACAGCTGCTTTCTGGTACGTTTGTCCGTTTGATAATTTATCTTTTTGCTTATCTAACCAGGTTTTGCTTTTAGAACTGGTTTGCGAACCTTCAGAAGAAAGGTCATTTGCCAAACTAGTATTTATGCTTTGCTGATAACCATAACTTACAGAGCTGTATATTTTATTCAGATCACGAAGGGTATCTTCAAATCTGCCACCAAGCAGAAATATACTTTCATAACCAGGCAATTGCATTAGAGCATTCATTCTTCTTCTGAAAATCTCGCGCACTTTGGTAGGAACAATTCGGGATTTGGCAGCAATTTCATGATCGGCATCCGAAAAGTACAAATACGGATCAAATGGAATAATCAGAACCTGTTTCATATCAGGGTCAAATGGGTATACCTTTTCTGAAGTTTCAACTGCAACCGGCGTAGGTTCTTCAGCTACGGCTAAAGATGTAGTTTTAGGCGTTTCTACTGTTTTTTCAGTATTGGTTTTGGCTACATTGTTAGTTTCTGTTTTGGGAGTCTCTTTAACTAAAACTGCCTGTACTGGTTTGGTTTCAGCAATTGGTTTCTGAACAGGAACGGAAGCAGAATTCTGCACATCATTATACCCAATTACAACCTCCTGGCCTACTTTCAAATCCATATTGTTCCATTTCATAAGCTGGTCAACAGATACATTATACTTTCTGGAAAGGCTGTATAGGGTTTCACCGGATTCAACTTTATGAACTTTTGCATTACCGGTTGAAATAGCTTTTTGACGATTTACAACAGACTCATTATAGGGAATATTGATAATCTGACCAACTTTAAGACCTGCTTCCAGTTCAGGATTAATTTCTAATAATTCGGTAATAGAAACCTGATATTTGGTAGAAATTCCATAAATAGTTTCACCTGGAGAAACCAGGTATTTAACCATCATTTCATTATTAACTTTGGTTACTCCAACAGAATCTTTGATTTCAGCAGATGCCTGATGAGAAGTCAGCAATCCAATAGAAAATACCAGGGTTAAAAGAATTGTAATTCGAAGCATATGAACGATTATTTAAATATCATTTTGTAGATATCGTTTCCAAAAACGAATACCATAAGTGTTAATAGCAGGACCATACCTACTTTCTGTGCATTTTCCAAAAATTTGTCGGAAGGTTTTCTGCCTGCAATCATTTCGTAGGAAAGGAACATTACATGACCACCATCTAAGGCAGGTATTGGCAAAAAGTTCATAAAAGCAAGTACCATAGAAAGAGAGGCTGTCAAAATCCAGAATCTCTCCCAAATCCACTGGCCTCCAAACTCTTTGGCTATCATCAACGGACCGGCCACTGATTCAGAAGGGTTTAAATCGCCTGAAAACATTTTTCCAAAGGCTTTGATACTGTTGGTTATTACCCCAAAGGCTCTTTCTGTACCCTGTGGAATTGCTTTGGCCAATGGGTATTGCTCTGATTCCTCTTTGAGCAAAAGCTCAGCCTGGAAGCCTACCTTACCAGTTGTGTCTACTTTTACTACTAATTCTTTATTGCTGCCATTTCTATCAACCAAAAGAGTTACTTTTTGGCCTTTATTATTAGCCAAAATCTCCTGAAACTTCTGAAAGTAAGGTACTTCAGCTCCATTTGCTAATAAAACTTTATCACCTTTTTCCAAACCTGCCTGTTCAGCCGGACTTCCACCAATCACATCGCCTATGGCAAAAGGGTAAGCCGGAGCCAGAAACATAGCTTTTTTGTCGGAAAGGTCAGAAATAAATGTTTTTGGAATATCTACACGCAAGGTTTCAGAGCCTCGCTGTATGAGGTAATAGCTGCTATCGGTAAGTAAAATTTCGGGGGTAAGTATATCCTGAGGAAATTTCTCAAACTCTTTACCATTTACCTGCAATAATTTATCGCCGGTTTTTAGACCAATTTTAGTAGCCAATTCATAAGCAACAATACCATTTTTGTTTACTTCTTCGCGGGAATAGTACTTTTCGCCATAACACCATAGCAAAGCAA
>Ga0101941_1000773_pt1 | contig 38991 bp, 36 predicted proteins | sample DewCreD2012metaG_3_FD_75242 | JGI IMG/M metagenome (GOLD analysis project Ga0101941, IMG submission 75242) | Hot spring sediment bacterial and archeal communities from British Columbia, Canada, to study Microbial Dark Matter (Phase II) - Dewar... ...
TGGCAGTAAACCATTTGCGCAGGTCGGTAGAGCTGTTCTCCATGATGGTATCAACCGTAGGAGAAGCTTGGTAATGGCAATGCCCGCATTCAAGGAGCGGCAATCGACGGGTATTAATACGGGATGCCGTGGTATGCGAGCAACGGGAGCAAATAAACCCATTGGGCCACTTCTGGGCAATCAGATAATCCGCACAGGCTTCCTCAGAGTGAAACCGAGCCTGAAATGCTGCCAGTGCAACGGTATCTATGGCGCTGTCCTTCGGTGAATGTACTCGTATAAGATTGGGTAACCGTTCTAATATATTTTCTACCATCGGTAACCCCACTCCCCTTAATCAAACGTAGAATATACTTCAAAACGATACTTTCAGAACATCAGAACGATACTTTTAGAACGTTTGTTCCTATATTTTAACAGTAATTCATTCCGATATCAAGATCAAAACTAGAAAAAACTAGAAATAAAATCAGAAAAAACACAAAAAGTAGAATGATCTAAAGCGCAGTCTGAAACTAGCTAGTAGTAGCATTGATCTGAGGTAACGGGATGAAGATCAAAAGGAAATTATAATGAAAGATAAAGTGCTGTGTGTATACATAAGACTGCATGAATATGCTTATTATATAATTAATCGACAGTCTCCTTTGTCAGGTTACAGTTCCATTCGGGTTGTCCACGGGTCCTGTAAGCTGATTTTGTCGGGTTAAAGGGCTCACCTATACAAAAAAGACACCCATAGGTGTCTTCGTTATCGTATCATTAAGGTGCAGTCTCCAAAAACTTCGCCGTCGGATTCTTGTCTGCTGCAGTTCGCATCGCATATTCATTCTCGAATAAGGCCACATAGTTATCATTCTTATCCTTCACCAATGTCGAGTTAATTCTGTATTTGGAAGGATCCATCTTCTCATCAATTACCCAACGAGCGAATTGATAGGGTTGCCGCTGGAGCATGACCTCCACTCCATATTCTGCACGCATACGGTATTCGAATACCTCAAATTGGAGTTGACCTACAACACCAAGAATGGCATCTTCAAAACCAATTGTACGGAATACCTGAATTGTACCTTCCTCCGTTAACTGATCAATACCCTTCTGATATTGCTTGTGCTTCAGGGCGTTCTTAACCGTCACTTTGCTGAATAGCTCTGGTGAGAAGGTAGGTAATTCATCAAATTGAAGTTCTCTTCCCTGACTAAGGGTATCTCCGATACGGAATATACCTGGATCGAACAGACCGATAATATCCCCCGGGTAAGCATCCTCGACAATGTCCCGATCCTGTGCAAGGAACTGCTGTGGCTGGGCTAATTTAATGTCTTTACCCACGCGAACATGACGAACCGTCATTCCACGTTCAAACTTACCTGACACTATACGTAGGAATGCTATTCGATCACGATGAGCAGGATTCATATTCGCCTGAATCTTGAATACATACCCAGAGAACCGTTCTTCAGTTGGTTCGACAGATCCTTGAGTACTATTACGCAATATTGGCTTTGGAGCTAGCTTCAAAAAATTCTCGAGGAATGTCTGAACTCCAAAGTTATTAATCGCGCTTCCAAAAAAAACAGGAGTAAGCTCCCCTCGTCGTACCATCTCATAATCAAATTCATCCCCAGCAACATCTAACAATTCCAGCTCTTGTTGTAATTGTTCGTAGAGGAAATCACCGGCCATCTCACGAATCACGGGATCAGCTTGACCACTGACAGGTCGAACTGTGATATTCTGATGGTCCTCATCACTATGGAATAACTCCACTTGGGATTGCCGACGATCATAAACTCCACATAACTGTCTACCTTGTCCAATTGGCCAATTCATCGGATACGATCGAATGTCAAGCACCTGCTCTAATTCCTCCAACAGCTCGAACGGGTCACGACCTTCTCTGTCCATTTTGTTAATGAAGGTGAAAATTGGAATGCCTCGCATCTTACATACCTGGAATAGCTTCTTCGTCTGTGCTTCTACTCCCTTGGCAGAATCGATAAGCATCACTGCACTATCAGCAGCAGTAAGCGTCCGATAGGTGTCCTCACTGAAGTCCTGATGGCCAGGTGTATCTAGAATATTAACACGATGCCCATTGTAATCGAATTGCATCACACTTGATGTAACCGAGATACCCCGTTGTTTCTCGATTTCCATCCAGTCCGAGGTAGCATGCTTACTTGCTTTTCGACCTTTGACCGTTCCAGCCAATCGTATGGCACCACCGAATAATAGCAGCTTCTCCGTCAAGGTTGTCTTACCGGCATCTGGGTGTGATATAATGGCAAATGTTCGTCTTTTGGATACTTCCTGTTCCAGCTCTTTAACCAAATCTTTGCTCATCCTGACTTTCCCTTCTCATACATTTATTATAATCCCATTAAGAATGCACGAGCTGGAGCAGCTTCAATACCTTCTAGCTTCAGTGGCGCTAAGACGAATGTGTAGTTCCCTGCAGGCACATCCTTCAATCGAACACCTTCTACAATCAGGATATCAGCAGCGAAGAATGTATGATGTGTCGGGCATCCTGATTGATCTCGTTCAATTCCTAAGCCATCCGTAGCAACTCCATTAATACCAATATCACGCAGATAAGCAGCGCCGTCAGCGTTTAAGAATACAAATTCAAAATCAAACTGCTCAGTAAAAGAATTCTTCGTTTTGAATAACAACCATTCACCACGCTGAATACCATAAGGCTCCAGATGCTCTCTTCCAATACTGCCAACAACATTAGTCAGGTCCAGAACTCTTGCCGGTCCTATTAACCGTTCTAATGCTATAGATTCAATAGGTGCTCCGCCCTCCACCATATGTAGCGGGGCATCTAAATGTGTGCCTGTATGAGCTTCTATATTTATCCGAGATATGTACGCCGGACCTGTAGCCAGAGTATACATATTTGTGAGAAGGGGCTTCTTCGACTGATCTTTATTCCAGACCTGCATTTCAGGGTGGATAGTCATAGTAATATCATACATCTTCATCATTATACTTCACCTCATTCTTAGATATGCCAGATCACATTGTCTTCTTCTTGGCCATTCACAGGCCACCAACGAAAGCCATCCTCATCCAATAATCTTGCAGCAGCCTCTGGACCCCAAGAGCCAGCAGGGTAATGAGCTAGAATACCTCCACCTTGGCTCCAAGCATCGGCAATCGGGTCGATAAACTCCCAAGCTAAAGCCACTTCGTCCCATCGGGAGAAGTAAGTAGAATCTCCACGTACAACATCGAATAATAATCGTTCGTAAGCTTCAGGAGTATTAATACCCGTCTGGCAGCTCTGACAGAATTCCATAGCTACTGGTAGTAAGGCAAATTCAGAGCCAGGTTTCTTTGCATTAATTTTTATATATATACCTTCCATAGGGTTGACCCGGAACACCAGCAGATTCGGTTCAAGCTTGTTATTCTTGGAGAAATATATATTGTTCGGCACATTCTTAAATTCAACAACGACCTCTGTTGTCTTCACAGGCAGCCTCTTACCAGTTCGCACATAGAAGGGAACCCCTGCCCAACGGAAATTATCTACGAACACTTTGGCGGCAAAGAAGGTTTCAGTCATCGAGCTTTCATTATTAATTTCATCACGATAACCAGGAAGCTGCTTACCCTTAGCATTTCCTTGAACATATTGACCTCGAATCACATTCTGATGAACCTCATCAGCCTTCTTGTAATGACGAAGTGATCGTAGGACCTTGACCTTCTCGTCACGAATATCCTCTGGGTGTTGACGGCTTGGCGGCTCCATTGCCATCATTGCAACCATCTGTAGCGCGTGGTTCTGTACCATATCACGTAGAGCACCTGACTTATCATAGTACCCACCACGTTCTTCCACACCAACCGTTTCACTCAATGTTATCTGTATATTGGCTATATACTTGTTGTTCCACAGAGGCTCGAAGAAAGCGTTAGCGAATCGGATAACCTCAATATTCTGAACCATCTCTTTGCCCAGGTAGTGGTCTATTCGATAAATTTGATCCTCGCGGAATACCTCGCGAATTTGCTCATTCAACATATTCGCTGAGTTTAAGTCATAGCCGAATGGCTTCTCAATAACTACTCGATGCCAGCCTGGTGAATCAAGTAAACCACCGTTACGTAAATTGTTGGCTACTGGCCCGAATAATTCTGGTGATAGCGCCAAATAGAATAGCCGGTTTCCTTCTAGAGAGAATGAAGTATCTAACCGTTGCGACATTTGTTGCAGTGCCTGATAACGACTCAAATCATTAATATCTAACGATTGATATTCAAAATGCGCGGCAAACTTAGTCCATTGATCATCTTGTTCAATTTTATATCGAGCAAACTCCTGAATAGAATTGTAAATATCATCCCGAAACTGCTCATTAGTTCTACTACGCCGCGCTAATCCAATCACAGCAAATTCATTTAATCTGCCTTCACGGTACAAGCTGTATATTGCTGGATACAACTTACGTTTTGCTAAATCCCCTGTTGCGCCGAATATATAGAAGATAGTTCCATTCATCCATCATCATTCTTTCTTAAGTATATTTAAATGCCATTAAATAGTTTAGCATATACCAAGAAATTCATCCAACTCATCTGAAAATATGTACTTACACGCACTAGATAACAAGTCCATTCTTATGCGCGTATATGGCAGCCTGTGTACGATCTTCAACACCTAGCTTAGCAAATATATTCGTAACATGAAACTTAACTGTCTTTATCCCTATGAATAACAAATCAGCCGTTTCTTGATTGGATTTGCCTTGGGCAATCATCTGAAGCACTTCCATCTCCCTTTCAGTCAGCTCTTCGTGTGCAGAAGCGATTGGCTTGGGCTGACGAAGTCTATTCATCATCTTAGTAGCAACTTGAGATTCGAGAATGGACTGACCTCTGGCAGCAGCACGGATGGCCTCCGCGATTTCACTGGCTCGCGAGGTCTTGAGTAGGTAACTGAACGCACCCGCTTCAATCACTGGATACATCATCTCATCATCTAGATAGCTAGTTAATACAATAACCTTACATTGTGGCATGAACTGCATAATTTGCCTTGTTGTCTCTATCCCATTCATCCCATCCATGAGAAGGTCCATAAGGATAACATCTGGCGAATATTCCTTAGCAAGTCTTATCCCATCAGTCCCATTACTGGCTTCACCTATAATTTCCAAGCCGTCCTCCGTAGCTAATACAGCCGCTAACCCAATCCGTACCATCTCATGATCATCAACGAGCAACACTTTAATGGATAGTTCATCCTGCATCGACGGTATCCCCTTCCCTGTCCATAATCGGTATCCTTATATCAATTCTTGTTCCCTTGTTCACCGCGGAAATTATGTTAATCGAGCCACCAAGCTCATTCACCCGCTCTTGCATGGTTGTCATCCCGTATGATGTCTGTTTTTTATTCCTAACATCAAATCCAACTCCATTATCACGAATAGATAGGATAACAACGTCAGATATTCTCTTAAGCGTAAGCTGTAGCTTGGTACCCTTAGAATGGCGAAGCGAATTTGAGAAAGCCTCTTGAACAATACGGAACAGATGGTCTTCAATTCCTTTGGATAATATCAATTCTTGATCAATATCCGAGGCAATATCTAGAGGTACCTTTTCCTGCAACTCGCGTACTAACTCACGCAACGCATCACACAATTTCTTGCCTTCTAGATGAACAGGTCTTAGGTGAAGAAGGAGGGCTCGCATTTCCGATTGTGCAACCGAAGACATCTCTTCAATAAGGGAAACTTGATGCTTGGCTTTATCGTAATCCTTATCCATCGTTCTGCCTAGTGCCGTTGCTGTCATAGAAATCGCGAATAACTGCTGACTTACAGCATCATGGAGCTCGCGTGCTAACCGTTGTCGTTCTTCGATAATTGCAGTAAACCTAGCTTTGTCAGCAAGCTCAGCGTTGTGAGTGGACAGTCGTTGTAATGAGGATACTTGCTCCTCCCACTTCTTAGTCATTCTTCCAAGCTGCTCGGCTATCCTACCTACCTCATCCTCGCCTAGGTATGGCACGGCGCGAGATAGGTTTCCTTTCTCTAACAGCAGCATGGAATCCCTAATTCGATCCAACCGTCTACGAACATTGCCACTCTGCCAATATCCGAAGACAACACCACCAACGATCGCAATACCGCTTAATATGGCTAAGGTCGTGATTGTTTCGAACCAGCCATCAAAGGGACGAAGATATCGGTAATATTGCAAAAAATAGACGATAATCGCTAGCAGGAGTAAGCAGAAAAGAATAGCTTCTACCATGCTTCGCCATATCATACTCGTCAGTTTTTTTTCTCTTTCCACCGATATCAACTCCCTCTACGCATTGCTTAAGGATTAGTGCGTCTTTACCTCAATATCTGCTACGGCATAAGCAACGATTAGTTTCAATTTGTGCTCACTGGTCTCATAATTCGCAGACCTCCATAGTCGTTTGTTCAGCAGACCAGAATCCTTCTCCTCACCAATTCCTATTCGACCTACCAGAACGTTTGCTTCTAAGGAGATACCATAGTCTTCCGGCACTATAATATCAATATCACCTATAATCCCTTGAAGCATAACAATAGACTCCGTCTCATCTTGGAGTGCTAGTGATAAATCCATACGGACTTCGCCAATAATGCTCCAACGACTCATGCTTTTGAGTACCCAAGGCTCACGATCCCACTTGATACTCTCAATGAACGTTTGATTCTGCACATAACTTCCATCGCGATGAACCTTTTTGGATTGTATGAAGAAAAAACCAAGTGATATGAGCACAAGTGCAATAACAATAGTAAGATGGTTACCTAGTAAAAGCACGGCTCCTATAGCTACAGCCACATAACCCTTAGAATCACCGTCAGTTTTAACTTTATAGATACCTAACCAAATTAATATCAAGGCAGAAACGGTTAGAAAACCGATGAGCTTCCCCAGGAAAAAAAACACTCCAACGACGATTAACATAATAGCTGTATTCCGGTTACGGTTGTCCATCCGTTTCCACCTCCTAAAAGTTTGTGTATTAAAACTTCGTAAGCATAGTTGATAAAAAGCCATAGCAGCCTAAACGCTGGCTATGGCTTCAGACCACACCTATCATATCACATATGTTAATTGGATATCGATGGTTCTGCACTTGTAATTTTCTCTTTTAGTGATAACAATTGTGCTTCCACCTTCTCTTGCTTGACTGGATCTAGTGGGGCAGCGGGGCTGGTATATACATGACTGGATACATGTGCTTCTGCCTCAAACTGCATAATCTTCTCTTCCATTCGATGGAAGCCTCTAGAAGCTGAACCACCTTCAATGACAACGCTGCTACTAATCTGTGCCATTTGCTTCTGTGCTTTAGCTAATTCCATGCGGGACACCAGCTCATTTCGCTTGTTACGCATTTTGTAGAATTCTTCTTTCATTTGTTGTAGCTGTGAAGATAATTGCTCCGACTGTGCTCTAGCTTTTTCGTGTAACTCTGTATATTCGATTGCCTTCTGATCGTATTGCAGCTTCGCCTCTAGAGCCTGCCTAGCTGTTGCTTCTTGACCATTTCGCAATGAGGATTCCGCTAGTGCTTCTTTCTCGACACCTAGACGTTTAGCCTCCTCTAACCGTTGTGATGTTCTGCGTTCATTCGCCATTTGTTTGGCTACGGTTACCTCTGCCTCTGCAATTTCTTCCTCCATATCACGCAAATACTGGTTAAGCATGACCACTGGATCCTCTACCTTGTCTAATAGCTCGTTCATTGAAGCCCTCGTCATATCACCAATTCTTTGGAAAATTCCCATTTTATTCGTCTCCCTTCTCTAATTTAGCCAATCTGGCTTTTAATTGATCGATCTCATTCTGCATAGCTTTCTTCTCAATATCCTTCATCATCTCATCAATATTCGGCGGAGTTGCTTGTACAGGCGGCGCCTGTGGTGGAGCTGCTTGTGTGTTCACACCCGATGAGGACACTCCTGGCCCTGGTGGATGCCAGCTATGTGACCCATATCCATTATGCGGATGACCATTATATTCACCTGGTTCCTTAGGAATAACTAAGCTAGCAACGATGTATAGGAGAAGCACTGTCCCTCCTGAGAAAATAACCCCTGCTGCAACGATGATCCTTAGTATGGTTGCATCAATGTTGAACGTCTCAGCTAAACCACCGCATAATCCGAATATTTTCTTATCTCGTTGTGATCGATATAGCCTAGTCATCGTCCTGCAACCCCTTCGCTTTCTAGCTTATGCTTTAGCTTGGTCAGCTCTGCATCCAATAGATGCTTCACTCCATTACCAGCTTCTAATAGAATCTCCTGTCCCTTGCGCCTTACTTCGGATAACGATTGACTTTCTAACTCAAGGCCGGTAATTCGATCTTCTAGCCTCTGGAACATTCGTGTTCCTGACTGCTGTCCTACAAAACCTAATCTCTCATTCATCCGCTGCTGCAGCTGTACGGATTGCATTCTTGCTACATAATATTGTCTCTTGTTATAGACCTCCTGGTAATCGGTCCGTAGCTCATCCAATTGTTTGGATAGCTCATGAATAGATTGCATGCTCTGATCATATAACTGTTTGTATTGACTATATTTCTCATCATGGAGCAGCTTCTCCTGTAAAGCCAATCTAGCGAGGTCATCCTCCCCCGCCTTTAAAGCAATTACCGCTTGCTCCTCACGTTTATTCCTTAGCTGCTCGGCCTGCAGATACTGTAGCTTCAGCTGTGTTGCATGTTGAACGCATTGCTGATGTAATTTGTCCGATTGTTGGATCTGCTCATTCTGCTCCATTAAGTAGCGGTCAATTAGCTTGACCGGATCTTCTGAACGCTCTAGCTTATCGTTGAATGTTGCTACACTGATATCTCTTACACGTTTCATAACACTCATTTTTCCCTTGCCTCCTATCTATTTTTTTGAGAATCAAGATTTAATATGCTCTTGGATTGTTCTTCAATAAGGAAACTCCATAAATAATGAATCCCGCTGCGACAAGAAATCCTAGAATACTGCCAAATTTACTGAACAAGGCGATAACCCCGATTATAAAGATCACCCATCCGAAAAACTTTCTACCATTCTTGATGCCGATATATCCGAGGATGACCAGTGCAATGGGTACTAAGTAACTTAATAGATAACCAAGCCCAAAGCCGATATTACCAATTAATAATAGAGCACCAAAGGCGATTAACACGATAGCCAATCCCGATTTTCCATTCATTCTCATTGTTCCTCACTTCCTTTCGTTATGTTGTTGTCTATGTACTTATTGTAGGTTAATATTCAGGCTTTCAAAACGGACCAAGGACGGTATTCTCGCTAGACCTTGGTCTAGTCTATTCGTAGTCCTTAAGTTACGAGAATAAGTAAAGGTGAACCCTAAGGTCCACCTCACATATTCATACTTCGATTTCTTAGAAGAAGTCACTTAAGAAAGTAGTGCGCTCCGGAATGATTGCCTCTAATTGCTGGGCAATCTCCCCATCACCTTGCAGGCGGCCTATATCGTATAAATAGGAGGCACTCTTATATCCCATCAACAAAGTAGACAAAGTTTGAATATCACAAGTTAACTGAATTAAAGAGGAGCTTGATTCTAATTCTAGCCGTCTTATCCTTGCAGAACCATTATCATCAACGGTCAATTCCCATACTCCATCATTCCAGTCGGCATATTGGTCCTTAATGTGAATATATAAGATAACCGACTTGGAATCAGACCAACGAGCTTTCCTATCTAGTGATGACAAGAAGGAATATTGATCGAACAGCTTCTCAATATCTACGATTCTAGCCATAAAATAGGGCTCGATTTCCTGCTTGATCCTTGGATTATCCAATAAGAACGGAAGGGCGTCATTAGCAGGAGCCATTAGGACAACTTGCTGAATCATGGAATCATGATTGGCAATGTAACGCCAGAGGCCTAGTTGGGCTTCGTGATTTAATGTAATTAATTCATGGATGAATAATTCTCTATTCTTCACTTGGTAATGTATGTATCCTTGAGGATCCCCCAGCTCATTAAAGTAAATCGAAATCTGTCCTGGCTTACGTCTTATAAGCTCTTTACTCCATTCCTCACTTCTATTCAGCATACCATTGAATCTGGATGCGTATTGCTCATATAGTGGCGAGAGAAGCTCTAGATTATCACCTACTCTTACAACCTGACCCCGCACCTGTGCCGACTCTATTCTAGGCAGTAGAGCGGTTTCCACTGTAAACTTCTTGCGATCCGTGTAGGTTTCCCAACCATATCTCCGATAGAAAGCGAAGGAGAATGGTGCTAAGAATGAGATAACCTGCCCCGCTTCCCTCATCACACTTAAAGAATGAATAAGTAAGGACGCAACAATTCCTCCTCGGCGATATTCCGGCCAAGAAGCAACACTAGCAATCCCCCCCATCTCAACAATACGACCTTGCAGATAAACACGGAAGGGTCTTATTCGAGCCTGGGCAACGAGCTGTGCACCGTCAAACCCACCCCAAACCTCATCAGGAACTTGTCGGTTTACCTCTGCCTGCCACTCCTCCTGCGGAATTGTCATCTGAAAGGCGAATGAAGATAATCGCATGGACTGCTCAATTTCTTCATCCTTTATTTGTCTTATCTGTATATTGTTCTCGCTCATCGTTATCTAACTCAGCTCCTTTATTTTGGTTTATTAAAAATGGTTCCTTCTTCCTACTCGTGCTTACTTCATCCATGTAAGTTACCCTTATCCCTTCTTAAAACCAACAATCCAGTATCTACCTAATGCCTAGTCCCTAATTCCATGAACAGCTTGGCATGACCTTATACCCACTGGAAAATTGCGACAAATTCACAAAGTCAATATTGGGAATAATTACCCCAATACACCCTATCAACACTATGCTATGATCACTTCATAAATGGTTGATTATGGTATAGGACTGTAGGCGCACGTTATTAAACTAACATCTATGGAGGGTCGCAACTATGACTACAAAAGGGTTGACTCTTGTTCTCACACTGGCATTAATATTCTCCATTGTACCCCCTCAGGCACAGGCTGCTTATTCTTCTTCAGTCCCGAGCATTGAGATTATCCAGACGGTTAGCTTTCGCGAGAGTGCATCCACTTCTTCCGATCGTATACGTTACTTAAAGCCTGGTGAAACATTAGATATGATCAACAAACCCAACAACTATTGGTATGAAGCGAGAGACTCTTCCGGAACTATCGGGTTCGTATCTAGCTCCTCGACATACATAAATATCTCGACTAATTTAATATACCCTGACCCGAATGGAGAAGCAATCAGTACCGTCTCATTCCGTACTGGTCCCTCAACCTCCAGTGACAGAATTCGTTATTTGTCCAAAGGCGAGTTCGTTTGGATTATAGAGAAAGTAAACAGCTACTGGTTTAAAGCTGCTGATAAGAATAGTATTGTAGGTTACGTAAGCACGAATGCGAAATATATACATACTGACTTTAGTAATGTCACTGAGCTAGAGCCAGTGCCAGAGACAGAGCCAGAGGAAGCCACTTATGTAGATGAACCGAATGCACAAGTTGTTAAGTCTGTTTCATTCCGTACAGGACCTTCAACAAGCAATGAACGAATTCGCTATCTACAGGCGGGAGAGCCGCTCTGGATTCTTAAGAAAATCAACAGCTACTGGTATGAAGCAAGGGACAAGAACGGGACTTTAGGTTATGTAAGCACAAATTCGTCCTATATAAGTTCATCATTTATTGAGGAGCCTATAATCGTAGATCCCGTTGCTGCAGTAGAGCGTGTCATTAACGCAGGTATGACATATCTTGGAACCCCTTATGAATTCGGTTCTAGTCGTTTGGATACTAGTACATTCGATTGTTCTGATTTTGTAAGGCAAATTTTTCTCGATGGAATAGGATTGATGCTTCCCGGTGATTCTCGGCAGCAAGCCGAGAAGGTCAAGGAACTTGCTGGAGGCCAAGCCAACCCAGATTGGACACAGCTACAGCGAGGAGATTTAATGTTCTTCATGTCTTACAAAGGTTACACATCAGCTGATTATGAGAATATAGATAAATCTATAGAAAGAGTGACACATGTTGGTGTATACCTAGGCAATGGTCAGATACTTCATACCTATTCTATTGCCTCCGGTGGTGTATTAATCAGCAATATGGCAGGATCAAGCTGGGATTATCGATTTTTGTATGGTGGACAAGCTATGAAAACCCAATAATCCATTAAGTGTATTATTAATTATGCTGAATTGCGATAAATTGAACTTGATCTCCAAATCGTAGCCCTCGCCCACCTGCCGGTATAACAATCAGGCAGGTGGCGTCGAGAAGCGATACCGTTACACTGGATTTATCTGGTCCGATCGGCTCTACCCAAACTTTGCCCTCATCCATCCTGTAAACTCCTCTAACATAACGAGGATAAGGACTAGGCTTAGTGAAATCTGCTGCCAAGCTTGCTGTGATTAACCTCGGGAATGCTTCGGTCCCTCCCAACATTCCAGCGATCACAGGTCGAACGAATAGCTCGAAGCCTACAAATCCAGCACTTGGATTGCCTGAGAGCGCGAATAGGAGCTTTCCATTATGAATGCCAACTGAGGTTGGGCTTCCTGGTCTCATTGCAATCTTATTGAATAATAATCTACCCTCCCAGCTATCAAACAAATCAACCATAATATCATAATCACCAACCGAGACACCCCCCGTTGTTATGACCATATCATATTGCTCCAGAGCGGCTAGAACCGCTTTCTTTACGGCTGCAGCATCATCTCTTAATACGTCCATAATGAAAGGGTGACCACCTGCTGCTTTTACTTGAGCAGCGATCATATAACTATTGCTGTTACGAATTTTCCCTTTCTCCAATGCTGAACGGACTTCTAATAGCTCTGAACCAGTTGCAAAGATCGCGACCTTGGGTCGTTGATAAACAGGAACGTCCATATAACCGAAGGTTGCCAATAATGCCGCAGTTCCGGCATGTATATAATTTCCACTAGCAATAACAGCTGTGCCTTGACGGATCTCCTGGCCTATCGGGGTAATATTATCACCTGTCTTCATTTCCTTCTTAATCTGAACCTTTAAACCAGCAGGGAGCTCCGCACTATCCGTCATCTCTAACATAATAACTGCGTCTGCACCCTCGGGAACAGCCGCTCCTGTCATAATCCGAGCTGCCGTGTTGGGGGTAAGCACCCTCTTAGGAACACTTCCACAAGCGATTGTTTCAATGACTTGTAGCTGAACAGGCACCTCATGGCTAGCACCTTGTGTATCTATGGCTCGTACTGCATAGCCGTCATAACCGGAGCGACGGAAGTGTGGAACATCCTGCGTAGCGAAGATATCCTGTGCGAGATAACGACCAAAGCTTTCCGTAAGATTAATTTTCTCTTCTTCGGAGGATCCGATAAAAGGAGCAATCTTACTCTGGGCTTCAGCAACGGTCAACGTATCACGCTGAAACCGCAAAGATGAAGCAGTAGTAGGAAGAGCCTGTTCATATTCACTTGGTGTATTCATATTCACAGTAAATTTAAACGGAATGTGGTGTTGTTCAAAATAGGATGGGGGCGCATCCAACCAATCGATAGCAGACAAAAAGGCCATCATGCTGAATTTCTGTTCAGCAAGTATTCGTTCTCCTACCGACTTGCTGCGCGCTCGATACACAGCATGCAAAGGATGCACCATACCCTCCTCTATAGGAACGATGGCTTCCGCCTGGGTCATCTTCAGGGTATTATGCATCACAATAGCTGCAGACGAACTAATGAATGGCATATCACAGCCCACTAACCAGATAAACTCCCCACTACAGTGATTCATGGCGGTCACTAAGCCACCCAAGGGACCAAGACCTGGATGAATATCGGGAACTATTCGGGCAATATCTTTAATGACAGGCTCGAATGTGCGCCTATCACTGGTAATTACTAATATTTCATCACAGCACTTACTCATCTCTTCTAATTGCAGTTGAATGAGAGGTTTTTTGGGGAATGGGAGTAACGCTTTGGTTCTGCCTCTCATTCGGCGGCTTTGCCCCCCTGCAAGAATGACTCCGGTTATCATACAAGACACTTCCTTCTAATAATGACTCTCCTTTTCATACCACAAAAAAGCAATACCCTCAAGCGAATAAACGCTTAAGGGTAATTCTACTTATTGATTAATTAGTTTCTGTTTAGGTAATTCTAATGAATGTGATTCTATCTTTGCATTTAGTTGTATGGTGGACTGCTTAAGCTCTTCTGATTCATCAGCTTTCTTCCGATTGTTCTGCCACACAATCAAGCCTAATATCGCTATATAGTAGAGCCAATAGAATACAAATTCCTCTACCGATGGATTGTGAGTGTAGCCTAGAAATGCCTTCAGGAAGATACCAATCTGACCGTTCAGGAAGGGCTTCTCGCCATAGTCACGCACGTATTGCTCATAGTCTGTGGGATGCTCTGGCATGAGCCATTCGATATTATAAACTTCGCCAATCTCACCACCGGCTGTTCTATAAACTGAACCGATAATATGTCGATCCTGTAGAATACCTATTGCCTGAACCAATAAACCTGCAGCAATCAGTATTAAGAAGACACTAGTTGCCTTGAAGAGTGAACGTAATGGAATTCTACGAGTACCCCGGAAGAAAACCGAGCCCACCGCTATTGCAGTAATTAAACCTAACATGGCACCAGGACTCTGAATGACCTTACCGATATCTCCATTACTAATCGCAGCGAAGAAGAATACCGTTTCGATGCCCTCGCGTAACACAACTAGATAGGAATGAACAATCATATTAAGTATACTGCCTATACTTAGGATCTTCGTAACTCGTGACTGCACCTTCTGCTGCATGTCCATATTCTGTTGTGAAATGAACAGGACCATATGTGTTAGTAGAATTGTAGATATGATCATAATCCCAATTTTGAGATAGATTTCAGAGCCAAGCATGTTGTATCCAGTTAATACGACCTGGAACAGCAGTGCAACACCGTAGCTAGAAATAAGGGCCAGAACAACACCAAGCCATACCCATTTGGTCCATTTGGACTGATCGACCCTCTTTAGATACATGAGGATCACACCGACGATTAGGAGCGCTTCCAGCGCTTCACGAAAGGTGATCAAAAAAGCTTGTAGATTCATTCTGTACCCTCATTTCTAGCATGATTACCTTACGATGATGATTTCTCCAGCTTGGTAGAACACTTTATAGCCCAATATCTCTGTAATAGCACGAAGTGGAACGAAAGTATAATTATCCTTCAAAGTCACTGGCTGGTCAAGCACGGTTTCAAGTGCTACTCCACCCTTAACCATTGCTGTTTGACCTACAACTAACTTAATCTCTACACCATCCTGAGTAACAGTTACTGTCTTGGTTGAATTGTCCCAATCTACGGTTGCACCTACTGCTTGAGTGATAAAACGAACAGGTACAAGTGTACGATCAGTTTCTGCATTTATATACGATGTTGTGTCAGCTGTTGTAGCTTCACCATTGACGGTTAACACATTGGAATCCACTTCTGTCTGGACACCATTCAGCTTAGCAATAACTTTAAGAATATTGAATGAATGTACGTTTGCTGCATTGGTATCGTTGGCTTTAACGGCATTATAGTACTTGGTTGCTTCAGCCTTCACAGCAACGTAAGCATCTTCTCCAAGCTCCTCCTTGATAAGAACATCAAGAGCTTCTAAGAACATATTACCTTCCATCGCATGCTCCTGTGCTTTCTCAAGTTCACCACTTGCCATATCCTTATCGATTGTAGCTTTAAAATAATTGGATATCTTGCCGATGATAGCCGCAGAGAATGCCTCATTAATCTCAGCACTCTTCAGCTTGGTCACATCTCCGCTTGCGAAAGCATCAGCGATAAATTTAGCGTCTACAGCACTTCCACCCTTAAGTGAATTATAGATCGGCATATAGAAGAAGTAACCTTCCGTCATCTCTATCTTAGCTTTAGCTGCATCTGCTAATGGAGCGGACACTGCATACTTCATTGCTGCTAATGCGAATACCTTGATAAGGGTCTTATCTAGAATTTGACGATTAACATTATAAGCTAGCACATCACCATTCTCAACAGCTTCAAGCATTCCTTGTAACGCTATAGAATCTATTGTATCTTGTGTCATGACTCCATACTTCTTGTAATAACTGTCTCTCTTCTGAGCCGTGCCCTGCAATGCACCTTGGTACAATTCAATAGCTTGCTCTAAAGCTATCTTCGCAGTAGCTAAATCTTTTGCAACAAGTGCAGCCTTTGCCGTTTCCTTAGTTAGGGTAGTAATAACGGCATAGAAATACCATTGTAAGCCTTTGTCGATCGCTTGCTTGGCTTGACCAGCACTTAGGGAGCCATCAATGGCCAAATCAAGGGTCATACTAATATTCGTATCTATCTCTGGGTTTACAGCTACAACCTTAGCTTGCATTTTCTGCTCATATGACGCCTTTATTGCTGCTAGGTCAACCGGTGTAGCATCGAACATTGCTTTCAAATCAGAAAATGCTTGTAATTCTTCTACTTGAACACTAGTATCCGAGGTTAATTCGAATGTAGCAGCTGATGCCACTCCAGCTATCATTGAGAATAATAATACAATGCTTAAAAGTACGGGAATAAATTTTTTCATTACGTTGAACTCTCCTCTTTATTAATAAGTATGAATAATTAAATTAATTTTCTCTTGCGAAGCATCCATAGTGCAGTCCCAATTACTCCAATGAGTGCGGCTATTACTATTATACTGATTAATGGATTAGTTTTTTTCGTACGTTCCATAGGTGCATGCTCAGCAGCTATATTGTCCGTTGCAGCATTCTCAACGTCCACATTTGTTGCAATCTCTGTGGAAGCATTATCTTCCGTCTCCAGAACCACTTCCTCTTCAATTGGCTCCACTGGATCGGTTTCTGCAACTACAGGCTCCTCCTCAACTGGAGTGGATTCCGTAGAGTCGGCAGGTGGTTCCTCAACTATAGGTTCCTTTGTCGGAGCTGGGACTGGTTCAACAGATTTGGTCGGTTGATCAATCGGCTTTTCAACCGGCTTCTCAATCGGCTTCTCAATCGGCTGCTCTTCAATGGGAGCCTTTGCACCCCTGTAGGGAAAGATAGGGATTATCGTATCCAATATAAAGCTCGTTTGCTTCTTAAACTCTGCTTCATCGGAGGGCTTCTCACCAACACCGAACAACCCCGGATTGCCTAATGCAACGTATGCCACTTCGAAAGCCGTATCCAATTCATCTGTTTGACTTGATGGAAGATAAGGCTTGATGACATCATATGTACCTTTTGCCTTAGCTACTAAGAGCTTTGTGTCTGCATAATCATCGAAACTCTTAAGAGCATAAGTAAATCTTCTTTCCAGATTCATTCCGAGAACAGCTTTATAATTAGCTATGAAAGCTTCCTTGTCCTCGTCAGCTAGATTAATATCTAGTGTGTGCGCAACAGCTTCTCCAAAGTGAGAGCTAATCTCAGCTCTTCTAGTCTTATAGATGGCTACAGCCTTAGTCCAATCAACAGGATTCTGATTCAGCTCGACTACGATCTCTTTGAAGCTCTCAGCGACATCTTCCTTGTTCGGATCTCCGTAGGAGTAGGCCATTGCTCCAGCAGGTAATAGAAGACTTAGCACCAAAAGCATAATCATCGTGATCCATAGTTTTTTCTGTCTCATTATGAAGTCTCCCCATTGATAATCGTTTTCACTGATAACCATTTTCAATGATAATCATTTTCAGTAGAGCTGTCAATATATTATTTGATTTATTGCTTATGGAACCCATCTATACAAACGAATTTCTGCATATACAGGATCAAATAACGGGTCTGAGTGGAATGTATCTATTAATTGCGTTTGATTCTCAAGCTCTGCCCCCTGCTGGATAAATCCATCAAGTGCTTTTCCAGTAATATAAATAGGACGAGGCCCCATAGCTTTCGTCTCTTCAAGAAAAAAGGGAAATGTATATATCCGTTTGTGATTATAGTCAACCTCAAGAAATTCCAGTACTCTTGTTTCCTCCCATGTGTAAACCATTATCGGCTGCGCTGAATCTGCTTGTAGTTGCAGTAGACGATTTGCTAGCTGATAGACTGCTGGTTGTTCATCGGATTGTTGCTTTACAAGAAGAACACCTGCAGAGGCTTGAGCACCAATTAACGACAGGATTAATCCTATAGAAGCATAATGTCTCCATGCTTGTTTATACGAGTTTCTAATTAATAGAAGGCACAATACACCTATGCTCATTATAATAAGTGGAGCAATGTGCCGAGGCTTCTCTATATTCTGTGCTAACCAAGCAAAAATCAGATAAACTACGAACATGACCGCAAACCAACGGGCAAATAGGTCAGGTGGTGTCCATCGCACACTTCTGAAACTTAATATAATGAAAATTAAACTAATGATCAGCAATAGAACGAGCGTATAAGACTGAACAGCAAGTCCAGTCCATAATAGATTATGAACAATTAATGTATATAGTCGTTGGATCAAATCTATAACCGAGACAGAGGCTGTTCCACCCCAATCATTAAAGTGCCCTCCAGTAAATGCCATAGCCATCTTAATGAAGCCTGAGATATCTCCAGCTGACATAATAAGTCCTATAATCCACAAAGATTGAAATAACAGCATCCAAGTGATCAAGCCTAATAGCCGGGCGAATAACTTGCGAGTGCTGTAGCCCGCTGCCTTACCTCGGAGATAATCATATGTCCACAGTAGTAATATACCTACCCCAAAGACTAGATAAGAAAGACGAATTCCCATGATCAAGCTAAATACGAATAGAGGAATAAGCTGCCAATGATATGCGCTAGTATCAGAGGCCCTAGCTAGGCTCCACCAGTACCAAATCAGAAGCGCAAGGGCTGACGTCTCGGCCATAGGCTGGGCACTCAGAGTCCATATATAAGCCGTCGAGTGTACACCCGCTACAATTAATAGACCTTTAGCATGGGTCGTATATCTTCTTGCGAGACCATATAGAGGTACAATCGAAGATATCATTACGATAAGATTGAAGATGATGAGTGCTGCGCCTGGATCCGAAATCCAACGATGTGCAATAATCCCTCCAAGGATATAATAAGGATACCCGGGAAAATGGGGCTGCATCGCTAATAGATCATAACGATCGATTGCTAGTACAAAGTCAACCTGATCCCAGGTTGCTGGCAATGGTGCAATATGCAACCATCTCCAGATATATATAAGCACAGAAAAACTAATAAATATTAGCAGCTGGGTGATGTTCTTCAATGTCATCTTACTCTTATAAGTGTCCATGGTTACCTCGCTACTCGATTTGCCGTTAGGAGGAGAATAAAAGAAAGAAGAACTACGATGATGGTCCAGAACCAGGCTTGTCCAACTCTACCACTATCAACTGCGATATATATGGCAGTCGGTATTGTCTGGGTCTTCCCAGGAATATTGCCTGCAATCATTAGAGTCGCACCGAATTCACCAAGCCCTCTAGCAAAGCCTAATACATATGCAGATATTAGAAAACGTTTGGATAGGGGGAGTGTGATCCAACGGAATAATTGCCATTCTGATGCTCCGGCAGAACGTGCGGCATCCTCCAACGAGGCATCTAATGTGGAGAATCCTGTTTTGATACTTAGATATACTAATGGAAAAGCAACCACAACCGAAGCAATGACCGCAGCAATCCAAGTAAACACAATTGGTTGATTAGTCAGCCATTCGATGGTTATGCCAATCCAGCTATTACGCCCTAAGATCACTAACAATAAAAATCCAACAACCGTTGGAGGGAGGACCAAAGGTAGCATGAATAGTGTTTCTAACGCGGTCTTCCCATAAAACTGGCGTTTCACCATGAACCTTGCAGTAGCTAAAGCAATAATGAATACAATAATACTGGATACCGATGTTATTCTCACTGATAACCAGACCGGCTCCCACAGCTCAGTCCCCACTTATCGTCAACTCATCTCTCATACAAATTGATACTCTTACCTGTTAGATTAGCATAGTCCGCTACAAAAATCATGACTTCCATAACCGGTAACCAACTTGGACGAGGATAAAATCCATTTATTGTGTCGGTCTATTCTGATCTACTAATGATTGCTGAGCCATTCTCACCATCTCCTTAACCATCATCCCACCGATTCTACCCCCAATTTTTCCCGCTGAGGCTGCTTGAATATCCCCATTATATCCGGGGTTAAGTGGAATACCTATCGATCTGGCTACCTCATATTTGACGTTGCTCGGTTCGTTCATATTGACATTGAAGCCTTCTCTACGCATAACATCCGCTTTAAAGTATTCCATGCTTCGTCTGGCTTCTGGAACTACATAACTCTTACTCCTTCTTCTGGCCACGGTTAACCATCTCCTTTTTTATAGTTATGGTGTGTAATTTCTCAAGTCTTAATACAGTGAAAATAAACCCAAACAATAAAGAAGCTTGTTTCGCCATGAACAACGAAACAAGCCTACAATTTAATTTTTGTGCTTATCTGAATTTCATTAAATCTTCATTCAAGGCCTTCGTCTGTGCATAAACCTGCTTGTATAGCCCGAATAGCTGCTCATACTTGGCGACGTGGTCAGGGTTTGGTGCGAATTGACCTGCTCGCCTAATGAAAATTTTCGCACATTGCTCAAGAGAGCTAAACCAGCCACAGCCGTACGCTGCAAGCATAGCCGCACCCATGCCAGGTCCTTGTTCATTCTCAAGTCGAACGACCGTAGCATTGAATATATCTGCTTGCATCTGAAGCCAAAGCTCACTTTTGGCTCCACCACCAATGGATATAACAGATTCGATTTTCTTGCCCGCTTTTCGGAAGATATCGATTGATTCCTGTAATGAGAAGGTAATTCCCTCAAGCACAGCTCTAGTGAGATGATCTCGAGTATGTGAGCCATCTAGACCAACAAAGCTACCACGAATAGTAGGATCAGCATGGGGGGTACGTTCGCCAACCAGATAAGGTGTGAATAATAAACCTCCTGCACCCGGAGCTATCTTAGAGGCTCCAGCAAGCAATTCATCAAAGCTAGAATGCTCAGCCAACGTATCCTTAAACCAGCTTAAGCTATATCCTGCACCTAAGGTGACTCCCATTGAATAATAGCCATCCGCTTTACCGTGGTTAAAAAAGTGGACCTTACCTTTATAATCCGCATCCAAATTATTCTCATACGAAAGTATTACTCCTGAGGTTCCAATACTACACATGGCCTCACCTTCAGACAGAATACCTGCCCCAATAGCACCACAAGCATTATCTGCTCCTCCTGCGAATACCTTGGTTGCCAGATTCAATCCTGTAACGGCAGCAACATCAGCTAACAAAGTTCCAACTAATGCATGAGGCTCCACTAGGGGAGGACATAGTGTTGTGCTAACACCTACAGCCTGACATAGCTCCTCACTCCAATATTTGGCACCAATATCAAGCATAAGTGTCCCAGCAGCATCCGAATATTCCATATGGATCTGTCCAGTCAAACGGTAGCGCAGATAATCCTTAGGTAATAAGAAAACAGATGCAGTCTTATATATCTCGGGCTCATGTTGCTGAACCCATAGGATCTTCGGTAGTGTGAAACCTTCAAGGGCCGGATTACGTGTGATGCTAAGTAAGCGATCACCCAGTATCTCCTCAATCTGTCTACACTGAGCAGTTGTTCGTGTATCATTCCACAATATGGCGGGACGAATCACTTTATTATTCTCATCTAATAAGACCAATCCATGCATCTGTCCGGAGAAGCTCAAACCCTCAATATCGTCCGCTTTTACACCAGAGGTTTCAATTAACTGCTTAAGTGCTGTAATTGTTCCGGTCACCCAATGCTCTGGGTTCTGCTCACTATACCCAGCTTTCTCATGGACTAATGGGTAATCTTTTGAGGCTTCCGCGGTTACCACACCTTGCTGATCAACAAGAAGCACCTTTACAGAACTTGTACCCAGATCTACACCAATAACGTATTTCAATGTGAGTCCTCCTGTCGCAAGAAACTACTAGATAAATCGCACATTATTATTCAGCAAGAATGTACTGATTGAGCAAGGATTTCAGCATTTCCTGACGTCCTGAACGGTTCACTATTGGGTTATTCTGTAGTGCATACTGCTCTAAGGTCTTGAAATTAGCCTTCCCAGCTACGATGTCTGCACCAATACCTTCTGTGAAGCTTGCATAACGCTGATCAATAAAGCTCTCGAACACCTTATCCTCAATTAGCTTGGCAGCTACCTTCAGGCCTTTAGCAAAGCTATCCATTCCAAGAATATGAGCATAGAATAGATCGTCCGGCTCGAAGGAAGCACGTCTTACCTTCGCATCAAAGTTAATGCCACCTTTACTAAGCCCACCGTTAAGTAAAACCTCATACATTGCTAATGATGTTGTATATAAATCAGCGGGGAATTCATCCGTATCCCAGCCTAATAACATGTCGCCTTGATTCGCATCAATGGATCCTAGCACACCATTTATACGCGATACTCTTAGATCATGCTCGAAGGAATGACCTGCCAGAGTAGCATGATTAGCTTCAATATTAAGCTTGAACGTATCCATCAAACCATAGTTCTGCAAGAAGGAAATCGTCGTAGCTGCATCAAAATCATACTGATGCTTAGATGGCTCCATTGGCTTAGGCTCTATAAGGAATTGCGGGTAAAAGCCAATCTCATTCGCATAATCAACAGCCATATGGAGGAATCTTGCTAAATTATCTAATTCCAACTTAAGATCTGTGTTCAGTAAGGTCTCATAGCCTTCCCGACCACCCCAGAATACATAACTTTCTGCTCCCAGCTCTTTACCAACCTCTAATTGCTTCTTAACTTGTGCCGCTGCATAAGCGAAGACATCCGCATTACTGCTTGTAGAAGCGCCATGTACAAAACGCGGGTGTGTAAACATATTTGCCGTGTTCCACAATAACTTTTTGCCGCTCGACTTCATATTCGTTTTAATTAAATCTACAATCACATCTAAATTTTTATTCGTTTCTTGAAGAGTGTCACCTTCTGGAGCAATATCACGATCATGGAAACAGAAGTATGGAATGCCTATTTTATCATAGAACTCGAAGGATGCTTCTACACGTGCTTTGGCCAAATCCATGCCGGATAGCTTATCCCAGCTTCTCTGAGCTGTTGCTGCACCGAAAGGATCCGTACCACCACCGGTAAAGGTGTGCCAATACGACACTGCGAAGCGTAGCTGTTGTTCCATGGTTTGACCCATGACAATTTCCTCTGGATTGTAATGTTTAAAAGCTAAAGGATTCTTCGATTGTTTACCTTCAAATGCAATTTTACCTACGTTTTCAAAAAACGACATGTTCATTCCTCCTAAAAGTTTTGTTGATGATGCCTGCATGAGCAGGCGATAAAACTACTTCGTAAGCATTAGCTAAAAGTTTTGTTGATGATGCCTGCATGAGCAGGCGATAAAACTACTTCGTAAGCATTAGCTAAAAGTTTTGTTGATGATGCCTGCATGAGCAGGCGATAAAACTACTTCGTAAGCATGGGCTAAAAGTTTTGTTGATGATGCCTGCATGAGCAGGCGATAAAACTACTTCGTAAGCATGGGCTATGTTTCGTGTGAAACATATGGACTTTGTAAGCACTATCATACCAAATCCAATTAAGTTTGTACAGTGGCTAAACAAAGTCATTTTATGCTATACTACTGACAATATTTAAGTTGAAGCATAAGGGGTTAGTTATGAGAAGAACCGGGGATCAGTTCATGGTTAAGGAAATTAACACTTCCATTGTGATGGATACGATCATACGTTATCATTCCATTTCTCGTGCTCGTATATCCGAAATTACAGGCTTGAACAAAGGTACTGTCTCCAGTCTTGTATTTGAACTAATAAATCAACAGCTTGTATATGAAACGGGTGCCGGTGCCTCAAGTGGTGGTCGAAAGCCAGTAATGCTGCAATTTAATGGTGACACAGGTTATGTAGTAGGCGTAGATCTAGGTGTTAATTACATATTAACGATTCTGACTAATCTTCAAGGCTTAATTATCTCAGAGCACCATGTAGACATAACCGGATTGAATTCTCAGGAAGTTATTCCGCTGCTAGTCCAGTCGATTGGAATTGTTTGTTCACATGCACCTTCAAGTCCGTATGGTATTGTGGGAATTGGCATAGGTGTCCCTGGAATGGTTGATTCTGAGGGAACTGTACTATTCGCCCCTAATTTAGGGTGGACACATGTGGATTTAAGAGAAGCTATACAGGTTAACTATCCACATATGCCAATCTTTGTAGACAATGAAGCTAATATGGGTGCAATCGGTGAGAAACAATATGGCGCTGGGAAAGAAGTTACAAATCTGATTTATATAAGTGTTGGAATAGGTATTGGAGCAGGTATCATATTAAAAAACGAGGTTTTCCGAGGCACCTCCGGCTATTCAGGTGAAACCGGTCATATGACCATAGATGCAGAAGGTAAGTTATGTCGTTGTGGAAATCGAGGGTGCTGGGAATTATATGCTTCCGAGCAAGCACTCTCCGAAGTCGGCAAATCCATATTACCCGAAGGAGCAATCGCAACACTTGATTCCTATATAGCTCTAGCTGAAGCCGGTCAAGCCTCCATGCTTGAAGCATTCGAGAAAATTGGATACTACTTAGGTATTGGAGTTGCTAATATTATGAATATCTTTAATCCCGATCTTATTATTATTGGGAATCGACTTGCAAATGCTGAAAAATGGTTAGCCCACTCCCTTCAACAAACTATAGTCCAGCGCGCTCTTCCTATCTCAAGACAATCAGCTAAGATACAATTCTCAAGCCTTAGTTCACATTCAACCGCTCTTGGCGCATCATTCATGGCTGTATCTGCATTTCTCGAGAAATCCACATCCTCCATCCGCACATAAATAGACAAGGGCTCCTGAATGATTGGGAGTCCTTGTTCTTTTAGATAACAATAAGAACAATTACCAACAGTATAAATAATACCAGAGTTAGAATCACTGAATTTTTCTGTAAGCCTCTTGTACGTCCTCCGATTGTGGTCACATCCCTCCAGATGATTCAGTTAACTTTTCCCTTGTGTATTCTATTCCCCTTTGTCAAATAATAATTGCACTCCTGCCTATCCACTTAAGGAGGAATACTACAAAAATTCAAGGAGGAATAATCAAGTGAAGAAGATGTTGCAGGTTACATTAATATCTCTGCTTTGTTTTACGTCTGTAACTCCCGCTATGGCTGCTGGTATCGGCGCTAACGGAACAGGTACAGGACAAACCGTGACTGGTACGGGCGGTACAGGTACAGTTGGTGGTTATGGCACTGGAATTGGTAATAACATGGGTAATAATGGTTATGGGACATTGGATATGGATAACGATAATCGGAATGGTGTAAGAACAAGAAACTTAAGGGATGATAATGTTCGTGGATTCGCAACTGCAGATGCAGCTGACGGAACAGATTGGGGATGGCTTGGATTATTAGGCTTACTTGGTCTTGCTGGAATGTTTAACAGAGGTAAGGATAGAGGTAAAATTTAAAGGTCATCCTTACTAATAAGTAAATTCAAATGGGTTATTCCGCGGGAGATCTAATCTTGCCCAGGAATAACCCTTATTCTATTTTTGAGCATCGCCTTCATCCTTCGATTTATGCTTCTTCACTTGTTTGTAAACAATTGGTGTGAGCGCGAATATAAGATACAGGGAGATTGCAATATAGAACTGATCCGACCCAATATCACGAAGGGACTGCCCTACATAATTAAAAACGAAAGCACCAGGGATAATACCAATATAAGTAGCTGGTATATAATCTCTAGCTCGAATTTTCGACAAACCCGCACCATAATTCACACCATCAAACGGAAAGGGAAATAGTCTCATATAGAGAATAACTAAAAAGCCATTTTTTCCAACTTGTTCATCAAAGCTTTGCAGCTTTTGCCCTCTTAGTAATTTTTCTACACTAGCTCTACCAAATTTTCTGGAAATCCAGAAGGCGAGTAATGCTCCCGTTCCAGCACCAATAACATCATATAGGGTTCCATAGAAAGCACCGAATGTATAACCTCCGAAGAGGGTAAGGGGAGAAGCAGGGAAAAAGACAAGTGGACGTAATGTATAAGCGAGCATATATATTAATGCACCTACAAAGCCTAAATTTCGCAGCCATGCGCTTAATGCAGGGATATCTAAGTTTGCCGCTATACCGGAAATTCTAAGGACGATCCAACAGGTAATAGCAAAAGCAAGCATTACAATGAGTGGAAGAGCATCGTGCAGTTTTTTTTGTGTGTTGATCCACATAATAATCCCACCTAATCCATTATCTATCACTTACATGTAACTATAAGGTGAGGTTCTTATGAAACTCTAACGAATATATTATTTAAGTGTAACATATTCAATTTATGGTAACACTCACCAACAAATCAAATCATGTGCTAAGAAACCAACGATTAAAGCTGGCCATAAACATCCCTCCACTTATGTTGGCACCCGACTTATTCCATTTTTTCTATGTCCCCTGCTAACTTACTGCAATTACAACAGACAGTTGGTAATGGGTTTGTCGCTAATTTACTTAAAGAGCAATGGAAGGTTGTGCAGACTGCTCGTCGAGATCGGGTTGAGATCACCGCGGGGAGTAAGAGCGAAGATACGATGGCTGAGCATCCTAGATTCGGAGATTGGCACTATCAATATGTTATTGACAGTAGGAGTAAGAATACGGTTTTATACTGGATTACACTGAATAATTATAAGAATCGTCAACGACATGTACTAATCGATCCAACCACTATGACACCTCATGAGGTTCTCGGTGATGACTTGAGTGGAGTTGAAAGACAGGCACTCATGGAGTGGGCGATGCAACTGTTCTACGATCAAATGTCAGGTAATTTGAAATCTACAAAGCTATCATCCTCCTCCACCTCTAATACAAGCATGCAAAACAGAAGAGGAGGATGTTCCGATTGTAGTGAATGGCTCAGATGGACCGGATGACGACTAGCATATATATCTACCTTGCGTGTGGATTATTTCACATATCACCCATAATAATTCCTGCTGTTTCCTCGATCGCTTTATCCGTTACATTGATCACCCTGCATCCTATTCGCTTCATTAATGTATCTGCATATTCAAGCTCTTCCACAATTCTTTGAAGATTGGCGTATTTGGAATTATGGGGTAACCCTATGGATTTTAATCTCTCCGTACGGATCTTAAGTATATACTCAGCATCCATCGTCAATCCAACAATCCGTTTACCGGGTACCTTGAACAATTCTTCGGGCGGTTTCACCTCCGGAACGATCGGTAAATTAGCCGCTTTAATTCCTTTATGTGCAAGGAAAATACTTAAAGGCGTTTTCGATGTACGTGAAACACCGATTAGTACGACCTGAGCCAGGAATAGCCCTCTAGCATCTCGACCGTCATCGAATTTTACAGCGAATTCAATCGCTTCCACTCTTCGAAAGTAGGCATCATCCATCTGGTGCAGAAGTCCAGGCTTACGATTAGGAGAATCGTGAAAGGTATCCATTATAGCCTGCATCATCGGACCCATGATATCTACAGTACGTACCCCAAGCCGAATGCCTTCCTCCTTCATCATCTCCCGAAGCTCCGGTTGAACAAGAGTATAGGCAACCATACCACCATTCTTGGCGATTTCCTCCATATGTCTGGAGATGTCATCCTCTCTCTGGATATTCCCGATTCTTTTGATAGTGAACTGCTTTGTATTAAATTGTCGAATGGTTGCCCGAACTACAGCGTCTGCTGTCTCTCCTACGGAGTCGGAACAAACATATATGGTGTTCTCTTGCAACTTCGTATCCCCTTTTGTTCCTACGGTGCTGAAGCCAAATCCAGCAATAGGTTAGTTAAAGTCGTCTTCGAAATTCGTCCAACGACTTCCATTCGTTCCTTACCACTGTTCGCTTCAGTAATAACAACTGGCAAACTATCAACCTGCTGATGAATTAATCTACGCACTGCTTCGATGACGGAATCTTCCGGGCCAATCGTTATGATATTAGGCTGACGCGTCATCAAGAGACTGATGAGCATATTCGGAGCGTTCGGATTTCCTAATGTTAATTTAAGCAGATCCTTTCGCGACACAACACCAACCAGCGCTCCTGAGGAATCTGTCACCATGAGGCTTCCCACATCCTCAACGAATAGCGCAATAACTGCATCTTGGATTGTGGATGTATCTTTAACTACTACGGGGATGCCTTGTATTTCCTTGACTTTCAATTCCTCCAGCTTCAAGTGGAGGCGATTCTCAGAGGCGTCTTCCTTGCCGAGAAAATAACCCACCTTTGGTTTAGCATCGATATGACCCAACATGACCAGTAGAGAAAGATCAGAGCGTAGCGTAGGCTTCGCGACTCCGAGCATTTCTGCAATCTGATCACCTGTAATGGGTGCATAAGCTTTAATTGTTTTTATAATTTCCAATTGCCGTGAGCTAAGTTCTATGAGGATAACCTCCCTGGTGACCATAATTATTCTCGGCGTACTTACAAGAAATAATTATCGGTGACTCCCCTTCTTTATACTACATATTCCCGTTGTCCGTAAAGTAATTGTGCTTGAGCCGCTGCAATTCTAGCTAAGGGCACACGATAAGGAGAACAACTAACGTACTCCAGCCCAACAGAATGACAGAATAAAATCGAATCACGATCCCCGCCATGCTCTCCACAAACGCCAAATTTCATACTCGGATTAACCTGTCTACCTTGATCCACAGCCATCTGAATCAGCTGACCCACACCCTCCTGATCCAGAACCTGGAATGGATTACTCGGCAATATCTCATTCTCTACGTAATGGGTTAGGAATTTACCCTCTGCATCATCTCGGCTATAACCGAATGTCATCTGTGTTAAATCGTTCGTACCGAAGGAGAAATAATCGGCGTATACTGCTATCTTTCCTGCTGTAAGTGCTGCTCTGGGTACTTCAATCATGGTTCCCACTTTGTAAGCTATCTGATGTCGAGCCTCTCCCAATACTTGCTCTGCTGCACGATCCACCAGTTCTCTCATCAAGCGTAATTCATTCACATGACCAACTAAGGGGATCATAATTTCCGGCACAACCTTGATACCTCTAGACACACATGCACGAATCGCCCTGAATATCGCTTGTGCTTGCATCTCATATATATCTGGTAATACAATCCCCAATCGACAGCCTCTTTGGCCGAGCATCGGGTTCGTCTCATGCAACGCACGGACCTTGCGGATGAGTTTCTCAAGCTCTGACTTATCTTGAATCTCAGCATCTCTATGTCGAGCAATTAATTGCTCCAAATTGGGCAGAAATTCATGCAGTGGTGGATCCAACAAACGGATATTTACAGGCAGCCCCTGCATGGCTGAGAAAATATCCTCAAAGTCTTGCTGTTGCATCGGTAGAAGCTGCTCTAAGGCATGCTGCCGTTCTGGGGAACATTCAGCCAATATCATCGCTTGAACAACCGGGAGTCGTTCAGAGGATAGAAACATATGCTCAGTCCGGCACAAACCAATCCCCTCAGCACCAAGCTGTCTTGCCTTCAGAGCATCTGCTGGCGTATCCGCATTACTTAATACCTTCATACTTCGAATTTCATCAGCCCATTCCAGTAATAGAGAGAGTTCATCCGTCATCTCTGGCTCCTTCAAGGTTACTGTGCCTTGGATGACTCTACCCGCTGATCCATCCAGGGTAATCCAATCCCCTTCACGAATGACCAACTTTTCACCCTTGTTGCCATACTCATTTACTAAGATGAAGCAACGATCTTCTGTGAGAATCCGTATTTCCTCGCAGCCACATATACAAGGCTTACCCATACCTCTGGCGACAACAGCTGCATGGCTGGTCATACCTCCACGACTAGTCAGAACCCCTTCTGCAGCAATCACGCCATGAATATCCTCTGGACTGGTTTCTGTCGTAGCTAGTATCACCTTCTTCCCCGCCTTAGCCCACTCTGCAGCCTTGTCCGCATCGAAGACAACTTGCCCTGTAGCCGCCCCCGGTGATGCAGGTAATCCCTTAGCAATCACATCGAGCTGGGCGTCGGGGTCAATAGCACGATGAAGGAGCTGATCTAGATGTCTTGCATCAATTCGCTTAATCGCTTCTTCCTTGCTGATGATTCCTTCCTGCACCAGGTTCACCACCAGCTGAATAGCCGCTTGGGCTGTTCTCTTGCCATTGCGTGTCTGTAGAATATATAATTTTCCCTGCTCTACCGTAAACTCGATATCCTGCATATCTCTGTAATGAAGCTCCAACTGGTCCGATGTCTTGGTTAACTGTTCATAGATTCCGGGCATCGCCTGCTCCAGCTTGCTGATTGCTAACGGTGTTCGAACACCGGCAACCACATCCTCACCCTGGGCATTCATCAGGTATTCACCATATAACTGCTTCTCCCCCGTCGATGGGTTGCGTGTGAAGACAACGCCCGTACCACAATCCTCACCCATATTACCAAATACCATTGACTGGATAGTAACGGCAGTTCCCTGCTCATCAGGAATGCGGTAAACCTTACGGTACACGATAGCCCTCTGATTATTCCATGAGCGGAATACCGCCTCAATGGCCAAATACAATTGTTTGTAAACATCCTGCGGAAATGGGGTTCCTGTATGTCGAACGATAAGTTGCTTATATTGCTCGATAAGACCCTTCCACGCAGATACCGGAACGTTTCCATCCTGTTGGAATCCGTTCGATTCCTTCAACTTATGAAGTAAATTCTCGAAGTGGATCGTGTCTACACCGCAGACTACATTACCGAACATCTGAATAAATCGACGGTAGCAATCATAAGCAAATCGCGGATTTCGTGTTATATTCGACAATGCCTCCACAGTCTCATCATTCAACCCCAAGTTCAGAATTGTATCCATCATACCAGGCATAGAGGTAATTGAGCCCGATCTGACTGAGACCAGCAATGGATGGTTCAGATCGCCGAATTGCTGTGACTTGCTCTCTTCTACTATTCTCAAAGCCTCACATGCCTCTTCAAAAAGTCCCTCAGGTAACTGGCATTCATTCCTATAATAAGCTCTGCACACATCTGTGGTTATCGTGAAACCCGGTGGAACAGGAAGTCCGGCTCCCGTCATCTCAGCCAGATTCGCTCCCTTACCTCCCAGTAATTGTTTCATCTCCGCATGACCCTCATTAAATGGATATATACGTTTAACCTTCATCTATTGTCACTCCCTTTCGCTTGTCGTTGTTCCGACATTCCTGCCGGTCACAAGCACTATAGAAAATAATTACATTATCCGTATCCACGATATCAATGATGTCATTGCAATATTTGCAAAGAATGGTACCTAAGTAGAGGGGTTTATTCTCGCGCTTTAGCATATGCTCTCCATCCTTTCCGATGATCGTTCCTTCACCATCTGGGCCAAATCCCATACTCTGCATGAATAAGCCCATTCATTATCGTACCAAGCCAACACCTTGATCTGATCCTCAACCACCATTAAGGATAATCCATCAATGACTGCTGATTTACTTGAACCGATAAAGTCCGAAGAGACCAAAGGCTCCTCTGTGTACCCTACATAGACAGACATGTCACCTAACAATACCTTGCGAAATACTGATTTCAATTGATCGATGTTCACGGATTGATCCTCCACTAATACGGTAAGATCAATAAGAGACACATCCGGTGTCGGTACACGAATCGATAATCCGTGTATAACAGTTGCCAAGTGTGGAAGTACATCTGTTAATGCTGACCCTATTCCAGTCGTGGTTGGCACAATAGACTGTGTGCATGCGCGGGCCCGACGTAAATCCTTATGTGGATTATCTATGTGTCTCTGGTCGCCTGTATAGGAATGAATGGTTGTCATCCAGCCCATTCGAATCCGGTAAGCTTGATCCAGAATACTCAGTACAGGGGCCACACAGTTCGTAGTACAAGATGCGGCTGACAACAGAACATGCTTCCGAGGGTCATATTGTTGATCATTCACTCCCATAACGATTGTCATATCCATCTGCTTACCGGGTGCTGTAATAATAACTGTCGAAGCCCCTGATGCCAGATGTCTGCCCGCTCCTACTCTGTCGTTGAAGTTCCCAGTTGCATCAATGACCGTCTGTATACCCGCCCGAGCCCAAGGAATGCGTTCAGGCTCTCTCTCATAGAAAACCTTGATGGGATAGCCGTTAATTACAATGTGACCCTCATGCGTCTCTATTGCAGCATCCCACGTCCCATGTACCGTGTCATATTTCAATAGATGGGCAATAGTCTCAGCGGGGTAATTACAATTGATCGCTTTAAGAGAGACGTTATTCCCAGTAGTGAATGCTTTGCGCACTAATAGCCTTCCGATTCTACCCATTCCACTTATCCCAACATCACTCATTATGGCTCACTCCAATTAATTAATTAATTGTATAATTTATACCACACAACTAATTAATACACAATATATAAATATATAATGCGTATTAATTAGTTGATAAATTCAAATAGTATGTATCATTTAGCGAGTTCGATCGCTTCTCGTAACGTTTTGAAGTTTTTCCATTTTAAAAATCGTTTAACTTCACATTTATGATTTAAAAAATCATGTTTATGATTTATAATTTCATTATCATCATATATTGAGGAGTGATTTATATATCTAGAATGAATTCGAAAACTTATCCAGAGATATCAGCACAACCAGAATCTCTAGCAGCTGCTCTAAAGCAATTAGCTCTACAAAGTAATTGGGTATCACAATATATGACTACTCCAGATTTTGATGAAGTCATCTTCATCGGCTCTGGCTCCTCTTTCTATCAAGCGCAGACGATGGCATCGGTATATCGCAAATGGACAGGAAGACGAGCTTCTGCTTATCCTTCATCAGAGATTTTCCTCTTTCCTGAACACTTAACGAATGCTACGCAACGCTACTTACTTGTAGGTGTATCCCGTTCTGGCGAATCATCCGAAGTGATTCTAGCACTAGAATCCGTGACACCACTTAACAATTGGTCTACTTGTGGAATTACTTGTTATGAGAACAGTCGTATGGCTCAGATTACAGAATGTCTAGTTTCTCCACTTGGTCGTGAAGAGAGTACGGTGATGACTAAATCATTCAGCAGTATGACGTTTATGATGCTAGCGGCCATCGCCACCTCTATTAACAACGAGTCATTCATTCAACAATTAACTGATTCAGCTAGTATTAGTGTGGACACCGTTAATCAGGCTGATGTCTTTATTGAAAAGTTCGTCGAAGAGCATACCTTTAACAAGTACATCTATCTTGGTATGGGCCCTTTCTTCGGACTAGTGAATGAAGCGAGCCTGAAGATTAAAGAAATGTCTTATGTCTGGACAGAGAGCTTTAATACTCTAGAATTCCGTCATGGCCCTAAATCGATCGTAGACTCAGGAACGCTCGTTTGTCTTATGGTGTCAGAGCGTGCTAGATCCTATGAATTGAAAGTAGCCCAGGAGATGCAAGATTACGGAGCAACAATCCTACTACTTACAGCAATATCAGGTTCAGATACCGATTTTGCAGACGCTGTATTCCAGATCGGTGGAGCAGAGCTAGACGATGAATCACGTTGTGTGCTCTAGCTCTCAGCTGTACAATATCTTGGCTACTACACCGCTGTTCAGAATGGCTTTAATCCAGATTCCCCCAAGAATTTGTCTCAAGTTGTAATTATTTAATTAAGTGAATCTAAACGCCTCAAGGAGTGGATATCATGACAGACACATCTCTATCTAAAGGGAAACTACGACGACAACAAATTATGCAGCTACTCAAAAAAGAAGGTCGTATATCTCTACAGGACATTACCAGTCAACTCCATTGCTCCGAAGCCACAGCACGCCGGGATCTGGATTTGTTAGCCGATACAGAGAATGTCATTCGAACCATTGGTGGTGCACAGCTAGAGCAGTTGGGTGGTGTTAGAGAATTCTCCTTCTCTGAGAAGAAGCAGTTATTATGGATGGAGAAGGAAGCCATTGCTCGTACCGCTGCAGCACTTGTTCAAGAGGGTGATGTTATTGGTTTATCCGGAGGAACAACTACGTTTCTATTGGCTCGTGAGCTTAAGCTTCATACCAATATCACAGTAGTCACCAATGCCGTTAACATTGCCATGGAGCTTGCTGACAATGAAGGCATACAAGTTGTATTAACCGGTGGAGTCATGCGTAAGAAGAGCTACGAATTATGCGGACCACTCGCTGAGAAAAGCGTACAAGGACTTCATATCGGAACGATGTTCGTAGGGATTGACGGCATCTCTGCTGAGCATGGCATTACAACCTACTCTGAGCTCGAAGCCGAAATTGGCAGAATGTTAATCGGACGATCATCTCGAACAATTGCCATATTCGATCAGAGCAAGGCGGGGAAAACATCTCTCTTTAGTATAGTTCCAATAGATCATATCCACGCTTGTGTAACTGACGCTCCATTGGATGCTAGTCTTGAAGATAAGTTAGAAGAACTTCATATCGATATACATTATGCAAAGAAAGAATAACGATCATCCAAAGGAGCAAACAAAATGAGTATTGGTAACAAAAACAATAACTTCTATATTGGTGTTGACATTGGGGGTACCAATCTCGTTTGTGGATTAGTCACTTCTGAAGGTAGGGTTGTACAGAAGTATAAGCAATCAACCGAAGCAGATAAAGGTAGCACGTACGTCATTGATCGAATAGCTACCATGATCAATGAAATCATAGTCCAATCAGGTGTAAGTCGAGAACAGATTCATTCTGTTGGCGTTGGTACTCCGGGTCTAGTTGATCCTGTTCAAGGTATATCCATTCAAGCAAGTAACCTTGGTTGGAGACATCTTAAGCTTGCTGACGAATTAGAACAGCGATTACGTCTGCCCGTATTTATGGATAACGATGTTCGAATGTATGTATTTGGTGAAGCCATGTATGGTTCCGGGAAACTCTATGATCATGTGTTAGGTATTACATTAGGTACGGGCCTAGCTTCTGCGTTAGTTAATAAGGGTCAACTCTATTATGGCGGTGGATTCCTCGCCGGAGAGCTAGGACATATCGGACATCCTAGCATTAATTACGATTGCTCCTGCGGTAATCACGGATGCTTAGAAACCGTGGTCTCCGCTACTGGCATAGTCAGGCAAGCTATTGAGAAATTAGAAGCAGGTCACGACAGCGTATTGGGCGTACAATTCCCAGATCAGGATTATACGCATCTAACCTCCGCTATCATCTCGGAAGGTTATGATCATGGTGATAGCTTGTGTGTAGACGTAATGAACCGTACCGGACAATTGCTCGGGCATGCGCTCGCCATAGCCGTTACTATGTATAGTCCTGACCTTATTATTGTTGGGGGTGGAGCTTCACTTGCCGGTGAACGACTATTAGCTCCGGCGCGCGAACAATTACAGCGCGAAGTGTTACCTGACCTATGGGAACGGCTAAGCATCGTATTCGCGGAACATATTGACGACGCTGGCGTTATTGGCAGTGCGATGTTCGCCCGACAGAGAATTCTATCTTCGTGAGTTTATCCATTACAGATACAAACCGTACTATTATACATGGGAGGTAAACCAAATATGACTCTTGTCTCATCCACGAATATGCTTCAGACCGCTAGAGCGAACGGCTTTTGTATCGGAGCATTTAATATTCATACTTTAGAAATGCTTCAGGCCGTTGTCGAAGCCGCTGAAGAAGCCCAGTCACCTCTTATCCTGCAATCCACAGTAGGAACAGTCAAACATCTTGGGCCTGATTACATTGTGGCTGCAGCATCGACGGCAGCTAGACTCAGTAACGTTCCCATCGCGCTTCACCTTGACCACTGTAGCGACTTTGCAATTATTGTACAATGCATTAGAGCGGGATATACATCTGTCATGATTGACGCTTCCCACGATCCATTCGATGAGAATGTCCGGATGACAGCTAAGGTCGTAGAGATCGCAGCGGCTGCCGGTGTTAATGTGGAAGCCGAGTTAGGAAAGGTCGGTGGTGTAGAGGATGATATCGTTGTAGCAGATCATGAAGCTTTAATGGCAGATCCCGAGGATTGTCGTCGTTTCGTAGAATTAACGGGTGTTCCTACGTTGGCCCCCGCTATTGGTACCGCGCATGGTATCTACAAAGGTGAACCTCGTATTGATTTTCAGCGAATCCAACGAATCGCGGAGCTTGTATCTGTCCCTCTTGTTCTACATGGTGGATCTGGCATTCCAGATGAGCAAGTGAGACGCTGTGTGTCCCTAGGAATGGCCAAGATGAACGTAGCTACCGAGCTGCGGATTATTTTCTCCGATGCCATTAAACAAGTATTCCATGATAACCCAGACGAGAACGATCCTCGCAAATATATGGTTCCTGCTAAGCAAGCTCTGAAGAAAGCCGCCTTGGATAAGATGGTGCTCTGCGGAAGTGCCGGCCAAGCCAAGCTGTTCCGCTAGGAGGGAAGACGATGATAACAACTGTCACGCTTAATGCAGTAATTTACAATATTTTGAAATTCTAGAACCTGGTCCCACGATTATTAATGAGCAACAATTAATCTCAGCTCTATGCAATATAATGAACCAAGGTCTTCTCTTCGATGGACTCCGTCAAGTAATTCACCCCTCTTCGACAAATTTCATGAATAATAATAAAGTTAAAGGGAAACATCTTCATATATGTATTCTTGCCTGATTTAAACTAATCATATAGGGATGGTGACTTATTATGCCAGCAAAACTGCTAACAATTGATCAACCACAACAAACTGAACACCATATAAATTTAACACAGGAAATTACGGTATTAGCCTGGGTATGAGTCCTAGACGTGATTTAGGGACTAACTATGTACGTCTTATGGCGGAAATTGGTGCATATGCAGAAGACGGTGCGAATATCATGATTGATAATGGATGGTTAGAGCAACCACCCGGAGCAGCAGATAGGGATCTATTGGCCAAAGGTAATGATTGAGATGCGATACTCTACTGATATATAAAAAAAAACAACTTCGAGATCTAAGAGACCTTCGAAGTTGTTTTTTGTTTGATGCCGGTGAAGGGACTCGAACCCCCACTCCCTCTCAAGAAACGGATTTTGAGTCCGTCGCGTCTGCCATTCCGCCACACCGGCAAGTGTGTTTCATTATATAATGTCTCATCATGCTATGAAACTGAATTTCACTTAAGATGGCGCGCCCTGAGAGATTCGAACTCCCGGCCTTTTGATTCGTAGTCAAACGCTCTATCCAGCTGAGCTAAGGGCGCATCTCTTATGTTTGTGGTGCCGAGAACCGGAATCGAACCGGTACGGTAGTCACCTACCGCAGGATTTTAAGTCCTGTGCGTCTGCCAATTCCGCCACCCCGGCATAATGACACAATAATAATGGAGGCGCCACCCAGATTCGAACTGGGGGTAAAGCTTTTGCAGAGCTCTGCCTTACCACTTGGCTATGGCGCCTAATTTGGAGCGGACGAAGGGATTCGAACCCTCGACCCTCGCCTTGGCAAGGCGATGCTCTACCACTGAGCCACGTCCGCAGAGTAAGGTAATAATGGCTGGGGATTCAGGATTCGAACCTGAGATGACGGAGTCAAAGTCCGTTGCCTTACCGCTTGGCTAATCCCCATTAATTCCAACATGTATAATGGGGCGACCGAAGGGAATTGAACCCTCGAATGTCGGTACCACAAACCGATGCGTTAACCACTTCGCCACGATCGCCATAATACATTTGGTTGTTTTGGCAGGGGCAGCAGGAATTGAACCCACACTAACGGTTTTGGAGACCGCTGTTCTACCCTTAAACTATGCCCCTAAGTAATGGTGGAGGATGATGGATTCGAACCACCGAACTCGAATGAGAGCAGATTTACAGTCTGCCGTGTTTAGCCACTTCACTAATCCTCCAAAGATAAGAAAAGGTAAGCTATGCCGTCGAGAGGACTTGAACCCCCAACCTACTGATTACAAGTCAGTTGCTCTACCAGTTGAGCTACAACGGCACAAAAGTGGCTCGGGACGGAATCGAACCGCCGACACGAGGATTTTCAGTCCTCTGCTCTACCGACTGAGCTACCGAGCCGTATGTATGATTTTATAAAATTTTACGAAGAAAGTAAAGTGTAAATAATGGCGGAGCTGACGGGATTCGAACCCGCGGTCTCCTGCGTGACAGGCAGGCATGTTGGGCCACTACACCACAGCTCCACAATTATAACCAAGCTTAATCCATTTGCATGAATTAATTGGTTGCGGGGGCAGGATTTGAACCTGCGGCCTTCGGGTTATGAGCCCGACGAGCTACCGGGCTGCTCCACCCCGCGACAATAATGTTTTCGATGGACACATGCGTATCCTTATTCGAAAGGTTGATGGTGGACGTTGACGGGATCGAACCGCCGACCCTCTGCTTGTAAGGCAGATGCTCTCCCAGCTGAGCTAAACGTCCATAAGCACATTTGTTATCATAGCATAATCATTCAGTCTAAATCAAGAACAAATATTGGTAGCGGCGGAGGGACTCGAACCCACGACCTCACGGGTATGAACCGTACGCTCTAGCCAGCTGAGCTACGCCGCCTTGCAACAATTTAATGGCGGAGAGAGAGGGATTCGAACCCTCGCACGCATGACACGTCTACTCCCTTAGCAGAGGAGCCCCTTATAGCCACTTGGGTATCTCCCCAATATTGTATCGACTACTTACGATTAAAATTGAGCACAATTTGAAGGTGTTTCATTCCCTCAAAACTAGATGCGAAACGATTGTGCCGCTGAAGGCATTGAAGCTCTTACTTGCTGATCCAATTGACCGCTTGCGCAGCCAATAGGGCAGCTTAGCCTATGCTCGGTCTGTACAC
>Ga0101941_1000244_pt1 | contig 38854 bp, 32 predicted proteins | sample DewCreD2012metaG_3_FD_75242 | JGI IMG/M metagenome (GOLD analysis project Ga0101941, IMG submission 75242) | Hot spring sediment bacterial and archeal communities from British Columbia, Canada, to study Microbial Dark Matter (Phase II) - Dewar... ...
TGGCTTGATTCGTATATTCTTTAAATACAGAATTGTATGAAACCCTGCATTTTCCTTTTGATATTTTTTGTTTGCTGTACTTGTAGCAAAAAAGATGAAATTGATAGAAATGTTTTATTTAATAATACCATTACTATAATTGGCCATGGTGGCGCTGGATTTCAAACAGGTAGAAAGCCATATCCTACAAATTCTTTGTTATCAATACATAAGGCGATTGATTTGTATGCTGCTGAAGGAGTTGAAGTAGATGTACAGTTAAGCAAAGATTCGGTTATTGTCATGTTTCATGATGAATTCATGGATGGATATACATCCTGTTCCGGTTATATATCGGATCTCAATTGGAACGAAATAAAGCGTTGTAGGTATAGGGAAGATTTTGCTGTAAGCAACTTTTTGGATGAAAGAATTGCTTCGCTGGAAGAACTTTTGAAAATACATCAGTTTGCTGAGTCACGTCCATATATATTTTTGGACACTAAATACTATCAAAATTCCCAAAGAGGATATTATCAGTTTTATAAAACACTGGAAGATCAGATTGTGGCCTTGTGCAAAACATATAATTATCAAAATCATTTAATTGTAGAATCTCATGATTTGTTGTTTTTACTCAAAGTAAAAAAACGCATACCCGAACTGCAGGTATTTTTTGGAGGAAATTTTGAAAAGGACTTTGAACTTGTCGTTCAGAATGGATTAGATGGCATGACACTCAAAAATAATGAAGTAAGCAAAGAGCAAGTTTCAAGGGCCCATTTATTGAATAAAAAAATTGCGATCTTTCTAATAAATGACAGAAAAACTACTGTAGATGCAATATCCAAAAATCCGGATTTTATACAGACAGACAATATACTATTGGCTCAACAGGTATTGATGCATTAATATCTTTTTAACTATCAATAAAAGATCCATTTTAATTAAATCAAATAGAGTGGTGTTATAAATGATCGATCGTTCGATCTTCAACTTGTTTAATAAAATCCATCAATTCAACACTACCATAAGTACCAAAGGCATCCAGTATTAAACCTTTCTCACCGTTAGTTGCTACAAGTGTATAGAGAATAGCCATGTCTTCTGGGTCGGAAGCTCCTTCGTATCTAAAATGATCCAGGATTTTTATTTGAGCCGGTTTAAAAATATTACCTGAATCTATATTCTGAAGTCCTTCTTCAGTAATTTGATATTCCTGAGTATATCCAATATCTTTCAAGGCCTTTATTTTTAGCAATAATGGTGTAGTATTGTGGGGCATTCCGCTATCATTTATCATGGTTATCAATCTCTCCTTCCATTTAGATACTTATACAACATACAATTAATTGGAATGGTTAGAAGATATTCTGCATTTATTATTTACCTGGTATAGCTGTAGTTTAATGGATTAGGAAATAAATACGTGTATTGCAGTGTATTTATTAGTTTGTTGCTGTTTATTTTTTTCCAGTTTGTAGCGTCATGATCCAGGTATTGAGGAGCAATTCCAGAAAATTTGTTGGCTAAATGGGTGTAAAACTCTTTGCGCAATGGATGCAAGGGTGAACAACAATTGAAAACCTGGTTCCAGGCTTGATTATTTTGTATGATTTGTACAATGATTGCTATGCTATCGTCTCTATGTATTAAGTTTACAGGGGTATTTCCGCCCGTAAGATTTGTTTTTCCTTCAAAGTATTTTAACAAATTTCTGTCGTATCCAGTTAGACCTCCCATTCTGAGTATACAATAATCAATATTCCAATTACGTACAGTTTGTTCAGCCTGAAATAAAATAGGATTGCCTGATTGTTCTGCATTCAAAATATCATCTTCAAAATATTCTTTATTTCCATCTGGATATATTGATGTAGTACTGATCAGAATTACTTTTTTGACTGGACTATTTTTGATACACTTACCAATAAATTGAATCTGTTTGATATACCTATCAGAATCTGGATCTTTTCTCAAACCTGGAGGAATGTTAATGTACAGGATATCAGAAATTAGAAATTGCTCAAATAGCTTATTGTCTGTTTCTGGTTTTAAATTAATATGGAAAGCCTGAATGCCCTCTTCTGTGATATCTGAAAGTTTATCGGACGTAGTTGTTGATGCTTTAACGACAAAGCCTTGATCGCGAAGTTTGATTGCAAGTGGCCTGCCTAGCCAGCCATATCCGAGTATGCTAATGGAAGTTTTATTGCTCAATTTGGTAATTGTAAATGATAGGTTTACAAATTAGCAAAATAGATATAAAAACAATTCCATATTGGTAAGCCTTTTTATGGAAAGGTCTAAATGGAAAATATAAATGGAAGGAAATGGACCATATACAGCAATTGAAGAAAAATCGGTTTTCTTTTTCGTTCCGGATATTAGTGGGTTTACCAATTTTATAAATCGGGTTAATCTGAAATCGGGAGCTGCATTTATGCATGATTTGCTGGAGGCTATCATAGATTCAAATATTTATAACCTAAAGATTTTAGAAATTCAAGGTGATGCAATATTGTTTTATAGGTTTGATAGTCCTTTGACTATTGATGAGTTGGTAAATCAAACTATCAAAACATTTACAGACTTTCAGGAGGTATTGGCAGGTTTGGCAAAAAATTATAATTTCCCTTTGAAGATTTTTAAAAATTTAAGCCTTAAGTTTATAGTCCATTATGGAAGAGTTGGCACTGCAGTAGTCAAAGACATGCTAAAACTTGTAGGCCCGGATATGATTATTGTAAATAAAATACTAAAAAATAATATTTCCGGAAACGAGTATCTGTTGATGACAGACGGGTATCTTGCTACACAAAATATAGATCAATTATGTTTGAAAAACAGTTTCAGTTGTCAGGAAATTCGCATTGGAAGCTGCATATATGAAGGTTTAGGGCAGATTAATTACAATTTTGTTGATTTGTCCGAATTACATCAGCCATTGAGAAAGTAGCAGGGAAGTATTTTGCCAATAATCATCAGCATGCTTAAGATAAATTACTACAAAAATGGCTACCATAACAGTGGTTATTAGCCCATACATAAACACAATATATGATATCCTTAGCAACCGATATTTTTTTCGGAGGACTTTACCCAGATAATATAAATCCTTAATCATATTGCCATAAAGCAGTTGTTCATCTTTCATCAAATAGCGTATTTCCTTTTCAAATTCTTCAATAGGCACACGTGTGAAATTGCCAAAAAACAAGACACTTGCTTCATGTTTTTTCAATTCTTCCAGACTGGTTATAGCCTTGGTAACTTTGGGTTTGGCGGATAGGATAGAAAAAATAATAGAAAAAAGGCTTGTCAGCAACAAGCAAATAATTGGGTAAATAATGATCTGATTTTGCTTAAAACTGGTTCCAAAAATTGAAAACTTTGCACCAACCAAAGTAAGTGTAATAGAGATGATAAGCGAATGTATATTAATCATCATATTTGCCTTGCTATCTGCAATTGAGCTAAGGTTTATATGGCTTCTGTATATGCTACGAAACATCGTTTCGATACCTCTTTTGGGTTGGGCTTTGCTCTTTTTAAGGTTAAACTTTTTTTTATCTCGTTTCTTTTCAACCTTTAGAAGTTTTTGTCTTTGCTCCTGAATGTTTTTTTGAAGCTGCTCTCCATATAGCTTCTGCGCTTCCTGTGTGTGAAAATTGGCTGATTGTAAAAAATCTAATTGAGTTTGAGCCCATTCAATAATATTGCAATTGCGTATTCCAAAACTTTCCCATTCTGCTTTTAACAGGTCACTTTTTATAAAAAATGACCGGTCACCAATCTGAGATATATCAGCATCGCATAGTATCTGACTAATTAAGTTTGTAGGTGTTTGATTTCTCTTGGTAGCTAGAATACACAATTCAACTTCCTGTATATCAGCAAGAGGGTAATCGTTAGAAGTTAGAAAATTTCGGACAATTTCGATGCTTTTTTCCTCATGTCCTTTATATGTATAAACATAACCGGAATCATGAAACCAAGCTGCAAGCAACAGGTTTTCATATTCATTTTTTTCAAGGTTGTATCCTTTGGATAAGAGTTTACAAGCTTCTACTGTTTCATAAGTATGCTGAAAGTTGTGGTAAACAAACTCATGCGCCAGCTTTTCTTTGAAAAAGTTGAAAATGTACTCACTAGCTTCAATAATAATTGTCCTTTGAGGAATCATGTTTAAAGCTTAAAACTTTGTTTTAAATGGAAAGTTAATGGTATAACCATGCTATTTCCTGGAATGTTATCAGGGTGTTTAATTGCAATTAACCCATTTTGGGTCTATTGATTTTTGGCTTATGACTGTTTGGATAAGGATAAAATGCTGTTTACTGGCTCCTTTATATATGATTTTTTTGCTTTGTTGTGAAAAGAAGCAGCCTACAGCGAATGAGTTTCCATATGATCTTGAAAATCCTGAGGAAGTATATTCCATGCCGGTTGAATTGGACGAAATATCAGGTATTTTCTGGCTTAATGAAAGTATGATTGCCTGTGTAGAAGACAATAAGGGAATTGTATATTTATATGACCTGGCAAGGAAAAAAATTCAAAGAACTATCAAGTTTAAAAATGAAGGTGATTTTGAGGATTTAGTAAAGGTAGACTCCGTGTTTTATGTACTTCACAGCAATGGGACCCTATATCAGGTATTTGATTCAGGTAGTTTGGTGGTTTATAAAAATAACTTGTCAGCAGTAAACGATGTGGAAGGACTCTGTTATGATTCGAAAAACAATCAATTGCTATTAGCCCTGAAAGGACAACTGCACAAAAAAGATAAGGATTGTAGGCAAATTTTTGCTTTTAACCTTGTGACAAAACAACTCTCCGATAAACCGGTTTTAAAAATTTGCAATGAAGATTTTGAAGCTTTGGGAAATATGAAGATAAAATTTAGACCATCCTGTCTGGCTATTCACCCAGTGTCTGGCCAGATTTACATGGTTTCAGCAGAGGCTTCTGCCATATTAAGAATGTGGCCCGATGGCAGAATAATAGATTTGGCAAATCTGAATACTACAATTTTTAACCAACCTGAAGGTATTACTTTTTCGCCAGAAGGGACATTGTATATTTCAAATGAAGGCGAATTTGGCACTGCAGATATTGTAAAATTTTCAATAAAAGAATGATCAAGGGAATCCTGAAAATAGCAATTGTTTTATTGGCAACTTTATCATCTTGCATGACCAAGTTGTATATAGCCAAAGAGTACAGTAACTGGGAAAATTATAAACCTTCGGATGATGCAGTTTTAAAATATCAGGTTCATTTGATAGGCGATGTGGGAGAGCCTATGAATATGGAAGACAATCTAAACGAGTTTGCCTCTGCAATAGCAAAAGACACCAATAGTTCAGTAGTATTTTTGGGAGATAATATATACCATCGGGGTTTGCCTCCAGAAGATCATATTGACCGAAAAAATGCCGAAAAAAAAATTGACAGGGTATTGGAGTCGGTTAAAGATTATCCGGGAAAGGTTTTTTTTATACCGGGCAATCATGACTGGGATTATATGGGGAAACAGGGTCGAGAAAGAATACTGCTTCAGGAAAAATATATAGAAACCAAACTGAATAGGGGCAATACTTTTGTGCCAGACAATGCCTGCCCAGGCCCGTTTAAAGTAAGTATCAATGACGAACTTGTAATTATTTTTTTGGATACACAGTGGTGGCTTCACCAATATTCAAAACCGCAAGGAGATCGTTCAGCCTGCAATGCTACAGATGAAGGAGATGTTATAACTCAGTTAAAAGATATTGTAGAGAATAATAAAGGCAAACACATTATAGTAACAGGCCATCATCCATTATATACCAATGGCAATCATGGTGGGTATTACAATATCCTCGATCACTTATTTCCACTTAGGATTATACGACACAATTGGTATATGTATATTCCATTGCCTGTTATAGGTTCATTGTATCCATTGTTTAGAAAGTTTGGAGGTTCTGAGCAAGACCTGCCAAACTACACCTATCAAAATATGAAGAATAATCTGGAAAGCGTTTTTTCAGAATATAAAGACATAATTTATGTAGCCGGACATGAGCATAATCTGCAGTACTTTAGGGAAAAAGAGTACCACAATATTGTAAGTGGTTCAGGATGCAAAGTAACACCGATTCATAGAGGAGGGAAGGCCGGCTTTATTCAAAAGAACTACGGATTCTGCAAAATTGGTTTTTATAGCGGAGGTGAAGCCTGGTTGGAATTTTATGCTATGAATCTTCAAACCAAAAAGATCGAACTTACTTTTAGAAATAAGCTATATAGGAAAACTGAAATTACTCCTGAGACATACTGTAAACCCTCCAAACAGGATTTTGCAGATAGTTCCGTAACTGTTGCTGCTTCGGAACAATATAAAGCCAACAATTTTAAGACATGGATGCTTGGGGAACATTACCGAAGTGCCTGGATACAGCCAATAAGGGTTGGCTTATTGGATATGAAAACCGAAAAGGGTGGATTAATACCATATGGCATAGGAGGGGGCAAGCAATCGGTCTCCTTGAAGTTTAAAAACATTGACAATCAGGAATATGTAGCCAGAACAATAGAAAAGGATCCTCAACTAGATAAAATCATAAATCTGGATATGCAACAAACACTTGTCGATGATTTGGTACAGGATCAAATTTCGGCACAGCATCCATATGGCGCAGTTACTATACCTCCAATGGCTAGTGCAATCGGTTTATTACATACCCGTCCTTTTATTACATTTATTCCTGAAGACTCATGCCTTGGACCATATTTTAAGAAATTTAGCAATACACTAGTTATGCTTGAGGAGGATCCTGATGAATCACATAAGGATGCAGCTAATCTTGGTTATGCCCAAAATCTTGTAGGAAGTGACAAGGTATTTGCAGAAATGGCAGACGATAATGATAACGTAATAGATCAATATGCCTTGGCTAAAGCTCGCCTCTTTGACATGTTTATAGGAGATTGGGACAGACATGAAAGGCAGTTCAGATGGGCTGAATTTGAGAATGGAAATGTGAGAAAAGGAAAGCGCTATGTGCCTGTGCCAGAGGATCGGGATCAGGTTTATTTTAAGTTTGATGGATTCTTGCCCACTATCATAAGCAGACCCTGGGCTGCACGTATGTTAAGGAATTTTGATTATACCTATAAGGATATAAAGGGGCTGAATATGGCAGCTGCAAATCTTGACCGTAATACTTTGACTGAATTAAGTCGGGAAGATTGGCTTGCCGTAGCTGATAGTATGAAATCGATGCTTACCAATGAGGTAATTGACAGTGCTATCAGGCAATTCCCTCCTGAAATATTTGCTTTAGATGGTGAAGAAATAATCAGTAAACTAAAGTGCAGACGAGATTCGCTTACCTTTCTTGCCAATAAGTATTATGATTTGCTGGCTGAGTATGTGAATATAAGAGGTAGCATGAAACATGAACTGTTTAAGATTGAACGAAAAAACAATCGAACAACAGAAGTTACGGTATTTAAAATCAAAGAAGATGGTGAAGTAGAGGATGTTATATATAAAAGAACACTAAAAAATAAGGAAACCAAAGAGCTCCGTATTTATGGAATCGGAGGCAATGACAGATATATTATAACCGGAAAGGTTAAAGATGGGATAATGATTAGGTTGATAGGTGGAAAAGATAAAGATACTGTAATTGATATGTCAACCGTAAGATCCATGCGTAAGAAGACAATCCTGTACGATAGTGAAAATGGTGTAATATACGAAGGAAGGGAAAATATCAGATCTCAAAAAGACGATAAACCGGAAATACATGATCCAAATGAGGATTTGTTTTTTTACAATTATACCGGCCCCTCTGCTACGTTCAATTACAATCAGGGCGATGGTTTATTTCTGGGTCTTGGTTTGATACATAAACGATATAAGTTTAGAGCCAAACCGTATGGATCCTTGCAAAAAATGATAGTCAGTTATGCTTCTGCTACAAAATCTTACAGGATTAACTATATAGGAGATTTTAGGTCTACTTTTCGCAAAAATGATATACTACTTTATACAGATTTTTTTCTTCCATATTTTGCCATGAATTATTTTGGCTATGGCAATACAAGTCCAGGAAAAATAAAAAATATTGATTACTACCGTGTTCAGATGCGATACGGAATAGTTTTTCCGGCATTGGTTAAACGCATAAGTACTTTTATGCAATTAGGTATAGGTCCAAAGCTAGAATATTTTGATGTGATTGATCGGGAAAATACTTATATCTCTAAGGAGAATTTTCCCCTAGAAATATTTGAACCTCAGTTTTATGGTGGCGTTTCTGCATTTTTTAAAATAGGTGAACCCGACGACAAAATAAATCCAACCAGAGGTTTAATACTTCAAGGTCTTGGTAGCGTAAATAAGTCTATAAATAGGGCTAAAAATGTTTATACCCATTTTGAATCGGATTTTAGATTTTATGCTACGCCAAATTTGCCTTTTCAATTAACATTGGCCGGCAGAATAGGAGCAGCTGTAAATACGGGCGATTTTGAGTTTTATCAGGCAAATTCGCTGGGTGGTTTAAAAAATTTAAGAGGATTTTATAGAACCAGATTAGTAGGAGACAGAACGTTTTATCAGAATCTTGAACTACGTTCGCAACTGGTAAAAGTAAATATGTATATCTTATCGGCCAGATTGGGTGTAGCCGCATTCATTGACAATGGAAGGGTTTGGCCAGGTGGTGGAGGTTATTACCAGGGATATGGAGGCGGTTTGTGGATGTCGATTTTTGACAAAGCGGTAATATCTACTTATTATGCTCTATCCAGCGAAAATCAAAGGATAACATTTAATCTGGGTTTCTTTTTTTAGGTAAAATTGGTTAGTCAATTATCCCAGACTCCCAATATTTTACGTATTAGTACTAGTTGCCCAATATGATACGAACTATGGTCTATAACCAGCATAATCTCCCGAAATATAGTTTGTCCCTGTCCATATTTCAAAGGCTCGAATAGATCTATAGCAGGGTTGTTTATGACCTGAGTAAAAGCCTGATTATTAGCATGGATGTTTTTACTAAGGTTTTCCCATTCCTCAATATCTGCCGGCTTATTGTTTTTTGGCCAATAATCATCAGGCCATTTTGGCGCCTTATACAGACTATTGGTACAAAACTCCAATATATCATGCATTGCAAAATGTATATGCGAAGCTAATTGCCAAATAGTATAATCAATACCGGTTACTTGCTTGCCAAGAATCGAAAATGGAATGTTTTGTATGGCCTTTTCGAGCGAGCTGTGTGCATCCTCCCAGTTTAGCAATTTGATAAGTTGAATTCGTAATTCCTGATCTTTCATATATGTGTTTTATATACTAACAGGTAGTTAATGTGTTGGGTTTAAATGTATTTGGAACCAACTTGGTTTTGCAACATGTTGAAGAAATAGAATTGATGGTAATAGTATGAATTTAACTATGTTGAAGATGAAAAAGTGGTTAGGAATAGTAGTAATGAGTTTATTGTTTTTGGGTCAGATAAATGCACAGGATGTAGTTTTGCCGAATGAAGTTTTGCAAACTTTTAACCAGAAGTTTGAAGGTGCTGATAATATAAACTGGTCGAAAAAGAACCAATATTATAAGGTTGATTTTGGGCATCAGAGAGAAGAAAAATCAGCCTGGATTGGCCAAACTGGGGATTTGGAAATGGTACAAACCCAAATTGGGAAAGATGAACTGCCGGGTCCTGTTTGTACTACCCTAAATGATGATGGTTTTGCCAACCATAAATTTAAGAAAGTATATAAACTCGAAATGCAGCATGAAGTCATGTATAAACTTGACGCCCGAAATTCTGGTGGTGTAGTTGAAATATTGGTGCGAGAAGACGGAAAGATAGTAGATCAGTCTGATGAAAATCTGTCGATGTAACTTTCATAGCCTTGAGTATATACTGTTTTTATATTTTAGACTGTATATTTACCCTAATTGGTAATATACATCAGTATTCTAATTGATTAATCAGGTATGGTTATGGATAAATTGTCAGATAAAATCTTTGGTAGTGACTTTGTAAACCATTTCGATGGTGATCAAAGTGGAAACCTGCAACCTCGTCAAACACCAGGAGTTTTGTACAGCAAAGCTATGCCTACTCCTGTTGCAAAACCTACTTTACTAGCCTGGACGGATAACTTAGCGGAGCGTTTAGCTTGCTTGAAACCTATTGAACAAGCTGATATAAGTATACTTGCAGGAAATCTGGTAACTGAATCTATGCAACCGTACGCAGCCTGTTATGCTGGTCACCAATTTGGTAACTGGGCCGGACAATTGGGCGATGGAAGAGCTATAGCCTTGGGTGAACTCAAAGGTATAGACGGTAATGCATATGAAATACAACTAAAAGGAGCAGGCCCAACACCATACTCCCGCAGGGCTGATGGACGTGCTGTTTTGCGGTCATCGGTGCGTGAATATCTGATGAGTGAAGCTATGTATTATTTAGGCATACCAACTACACGGGCATTGAGTCTGGTAAGCACCGGCGATAAAGTGCTGCGTGATATGTTTTATGACGGACATCCTGAATATGAACCGGGAGCAATAGTAACCAGGGTTGCACCAAGTTTTTTGAGATTTGGCAATTTTGAGATGCTTGCTGCTCGTAAAGAATATGACAATCTCAAAAGACTAATGGATTGGGTCATAGCAAGATACTATCCACATATATCAGAAGAGGGAAAGTATATAAAATGGTTTAATGAAATACTTGATCGTACAGCTACTCTAATGGTTGAGTGGATGCGGGTTGGTTTTGTACATGGGGTGATGAACACCGATAATATGTCCATCCTGGGATTAACGATTGACTATGGTCCTTATTCCTTCCTGGATGACTATGATCCTGATTTTACGCCTAATACTACAGACTTGCCAGGAAGAAGATATGCCTTTGGCAATCAGGGTTCCATTGCTTATTGGAATTTAGGCGCTTTAGCAAATGCTATTGCTCCGGTGGTTAATGATATTCCACAACTGAAAGAAAGTATGGCCGGTTATGAAGAGATCTTTATGAATAAATATACAGCAATGATGGCTGCTAAACTTGGCTTTGATCAAGTAAAATCAGGAGATCGAGAATTTATAATAGATTTTGAGCAAATGCTTGTTCAACTTAAACCTGATATGACCATTTTTTATCAACTATTGATGGAATTGCCTTCAACAATTGAAAATCATATTGATCTAATCAATCATTTTGATGAGTCTTTTTATATTGAGCCATCAGGGGATGTATTGAATATATTTTATAATATCATCAAATCATATTTGCTACGATTAAAAGAAAATACCTGTACCAAAGAGGAGTCTAAGAATAAGATGCTCAAGGCCAATCCTAGGTTTATACTAAGAAATTACTTATTGCACCAGGCAATTGAAGACTTGACCAATGGCAATTCAGAATTGTTTGATAAACTACAGCAGGCTATTAAAGAACCGTATTCCAACAAATTTGATGAGTTTTTTAAACTACGTCCTGATTGGGCCAGCCAGAAGGCAGGTTGTTCAATGCTGTCATGTAGTTCATAAGTGTTACGTTATTTTTCCAAAAAAATCCTAATAACCGAGTTGTTAGGATTTTTTTTTGATGTCTAATCTTGGATGGATGGATTGTATGTATACACCAGTGAAAGCATGCTTGCTATTAAACAATTTGTCAGTAGAATCTATCGCCTTGCCAATCTGTTTGATTTAAACAATAGAGCTTGTAGGCTTGTTTTTTTATGACTGGGTAATCAGTATATTCTGCAATAAGCTATTTTGAATAATACCTAATAATTTTACTGCAATGAAATTAGATGAATGGATAATAGGTTATGACCTGGTGCAATGGCCATGGTATTTGGGCTTTTTATTTATATTCTTTATTATATGTATTAGTTCAATAGGTATGTTCTTTCTAAGCCAGTGGATATCAAAAGCGCTTGGAATAGAAAATGTGAATGGCAAGTCTACTGGTTATTTTTCTGTAATTGGCAGTTTAACGGCATTTATCGTTTCATTTGTGGTGGTAAATGCCTGGCTAAGATATCATGATCAAGTGCTACGTATGGAAGATGAAGCTATCATTATTTCCAATGTGTATCGTGATAGCTATGGAGTCGATAATCCTCAAGGTCCACTAATTAGAGCAAATCTTAGGATTTATGTAGATGATTTGTTAACAGATGGCTGGCAAAAATTAGAATATGGTGCTGAATGTGTAAAATGTAGAGAAGATATAAATAACTTGTACCGAAATATTGTGGGTTATGAACCAAATGACAAAGTAGAACAAATATTGGTACGAAGCTTATTGGATCAGATACATGAACTGCGGCAATTGAGAAGGCTGAGATTGTATGATAGTCAGCATCCTATTGTTCTAAATATTTTTTGGATAGTAATATTTTTCTGTATTCTGCTTACTCATGTTTCTGCTTTTATACGTGATAAGTCACATCCTAAAAAGATCTTGTACTTTTCAGTTTTGTATGCCCTGGCGGTGAGTATGATTTTGTTCGTTGGCTTTCATATAAACTTCCCATACCGGGGGATGAACAAATTAAAGCCGTTTGCCCTAAAGGCTATCAAAGAAGAAAGCTTTAAAACAGCGGATTCTGTATTTTTAGCAAAGCCTATTATAAGGGTATCTTCTGATGTTATAAATTCCGGAGAATAAGATTCAGTTATTATTTATTGCCAGCTAGTTCTTCCTCATCTTTAAACATGAGTTTTATTTCATTAAGTTTGAGTAAAGCCTCAACAGGAGAAATGGTATTTATATCCAGGCTTGTCATAAACTCTTTGATTTTTTCAAATCGAGGATCTGCAGGTTCAAATAGTGCCAGTTGAAAATTGTTTTTGGGTATTTCTTTTATATGTTCTTTGTGCTTGGCTCTGGACTGGTCTTTCTCCAGATGTTTCATAATCTCGTTGGCACGCAGCACAATTTGATTGGGCATGCCCGCCATTTGGGCTACATGTATACCAAAGCTGTGATTGCTGCCTCCTTCCTTTAGTTTTCGCATAAAAACTACTTTGTTGCCAACTTCTTTTACAGCTACATTAAAGTTTTTAATCCTTGGAAAATCATCAGCAAGGTTGTTTAGTTCGTGGTAGTGCGTGGCAAATAACGTTTTTGCTTTAAATTTAGGGTGGTTGTGCAAAAACTCTACAATAGACCAGGCTATGGATATGCCATCATAAGTACTTGTTCCTCGGCCTATTTCATCCATTAAAATCAGACTACGGTCACTTAAATTGTTTAGAATACTGGCCGTTTCGGTCATCTCCACCATAAAGGTTGATTCGCCTTTGGAAAGGTTGTCAGATGCCCCAACTCTGGTAAATACTTTATCTATAAGGCCGATTTCGGCAGACTCGGCTGGTACAAATGAACCAATTTGGGTTAACAATACAATTAATGCAGTTTGTCTAAGCAAGGCAGATTTACCGGCCATGTTGGGTCCGGTTATTACCATTATTTGTTGCAGTTCGTCATCCAGTGTTATGTCGTTGGGTATGTAGGACTCGCCAACGGGTAGTTGTTGTTCTATGACTGGGTGTCGTCCTTTGATAATTTTGATGGTATTGCCTTCATTTATTGTTGGTTTGCAGTAGTCGTTGGCAGTGGCAATTACGGCAAAACCTGCCAGGCAGTCTATCGTGCCTATAACCCGAGCATTCTGTTGTATCTGAACTACATATTCTTCCGCAGCCAGAATCATGTCGTTGAATATTCGTTGTTCTATGACGTTTATACGATCTTCTGCATTTAGTATTTTCTCTTCGTAGGTTTTTAATTCTTCGGTTATATATCTTTCGGCATTTACCAGTGTTTGTTTTCGTATCCAGTCAGTTGGTACTTTGTCTTTGTGCGTATTAGTTACTTCGAGGTAGTAGCCGAATACTTTATTGTAGGCAATTTTCAAGGAAGAAATACCTGTTCGGTCAATCTCTCTTTGTTGTATCTGAATCAGGTAATCTTTGCCGGAATAGGCAATTTTTCTTAATTCGTCCAGTTCCTGGTTAATGCCATCCTGTATTATATTGCCCTGGTTGCTTAATACCGGCGGGTCATTTTTTAACTCGGTTGCAATTTTATCAATTAGAAACTCACAGGCGTTTAGTTGATCGCTTAGTTTTTTTAGCCCTTTTATGTTGGTGCTGGCTAATTGGTTTTTGATTGGAAGTATATGCTCCAGTGCTCTTTTGAGTTGTTGCATTTCCCTTGGATTTATCCTTCTCACGGCAACTTTGGAAATAAGTCTTTCCAGGTCTCCAATGTGCTTGAGGTCTACAGTCAAACTTTCTAATTTTTCCTGATTAGTTACCAGGGCTTCAACCACAGCCAGTCGTTCTTCTATTGGTGTTTTTTCTTTTAAGGGCAAAACCATCCATTTGCGTAGCATCCTGGCACCCATAGGGGTCAGGGTTTTGTCTACGATATCAATGAGAGGTATTCCACCATGGTGTTGCGGATAGACCAATTCAAGGTTGCGTATGGTAAATTTGTCCAGCCAGACATATTTTTCTTCTTCAATTCTGGCAATAGATTGTATATGTTTTTTGTCTCTATGCTCGGTTTCGTCCAGGTAATAAAATATTACACCGGCAGCAGTAATACCTTCTTTCATTCCATCAATACCAAAACCTTTGAGCGAGGCAGTGCCAAAATGGGTAGTTAGGTTTTCATGAGAATATTCAAAGTTGAATATCCACTCATCAAGTGCATAGGTATTAAACCGATCGCCAAATTGGGCAAAGAAAATATCTCTTTTGTTTTTACAAAAAAGGATTTCAGACGGGTTAAAACTTTGAAGTAATTTGTCGATATAAGCCAATTCGCCTTGAGCGGTCAGAAACTCGCCAGTTGAAATATCGAGAAAGGCTACACCTGCCTCATCTTTGGTAATATGCACTGCAGCCAGGTAATTGTTTTGTTTTACTTCCAGTACATTGTCGTTGTATGAAACTCCAGGTGTAACTAGCTCAGTAACTCCCCTTTTTACAATTCCTTTTGTTTCTTTTGGATCTTCCAACTGATCGCAAATGGCTACGCGCTGACCTGCTCGCACAAGCCTGGGCAAATAAGTATCCAGTGAGTGATGCGGAAATCCTGCCAGTTCAATAGCGTTGGCAGAGCCATTGTTTCTTTTTGTAAGAGTGATGCCTAGAATTTTGCTGGCTTTCACGGCATCTTCGCCAAAAGTTTCATAAAAATCACCTACTCTAAAAAGTAATAATGCACCAGGATATTTGGTTTTGATGGCATTATATTGTTTCATTAATGGTGTTTCGGAAGTATTGTTGGCAGCCAAAGCAGAATGTTTTTGCGGTTTTCAGGATTTTACCTATTCTAAAATTACTGCTTTTATTGCAGAGATCGGAATATTGTTAAAATTTTGTGAATAACTTTTACCTTTACCTATTATGCGCAAATTAAAACTTGAAGAGCTCAACAGACCTGAAAATGAAGAGTATAAAAATCTGGATAAAAACCCGGTGGTTTTGATTCTGGATAATATCCGTAGTATGCATAATGTGGGATCAACATTTAGAACTGCTGATGCATTTTTGGTCGAAAAAATCTGGCTTTGTGGTATTACTGCTACTCCGCCCAATCGAGAAATTAACAAAACAGCTCTTGGGGCTACTGAATCGGTCGAGTGGGGCTATTCCGAAAAAGGTGCTGATATTGTTGCTGATCTCAAAAATAAAGGCTATAAAATAGTCTGCCTGGAACAGACAAGTGGTAGTATTCTTATGCAAAATTTTCCTTTGAATCCGGATCAAAAGTATTGTTTTGTATTTGGCAATGAGGTTTTTGGTGTTGACGATGCGATAATTTCATTGGCGGACGCCTGTGTAGAAATTCCACAATTTGGCACCAAACATAGTTTAAATGTTTCTGTCTCGGTGGGAATTACGTTGTGGGATTATTATACTAAGACCAATAGGTTTTAGTTATTAAGCTGTCTTTGATTTTACATTCTCTGTTCGGACTATTGGCTTATGCAAAAGGTGTATTGGATTTTTTTGTGGTTGATAGTTGCAATTCTTCATGTTGAAGTAGATGCTCAGCAGGTTATTAATCTTGATGATCAGGAAAACTATTACATTACTTCTGACTTTTACAGAGTAGTCAAAGATTGTGATTCAAAGCTTAGTCCTCGTGAAATAAGAAATGCTCCAACAGCAGCAGAAAAAGATGGAGCAACATTTGGATGTAATGGTTACTGGCTTGAGTTTACAATTAAAAATGCCACTAACCAGGATCGGAGTTGGTATATAGAACTGCCAGATCCGCATATAGATTCGATTACATTTTTTAAGGACACAAATCAGATAAGTCAGTCAGGGTATTTGTTGCCTTTTGCAACCCGCGATTATAAACACAAAAATCACCAGTTTAAAATAAAACTCAGGGCTGGAGAATCACAAAGGTATTTATTGAAAATCAACCCACATTATGATATAGGTTTTTCATTTTTGATTAGTAACGATAAGTTTACCCTTGCTTATGTACAAAAAGAGTATTGGTTGCTTGGTATGTATTATGGCATAATACTGATCATGGCGCTTTACAATCTCTTTATATATTTTTCTGTTAAAGAGAAGGTCTATTTGTATTATGTGTTGTATGCTTTTAGTTGCGGTATAATTTCTTTTTCAGAAGATGGTATGGGTTTTCAGTTTATTTGGCCTCAATTACCATTTATCAATTACTATATTGGTTTGTTTAGTCCGGTTCTGCTGGTAATCTCTTTTGTGCTATATGCTAATTCCTTTTTGCAGATCAAATACCGGTCTAAGCAGAGTTTTAAAATTATACTGGGTTCGTTATTCGTTTATTTGTTGCTATTTATAGTTCATAAGCTTGGGTCCTTTGATGACAAATTGAAGGCAATTTTGTTGCTCATTCCTTTTTATACTGTGCTCATAGCGGCTGTCAGGATATATCAAAATGGTTATATCGCCGCCAGATATTTTATGCTTGGATGTTCTTTTATTATTCTAAGTCTGGTTGTGTTTATACTCAGAATTTATAATCTGGTACCAACTTCAATACTTACCATATATAGTTTTAATATCAGTTTTGTACTTGAAGTAGTAGTCCTTTCAATTGCACTGGGTGAAAGGCTAAGGCTGGAAAAAGCAGAAAAGGAACTCCGACAAAAAGAAGCAATGGCTCAACTAGTAGAGAATCAGAAATTAAAGGATTCTATAAACAGGGAATTAGAAATAAGGATTGATGAACGAACAAAAGAACTAAAAGCAAGTAACCTGAAATTGGGCAATGCAAAACTGGAAATTGAAGCTGCCTATACCAAATTGGAGCAACAAGCCGACCAAATAGCCAGAATGAATCAGGTTTTAAATGCTGATAATAAAGAACTAAAGGTCAATGTAAAAGAGCTGTCAAAAGCCAGGGTAATGTTTAAACAGGTTAATTTTGATGAATTTAGTCGTATATATCCTGACGATGATACATGCCTTAAATACCTTTCTGAAATAAAATGGGCTAAAACGTATGCATGCCGCAAATGTGCCTCTGATACCTATTCTGAGGGAAGAACTGCATACAGTCGCCGATGTACCAAATGCGGATATGAAGAATCTGCCTCTGCATTTACTATATTTCACCGCAACAAGCTTCCGCTCAATAAAGCTTTTTATATGGTTTTTTGGGTTAGCACCTCCAAAAAAGATATTTCCAGTGAAGAGCTGAGTCGAACTCTCGACCTACGTCAAAAATCCTGTTGGTCCTTTAAACAAAAAATTATTGAGGCCATAAATGCTTCCAATACCAAAAAATTCAGTCCTGAGAACTGGTATACACTCTTTCTTAATTAATTTTTTTTCTGCGATTCAAACGCCTAGATTCTCAAGGTTGTTTTTCATTATTTGTCGCTCTAAGTATTGCCAAATCGAGTACTTAGTATTTTTAGTGTTTGTGCATTAAACGCCTAGATATTAAATTTAAATCACTGAAATACAACAAGTTGCAATAAATTTAATTCTTGTTTTACTTGGTGTTTTCAATTATTCGCCGGATATTGCAACTGGATATTGAAAAAATTACACTTCTATGAAAAAAATACTCCTAATAATTTCTGCCTTGGCTTTGCCTTTTATGGGTATGAGTCAGAAAGATGGCCTGGAAGAAGATTTCAGCGATAATATCTTAACAGGTTGGCCTGCCTCAACAAGTAGGTATACCCTAACAGAGGAAAATGAAGAATTAAAAGTAGTAGCCAATATTCTTGCCGGCAGATATGATGGTTTTAGATTTCTCTTTCCGGATACTCTTGATCTGACTCTGCTGCCTTATGTTAAAATCAAAATTAAGTCTGCCACTCCATGTATAGTAAGAATGGATTTGCAGGATGAAAATGGTAAAACCACAAATCAGGTAGAGGTGACAAAATCTATTCCTGCTGGCAATTCTTATAATGAATATACCTTTAATTTTACCGGATTATTTTATCAATTATACCCTCGCGAAATTGAAGGTCCGGTAAATCAAAAAAAGATTGTTAGTCTTGAAATACTGATCAATTCCGGCAGAGAAGCTTTTACTGGCACTGTATATTTTGACGATATACTCATTGGTTCGTCTACTGGTATTGAGCCGCCTCCTGGAAAAATTGTTTTAAACCAAGCTGGTTTTTATCCAAATGATAAAAAGATAGCAATTGTCTCAGATACTACTTCCGGCCCGTTTTATGTAGTTGATGCCTTGACTGGCGATACCGTTTATGAAGGTGTATTGGGCAAATTAGAAAACTGGAAATTTACTCCTCAGCCTTCACGCAAAGCAGATTTTTCAGATTTTGAAACCTCAGGCAACTACCGTATTAAAGTACCAGCGATGACTGGGCATTCCCCATCTTTTCAAATCAAAGAAGAAGTACACCATGCGGCATTAAAAGCCACGTTAAAGTCATTTTATTACCAAAGAGCTTCCATAGAGTTAGAAGAGCAATATGCCGGGAAATGGTCAAGACCTGCCGGGCATCCTGATACGAAAGTATTGGTGCATTCATCCGCAGCCACCACTAAAAGACCTGCTGGAACTGAAATATCTACACCATATGGATGGTATGATGCCGGCGATTATGGCAAATATGTTGTTAACTCAGGTATTTCTACTTATCAGTTACTGGCGTTATATGAGCATTTCCCTGCTTACTTTGACACCCTTAACTTAAACATCCCAGAGTCGAATAATGAAATTCCCGATATATTGGATGAGTGTCTTTGGAACTTACGCTGGATGCTTACCATGCAGGATGAAGATGGTGGGGTATACCACAAAACAAGCTCTCTTCGTCACGATGGGGACTATATGCCTCATCAGTCTACCAATGATCGCTATGTGATCGGAAAAGGAACAGCAGCAACGCTGGATTATGCAGCTGTTATGGCCCAGGCTGCAAGAATTTTTAGAAAATTTGATGCTCAGTTTCCGCAACTTGCCGATTCTATGATAGCTGGTGCGATACGTGCCTATGATTGGGCCGAAAAAAACCCTTCTATAGCTTTTGTTAATCCTTCTGATGTGCGTACCGGTGAGTATGGCAATAGTAAATTTGATGATGAATTTAGCTGGGCAAGGGCCGAATTGCTTATTAGTACTTTTGGGGATCTTAAATATTGCAAAAAAACCGACTATTCGGCTTATATAAACAACAGTCCATCTTGGCCGGATGTAGCTACCCTTGGCATGGTTTCGTTGGCTCACCACAGACATTATTTGCCGGCAATTCATGCAGATAGTATGGCATTTAGAATCCGTTTTGTACAGTCTTGTGCTGAATTAGTAAATACATACAATGCCTCTGCCTATGGAGTTGCAATGGGTAACCAGGATTGGAATTTTACCTGGGGTAGCAATGCTATTGCCGGTAGTCAGGGTATGGTGCTTGTTCAGGCATACCGCTTGACCGGCGACAAAAAGTACCTGGATGCGGCATTAAGCAATCTGGATTATCTGCTTGGTCGAAATGGAACAGGTTATTCTTTTCTGACGGGTATTGGTGAAGTTTCTCCATTACATCCTCACCATAGACCTTCTTATAAAGATGGCATCGATGAGCCGGTTCCTGGTTTAATGGTTGGAGGCCCGCATTCAAATCCTGTTAGTGGCGAAAATTGTGCTGAGTATCCGGGATCAGCCAGAGGCGACAGATACTTAGACCACTGGTGTAGTTTTTCTACCAACGAAAATGCAATCAATTACAACTCTGCATTTACCTACCTGGCCGGTGCTATTGAAGCATTGCGTCTTGGAGCCAACTATTCGCCACCGCTTTCTGTGAAGGATGCTCAAAAATTTAGCAACCAAACCAGCGTTTATCCAAATCCTGCTACAGGTATTCTGAATATTAAGTCTGATTTTGATAAGGATGTACTGATAAAAATTACTGACCTAAGTGGCAGAGTGTTTTTTCAAAACAAAGTACAGGCCGGCGATATATTGCAGGTAGATATTAGTTTGTTATCCAAAGGTCTTTACCTTATCAGTACCCATACTGATATGAATGTATTTACAGAAAAAGTTATAGTAAGATAAAATAACCCTTAACTGTGCTTTAACTTAAAAGGTATTGTCTGACCCGCAATACCTTTTTTTATTTTTAAGGCTTTGTTACCTTGCAAAAGTAAAAGGCAAAGAATGCGGTTTATGTTGCGGAGTATTAAATATCTGTTGGTTCTTGTTTTGGCTTTAGGGTTATTGTTTCTGCTTGTTTTCAAACCCGCAGATAGAAGCAGTTACCAAGACCAGGACTTTTACTCTCAAATGCATGATGATATTGGTTCTGTGATGATCGATACTGCCGCAAATACACCATTTCTGCTTGGCTGGAGTCGTGCAGCAATTATTCCTCAATCAAACATTCAAATAGCTTCGTATGGCATCAGGCCACCCAATGAAGGGGTACACGATACTATATTTGCAAGTGTTTTTGCTGTAAATAATGGAGCAAATACCGCCATTATTGTTACGCTGGATTTGTTGATATTTCCACCAACAATTTCACAATACCTTGCCGATTCTTTGGGTAAAAATGCTGTTTCACAGATATATCTGGCGGCTTCTCATACGCATAATGGTCCCGGGGGATGGATGCAAGGTCCTGCAGCCAGGTTTATAGCAGGCAAGTATGAACCGGATTATGTAAAACTGATAGGTGACTCAATAATTTCCTCTATAAACCGAGCAAAATTGTTTATGCAACCCGGGAGTATAAAGTATGGAAATACCGTAGCGGATACATTTATTAAAAACAGAGTTATAAGAACCGATACCAGAGACACGCTTGTCAAGTATCTGGTTTTTGAAAAGGAAAATAAGCAAAAAGCGATTTTAAACATCTATAATGCACATGCTACTTGTATCAGTCACAAAGTCAATTTGATCAGCAGAGATTATCCGGGTATACTCTGCGATGCCCTGGAAGTTTCAGGTTTTGACATGGCAGCCTTTATGGCTGGTCCGGTTGGAAGTATGGGCAACGAATGTTATGGTCATGACTCCTTTGAATGTATAACTTTGATTGGGCAGGACTTAGCAAAGCGTGTTAGTAATCAGATTCTTGTTGATAAAGAGGTGGCTGAATTAAGTAGTTTTGCTATCAATGTTGGAAGAATAAAACTTAGTTTAAAAGATCCCTCTCCCCGTCTTTTGGAAAATTGGTCAGTAAGGCCGTGGTTGTACTTTTTGATTACTACCAAACAGGAAACTTTTATTTCATTTTTGCAACTAGGGGATGTATTGTTTGTTGGAGTTCCTTGTGATTTTTCAGGAGTCTTATCTAAAGAAGTTTATCAAAAGTCTGCTTTTGACAAATTAGTAATCACCTCATTCAATGGTTCCTATGTCGGTTATGTAACTCCGGATAGATACTATGACCTGGACGAAAGTGAAACCCACGAAATGAACTGGCTTGGGTATGGAGCAGGAAGTTATTTAGCAGATCTGATAGTTCAACTATCAAAACACTTTGAAGCTAAGTAGTATCTAGGCTTCTTTGACAATATTTAGTCTTGTATTTTTTAGCAAGAAATACCCACCAGTTATAATTCCTAAAATAATTAGCACAATTGAACCTGAGTCTAAAGGTATCGGAGTTGGGTCAGGTATTGGCGCCAGGGTGTTAAATTCTTCGTCTCCAAAACCGCTATTGTCTCCAAAACCGCCTGTACTATTGCCAAATCTTGTGTTGGCAGAATTTGATTCATTATTAGCTAAAATGGCTCCGCCACCAGCATTATTTCCACCAATCGAAAAACTATTTCCTAAACCACCAATCGAAAAACCATTCCCACCTTCGTCATTATAACGATTTTGCTTTCTGCCAGAACTTTTTACTGTAGTAGTGGACATTGGAGCGCCACCACCGCCACCAGAATTATGATTGGCTTCTTTTTCCTCAAATAATTTAAAAGTAGACCCTCCTGAAGATTTCGATTCATCGTTTGTAGATGTCCTGAGCGAAGGTTTCTGGTCATTTGATTGACCAACTTCTATGCTATAGCTATGAGATTGAGGGATTAGAAAATCAAAAGGATGGTTTGATGTGCCAGTGGAATATGATTGCGAACCAATCTGTTCAGTGATTTGTCCAGAGCTTGAGTCATCAATGTTGGCCAATATATTTCCGGCTATATACGATGCATATACTGAAGAACCAATAAGGCCTATATAGATAATGGCATTTCTCATTTATATAACTTTAGGAGCGAAAGGAATAGTGGTGTACATCGGTCAAACTTGCTGAAATTTTACTTGTAACGATAAAAAACTAGCTTACCGATATATTTTATTAGAAAATATCTACCAAAGATAAGAAACTGTTTGCGTAATTTATTTTTTTCGAATATAAAAAAGGGCCATTTAGGTAAATACAATACAAATGTAGTTTAGTAAAATATAGATGGGTATTAACTTTTTAATATGTATCCCCTACTTTGTCTATTATAATGTCTTCTTTATTCATTGGGAAATGATTGATATCTGTCGCCAAATTTCCGAAGGTCTTTTTTAATTTAGTATATTTAAGTCTGCGAGTTTAATTATCTAAAACCCTTATGAAAATTCTTAAACTTATAATAATACCAATTTTTGCCTTAAGCCTGCCATTTTCTTGCTTTGCACAAGATATTGTAGGGTCCTGGAAGTGGAGCAATGACAAATATGAAGGCGTAGCTGTTTTCGATTCAAACGCTTATTTTTCAGCTATTTATTTCAAGGGCACTCAGGCTAAGGTTCTTGAAGTATTTAACTATTACCACTTCGATAAAAATAAATTATACTTTCTCGAGAAGCCTTATACCGGTGATGCAGATAAAAAAACAGCTACCGTATATAAGGTAAAAGTTGGTGGAAGTAATGGTTTTCAACTTGCTGGTAACTCCGGTATGGAAACCTACAATAAACTTACTTCAACAGGTAGCGTTGTAAAATACAGGGCCAATGAGTTTTATGTCAATTCAGGTTTAACTTGTATCGATGAAGTTGGCAACAAAACCAATGCCGGCAAATGCTTGACTTTGGCAGATGTAAATTTCTACAACTCCTTAGAAGACATAAAAAAACTATATGGCAAAATTTATCAATCAGGATATGACCAGGAAAATAACATCTGGTATGCATTTCTGGTAAATCCGTCTGACAAAAAAAGCCCCATACTTACAGTTACAGTTAAAGACGATAAAGTTATCAGACTTAACCTTAAAGGCTATACAAGTCAGGACAAAATTGCTTTTTCTTCAATCAGATTGGGAGACTATTATACTTTTGTTAAGCAACGCCTGGGTGAGCCGGCTTATAAAAAGGATGTACAAGCCGCCGGTGATGAAACATGGGTATATACTTCGGTGCCAATATCTGTAGTTTTCAGGTTGAATAAAGTTAGCGCTATTACCATCGAACCTTTTCAGTTATAATTGCTTATTTGAACTATAGACAATATTGGTTCAAATTGACCTGCTAAAACTGCTATTATCATGAAAAATGTACAGAATGCAGCTAAAGTATACTCTGATGCTGAAAAAAGAAAAAGTCATATTCTAAACCTTGTACTTCTTGCACAGGCTGACGGTCAATGGCATGAAAATGAAAAAAAGTTTATAGCTGATGTTGCCAAGCGAATTGGCCTGACAGATCAGGAACACGAAGAACTCCTTTTTAGCCCGAATACAGTACAATTTGTAGTTGCAGAATCTGAAGAAGAAAGAATTACGCTGCTATATGACTTGCTCTTTATGATGAAAATGGATGGCGGTGTGTCTCCTCAGGAGGAGAAAATGTGCATGGAAATTGGCTTAAGAATGGGTTTTAACCCAATGATGGTTCAGGAAATGATTAATGTCATGAAAACCTATCTTTTTCAGAAGGTTCCGGATGATTCTCTTATTAATATTCTTCGCAAATACCTGAACTAACCTATATTGTAGTTGTGATTTGGAACACACTTAGGTTTTACTTCTAAGTATAATAGCCTATTTTTAATCCAAATACCAGTACAACTATGGAATTGTGGATTATGGGCCTTTTTGTTATCATACTACTACAAGTAGTACTTTTATTTATTCAATTTAGTAAAAGCACTAAATCAGAAAATTTTCTTCTTACTGAAGAACTTAACAGAAACTTTGATCGCCTGCTCGAAAATCTTAAAGGTGATCAACAAACCTCGCGTGCTGAACTATCCAGAAACCTTTTAGAAAACAGACTAGAGCTCAATAAGTCATTAAGTGATTTCAGAAAAGAATTGTCTGAATCAATCAAAACACTTTCAGAACTTACTAGGCATGACACCCTGCAATTGCGTGATGGCATAGAAAAATCCTTTCGTGCTTTTCAGGAAACCTTTGACCGAAATGTGCATTCTTTCAATGAGTTACAGCGTGAAAAATTTTCACAGTTAGAAAAAAAACAACAACAATTGGTCGAAAATACATCCAAAAGTCTTGATCAAATGCGCCAAACTGTAGATGAGAAACTACACAAAACACTCAATGAGCGCATTGGGCACTCGTTCGAAATTGTAAATAAACAACTGGAGGGGGTTCAGAAAGGTCTGGGCGAAATGCAAAGCCTGGCTCAGGATGTGGGAGGATTGAAAAGAGTACTATCAAATGTAAAAACCCGAGGAATAATGGGTGAAATACAATTGGCCAATATTCTGGAACAAATTCTAAACCCTGATCAATATGTAGTTAATTTAAAGCCCAATCCCGGCAATTCTGATGTAGTTGAATACGGCATTAAACTTCCCGGCAAGGATGAAAATCATACGGAAATTTATTTACCTATCGATTCCAAATTTCCTATAGAGGCTTTTCATCAGCTACAAGATGCATATGAAACAGGTTCAAATGAACAGATTGCATCGGCTATTAATAACCTTGAACAGGCAATTAAAAAATGCGCTAAAGATATTAGCAGCAAATATATAAATCCTCCTGTTACTACCGATTTTGTTGTTTTATTCTTGCCGTTTGAAAGTTTGTATGCAGAAGTTATCCGTAAAACAAGCCTGATTGAGTTACTCCAACGAGAGTTTAAAGTGGTAATAACCGGCCCCTCTACCTTGGCAGCTTTACTGAATAGCTTACAAATGGGTTTTCGAACATTGGCTATCCAAAAACGAAGCAGCGAAGTTTGGACAATATTGGGTGCTGTAAAGACTGAGTTTGCTGCTTTTGCCGGAATGCTTCAAAAAGCAAAAACCAATCTTGATACAGCTTCCAATCAACTCGACAATGTATTGGGTGTGCGTACCAGAGCAATAGAACGAAAGTTGAAAAACATAGAAGCCCTACCTGAAAGCTCCTTTAAGCAATCTGATTTAGAAGATAGCGATTTATAACTGCGTAGATAGTGTAGTCTGAATGAAATTAAAGTTTGCAAGTTTTCCACATTTGTTTGGTTTTTGGCAAAAACTGCACAGTTTTTGATTTTGGCAAAAGCTATTGCCCATTTTACATAATATTAGCTTTTGTATGCAAATAAAAAATTACATTAAACCTCTATTTGTAACGGCTTTAATGCTGGTTACTCTGAGCAATTCGTATGCTCAAAACAGAATAGTTGATGCCTATGGTCAGCTTTCTGTAAAAGGAAATTATATATTTAGCGAACACGGCGATACCGTTCAGCTAAGAGGTATGTCATTGTTCTGGAGCCAGTGGATGGACCAATATTATAACAAAGAAGCTATAAAATGGCTAAGAGATGATTGGAAAAGCACCATTGTAAGAGCTGCAATGGGGGTAGAAAAAGGTGGGTACGAAGAATATCCGGATGAAGAAAAGCAAAAAGTAATAAAAGTAGTAGACGCTGCTATTGAATTGGGCATGTATGTAATTATAGATTACCATAGCCATGAAGCACACAACGATACACAACAGGCAGTCGATTTCTTTACTGAAATGGCAAAAAAATACGGTAAATATCCAAACGTATTGTATGAGATTTATAACGAACCACTAAAGGAAGCTGCCTGGTCAACCGATATTAAGCCTTATGCAGAAAAAGTAACTGCTGCAATTCGCAAACACGATCCGGATAATATTATAATAGTTGGTACAAGACAGTGGGCTCAATTGGTCAACGAAGCTGCATCTGACCCATTAAAGGATAAAAATACTGTATATACATTACATTTTTATGCTGCTTCACACGGTGGTTGGTTGAGAGAAGAAGCTGAAAAAGCAATGAAACAAGGTGTTTGTCTTTTTGTATCTGAATATGGAGCTTGTGATGCATCAGGAAATGGTAGATTCGATCCGAAACATACCAACGATTGGTACAAATGGATGGATAAACACCACATCAGCTATTGCAACTGGTCTGTTGCCGACAAAGCAGAAACTGCATCGGTTTTGGTGCCGGGCGCATCAGGTACAGGAGGATGGAAAGATTCAGATTTAACCGAATCCGGTAAATTTATCAAAGCAGACCTTGTCTTAAAAAATGCGCCGATATTGGAAAAAGCCAATAAAAAGGCTGGAAAAAAATAATTTGGTTTACTTATAGTTATTTTGGAGTCCCCATAGAGAATTCTTTATGGGGATTTTTTTTTGCTTTAGTAAAATACTTTATATTAATCCCAACAGCTTTATATAGCTAAGAAGTAAATAATTGTAAAAATCACACCCCGTTTCATATATGTCGAACCTCCACAAAAAGCAGCTAAAAAACAGAAAAAACAAAGTAGGGTTGCCACCGGGAACCTTGCCGGAATCGTCACAGAATGCTGATGTTAGGGTCAACATTATACAATATAATACTAATACATATAGCGAAGAAGATCTGAATTTGAATAATCCGTTGAATGCTCCAGTCGATGGTGTAACCTGGATTAATTTGGATGGTGTAACCGATACGAATCTTTTGAAATGGCTGGGTAAAGAATTTAAAATCCACAACCTTGTACTTGAAGACATTGCCTCACCGGATCAAAGACCTAAAATTGACGAGTATAATGATCTGATCTTTTCTACTTGGCGGATGATATACTTCAATCAGGTGGATGGCAGCCTGGATTCAGAACAAATAAGTTTTGTGTTGGGCAAAAATTATCTAATTACATTTCAGGAAAAGGAAGGCGATATCTTTAACTCAAATAGAGAAAGGCTTCGATCAGGTAGGGGACGGTTGCGAAGCTCAGGCCCGGACTATCTGTTTTATACCTTGATAGATACTATTGTTGATCATTATTTCGCAATTCTTGAAAATCTGGGTGAAAAAATCGATACTCTTGAAGTACAATTGATCGAAAACCCCAAAGAGGAGCATCTTAAATTGCTTTATAAGTATAAAAATGAAACTATGTACCTGAAAAAATGGGCATGGCCAACCAGAGAAATACTCAATAAATTGCTAAGAGACGAAAATCAACTTATAAGCCCGGAGACAGAAATGTACTTCAAAGATGTATACGACCATTGTCAGAGGGTTATGGATACCATAGAATCATATCGGGATTTGTTGGCCTCCATGATGGATTTATATCTTAACAGTGTAAGCAACCGACTCAATCAGGTTATGAAGGTGCTTACTGTTATATCTACCATATTTATACCACTAACCTTTTTGACCGGTATATATGGTATGAACTTTCAGTACATGCCCGAACTTGCATATGCATATTCATACCCGATCCTAATTGCTACTATGTTTTTAGTCATCGGTATACAATTCTATTTCTTTAAAAAAAGAGGCTGGCTCTGAAAATTATTCTCCTTACCTTTGTATTTTACAGTTCCTTTCTGTAAAATATAATATTCAGCAAAAAAATTAATAATTCATTTCATGATAAGTGTAGAAAATGTTACCCTTCGATACGGCAAAAGAACTCTGTTTGAAGATGTAAACATAAAATTTACACCTGGCAACTGTTATGGTATAATAGGTGCTAACGGTGCAGGTAAATCAACCTTTTTGAAAATCCTTTCAGGCGAAATAGATGCTCAGGCCGGAAAAGTTATTATCACTCCGGGCGAGCGTTTGGCAGTATTAAAACAAAATCATAACGAGTTTGATGAGTTTCAGGTATTGCAAACCGTAATTATGGGACACAAAAGGTTGTACCAGATTATGAAAGAGAAAGACGAAATCTACCTGAAAGCTGACTTTTCTGAAGCAGATGGTATTCGCGCCTCTGAGCTCGAAGCAGAATTTGCCGAAATAAACGGATGGGATGCTGAAACTGAAGCTGCTAAACTTTTAAGTGGGTTAGGCTTGAAAGAAGAACTGCACTACAGTACCATCAAAGACCTCGAAGGTAAAGACAAAGTAAGAGTCTTGCTGGCTCAGGCACTTTTTGGCAATCCTGATATTCTATTGCTGGATGAACCTACCAACCATTTGGATATTCAATCTATACAATGGTTAGAGAACTTTCTTGCAGATTTTAAAAATACCGTAATTGTTGTATCGCACGACCGTCACTTTCTTGATCAGGTTTGTACACATGTGGCAGATCTTGATTTTGGGAAAATTAAATTGTTTGCCGGTAACTATAGCTTCTGGTATCAGTCCAGTCAACTTGCATCAAAACAACGCCTGGATCAGAACAAAAAGTCCGAGGAGAAGAGAAAAGAACTACAAGAATTCATTGCTCGCTTTAGTGCCAATGCATCCAAATCTAAACAGGCAACTTCAAGACAAAAGCTTTTGGATAAGCTTACTATTGAAGACATTACCCCATCCAGCAGAAAATATCCTGCAATATTTTTTAAACCTGAACGTGAGGCTGGTGACCAATTGTTGCTAATAGAAGGACTTTCAAAATCTATAGATGGAGAAAAACTCTTTTCAAACCTCGATATTCGAATTAATAAAGGCGATAAAGTGGCTTTTATTGGAGAAAATACCTTAGCCATCTCAGCACTTTTTGACATATTAAACAATGAGGCTAAGGCCGATAAAGGTAAGTTTACCTGGGGTATTACAACATCTACCGCCTATTTTCCGGTTGACAATCAACGCTATTTTGCCAATGATCTAAATTTGGTTGATTGGCTTCGTCAGTATTCTGAAGAAAAGGACGAAAGTTTCATCCGAGGTTTCCTGGGTCGTATGTTATTCACCGGCGAGGAATCCTTGAAAAAAGCTTCAGTTCTTTCCGGTGGCGAAAAAGTGCGTTGTATGCTTTCAAAAATGATGATGGCTTCTTCCAATGTGTTGGTATTGGACGACCCAACCAATCACTTGGATCTGGAATCAATCACTGCTCTGAATAACGGCCTGAAAGATTTTACAGGTACTATTTTATTTACTTCGCACGATTATGAGTTTATCAATACAATAGCCAATCGAATTATAGAAATTGGTCCCAATGGGTTTATTGACAAATCTATGTCTTACGAAGATTTTCTCAATGATGCAGCTGTGAAATCGCAGCGTGAAGGAATATTAGTTAGCTAAAAAGAAAAATGATGTTTTTTTTGAAAAATGAAAACTTTTTCAGGTAAAACAAACTGTACTTGAATCTGTAATATTTTTAGCGATTCAGGTTGTATTATTTTTGTACTTTGAATTTTAATAAACATTATAACCAAACAACCTCGGGATATTTTTATCCTAAAACTACATAATGTCAAATATTGAAAAAGAAAGGGTAAAAATTACCCGTAGTAACAGAGATTGGAAAAAATGGGGGCCTTATTTGTCTGAAAGACAATGGGGTACAGTTAGAGAAGATTATAGCCCCGACGGTTCTGCCTGGGAAAACTTCTCCTTTGATATGGCCAAAAGCCGTGCATACAGATGGGGTGAAGACGGTATAGGTGGCTTATGCGACAATAAAGCTTTCCTTTGTATTGCTCTGTCTATGTGGAACGAAAAAGACCCTTTCCTTAAAGAACGTTTGTTTGGACTTACCGGAAATCAGGGCAATCATGGTGAAGATGTAAAGGAACTTTATTACTACCTGGATAGCACTCCCACCCATTCTTATATGAAGATGCTTTATAAGTATCCTCAAAAAGAGTTTCCTTACAATGAATTAGTTTACGAAAACAGAATAAGAGGCAAAGAAGCTCCCGAATATGAGCTGATGGACACAGGGGTATTTGACGAAAACAGGTACTTTGATGTTTTTATTGAATATGCCAAAGCCGATATGGAAGATATCTGTATAAAATATACAGTATTCAACCGTGGCCCTCAGAAAGCCAGAATGCAGCTATTGCCAACCGTTTGGTTTAGAAATATCTGGAGTTTTTCAAAAGATAATTACAGACCATGCATTCGCTCCGGCGATGAAGGTGAATTATTAATCTCTCACAAAGATATTGGTAATTACACCATGTACTATCAGGGCGAACCCGAGTTGTTATTTTGTGAAAACGATACCAACCACCAGGCTATATACAATCATGGGTATAAAAAAGGTTTCTGGAAAGATGGGATAAATGATTATGTAACCTTTGGCAAAAAGTCCATAAATCATGAAATGAAGGGAACTAAAGCTTCACTTCGATATATCTTGGATATAGAGCCGGGCCAGAGTCAGGAGGTAATTTTAAGACTTAGCAACGAAAAGTTAAAAGATCCTTTTACTGATCATGAGTATATTTTCAGGTCAAGACTCAAAGAGGCCGACGTGTTTTATAATAATATAGCAGACGGTGTAGAAGATTCAGAACTGAAAATGATCCAACGTCAGGCTTTTGCCGGAATGCTTTGGAGTAAACAGTTTTATCACTACGATGTGAGCGCCTGGTTACAAGGCGATAACGGCAATGAGCCGCCAACCCAACGTATAAATGGCAGAAATAAGGACTGGAAGCATTTAAACAATATGGAGATTATCTCCATGCCGGACAAATGGGAATACCCTTGGTATGCAGCATGGGATTTAGCTTTCCATTGTATCCCGATTGCTATTATAGATCCCGATTTCGCTAAAAGACAATTAATTCTTTTGTTAAGAGAATGGTATATGCACCCAAATGGTCAAATACCTGCCTACGAATGGAATTTTAGTGATGTAAACCCTCCTGTTCATGCATGGGCCTGCTGGCGCGTTTATGAGATAGATCGCGATATGAATAATGGAAAAGGTGACGTGGCATTTCTGGAAAGAATTTTCCATAAAATGATGCTCAACTTTACCTGGTGGGTAAACAGAAAAGACTCTGATGGTCATAACATTTTCGAAGGCGGATTCCTTGGTTTGGATAATATTGGTGTTTTTGACAGAAGTAATCCATTACCTACAGGTGGTCACCTTGAACAGGCTGATGCAACAAGCTGGATGGCGATGTATGCCCTCAATATGCTAAGGATCTCCCTGGAATTGAGCAAAACCAATTCAGTATATGAAGATACAGCCTCAAAATTCCTTGAGCATTTTCTATACATTGCAGGTGCTATATCCAATGCAGGAAAGATTAATGACCTGGTTGAGAACGAACTTAGCCTATGGGATGATAAGGATGAATTCTTTTATGATGTATTGCATTCAGCATCAGGGGAGTATATTCCGTTGAAAATACGATCTATGGTAGGTCTTATTCCAATTTTTGCAGTGGAAACCCTTGAGCCTCAAATGGCCGAGAAGTTTCCACATTTCAAACGCAGATTGGAATGGTTCTTAAACTATAGACCAGGCCTAGCTTCTCTGGTTTCTACCAGAGATATACCATATGTAGGTATCAGAAGGAGATTTTCTCTTATTCGCGAAGATAAATTAAAAGCAATCCTGAAAAGAATGCTGGATGAGTCAGAGTTCTTGTCAGAATATGGTATACGTGCATTGTCTAAATTTCATGAAAAGAATCCGTATGAGTTTGTAACTGATGTTGGAACTTTCTCTGTAAAATACCTGCCTGCTGAGTCAGATAGTTATATGTTTGGCGGAAACTCAAACTGGAGAGGTCCGATCTGGTTCCCGGTGAATTACCTCATTATTGAATCCTTGATGAAATACCATGAGTATTATAAGGATGAGGTGAAAGTAGAACACCCAACAGGTTCAGGCAATATGATGAACCTAAAACAAATTGCTGAAGAATTGAGCCGCAGACTGATTAGTATTTTCCAAAAAGACAAAAATGGCAAAAGACCGGTTTTTGGCAATAATGAAAAACTACAAACAGACCCTCATTTTAAAGATAATATTCTGTTCTATGAGTTCTTCCATGGCGACAATGGTCGTGGTTGCGGTGCATCACATCAAACCGGATGGACTGGTTTAGTTGCAGAGCTTATTCACTCTCATTATAGAAAGAAAGTATAAATGGAAGCCCGGGAAACCGGGCTTTTTTTGATTTGGATTAAACTCAACAGCAGCATCACCGATCAAGAAAATCACCAATTTAGTGAAGTGAAAAGTATACTGATTGGTTAAGTATGTTAATTGATTAGGATAGTACAGATTTTTATTGCCTAATCCGGATTTAGCAATCACAATTGTAAAAATTCATACTATTATTTTTTTGCTTATCCCCGAACAAAAAACATTCAACTCATACAGTGGTTCTATTCAATGTATTTATGAAAATCTTCTGCCATTATGAATTTTATCAAATCCAATCTACTAAGAAGCAATTATCTGAAGACTAACGCTGATCTTAAGGACGTTTCCATGAATATTCCCAAGTCTGACAAACCCAGATTAGTTATAATAGGAGGTGGGTTTGGAGGAATAGAGTTGATTAAGAAGTTGAAAAAGGAAAACAAGTTTCAGATTGTACTTCTTGACAAAAACAATTACCATACTTTTCAGCCCTTGCTTTATCAGGTAGCTACTGCCGGGCTTGAACCAGACTCTATTGCCGGTCCACTGAGGAAAATATTTGCAGGATACAAAGATTTGTATTTTAGAATGGCAGAAGTAGAACACATACACCCGGAAGAGAATTGCATTAGTACTTCTATTGGGCGTTTGGAATATGAATACCTGGTGTTGGCTACTGGTTCAAAAACCAATTACTATGGAAATGAGCAGATTCAGTCGCATGCATTTTCTATGAAAAAAATACCGCAAGCCCTTGATCTGAGAAGCAAATTGCTCCAAAATTTTGAGGCAGCTTTATTGAGCGACTCTGCAAAGGAAATGGGCAGTTTGCTTGATGTTGTAATTGTTGGTTGTGGTCCTACCGGAGTGGAACTTGCAGGAGCATTAGCCGAACTTCGTAAGCATGTGCTGCCAAAAGACTTGCCCGAGATTGATTTTACTAAAATGAATATTTATTTGCTCGAAGCCGGACCCAGAGTGCTAAATGGCATGTCGGAAGAGGCTGGCAGGAAGGCAATTAAATATTTGGAAGAAATGAATATCATCCTGATGTTGAACAAAGCTGTAAAAAGTTATGATGGGCTTACCATCAAATTAAGCGACGACAGCGAGATTGTTTCTCAAACCATGATTTGGGCGGCCGGGGTAAAAGGTAATATTATAGAAGGACTTAAGGAAGAGTCTTTACAACATGGTCGGTATAAGGTAAATTCTAATCTGAAAGTACAAGGCACCAATAATGTCTTTGCCGTGGGCGATGCTGCAGGACTGGTTACTGATAAAAACCCAAGAGGCTATCCAATGGTAGCTCAGGTTGCCATTCAGCAGGGAAGATATCTGGCTGATAACTTGTTGAATACTTCAAACAATAAAGAACCTAATCCTTTTGTGTACAAAGACAAAGGCAGTATGGCTACAATAGGACGTAACAAAGCAGTGGTGGATCTTCCCATGTTTAAATTTTCAGGTTTTTTTGCCTGGATGGTTTGGATGTTAGTCCACCTTATGTTTTTGGTAGGATTTAGAAATAAGATAACCGTATTTATTGGCTGGGTGTGGAATTACCTCACCTATGATCGTGCAACTCGGTTAATAATCAGGCCTTGGGAAAGAGAAAAGCACCATCCGGATGAGTAGTTGTCCGGATAGTGAAACTTTATCGGTTTACCGCAACAAAGCGATCTACATCTTTGGTTTTGCCAAGTAGTATTATAATATCACTTTCATATAGAAGTGTATCTCCTTTGGGTACACCCAGAATATGCTCTACCATCACCGTCTGACCTTCGCTTACTTCCTCAAAAAGTCTTTTGATTGTAATCAGGTTTAAATTGTATTTTTCACGAAGGCCGATTTCTAATACTGATTTATTAGCAGCCTTTTTTGGAGTTTTGATTTCTACAATTTCATAATCATCCGGCAGTGGAAGGAATGTTTTCATATTAGGATGCAAAAGCATTTCTGCTACTGTTTTCCCAACTTCATCTTCCGGTGAAAGAACTTCCTTGATCCCTAATTTTTGTAAAATTAGTTTCTGTTGTATGCTGCCGGCACGTGCAATTATTCTTTTTACTTCCAATTCCTGGAGCGTAGCAGCTGTAAGCAAAAGACTTTCAAAATTATCGCCAATGGCAATTACAGCGGCATCCATTTCGCCAACGCCCTGAGCTTTTAGACCTTTTAAATCTGTAGAATCCATAGCAACAGCAAATGCCACTGTGTCTTTTACCTGCTCAACTTTGGCTAGGTCAACATCCATGGCTAATACTTCGGCCCCTCGCTCTGCCAATGATTTAGCAATGGAGGTTCCAAATTTTCCTAATCCAATTACGGCAAACTTGTTAATCATGTATTTTGGTTCCTATAAATGAAATAAGTATCTCAAAGGCTTTTGAAAATTCTCCGTTGTTGGGGATTATAATGTCGGCAACGTCTTTTAGTGGCTCAATATATTTTTCATAGGTCGGTGCCACATGGTGCTCGTATCGGTACAATACATCGCTTAAGTCATATCCTCGTTCTATATTATCCCGATTTATCCTTCTTTTTAGTCTTATATAATCCTTTGCATCAACAAAAAGTTTTAAGTCTAGCTCTTTTAAGATTTCGTTGAAATATAACACAAATATTCCTTCTACTATAATAACCGGTGCCGGTATTATGGTTTTGATTTGGGCTGTTTTGTTCGGGTTATTAAAAGTATATTCTTCTTTATGTACTGTTAATCCTGATTTTAGGCTCCTCAAATCATTCAAAAATAAAGTAAAATCAATAGATTCTGGTGTGTCAAAATTGCATATCCCATTGTGGTCCAATGGTTGCTCTTTTTTGGGTTTATAATAATCATCCATGGCCATTATACATACCTCACTGTGGTTGTATTGGTCTCGAATTTTGTTTAGCAAAAGGCTCTTTCCGGAGGCACTTCCACCACAAACTCCAATGAGATATGGGCTTGGCATCTTACTTTGCAATCGGTTGATTGTGAAAAAAATCAACCATCTTTTTTGCTGCCTTTCCGCGATGACTAATTTGATTTTTCTCTTCCACACTGAGTTGAGCAAAACTTACCCTGTGGCCTTCTGCCTGAAATATCGGATCATATCCGAATCCCTTGTCACCTTGTTTGTCATGAGTTATTTTGCCTTCGCAAACACCTTCAAACTGATGCATCTCGCCATCTATTATTAATGTAATTACAGTTCTGAATCTGGCAGATCGGTTTTCTACACCCTGCATAAGAGTGAGCAGCAAGTTCATATTTGCATCAGGGTCGCAGGCCGGGCCTGCAAATCTGGACGAAATTACCCCAGGTGCTCCATTTAATGCGTCAACTTCCAGGCCTGTATCATCAGCAAAACAGTCTATAGAATATTTTACATTTACAAATTCCGCCTTTTGAAGCGAATTGCCGGCTATAGTAGCCTGGGTTTCCGGTAGTTCTTCAAAACAACCAATATCAGCAAGACTTAAAACCTTGTATTGATCGCCAATCTGTTTTCTTATTTCTTCCAGTTTACCTTTATTATTAGTAGCAAAACAAATTTCTTTCATACGCTAAATGCTTTTACGCCTCTGATTTTTTCCAGAGACTAATTTCGGATTCATTTATTGAAAAGCAAATTTATAAGCGTTAAAGTTCGATTTTATAGGGCATTTGGATTGAAATAGTGTAGTTTTTTGACAAACTATTTTTAGGGAATTGTTGTTGCTTTTGAAAAATAGGCAAATAATTATTATCTTTGCCCCCTATTTGATGGACGGGTTCCATCGTAACCAAATAAAATATGGCAACTAAAATCAGATTAATGCGTCGTGGACGCAAGAAGTATGCTAGATACGACATCGTCGTAGCAGACTCAAGATCTCCGCGTGACGGAAAATTTATTGAGAAAATTGGATTGTTTAATCCAACAGGCATTCCTAACCAAATCGAACTTAATGTAGAAAAAGCATTTAAGTGGGTTATGACTGGTGCTGAGCCAACTGATGCTGTTAAGACTATTCTTTCTAATGCAGGAATATTGCTTAAAAAACACCTTCAAATTGGCGTAAACAAAGGAGCAATCACTCAGGAACAAGCAGACAAAAAATTCCAGGATTGGGTTGCAGCTAAAGAAAAGAAAGCTGAAACTGCTTTACAATCTGCCTCTAATGCAAAAGCTGCAGAGAAAAAAGAAAGACTTGCTGCTGAAACTAAAGTAAACGAAGCAAGAAAAGCTGCTCAGTTAGCTAAATTAACACCTGTTGTAGAGGAAGTTGCTGAAGAGGCTGCGGCTGAAGAAGCTCCTGCTGCTGAAGGCGAAGCTGCTGCTGAATAATTATTATATTCCGGGAATATGAAAGCAGAAGACTGTTTTGAACTCGGAATAATTACCAGACCTCATGGGTTGTCCGGTGAAGTTCAGATAAGTCTGGATACCGAAACCCCTGAATCTTATCAGGAATTGGAATCAGTTTATGTTGAAATCAACAATAAACTGATTCCTTTTTTTATTGAATCATTATCCATCTCTGGCAAAAAGGCTATCGTACGTTTCGACGACGTAAACTCCCAACAAGAAGCCGCCGCTTTTTCAGGCAAAAAAGTTTTTCTTCCAATGGAATTCTTACCTGCTCTGGAAGAAGACCAATATTATTATCATGAAATCAATGGGTTTTTGATAGTAGATAAATCAAAAGGTAATCTTGGCGTGGTTGATTCTGTTGTTGAAAATCCAGGTCATGACCTTATTATAATGGAATATCTTTCCAGGGAAGTCCTCATTCCCATAACGGATGATATAGTGCTATTGGTAGACCGCAACAGTAAAACCATTCAGGTTGATTTGCCGGCAGGATTACTTGAGCTTTTTCTGGAAGATTAACCATGCGTATAGATATTATTTCTGCCATACCTGCTTTGTTGGATAGTTTTCTAAATCAGTCTATTCTTAAAAGAGCCCAGGATAAGAAAGTTGTAGAGCTGAAAGTCCATGATTTGCGCCAGTTTGCAGTTAATAAATATAGTCAGATTGATGATTATGCTTTTGGTGGCGGTGCCGGTATGGTCCTTATGCCTGAACCACTATTTGGCTGTGTGGAATCTCTGCAGAGTCAAAGAGCCTACGATGCTATTATTTACGTAACACCGGATGGCAAAACCTTTGATCAGAAAACCGCCAATAGTTTCTCACTTTTAGAAAATATAATAATCATTTGTGGTCATTACAAAGGAATAGATGAGCGAGTACGAGAAACCTTAGTAACCCATGAAATTAGTATTGGCGATTATGTCCTATCTGGAGGTGAATTGCCGGCAGCAATTATTTCTGATGCTATTATAAGACTTATACCGGGTGTGCTTTCTGATGAAACTTCTGCATTGACGGATTCATTTCAGGATGATTTGCTAGCTCCGCCTGTATATACCAGACCTGCTGATTTTCGAGGCATGAAAGTTCCCGATGTTTTACTTAGTGGCCATGAAGCCAAAATAGAACAATGGCGATACGATCAGTCCATTGCTAAAACAAAAGATCGCAGACCTGATTTATATAATAAATTCAAAAAAAATTGTTGATAAATTATTTGTATAAATTATAATTCTCTATATTTGCAGTCCGTTTTTGGAAAAGCCTAATAAATATTAATATATATGAGCACTGAATTACTCAATATTATAGCAGCTGAATACAATGAGAAAAGGAAAGATATTCCTGCTTTCAAGGCTGGTGATACAGTAAATGTTCACGTAAAAATTACTGAAGGAAACAAAGAAAGAATTCAGCAGTATCAAGGAATTGTTATTCAGAGAAGAAATGAAAACTCTTTGGGAGAAACCTTCACTGTAAGAAAAATTTCTAGTGGTGTTGCAGTTGAAAGAATTTTCCCAATCCTTTCTCCAAGCATCGAAAAAATCGAATTAGTTAGAAAAGGTATTGTAAGAAGAGCAAGATTGTTCTACTTAAGAGACAAAACCGGTAAAGCCGCAAAAATTAAAGAAGACAAAAAATCTTTGTCTAAATAATACTGAATTTAGAATTTACCAATAGATAAAGAAGCTCCATACTTGGAGCTTTTTTATTTTATGCCG
>Ga0101941_1000777_pt1 | contig 38845 bp, 37 predicted proteins | sample DewCreD2012metaG_3_FD_75242 | JGI IMG/M metagenome (GOLD analysis project Ga0101941, IMG submission 75242) | Hot spring sediment bacterial and archeal communities from British Columbia, Canada, to study Microbial Dark Matter (Phase II) - Dewar... ...
AGTTCGGCTTCGGACTGCAGGGCGATGTGGACAACAACGGCACGGTCGACGACGCCGACCTGCTGATTGTGCTGTTCGTCTTCGGCGCGGGGTGCTGAGCGTCGGGACGCGCCCGCCGCTCACCTGCTTGTCGTCGCAGGCTCGGCGGCAAGCTCGGCGACCGCGCGCTCCAACAGCAGCGGCTTGTAGTACGGGTTGCGCCACACGAGTTTCAACGCGCAGTTGAGCGACTCCTCGTCACCCTCAAGGTAGTCCATTACGCCGTACTCCGCCATGAAGTTCATCCCTTCGTAGAACACCTGGTACGGATCGTGGAGCGTGTTTACATAGATGTCGAGTAAGCGGCGCTTGGTCGCCCGATCGAGCGATTCAGGCGCGTAGCCCTGTGCTTCGACCCATTTGCGGAATCGGGGCAACCTGCCGAAGATGACGGTCTGGTAGACATGGGAGCGGATGAAGACGCGTCGGCTGGCGATAAACAGCGCCCGCGCCGCCTCTTGCTTCTGCGAGGCGATGCTGACGGCATACAGATATTCGCCCAGCGGGGTGTGCGTGCTGCAGGTTCCGCCGCCCGTGTCGTGGTACCAGTTCTCGCGAATCTGGTGCGCGCGCAGGTAGATGACCATACTGTAGCCGTAGATGCGCCCATCGTACTCGGCGACCAGAAAACCCTCTGGGTGATGGCGCAGCCACGCCTCGAAATACTCGCGCGTGAGCGCGGCGTTGCCAAACAGCCGATCTAACTCCTCGATGCGACCCAAGTCGGCATAGTCCGCCTGCCGAATCGTGAATAAGCCTACAGGTATCATCGTGCTGACCTCCTTCGGAAGATAATATAAGAATAGATGCGCCTGCCTGCGTGTTATGGGCAAGGCTTCAGCGCGCTCGGATTGTGGCAACTTGCGGGAACATCTCTTGACCACAGTATACCCCACTTTGCGCGAATTCGGAGTGGAGACGCCCGAAACTGGGTCTTCTGCGAGTGTGGACACCGAAAGAGGGTGGAAGAATCGGAGTTTGCGGCGCGACACCCCCTATTGGCATAAAATTGGGCTATAATAGGGTGGGTGAGCGCACGATGGAGCCGTATTGTGAGTATCTATCAGCAGACGAATTGGTGTTGCGGGCGCAGCAAGGGGACGAGCGCGCGGCGGAGCAGGTGCTGACGCTGTTCCGTCCGCTGGCGCAGAGCGTGGCGGGACGGTTCTTTGTGCCCAGTTATGAGCCTGAAGATGTGTGCCAGATTGCGCTGATGGGGCTGTGGCGCGCGGTGCTGTGTTTTGACCCGCAGCGCAAGGCGGGCTTCGCGGCGTTCGCGCGGGTGTGCATTCGGCGGCAGATTCTCTCGGAACTGAAGCGGGCGCAACGGTGGGCAGTGCCTGTGGTCCGCCTGTCGGACGAAGCGGATGGACAAGCATGGCTGGAGCAGTTGCCCGACCCGCGCCAGAACCTGTATGAGCAGGTAAGCGAGCGCGAGACGGCGCAACGGCAGCGGGAGTTCCTCACGACGCAACTCAGCCCGCTGGAGGCGCAGGTGGTCGCCTTGTACCAGCAGCAGCTGACCTATCGCGAGATTGCCGAGCGGCTGGGCTGCTCGCCGAAGGCGGTGGACAACGCGCTGGCGCGTATCAAGCGCAAGGCGCGTCGGCGCAGCCGCGAGAGTCGCTAAAACCGCGCTTACTCTCGAACTGCCCACACGACACGCGCGTCGCCTGCGTAGTCGCGCACGATGTGGGGCGACGGGAAACCCCACGCGGGCAGTTGCTCGGCTAACAGCGGGGCGAGGCGCGGGCTGGTCTCGAACGCGAGCAAGCCGCCCAAGCGCAACGCTCGATGCGCGCCCTGTGCAATCCGACGATACGGGCGCAGCGGGTCGTCCGCGGGCACAAGCAGCGCGCCTGTCGGCTCGTAGCGCGTGATTTCGGGCTGCAGCGCGTCCCACTCGTCGGGCAGCACATAGGGCGGGTTGCTCAGCACGGCGTCCACCGCGCCTGTGCGCACCCCACGCAGCCAGTCGCCTTGCACCAACATCAGGCGCGACTGTAGCCCCAGCGCACGCCGATTCGCCTGCGCCAGGCGCAGCGCACGCCGACTGCGGTCAATCCCAATCCCAAGCCAGTGCGGGGCGTGCGTCAGGCACGCCAGCGCAACGGCGCCCGTGCCTGTGCCTGCGTCTACGAGGATTGGTGAGCAAGAGACCCCCTCCTTCAGGTTCCCCCTGCGGGCAGGGGGAACCGAATCGGGTCGGTTCCCCTCGCGAAGCGGGGGGAACCTTACGGAGGGGGGTAGGCTACTTGCCCACCCCAGAAACACCTCCACCAGCAGTTCCGTTTCGGGGCGGGGGATGAGCGCGCCGCGCCCGACGATAAGCTCCAGCCCGTAGAACCACGCGCGGCGGGTGAGATACGCCAGCGGCTCGCGCGCGGCGCGACGGCGCGCCCAACACTCCAGTCGCTGCGCCTGTCGCGCCGACAAACGCGCGTCGGGATGGGCAATCAGCCGCGCACGCTCCCAGCCTAAGCACGCCGCGACCAGCGCCTGCGCCTCGCGCTGCGGCTCGGATAGCCCCGCCGCCTGCAACCGCGCCCCTACCCGTGCAATCGCCTCGCGAACGGTCATCGGCGCGGTATAATACCCCTGCTTCGGCAAACGAGTTCGCGGCGGCTGAATGCACGGGAAGTCGGTGCAAATCCGACGCTGACGCGCAGCGGTGACCGAGGACGAACGCGACACTACGCCACTGGCTTCGGCTGGGAAGGCGTCGCCAGTAGGACGATTCGGAAGCCCGAAGACCGATTCAGCCGTGTCTCGCTCGTTTCGCCTCGCGGGTTGGGCGAAAGAGCGCGCGTAAGCACTTGCCTGCGGCTGGACGCCTCCAGCGGCGGGCGCTGCTGCGCAAGCCTTCGTCCCGACCACTGAGCCGAACGCTCATGTGGAGGGTACGGATGATGCGATACACACAACAAACGCGCCGCAACAGCGGCTTCACGCTGATTGAACTGCTGGTCGTGATTGCGATCATCGCCATTCTGGCGGCGATCTTGTTCCCCGTGTTTGCCCAGGCGCGCGAGAAAGCGCGTCAGACCTCGTGTCTCAACAACCTGCGCCAAATCGGAACCGCAGGCTTGATGTACGCCCAAGACTACGACGAGCGGCTGTTCCCCATCGCCTACGACGACTGGTCGCACTACTGGTGGGGCTATGTGGATCGCCAGAACCAGCGGCTGGACACGCAGCGCAGTTTCCTGTATCCGTACATGCGCAACGCGGCGATTCAGGCGTGTCCGTCGTTCCGCGAGAGCCGCGCCTACCAGTACGGGCTGCTGGGCTACGGCTACAACTATGTGTATCTGAGTCCGATGCAGCCGCCGACCTACACGCCGATAGCGGTCGCGCTGGCGCAGATTAGCAGCCCTGCCGAGACCGCGTGGCTGGCAGACTCGGCGCAGTGGCGCACTTGGGGCGCAGGCGCGCCCGCGTTCGAGGGCACAGGCTTCCTCGAACCACCCTCCTACAGCAACCCGACCTTCCACGGGCGGCATAACGGGATGGGCAATGTGCTGTGGTGCGACGGGCACGCGAAGGCGTTCAAGCCCGTGCTGCGCACGGAGCCGACCTACGAACCGCACCGTCGTTACTCTCTGGGCAACATCGACCGCGACGGCAACCCGCAGACCGACGAGCTGATGGACTTGGAGTAGAGCGGCGTCTACCCTTGAAGGGCGAACGCCAGTGCAACCGCCTGCTCGATGGGGGTCAGCGCGACCTGTCCCGTGTCGGGCGGGCGGCTGCCGTCGGTCAGCACCACGACCCCCGCGCGGCGCGCGTGCGCTTCGGGCAGCAGCGTCTGCAGCCGTTCCGCCTCGTCGGGCAGCAAGGCGACCTCGAAGGCGTCGTGGGTGCGCCAGAGCGCGAGAATCGCCAACGGCGCGCCATACGCCGCCAGCCCAATCGCGCCGATTTGCCCCTCTTGACGCGCGAGTTCCAACGCCTCCAGCGCGCCGCTCAGTTGCGTCTCGTTCGGCGTCTCGTGCAGACTCAGGAAGTAGTAGTCGATGTGCGTGCGTCCAACGGCGCAGAGCGTCTCGATGATGTGCGACTGCACGAGGTTCGCCGCGATACGCGCGTCGGGCGCTTGCAGCAGCAGGTTCGTCGGCGTGGCGACGGCGATGTGCAGTCGGTTCGCCCGTTCGCGCAGGAACCGTCCCCACAGCGCAGGCGCAGGTGAGATGTCCAGCGTCTCGATCGGCGAGGCGAGCAGCGCGTCCATCAGGCGTTCGGCGCGCTCTTCCGCTGCGCCGTCGCCTGAGAGATGCCCCCGCGCCCACACGGGGAACACATACCGATTCGTGCGTCCCAACAATACTTGGCTCATGGTTGAATCCGCGCCAGTGCCTGAGTGTACCCTGCATACGCAAGTGGTTGCGCGGGGTCGTAGTCGCCGCCGAGCGTCTGCAGGAGTTGCAGGGCGCGTTCGCGCCAGCGCATATCGCCAGAGGCTTCGGCGTACTCGTGCATTGCCAGCGCGAGCAGCGCGTTGTCGGCGGGCAGGTCGGCGTCGTCACTGCCGACGCGCACAGGCACGACCTTGAAGTCGCCCCACTGCTTGCTCTGCGAGGCGTCGTAGAAGCCGCCTGTCGGGTCGGCGTAGTCGCGCCAGATGCGCTGCAGCAGTTGCTCGGCGAGTTGCAACGCGCGCGGGTTGGGTTGCAGGCGATGCACGCGGACGGCGGCGCGGGCGACCAGCGCGAGGTCAGGCATCCAGTCGCTGCTTGTGCGCGCCGCGCTGTGGTACAGGTCGCCGCGCAGGGTGCGCATCGCGCGCAGCGTCTCCAGCACGCGCGGGGCGGTCTGACGCGCCCACTGCGCCTGCGGATCGAGCGTCCCGAAGGTCTCGGCGTAGTCTGCCAGCGCGAGGATGGCGTAGGCGTTCGCGTCTGCGAACAGCGTCGGGTCGGTTTCGGGTAGCCCTTTGCCCTGCGCGATGGCGATGCGCAGTTTCGGCGGGGCGAGCGCGGCGACGAAGCCTGCGGGTCGCTCGCGATAGAACTGCGCGCGCAGCCCGTCCGCCAGTTCGTGCGCCGCGTCGCCGAGTTCGGGGTCAAGGCGCGCGGCGCGGCTATAGAGGCTCAGCAGGCGGGCATGCTCAATCAGGCGCGCCCCGCCCGTCGGCTTGCCTTCTGGGTCTGTCCCGTCGCGCAGCGCGGAGACGGTCTTGCGCTCGGCGTCCCAGTAGGGACTGTCGCGCAGGGCGCGCAGTCGGGCAAACAGCGTCTCCTGCGCAGTCGTGTCGCCGCGCTCCGCCAGCGTCAGCAGCGTCTCCAGATGGGCAAGACTGAACGCAGGCGGCGCGCTGTTCGGCTCCGTCGGCAGTGGGGGCAGCGCGGTCAGGAACGCTTTCGCGACGCCCGCGACGCGCGCCGCGCGCGCCGAACGCGCCCAGCGGGCGTCCCACGCGCTGTCCAGCTGCTCCGCCATCTGCAGCACCTGCGCAGGGCGCGTGCGGTACATCTGGCTCAGCTCCTCCAAGTGGCGCATCAGCTCGGCGCGGGTGTCGGGCGCAACGGCGCGAATCGGCTTGCCGTCCGGTGTGAACCACGCGACAATCGGGTAGCGGTCGGGCGCGCCCATCAGCTGCGCCAACTGCCGCAAGTACCGCGCCCGCTTCGGCATGGCGTCCGCGTCGATTTTGACCGCCACAAACTCGCGGTTAATCAAGTCCGCCACGCCCGAATCGGAGAACGCCTCGCTGCCCAGTCGCTGGCAGCGCCCCGACCAGTACGCGCCCAGCTCGATCAGCACCAGTCGGTCTCGCCGCTGGGCGCGTCGGAAGGCGTCCTCACTGCACGGCAGCCAGTTCACCAGTTGGTACTGCCCGCTGCGCAGGTAGGTTTCGGGGCAGCTTTGAAGGGCGTTCGGGTGCTGTTCGCGCTCCAGCCCGCGCAGACTGATGCCCAGCCACGCCAGCAGCACCATCAGCAGGCACACCCCACTCAGTGCGCTAAAGCGCGGCGCGTACCGCTCCGCCGTCGCGCGATACTCAGGCGTCAGCCAACTCACATCGGTAGTATACCGTCAGTGTTCGTGCCCGCAGCGAATCGTGACCGTCACGGGCGTCTCGTCGGTCGGCGTCGGCGCAGTGCGCGTGCGCCCGATAAAGTAGTTGCAGTAGGCGGTCTTCAGCGTGTTCAGGTCGTTGGGCGTGATTTGCAGCGGCACATTCGTCACAAAGCTTGTATACATCATATCGTCGGGGTTCTGGCTGTGCCCGCCGATGCCAATCGCGTGCCCGAACTCGTGTGCGGCGACGCTGCGGATGTCAATCGGGTTGTTGCCCCGCACGCCGATTTCCACCGTCGCGCTGATCAGCCGCCCACTGCTGGGGTAGTAGGTGTAGGTCGTCAGCCCGTTGCGCGTGTCGGGCTTGAACACGACCCGTATCTGTGCGCCATCGGGCGCGTTGACCTCGCGATAGCGCGCCACACCGCCCGTCGCCTCCACCCACTGGTCAAAGCCCTGCCGCGCGAGCGTGCGGTAGTAGTCCGAGTAGTTCGCGTCGCGCTCGAAGTAGACCGTCACGGGGAACCGCTCCCAATACAGCAGTCGCTCCAGCTGCGGCACATAGTTCGGCGTGAAGGTCTCCGCGGAGCAGACGCGCTGCTCGCCCGAAGTTGCGCCGCCGCCCCCGCACCCTGCGAGCGACGACACGCCCAACGCAACGACCAACCCAAGCATTAGCCTTCGATTCATATTTACTCTCCCAACAGGATGACCCCCTCCTGCAGGTTCCCCCTGCAAGCAGGGGGAACCGAACCTGCGCTCCGCTTGGTTCCCCTCGCAAGCGGGGTGAACCTTAAGGAGGGAGGGTAAACCTGCTTATTGGCTTGCGCCCCGCATGGTATAATTTACCCTGATTTTGGAGGCGATAACCGATGAAGACAGGGATTCACCCAAAGTATATCGTCGCGACGGTGCGCTGCGCGTGCGGCAACAGCTTTGAGACGCTCTCCACCAAAGAGGAGATTCGCGTCGAGGTGTGCGCCGCGTGCCATCCCGTGTTCACGGGCGAGGGCAGCCGCCGCGTGGTCGACACCGAAGGGCGCGTGGAGCGCTTCAAGCGCAAGTACCAAAACTACGGCAACCGCTAATGGGCGCACAACGACCCGCGTACTGGCGTTATGGGGGGCAGGCGGTCATCGAAGGCGTGATGATGCGCAGCCCCCGTCATTTCGCCGTCGCCTGCCGCAAGCCCAACGGCGAGATGATTGTGCATGCCGAACCCATCGAGAAGACCATCCTCGGCAAGTTGCAGTTTCTGAACCGCCCGCTGCTGCGCGGGATTTTTATGCTCATCGACTCGCTCGCGCTGGGCATCAAGTCGCTCCACTTCTCCAGCCAAGTGCAGATTCAGCACGACCCCGACATCAAGCCGATGTCCAAGCCCGTGCAGGATATTGCGATTGGCGCGTCCGCGCTGGGCGGGTTCGCCATCGGGATGTTCCTGTTTTTCGTGCTGCCGACGCTGCTGACCGATTGGCTCGCGCGCGAGGGCTGGGGCGCCATCGCACGCAACATGGTCGACGGCGGGCTGCGAATCGCGATTTTCCTGCTCTATGTGGGGCTGATTGGGCTGATGCCCGACATTCGGCGCGTGTTCCAGTATCACGGCGCGGAGCATAAAGCCATCAACGCGCTGGAGGAGGAGGGCGTCGTGTCGGTGGAGGCGGCGCGCCGCCAAACGCGCCTGCACCCGCGCTGCGGCACCAGCTTCGTGCTGCTGGTGCTGATTCTAAGCATCTTCGTGTTCGCGTTTCTGGGGCGACCGCCTGCGTATATTCGGATTCCGATGCACCTGGCGCTGCTGCCCGTGATTGCGAGCGTCACCTACGAGATTATTCGGCTGGCGGGGATGTTCAAAAGCGGCTTTCTGGCGCGGGTGCTGCTGGCGCCGGGGCTGTGGACGCAGTACCTGACCACGCGCGAGCCGACCGACGACCAAATCGAAGTCGCCGTAGCCGCCCTGCAGAAAGTGCGCGCGCTGGAAGAGGGTACACTAACGGTGGAGGAACCCACGAGTGGATCAACCGAAGCCGCGAGTGCTGGTTAGCTTTATTGGGAAGGGACAACCCGATGGCTCATCCAGCGGCTACAGGACGACGCAATATACCTTCCCAGACAGCTGGCAAAGCCCTGAACTCTCCGTCTTTGGAATCGCGCTGCTGACCTACTACGAGCAGTATCTGCGTCAGCCGATTGACCGATGGCTGGTGCTGGGCAGCCCGCAGTCGAACTGGGACGCGCTGCTGGAAGCAGTTCCCGAAGACCAACGGGATAGTGCCCTGAATCAGGTTTACGGAAAAATTCGCGACGCTGTGACAGCGAAGGAACAATCGTCCAGCGCCTCAGGAATCGGGCAACTGACCCAACCGCTGCTGGACAAGTGGAGCGATGCGCTCTCGGAGCGTTTGCAGCCGATGGTGGTCAAGTGCCAACTGGTGGGCTGGTGCGAAGCGCCGACCTCGCAACTGCAGATGTGGCGCGTGCTGAGCGTAGAGGTTCCCGAACGCAGTGAACTGGTGCTGGACATCACGCATGGCTTCCGCCACCAGCCGATGCTGCTTGCGCCGATGGTGGTGCTGCTGGGCATGCTGAAAAACCTCTCAGGCGTTGAACTCTACTACGGCGCGTTGGACATGGACAGACGCGTGCTGAAGTTGGATTTGTTCCCTGAACTGCTGGAATACATCCAACACCTGAGCTTGCTACAAACCAGCGGCGACTACGAGCCACTGAGCGAAACCCTCATTGAGGAGAGCCAGACACGCCATCGGCTTCGGGAAATCGCCTTCTTGGAGCGCGTGAACCACCCCGTAGATTACGAAGATGTGCAACGCCTTATGGAGACCATCGATCTAAGTATCTCGTCGAGTAATCCTCTGAAAAGCGACCTACTAAACATACTGCAGGAGACGCTAAGAAAGCACCTAATCTCATCGGACCTAGACCGTATGGTCGCGCGCGCTGATGTTGCTAAAGACCACAGAGACTATCTGGTCGCCTACACACTGCTCTACGAGGCAATTATAACGATTGCTATGCAGCGTTTCGATTCAGATTTGCTCTGTTGCGAAGAAGCTTGTCTATCCTCAGACCCCTGCTCATGCGCCGAGGTGGTTGAACCTGTGCGCGCCCCTGCTTGGCTTCCCCGCAGGGTGCGGAAACCCTCTTCGCAACAGAGCAATTCAGATTGGTTACAGGACGCACTTTCCTACGACGAGCGTTCTTACGATGAGCGTCGTTCCAGTGCATTTGATCAGCTGTGCAAAGAACTCGCAAACGATGACTCCAAAACTTTGAGAGCCTTTCGGAAAGTACGCAATTCAATAGTTCATGCAAATCCTGTGTCGGATAACAAGCAAGCTGAAGAGGCGCTTCAGTCCGAACAGGGTGTCATTGATCTTTACGAGGAGGTGCGCCAAATTTTCGGGGAGCTGCGGGACACGCTGTTCACTTAGGCTTTACTTGCGGTTCTTGTATGCAACCAGCAGGAACCTCACCCCAGCGTGCGAACCTATAGGCGGGTGAGTTCCATGCGCTACCAGAGAGTGATTTGGGCTTTGGTAGGTCTGTTTGCGTTTGGGGTTGCGCTGGTGTTGGTGATGACCCGCGCGGCGCGTCGGGAGCCGCCGCCGCTGCCAGGGCTTATGCGTGAGTCGTTGGGGCAGTTCCCCACGCCGACAGGCGCACGCGAAGTCGTCTCGGCGTTCCCTGTGGACTTGGACGACGACGGCAACCACGAGGTGGTCGCCGTGCGCCTACGGCTTAGCGCGCGGCAGGGCGACGCCACCCTCTGGAGCGACTTGAACGGCAAGTTCGAGACGCTGTCGATTGCTGTGTTTAGCGAGCATATCTACCTTACTTTACCCTCTCCAAAACCAAATACCCCACGAACTACATTCTGCAGCGCGAGGTGATGGGCTGGGACGCGACCACCCAACGCCTGACGCGCCTGCGCCGCGATAGGGGCGACTTCGCCTTGACAGCAATCGGCGAGGCGCGTTCCGAGCAGCTTCCGATTGCCAAGGTATTCGATGCAGACGGCGACGGCGCGTCCGAAACACTGCTGGTGTATCTTTCGCAGTCCCCGCTCGCCTTTCGCCTAACCGCAGAAGGTCGCTGGCAACCGCTGGCAGAGCCTGTACCTGACCCAAGCCGCGTGGAAGAACAGTTGCTTCAGCAGGTTAGCATCAAGCGCATGCTGCCCTCTGGGCAGATTGCCCACTCCATCCCTGCACCGTTTATGTACCATCCCCCGTGCCCTACGGTGTCGTTGCCCGACGGCGACGGGGACGGCAACCCCGAACAGCTCGATGTGCAGCAGCGCACGATACGCCTCTCCCGCGGCAAGCAGATACCGTTCCCGCACCCGTTTACGGCGGGCGAGCAGTGGCTTGTCGCCGAGCTGGACGGCGCCGCCCCGCAGGAAATCATCTACGCCCGCCAGAGCGGAACCCCCGCGAATACCCTGTTCGAGATTACGGCGTACCATCTCAAAGACGGGAAACTCCATACAATCTTCACGCACAGCCTTCCGAAGGAATACTACCTTGCGCTGGAGGCGATGGATGTGGACGGCGACGGGCGCGACGAACTCATCACGAACACTGTCGAGTCGGGCAACCGTGCGCGCTGGACAGTCTGGCGCTACGCCAACGGCGCGCTGGTGGAGCAATCGGGCGCGCATCGCACGAGGCTGAGTAGACTCAAGGACGCCGAATGGCTGATGCGCGGCAAGCGCACCCTCGCGGCGAACACGACCCACGAACTGCGCCGAGGGTATCAACTCGGTTCGTCCCGTTCGGAATATCAAGCGACACTCAATGTCGGTGCGAGCTCGTCTCTGCAGGGCGCAACGGTGCTGGCGGGCATTCCCGACGGCGAGGCGGCGTCAGACCCCGCGCAGTGGGCAGTGCTTGCCTTGGAGGGGCGCGTCGTCTGGTTCGGCGACTACGACTCGGACGGCAACGAGGAGTATGTGCTCAGCCACACTGCGGGCGGGGGCATCGCGCAGTTCCGCGACGGGCAGTGGCGGTACACGCCGCTGCTAACGGGCGAGCCGATTGTGGCGGCGTTTCCCGCGCGGCGCAACGGGCAGCCGACGCTCATCGTCGTCTACCGAAACGGCGTCATCGAAGCTATCCGCCTCGCAAGATAAACCGCCAAATTCCCACCCAAATCGCCGATTCTGCGCCCAAACCCTTGAAACTTTTGCAGGGCGCATGGAGTATAATTGGCTATCACACGCTTAGGGGGTATAGTATGACCAATACTGCTGTCAAAGAGAAGGTTCGGGTGAACGACACGGAGTTCGAGATTACCCTCAAGCCCGTTCTGCCGCAGACGGAGAACGACCCGATGGTTCTCGATCAGCCGTTGCCGACGCCCGACGAGGTGCTGGAGCGCGTGCCCTCCATCGAGCGGCTGCCGCGCTGGGAAGACGGCGCACGCTAACCGATGAACTCACGGCTACAGCGCATCATGACGGAAGTCGCGCTGGCTGCCGTCCGCTACTCGGCAACGCATAGCGCACACTACGACGACGAGGCGGGGAGCTGGGTCATCATCAAGGATTTCCCACTGCCAGCGGGATACAACTACACACATACCGATGTGCTGATCCTGCTGCCCAGAAACTACCCGCAGACGCCGCCCGACTGGTTCTATGTGGACGCGGAGCTGTTGCTCGAAAACGGCGACGAGCCTGACCATGTGTTCTACGACGACCTCAGCTTCGACCCGAACGAGGAGTGGTTCGAGGACGCCCCGCCGCAGATGCGCGGCTGGACGGGCTGCTGCCTGCACATCTACGATTGGCAGCCCGCCGCCGACCCGCTGCAGGGACACTCGCTGCTAAGTGTATGCGAACTCATCAAGGAGGCGTTCGAGCGGTGGAAGTGAACCCCAACCATGCGCCAACGGCAGTGACTCTGGAATACTCGCCGATGACGGGCGAGGCGCGCTTCCCGCAGGCGGTCTGGGAGCAGCTGCGCGCGATGCTGCTTGCCGACCTCAGCCGCGAGACGAAGTGCTTCGTGCTGTGCCGCACGCTGGAGAGCAGCGGGCGCGTGGTGTTTCTGGCGCGGGAGGTCGTGCCTGTGCCCGACGAGGCGTACGCGCAGCGTTCGGCGAGCCTCGTGGAGACGCGCCCCGAGTTCATCCACGCGCTGCTGGTGCGCTGCGCCCGCGAGGGCTACGCGCTGCTGGAGGCGCACACGCATCCGTGGACGACGCTACCGCGCTTTTCGAGCGTCGATAACCGCAGCGACCTGCAGAAGTTCCAGACCACGCAGCCGATGTCGCCCCCGTTTCGGCACGGCAGCCTCGTGTTCGGCTGCGACATGAGCTTCGAGGGTCGCTTCTGGGACTATACGCGCGAGGCGATGGCGACCATCACGCGCCTGCAGGTGCTGGAGACGCCCCCGCGCACGCTGTACGGCACAGACTGCCAGCCCCCCGACTGGGCGCGCACGGCGCTGGCGGTGTACGACCGTCAGGTGCGCGCGTTCGGGCTGGAAGGGCAGGCGATGCTTAGCCGCTTGCGCGTGGCGGTGGTCGGCGCGGGCGGACTCGGCTCGCAAATCGCCAACGCGCTCGCGCTGCTGGGCGTCGGACACCTGCTGCTGATTGACCCCGACCGACTGGAGCTGAGCAACCTGAACCGTGTGGTGGGCGCGAGTTATGCGCAAGCGGTGCGCGGCTGGCGCAAAGTGCGCGCGTTGGCGCAGCGACTCAACCGCGCACGCCCGCCTGAGCGTCGCACTGTTGCCCCGCTGCCGCTGGATGTGCGCACACGCGAGGCGCTGGCGCACCTGCTCAGCTGCGACCTCATCGTCGGCGCAGTGGACAGCGCAGTCGCACGCCAGTACCTGAACACCGTCGCGATGTGCGCGCTGATTCCCTACCTCGACGCGGGCGTCGGCGTCCGCAGTGAGAACGGACGCCTCGCGCAAGGCGGCGGACAGGTGCAGGTGGTCATCCCTGGCGCGACCGCGTGCCTCGCCTGCACCGAGCGCGGCATCCGCCAAAGCGTCGAGGAGCAACTCACGCCCCACCAGCGCGAACTCTCCATCCGCGGGGGCTACATTCAGGGCGAAGCGATACCTAACCCGCAGGTGGTGTTCCTCAACGGCGTCGTCGGGAACCTGCTGGTGTGGGAGCTGGTAAAATTAGCCACGCACTGCGCGCCTGTCCAGCCGTACATCTACTACGACCTGCTGGGGCAGCATGCGTTTCCCGCGCGCGCCGAGCGCAACCCGAACTGCCTGCTCTGTGCGGCGCACCCCGACAGCCTGCTGGGGCAGGGGCTGTATGGGCTGATGGGCTACCTTACGCCCCGACGCGCCCCGAAAAGCAAACCCATCCCGACACCGCGAGGGGGATAACCGATGGCGAAACCGATTCCGTTCAATCGGCGATGGCTGCAGAATCAGCAGGCGCGCGCAGAGGCGGCGGCTGACCCCACTGCCGCAGCAACGCCCGTTGTCCGAGAGCAGGCGCAGCAACTGCAGGCGATTCTTTGCGCCGCGCTGAATGTCCCCGAACCCGACGACGAGGCGCCCGATCCTATGGCGCTTGTGCGGGCGTACCTCCAAGAGCCGCCGCGCGAGGCGGACGCCGTTCTCTACGCGCGGTTCGAGAGCCAGTGCCCTGGCTGCGGCGAGCCAATCCGTGTCGGCGACCCCATCGTGCGCCACCCGCAGTGGGGACGGTATGTGCATGCCCACTGCCGCAACCGCCAGCAACGCGCGGCGGTCGCCTACACCATTGTCGCACGCTATCCTGGCGTATGCCGACACTGCGGGCAGCCCGTCCACCCTGGCGAGCGCATCACGCAGGTTCGAGGCTTGGGCTGGATCCACGAAGCGTGCGCCCAGCAGCGTCAGCGCGACTCGTAGCGCCCGTGCAGGAACCGTCGCTGTCGGCGCGAATAACGCCCCGTGTTCGAAACGCAGCTGATGTTCCCGCTCAACGGCTGGCACAATCACGCCTCCAGCCTCGTGGAGTGCCCCAACGGCGACCTGCTGGCGTGCTGGTTCAGCGGTTCAGGCGAGCGCACGGCGGACGATGTGCAGATTCTGGGCGCACGCCGACGCAAGGGCGCGACCCGCTGGAGCCAGCCGTTCCCGATGGCGGATACGCCCGACTACCCCGACTGCAACCCTGTGCTGTTCATCGACGCGCGGCGGCGGCTGTGGCTGGTGTGGATTACTATCCTGAACCACCGCTGGGAAGGCTCGCTGCTGAAGTATCGCATCAGCACGGACTACCAGCGTGCGCTCGCGCCGCGCTGGACTTTCGGCGATGTGCTGCACATCTCGCCCGACGCGCGGTTCGTGGAGCAAGTGGAAGCGTGGCTGAAGCGGCTGGAGGCGCAGAGCGCGTCGCTGCCTCCCGCGCTGCGCCCGCGCCTGGAGGTCTACCTGCAGACCGTGCGCCAGAACGCCCGCGACGAACTCTCGCGCAGGCTCGGCTGGATGACGCGCGTCCCGCCGCTGATCGAAGGCGAGCGCATCTACCTGCCCCTCTACTCCGACGGGTTCAGCTTCTCGCTGGTGGCGATTAGCGACGATTCGGGCGGGCGTTGGCGCGCGAGCAGCCCGATTCTCGGCGCGGGCGCGGTGCAGCCCAGCCTGCTGCGCCGACGCGACGGCGCGCTCGTCGCCTACATGCGCGATAACGGTCCCCCGCCTAACCGTGTGTTCGTCGCCTACTCGCGCGACAACGGCGAAACTTGGACGGAAGCCGAGAAGACCAGCCTGCCCAACCCCGGCTCCAGCGTCGCTGCACTCGCCCTGCGCACAGGCGAGTGGCTGCTCATCGGCAACGACACCGAGCAGGGACGGCATCAGCTCGCCATCTGGCTCTCGGACGACGAGGGGCGCACTTGGCGCGTTGCTCGCTACTTGGAGCGCGACGCCGAGGGACGCGGACGCTACGCCTACCCATGCGCAATCCAAGCGCGCGACGGGACGATTCATGTGACCTACAGCTACGCGCTGGAACGGGACGACCTGCCCCGCGACGAGCAAGGCAGACCCAAGCGCAGCGCCATCAAATGGGCGCGCTTCGATCGCGAGTGGTTGCTGCGAGGCGACTAATCGGGTATCCTATAGGGCGATGCAAGCGACGCTGCCGCCGCCTGTGGACGCGCCTGCAGGGGCGAGGCTGCTGTACCGAAGCGAGAACGCGCTGGTCTACGAGCGGCGCTTCTACTCGGACGACCCGCTCGCTGCGCAGGAGTTCGAAAGCGACACGGACTGGGCGGAGTTCGTGCTGAGCCTGCGCCCGCCCGACGCGGAGCATTTGGTCTGTCCGCGCACGCTGCGCAGCGATGTGCGCTACCTGCATCATCATCTGGTGGCGCGCCTGTCGCCTGAGTGCTTGCGCCGCTGGCTCGCGCCCGACCGCGCGCGCGTGCTGCCTGAGCTGCAGCCGTTCGTGCGCGGCGACGCCCCGTTCCCGCGCACGCTCTACCTGCTGGTGGACAACCCCCTGCTGCACGGCGTGGTCGAGGCGCTGCTGATGCCCCCACCTGTCGGCAGTTTGCGTCTGTTCTACGAGGGCAAGTTGCGCGAGCTGGTCGCCTTTTTGTGCTTCGCGGAGCCAGAGGTGGTCGCCGCCCAAGACGACGCCCGCCTGCGCGACGCGCTGGAGTACCTGCAGCAGCACCTGAGCGACCCGAACGCCCTGCAGAAGGTCTCCGAGCGGCTGTGCGTCAGCCCGCGCCAGTGCCAGCGGCTGTTCCGCGTCGCGATGGGCTGCTCGCCGTCGGAGTACCTAACCGAGTTGCGCATGCGCCGCGCGGCGACCCTGCTGGTCAGCACGAACTTGTCGGTCTCCGAAATCGCGCTGGAGGTGGGCTACCTGAGCCTAAGCCACTTCTCGCGGGTGTTCCGCGAGCGGTTCGGCAAGACGCCCCGCGCCTTCCGCGCCGCGCCCAGCCTAAGCATCGAGGAATTGCCTTTGAAGTAATACCAATCGCCGAGCCAGAGTTTATAAAAGCTTGAATGAACGAGAACCCCCTCCTTAAGGTTCCCCCTGCGAGCAGGGGGAACCGTGGGCGCGCGGCTTGGTTCCCCTCGCGAAGCGGGGGGAACCTCAAGGAGGGGGGAATTATGAACTTTGGCTCGACGCTTGATATAAGCTGTTCACCCGCCCCCCCAGAATCGCCTGTCGACGCTGCGGTACTGCACCGCTTCGGCGATGTGAGGCAGTTGAATGGCGTCCGACCCGTCTAAGTCGGCGATTGTGCGGGCGATTTTGAGGATGCGGTCGTAGGCGCGCGCGCTCAGCCCCAGCCGCTGCACTGCCATGCGCAGATACCCCCGCGCATCCTCCCCAATCGGGCAGTGTTCCCGCGCGAGTTTCGAACTCATCTGCGCGTTGCACACGATTCCGTAGGGGCGCAGCCGTTGCAGTTGCCGCTCGCGGGCGCGCACCACGCGCTCGCGAATCGCCGCCGAACTCTCGCCCGCCTGCAGGGTCAGCAACTCGTCCTGCTTGAGGCGCGGCACTTCCAAGTGGATGTCGATGCGATCCAGCAGCGGTCCCGAAATGCGCTGCAGGTACTTGCGGATTATCGTCGGGCTGCACTGGCAGGTCTGGTGCGTGTCGCCGTAAAACCCGCACGGGCACGGGTTCATCGCCGCGACGAGCATGCAGCGCGCGGGGAACTGCACCGCCGCCTGCACGCGCGAGACCGACACGACGCCGTCTTCCAGCGGTTGGCGCATCGCCTCCAGCACATCGCGCTTGAACTCGGGCAACTCGTCCAGAAACAGCACGCCGTTGTGCGCCAGCGAGATTTCGCCCGGACGCGGGATGCTGCCCCCGCCCACCAGCGCGGCGTAGGAGGTCGTATGGTGCGGCGAGCGGAACGGGCGCGTGGTCATCAGCCCCGTCTTGGGCGGCAGTAGCCCCGCCGCGCTATACAATCGCGTCGTCTGCAGCGCCTCCTCCAGCGTCAAGGGCGGCAGAATCGTCGGCAGACGGCGCGCCAGCATCGTCTTGCCCGACCCTGGCGGACCAATCAGCAGCACATTATGCCCGCCCGCGGCGGCAATCTCCAGCGCGCGCTTGGCTTGCTCCTGCCCCCGAATCTCCGCGAAGTCCACCTCGTACTCGGCAGGCTGGCGCAGCAGCGCGTCCACATCCACGCGCACGGGCGACTTGTGCTTGGGGTTAATCAGTAACTGTACGGCGTCCAGCAGCGTCTCCACGCCGTACACCTCGACGCCGCCGACGACCGCCGCCTCCGCCGCGTTCGCCTGGGGCACAACCAGCCGCCGCTTGCCCGACTCGCGCGCGTGCATCGCAATCGACAGCACGCCGTTCACGGGGCGCACCCCGCCGTCCAGCGACAACTCGCCCACAATCAGCGTCCCCTCCAGCGCGTCCAACGGAACCTGCTCCGACACTGCCAGAATGCCAATCGCCATCGGCAGGTCGTAGGCGGGACCCTCTTTGCGCACATCGGCGGGCGCGAGGTTCACCGTGAGTTTGAGTAGCGGGAAATAGAGTCCTGAGTTGCGAATCGCCGTGCGCACGCGGTCGCGCGACTCCTGCACCGCCGTGTCGGGCAGCCCGACCAGCGTCCAGAACGGCGCGCCCTGCTGCAGGTCAACCTCAATCTGCACGGTGAAGGCGTCGATTCCGTGCAGCGCCGCGCTTTCGACACGAGCGAACATAGCCGCGCCTCGATTCGGCGACTCGGCGGCGGTTCCTGCTGCCACACTACCCACAGCGTTTTCGAACAACGAGTCAAATTCCGCGCGGCTGGGGTATACTCTTGCACGAGGAGGCAAGTTATCGATGAAGATATTAGTTTCAGTGAAGCGTGTGCCTGACCCGTATGCGAAGATTAGCCCGAACGCATCGGGAACCGACATCAACCGCGACGGACTGCAGATGGCGGTCAACCCGTTCGATGAGATTGCGTTAGAGGAAGCGATACGCCTCAAGGAGGCAGGCAAGGCGACTGAAGTGGTCGCCGTGTCCATCGGCAGCGCCGAGGCGCAGGAGCAGTTGCGCACCGCGCTGGCGATGGGCGCAGATCGCGCAATCCTCGTACAAACCGATGATCCCCTCGACGCGCCCAGCGTCGCCAAAATCCTCGCCGCCGTCTACCAGCGCGAGCAACCGAACCTGATGCTGATGGGCAAGCAAGCCATCGATATGGACGAGAACCAAGTGGGGCAGATGCTGGCGGCGATATTAGACCTGCCGCAGGCGACCTTCGCGTCGAAAATCACGGTCGAGAACGGCACGGCGACTGTGGAGCGCGAGACGGACAACGGTATCGAGACCGTCCAAGTGCCGCTCCCCGCGATTATCACGGCGGACTTGCGCCTGAACGAGCCGCGCTATGTCGCCTTGACCGGCATCGTGCGCGCCCGCAGCAAGCCGCTGGAGACGCTGACGCCCGCCGATTTGGGCGTGCAGCCGCGCGCGCGCGTGCGCCTGACCCAAGTGGAGGCGCCCCCCGCACGCAAAGCGGGCAAGCGCGTGAGCGATGTCCACGAACTGGTGCGCCTACTGCGCGAGGAGGCGCGCGTTATCTAAGGAGGCAAAGCGATGAAGATCCTGGTACTGGCAGAAACGGACGGCGGGCGCGTCTCAGAAAAGAGCCTGCCCGCGATTGCTTTCGCACAGCAGAAGTCGCCCGAGGCGTTCACCGTCTTGGCAATCGGCGACAACCTGCAGTGCATCGAGACGCTTACGGGCTACGGCGCGCAGGCAGTGCTGACCGTGAACCACCCTGCGCTGGCGAAGCCGCTGGCGGAGCGGTACGCACCTGTGGTCGCCCACTACGCGCGGCAACTCGGCGCGGACGCCATCGTCGCCACGACCACCACCTTCAGCCGCGATGTGCTGGCGCGCGTCGCAGGACTGCTGGACGCGCCGATGCTCAGCGACATCATCGCGCTGGAACAAACCGACGGCAAACTGGTCGCCAAACGCCCCATCTACTCGGCGAACCTCATCGGCACATTCGAAGTGGAGGGCAGCCCCGTTGTGATGACCGTGCGCGGACCCGCGTGGGGCAAGCCTGAGCCGAAAGGCGCGGACTCGCCCGTGCAAACCGCTGAAGCCCCTGCCGACATCCCGACCCGCTCCGAGTGGGTGCGCCTGCAGGGCGGCGGCGGCGGACGACCCGACCTGACCCAAGCCCGCGTGGTTGTCTCTGGCGGACGCCCGCTGAAAGACCCAGAGACCTTCGAGAAATACATCGGTGGGCTGGCGGACGCGCTCGGCGGCGCAGTCGGTGCGACCCGCGCGGCAGTCGATTCGGGCATTGCGCCCAACGAACTCCAAGTGGGGCAAACGGGCAAGACCGTCGCGCCCGAACTCTACATCGCCGTCGCCGTCTCTGGCTCCGTGCAACACCTGGCGGGCATGAAGGACTCCAAGGTCATCGTCGCCATCAACACTGACCCCGAAGCGCCCATCTTTCAGGTAGCAGACTACGGGCTGGTGGCAGACCTCTACCAGGTAGTGCCCGAACTGACGGAACTGCTGAAAAACAGTAAGGGATAGTAATACCAATCGCCGAGCCAGAGTTCACAAAAAATGGCAGTTGATGACCCCCTCCTTAAGGTTCCCCCTCGCGAAGCGGGGGTGAACCCCAACCCTCGCACGGTTCCCCTCGCGAAGCGGGGGTGAACCCCAACCCTCGCACGGTTCCCCTCGCGAAGCGGGGGGAACCTTAAGGAGGGGGGCAATAATAGACTCTAAACGCGCGACTGGTCTTACTTCACCTTGCAGGTGGAGACGCCGATGAGCTTGTAGAGAAAGCACTGCCCTGCAAGCCCCGACAGCAGCAGCGGGACGCCAATCAGCCCCAGCCAGTTCTGGGCGTACACGCCCCAGCCGATAATCGCCGCGCCCAGCACAATCCGCAACACGCGGTCAATACCGCCAACATTCGGTTGCATGGTGTTGCACCTCCTACGCTATTCTACGCAAATGCCACACGCATGGTTTCAGAAACGGAACGGATCGGGGTCGTCCTCATCGTCGTCGAGCGAGCTGAGTCGTGCGTCCACAGGCAGCGGCGCGTCGTCGGGGAGCGCGTTCGACTCCACGCGGCGCGGGGGGACGCTGGTCGGCAGGGCGCGTTCGAACGCGCGCAGCACCTCATCGGGCGCGGGCTGGCTGACCAGCACCTTGTGCATCGCGCCGACCACAGCCTCGCGGTTCGGCTCGCTGTTGCCGTTGCGCGTGCGGGCAATCAGGTCGGCGACGGCGTTGCGCTCCAGCGCGGGGTTCAGCTGGCGCAGGTGTTGCCACACGGCGTCTTCGAGGGGCAGGTCGGGCGCGGGGGGGTAGGTCTTCAGACCGTCCTGCCCGCGCATGAGCGCAGGGCGCGGGAAGCGCACGAAAATCGGCTGGTTGAAGTAGGGGTGGCGCACCAGCATCTCGCCGGGCGCAAGCGCGCCGAGCTTCTCTTTCGCCGCGTCGCCGAAAATCGCGTACCCAGGCTGCGCCAGCTCCTCCATCTCGATGCGCCCGTACAGCGCGGTCGAACAGTTGCCCACCACTTGGCGGTCAACCTGCGAGCGGAACTGCTGCGCCCCGAACAGCACCAGCCCCAGATACCGCCCGCGCGCGCAGATGTCGCGCAGCGTGCGCATCACATAGGTCTCGCGATTGGTGTTCGGCGCGTACTGGTTCAGCTCGTCCACCACCACGACCACTGAGTCGACGCCCAAGTCGCGCTGTTCCATCCGCTCGCGCAGCTCGGCAATAACGCGCGTGAAAATCAAATCCTGCGCCTCCGCCGACATATTCGCGACATCAATCACATACACCGTGCGGTCTTGGAACTCGCCCCACGGCAGGTCGGAGGGCGTCTCGCACTCGCCGACCAGCCCCGCAAAGCGCGTTGTGAGGTTCACCAAGCGGTTCTGGATTTTGCGGATGGTCTCCACCGCGAAGCTGCGCCACTGCTTCTGGTTTTTCGCCTCCAGGTACTTCAGCACGAGTTCGAACCACTGCACGAGGTCGCTGAAGCTGCGCACTTGGATGCGTGTCGGCAGCTCGCGGCTGCGCAGGATTTCCGCCTCTTCGCTCTCGAACTCGAACACTTCGCGTTCGATGACGCGCTGGCGCAAAAACTGCAGGAAGGCGTCCGCTTTGGCGTCCACATCGTCTTTGTTGAGCAGCACCTCCACATAGCGCATCACCTCTTTCATGCCCCACAGCATCGGGCGCACATTGTGGCGCAGGTTGGGGTGCGTGCGCAAAGTGGCGAGGTTCACGCGGTCGGGCTTGTAGGGCGCGTAGTATTCCACGCGCGGGAAGGGCTTCGGCTCGATGCCCACTGCCTGATATACTTTCAGGTCGCGCTCGTCCAGCTGATGGGACGGTGGATGGTCGATAAACAGCAGGTCGCCCCCTTTGACATTGAAGCACACGACCGCTACGCTTTTGGGCGCTTTTTGGAAGATGGCGGTCAGCAGGAACTGTATCGCGCTCGTTTTGGCGGCAAGTCCGCTCGTGCCTGTGATATTCAGATGTCCCGCTTCGGGTCCCAGCAGGAAGTCGGCGTCGAGGTAGATGGGCACGAGGGTTTCGCCGCTTTCGTAGACGCCGACAGGAATGCGCCGCGCGTGGGGGATTTCGTTGATACGCAGGGCGTAATGCACATCCTCTTCGGTCGCCAGATAGACGGGCGCAATCGGCGGGGGTTGCACGGGCTGTTCGGGGTAGTGGCGCAGCACCGCCGCGCGGTAGAGGCGGATCTCGGTGCGCACGGTGGGCGGCTGCAGTTGGGGATTGCCGTCGAAGCCCAGGTAGTCTGCCAGCGCGTTGGGCACATCGTTGTAGGTGTAGCCTTCGGTGATGACGCCCCACACCTTGCGTGCGCCTGCGTCCACCTTGACCAGCGCCCCGATGCCCAGCGGCGCGCCTTCGGTCGCCCACAAGTGGAACTCGTAGGCGGTATTGGGCTGCCGCTCGGTCGCCACCACGCGCCCGATGACCTGACGACTGGGCGGCGGCGCGCCGTTCGCTTGTACCGCTGCTAACGATTGGGTCTGCATGATGATCACCCGCTATATGTGGGATTATACCTCAGTGCGCTCGCTATTGCAAGGGCATCGTTGTGTTTCTACGCTTGCGCTGCCAGCAGTGGTATACTTTAATTATAACGCGGGGTCTAATGTGTGGGCGCTACGGCTTGCTGGGGTAGTGTATTTGGGGAGCGTGCTTTGGGCGCGTGGGGTTCCCGACACGGCATGGGTGGTGTTTGGCGCGTTGGCGTTGGGCGCGCTGGCAGTGAGCCTGTTGGAGCGTCGCTGGCGCACGCCCGCGGCAACGGGTGTAGCGTTGCTTGCAGATTACGCGCTGATTGGGGGGCTGCTGTGGGGGCTGGGAGGCGCAGCGATTGCCTACTGGCTGTTCGTGTTGCCGCTGGTGTACGCACTGCACCGTTCGGGCGCGGCGGGCACGTGGTTGGGCGGGGGTGTGGGCGGCGTTGCGGTGTATCTGACCGATTGGGCGCGTATAGGCGCGCCGCCGACCGACGCGACGACGCTGAGTTGGACAGTAGGCATCGTAGGGCTGGGCGGCATTCTCGGCTGGCTGTGGCAACGGCGGGTTCAGACGGCGCACGCGGCGCTGCTGGAGGAAGCCGCGCGTGCCGTCGAGCAAAGCGAAGCAGCGGAACGGCGCATCCGCGAGAGCTACCGCGAGCTGGCGCACCACTACCATCGGCTGGAGGAACACCTGACCGCCTTGCAGGACGCTGCCGAGTTGCTGCACGCGCTGCAGCAGGCGCGCGAGCCTGAATCGCTGCTGCACATCCTGCTGGAGCGGTTGCGGGCGCGGTTCGGCGCGTCGGGCGCGGCGATATACCTCACCGACGAGACAGGCACAGTGTTGCAAGCTGCGTGCGCCACAGGCGCGCTCGCGAAGTTTCGAACGACCGCCTTCACGGTGCCCGTGCGTCCGTTCCAAAAACAACCCGATATCCAACCGCTGGTTAACCAGATTCGTGCGGCGGTTCTGGAAATCGAGCGATTGGCGGAAGCGCATCGGGAATCTGCCGAGCGCGCCGATGCAATCGTTGTTCCCCTGGTGGGCGAGGGACGTATTCTGGGCGTGGTCGCGCTCACGGCGCGCGCACAGAATGGGTTCAGTCCCGAAACGCGCGCCCGCGTCCGTGCCCTTGCGCCGCACCTTGCCGCCCTGCTGATGCTGATTGATCAGATGCGCCTGATGAGCATCCGCCTTGCAGAAACCCAGACACTGTACGACTTGGAGAACCTGCTGTTCAGCGTCGAAAGCCCGCGCGCCTTACCCCAACGCGCGCTTGCCGTGTTCAAGTTAGTGCTGCCGTATGAGCATGCGCAGCTGTTGCTGTGTAGCGATAAGAATTTAGAACTCGTGGCGCACGAGGGCGCGATGCCCCCGCTGCACACGGCGCTGCCGAGTCTGAACCAATCCGAGCCGCCCGCGCAGGCGTGCCTCTACGACGCCAACCACGCGCAGGCAGAGGCGTTCGCGCCTGCCTCAAGCGTGATTGTCGCCCCCCTGCGCGGCGGCGTGCGCGTGCACGGGCTAATCGCGCTCGGACGCACAGAGCTGCCTGCGTACAACGAGCTTGACTTGGAACTGCTCCAGACGCTGGCGTTCCAGCTGACCAGCGTGCTGGAGCGCGCCCTGCTGCTCAGCGACTTGGAACGGCTTGCCGTCACCGACGGGCTGACAGGGCTGTATAACTACCGCCACTTCCAAGAGCGGTATCGGGAGGAGGTGAACCTCTGCCGACGCTATCAGCACCCGCTGGCAATCATGCTCATCGACTTGGACGGCTTCAAGCAGGTGAACGACACCTACGGGCATCTGGAGGGCGACTACCTGCTGGTGCAGTTGGCGGATGTGCTGCGCAGCGTGCTGCGCAACACGGAGCTGATTGCCCGCTACGGGGGCGACGAGTTCGTGGTGCTGATGCCCTCCACGAATTTGCAGGGGGGCGTCGCTGCCGCGAATCGGGTCTTGCACGCCGTGCGCGAGACGCACTTTTTGGACACGATGGGCGCGCCGCGCTTTCGAATTACGCTTAGCATCGGCGTCGCCGCCTACCCCAATAGCACGCAGAACCCCGTCGAATTACTGGAAAAGGCGGATGAGGCGCTCGAAACCGCCAAGCGGGGCGGCAGGAATCGGATCGTCGCCAGCGAAAATATCGCATAAGTACTGAACTCGCCCGCACCGCCGACGAATTATAATATAGGGGTGTCATGGGCGAAAGTGGAGAGCGCGTGATGAAACCTACGACCCTGCAGCAAGCTGAAGCATATTTGCAGCGCGGACGGTTGAAGCAAGCGGCGCGGGTGCTGCGACGCGCCGTGCAGGCGGGCGATGCGCCGTTGGAGTGCTACCTGCGCCTTGCGGAGGTGTGCCGCTTGCAAGAGAACTGGCGCGGCGCAATCGACGCTATCCGAGCCGCGCTCCAGCGTCAGCCCGACTCAATCCCCGCGCGCGAGCGGCTCATCGAACTGCTCATCGAGAGCGGACGCCTCGCGGAAGCCGTCGCCGAGTGCGAACGCTGGCTCAGCGAGGCGCCTGAACACCCGACCCCGCTGGAACACCTGCTGGACGCCCACTGGCACGCGATGGACTACCTGCGCGCCCTGCAAGCCGCGAACCAACTGGTACAGCTGCAGCCCCGCAACGCGCACTATCGCATGCGCCGCGCACGCCTGCTGGACAACCTCGGACGCCGCGCCGAAGCGATTAGCGACTACGAGCAGCTCGCGCTCGAAGCAGGCGCGCCGCTGGAGATTATGGTGTGGGCAACGCTCGAACTGGAGCGGCTCGATCGAGTGCAAATGCGCCAGCTCATGCGCCTCTTGATGGAGGACGCGCTGTTCTGGGTGAAGTTCATCCGCGACCCCAAAGGCGCGGCGCGCGAGCGCGGCTTCACCTTCAGTCGCGTCGGCGAAGAGGCGCTGGAGACGATGCCCGACGCGCTCCTGCGCGAGATGCCGCGCCCCCCGCGCCGCTATGCAGGCTATAGCTGAGCGACTGCAGCTGATACGCCACGCGCTCGGCGCACGCACGCTGGTGATGGGCGTGCTGAACACGACGCCCGACAGCTTCTACGACGGCGGCAGGTACGCGGCGTTCGAGCGCGCGCTCGCACGCGCCGAACAGATGCTTGCCGAAGGCGCGGACATCCTCGACATCGGCGGCGAATCGACCCGCCCTGGCGCAGAACCCGTGCCCGAAGACGAAGAGCTGCGCCGCACCATCCCCCTGATTGAAGCCGTGATCGCGCGCTACCCGCAGGCGACCATCTCCATCGACACGACCAAAAGCCGCGTCGCCGAACTTGCGCTACAAACAGGCGCGTGCATCGTCAACGACATCAGCGGGATGACTTTCGACCCGCGCATGGCGGAGGTCGCGGCGCAGGCAGGCGCGCTGGTCGTGCTGATGCACATTCAGGGCACGCCGCGCACGATGCAACTTAGCCCCCACTACGCCGATGTGGTCGCCGAAGTGCGCGAGACGCTCCGCGCCCACGCCCAACGCGCCGAGCAAGCGGGCATCCCGCGCGAGAACATCTGGATAGACCCCGGCATCGGCTTCGGCAAGACGGTGGAACACAACCTGCAACTGCTGCGCTGCCTGCCGACGCTCAGGTCGCTGGGCTACCCTGTGCTGATTGGCGCCTCGCGCAAGTCGTTTATCGGGCACCTGCTGGGCGGGCTGCCGCCCGAAGAGCGGCTGGAGGGCACGCTGGCGACGCTCGCGCTCGCCGTCGCGTGGGGCGCGGACATCGTGCGCGTGCATGATGTGCAGGCTGCCGTGCGCACCGTGCGAATCGCCGACGCGCTTTGCCGACCATGAACCGCTACCTGTTGAGGAATGGACGGTTGCTCGACCCGTCGCAGTCGCTGGATAGGCGCGGCGACCTGCGGTTGCGCGAGGGGCGGATTGCTGAACTCGGCGACGCGCTCGCGCCCGAAGCGGGCGAGACAGTGATTGACTGCACGGGCTGCTGGGTCGCGCCTGGCTTGGTGGACATCCATGTGCATCTGCGCGACTTGGGGCAGAGCCACAAGGAGACGCTGCAGACGGGCGGCGCGGCGGCGGTCGCGGGCGGGTTCACCAGCGTCTGCTGTATGCCGAACACCGAGCCGCCGCTGGACAGCCCGACGCTCGTGCGCGAACTATACGCCCGCGCCGAACGCGAGTCGCCCTGCAGGGTCTATGTGGTTGCCGCGCTCACGCAGGGCATGCGCGGCGAGGTTCCGTGCGACTACCACGCGCTCAAGCAGGCGGGCGCGGTCGCCTGCTCCGACGACGCCTTCCCCGTGCAGTCCGCCGAGGTGATGCGCCGCGCGATGCTCGGTTGCGCCGCCTACGGGCTGCCTGTGGTGACGCACTGCGAGGACAAGTCGCTCAGCGACGGCGCGAGCATGCACGCGGGGTCGGTCAGCGCGCGGCTGGGGCTGAAAGGCGCGCCCGCCTCCGCCGAGACGGTGCAGATTGCCCGCAACGCGCTGCTGGCGCACGAAACGGGCTGCCACCTGCATGTGCAGCACCTCTCGACGGCAATCGGCGTCGCGCTCGTGCGCTTCTTTAAGTCGCTGGGCGTGCGCCTGACGACCGAAGTCGCTCCGCACCACCTGCTGCTGACCGACGAGGCGTGCGCGGGCTTCGACACCGACGCGAAGATGAACCCGCCCCTGCGCACGGACGCCGACCGCGACGCGCTCACGCACGTTGTGCTGGAGGGCGTCATCGACTGCATCGCGACCGACCACGCGCCGCACGCGCCGTTCGAAAAAGCGCAACCGTTCCCCAGCGCGCCGTTTGGCATCCTTGGGCTGGAGACCGCGCTGGGGTGCATCCTCCGCTGGAACCGCCAGTTGCCCCAGCCGCTGGAGCCGCTGCAACTCGTGACCCTGATGAGTACCGCGCCTGCGCGGCTGATGGGGCTGCCTGCAGGCACACTGCAAGTTGGCGCGCCTGCCGATGTGGTGGTGATTGACCCCGACCTGCGCTGGCGGGTGGATGCAACCCAGTTCCGCTCGCGCAGTCGCAACACGGCGTTCGACGGCTGGGAACTGGTGGGCAGGGCGCGTTATACCTTCGTCGGCGGCGCGTTGGTGCATCGCGGGGACTAATCGGGTATACTGCGCATGGTGATGCGTATGGCGACAATCGCCGCGAAACAGCAACCGACCGAAATCATCTACCCCGACTCGGACGGCAAACCGATGGCAGACAACACCCTGCAAGCGGACGCGATGACGATTATCTACAATAACCTCCGCGCCCTCTACGCTGACGACCCGAATGTGTTCGTCGCGATGGACTTGCTCTGGTACCCTGTGGAGGGCAACCCGCGCATTCGCGTCGCGCCCGATGTGCTGGTCGCGCTCGGACGCCCAAAGGGGCATCGCGGCTCCTACAAGCAGTGGGAGGAAGGGGGCGTCGCGCCGCAGGTGGTGTTTGAGGTGCTGTCGCCGGGCAATCGCAAGGCGGCGATGAACGCGAAGCGTCGGTTTTATGCGCGGTACGGGGTGCAGGAGTATTATGTGTATGACCCTGACACGGGGTTGTGGCAGGGTTGGGTGCGTCGGGGTCGTCGGTTGACGCGGGTGCGTCAGATGGAGGGCTGGCGCAGCCCGCTGCTGGGGATTGTGTTCGGCAAGGGGTTCAAAGAGAACCCAGGCTTGAGCCGTCCTGACGGGAGCGCGTTCATTACTTTTGAGGCGTTGGCGCGTATGGCGGAGCTTGCGGAGCGGCGCGCCGAGCGCGAGCGTCAGATGGCGGAGCGGTTCCGCCAGCAGATGCTGGAGGCGCAACGACGCGCGGAACGCGAGGAGCGGCTCGCACGACAAGAACAGCGCCGCGCCGAGCGATTGGCGCAACGGCTGCGCGAACTGGGGATTGACCCCGACACGCTGGAGTAGTCTCGCCTACTCGCGCTTCTCCATCAGCATCTGCAGCGCGCCGTCGTCGGGGAAGCGTTGCAACCCGCGCCACGCCCAAGTGCGCATCCTGCCCAACTCGCCCAACTTGTAGGCTTTCAGCGCGAGCCAGCGATAGGCGTGCAGCAGCCCCTCCCGCTCGAACGGGTTGCTCGGCGTCCAGTCCGCGCCGTTCTGCACCGCCCGCAGCAGATACCGTTCGCTCAGGTCGTACCGCTCCGTGTAGAGCAGGTGGTAGCGCCCCAGTTCGGTGAAGATGGCGATGCTTTTGGGGTTGTTGCGTGCGCCCTCTTCCAGAAACGCCAACGCCTGCGGGAGGTGTTTGGGGTTGTCGAACAGGATCATCTGCGCGCCCACAAGGTAGCCCGGCACGAAGGTCGGGTCAATCCAGGTCATGAAGCGGTACAGGGGCAGCACCTCGCGCACGGGGCGGTGGAAGTGGTGGCGCACATCGAAGTAGGGCTTCACATTCCGCTCGATGTCGCCCCAGAGCCAGCGCGGGTCGCGTTCGGGTTCGGGGATGACGCCCGTTTCGTCCTCGTGGGTATCCAGTCCGTCTGCGCTGCTGGCGGCGTGCGCTGTGCCGTGCTGTTTCTCGCGGTCGGTCATCGGGCGCATGCGCACGCCCCCATGCGTATACTCGTCGGTCTTCGCCCACAGATAGCTGGCGACGCTGCCGCGAAACTCGCCCATCACCGACGCCAACGCCTTTTTGTCGTAGACGGTCAGCGCGTCGAGCGTCTCCGCGCGTTGCGTGTGATACGGCGTGGCGATTCGCGCCAGCGCGCCGCCTACCGCCAAGCCGATTAGACATCCCGCTGCCCCGATAAGCGTTCCGAGTTGCACGGGGTCAATTATCGGCAGTGTGGGTGTTGCGCCTTACTTAGCGTCGGGTGTGAGAAACTATAGAGACTCACAGGCGTCCGTATATGTACCTGCCTCTGCAGGAGAACTTTTCACAAGGAGGTTCAGTATGCGAATCACTGGTAGATGGGTACTTGGTCTACTCGTGGGTGCAGTTTTGGGGCTGGTTGCAGCGCCTGTCGCGCCTTCGGCGCACGCGGCGTCCAAGCGTGCGGAGCGCAAGGCGTCGCCTGCTGGAAAGCGTGTGAAGTTGCCCCCGCCGAAGCCGAAACCGTCTGTTCCCGCTGCCGCACTGCCAGGGCGTCGGCTGGCGTCCGCTGAGCGCGGCGGCGTTTCGGTGGAGTGGACGCCCAGCCACTTGCCCAGCGAAGCGATTGAGGTAGTGGGCGTCGCGCCGTACCCCGCCCACGCCGAATCGCGCACGCACGCGCGCATGCAGGCGCGTCAGGCGGCGATACTGGACGCCCAGCAGCAATTGGTCGAGCAGTTGCACGGCATTCGCATCAACGCCACACGGCGCAAGAGCAACCAGCGTCTGGACGAGGACATTACTGCCCACACGGAGGGCGTGTTGCGAGGCGCGCGGATTGTCGCCGAGCGCGATCGAGGCGATATGTACGAGGTGCGCTTGCGCTGGACACCGCCCAGCGGGGCGGTCGCGCTCCCTAAGCCCGTGCCGACGCCCGCGCCGCCTGCCCAAACGCCCCCGACACGCCCTGCCCCACACCTCGCGCAGGGCTACACAGGCGTGGTCATCGACGCGCGCGGACTGGGGCTGCAGCCCAGCATGTCGCCGCGCCTGCGCGACACCTACGGCAACACGCTCTGGGGCAACCTCGAGATTGCGCCCGAAGTGGTCATCGAGTACGGGCTGGCGGGCTGGGCGCGTATCGAAGCAGAACTCCACCACCCGAACCTTCGGGCGCGCCTCGGCGAGAACCCGCTCTGGCTCCGCGCCGTCGGCGTGCAGGGCGCGGGGCGCAACGAGGTCATTCTCGACGCCGCCGACGCCGAACGCCTGCTGCGCGAGAACGCCGCCAGCGGCTTTCTGGAACGGCTGGCAGTGGTGTTTTTGTACTGAGTGCCTACGCCATGGATGTTCAACACGCAACGACCGCGCCCCCCTCGTAATCTTGGTAGGGGTACATCGATTGGGTTTACTGTGGGCATGGGTACGCGCTTTTTTGTCCTCACCCCAGCCCCTCTCCCGCTCTGTGGGAGAGGGGAGCCGCGCGCCCAACCCTCTGGAGTGCTGAAGCGCAGCTTCAGCCTCAGTGCGGAAGCTCCGCTTCCGCACTCCATAATCCCCCTGTCCCCCAGAACGGGAGAGGGGCTGGAGGTGAGGGCAGATCTGACCTACGCCCGCACCGTCGCCGACTCCAGAATCGTGAGTTTGCCGCGCTCGCTGTCCAGCTCCGCCAGCACGCCGTAGGGCAGCGTGAGCGGGTCTTTGATGTGCCCGAACGGGAAGCCCGCCATCGACGGCTGTGGCAGTCCGCCAAAGTAGTCGTCCAGCAGCTCGTCGGGCGTGAGCGTCTGCTCGCCTTCCTTAACATGCTGCTCCCAGCGGGTGTCCTCGCTGAAGGCGATGCCGCGACATGCCGCCCACTTGCCCGCCAGCGCGAGGTGGTTCAGCATCGCATCGAGTCGGTAGGGCGGCTCGTCGACATCCTCGATGATCACAATCGCGTCGCGCGTGTCCAGTTCGTAGGGCGTGCCGATGGAGTCCGCCATCAGGCACAGGCAGCCGCCCGTGATGCGCCCCTGCGCCTTGCCCGGCACAATCGTGCGGTAGGGCGCGTCCCAAGCGGGCAGCTCGCCCAGCGGTTCGGGAACCTCCAGCGCGCGCCAGAACACCTCCATCGCGTGGTCGGGGATAGGGCGCGTCATGGTAATCGGCATCGGCGCGTACAGCCCGACCAGCCCCACATGACGCAACAGCCACAGGTGCAGCACGGTGATGTCGCTGTAGCCAATCAGCAGCTTCGGGTGGTTGCGGAACACCGCGGGGTCTAAGTAGCGAATGAGCCGCGCCGCGCCGTAGCCCCCGCGCGAACACAGCACGGCGTCCACATCGTCGCGGGCGAACATCGCCATCAGGTCACGGGCGCGCTGCTCGTCTGTGCCTGCCAAGTAGCCGCGCCGCGCCAGCGCGTGCTCGCCCAGCACAAGCTTGTAGCCTCGCTGGTAAAACGGCGCCAGCCCTTTCTCCAGATCGTCTGCCTCAATCGCGCTGGAGGGCGAGACCACCCCCAGCGTCATCCCAGGCGCAATCGCCTTCGGTCGGAGCAACTCCATAGCGACTGGAATACGCCCCGCGCGGCAAAACTCCTGCCCCCCTCTAAAAACCACACGCTCTTGCCAATAATTCAAGCAGGAGGCAGAAGGAGATGCATATTCATGCGAACCTGGCAGAGCAGTTGCATATCAACGAGCAGAACCTGAGACAGCGCAAGCAGTTCCTGCGCCTGAGCCAACACGAGGCGGAGCTGTTGCGCAAGTACGCCAGCTGGGCAGAGCAAATCGCCCCCACTTACGCCCGCGAGTTCTACGACTTCCAGTTCGACTTCCCTGAGACGCGCGCCTTTTTCGAACGCTACGCCCACAAAAAGGGCGTCTCCCTCGCCCAGTTGCGCACAGCGCTGGAGCAGGCGCAGGCGGGATACCTGCTGGATATCTTCCGCGAGGCGCAGCGCGGCGGCGACTTCGGACCTGCGTTTTTCGCGAAGCGACTGCGCATCGGCTATGTGCATAATGTCATCGACCTGCCGATGAAGTGGTACCTCGGCAGCTACGGACTGCACTTGGACCTGCTCAGCCGCTACATCCGCGACAACACCGAGATAACCCCCGAAGAGGCGCGCGACCTGTTCCAAGCCGTGCTGCGCGTCTTCTTCTACGATGTGCAGGCAATCATCGACTCGTTCATCGTGATGTTGCTGCAAGACTTCGGGCTGGACATCAGCACCATCCGCGTGCAGTCTATGACCCAAGACATCACGGACTATCTGGGCGATGTGCGCCGCCTATTCGCCGATGCGATTAACTCCTCGATCAACGCCAGCGACGAGATTCTGGGGGCGTCTTCGAATCTCAAGGAGACGACCGACCAGACGCAGCTGGCGGTCAACCAGATTGCCTCGGCGATTGAGCAGGTGGCGCGCGCGACAACGCACCAAGCGACGCAGATTCACCACGCCGCCGAATCGACGCGCACACTCAGCGAAGGCGTGCAGACCGTCTCGCGCGGAGTTGAAGAGCAGGCGCAAGCCGTGCAGCGCGCTACGCTGGTCATCGACCAAGTGGGCGGCAAAATCCGCACGACCGCCGACAAGGTGCGCGCGATGGGCGAGCATTCGCAGCGCATCGGCGAGATGATCGAGGTGGTCAACCAAATCGCCTTCCAGACGCACCTGCTCGCGCTCAACGCCGCGATTGAAGCCGCGCGCGCGGGCGAGGCGGGACGCGGCTTCGCCGTCGTCGCCAAAGAGGTGCAACAACTCGCCGAACGCTCCGCGCAGTCCGCCAAAGATGTCGGGCAGATGGTGAACCAAATCCGACAGGTGGTCGGCGAGGCGGTCGGCGCGATGGAGCAGTCCACGCAACAGTTCGAGCAGGAGCTGGTTGTCGCCGTGCGCGAGGTGAGCGCGATTGTCGAGCAGTACCGCAGCGTGGCGCGCCAGATGGCGCAGAGCGCAGAGCAGGTGCGCGTCGCGATGGACGAGGTCGCCAGCTCGGGCGAGCAGACCAGCGCCGCCGCGCAAGAGGTCAGCGCGTCCAGCCAGCAGCTTGCCGCCCAAGCGCAGGAGGTCGCCCGCTGGGCGAACGAGCTGTACCAAATCGCTGAGCGGCTCACGCAAGCCCTGAGGACGTTCCACCGACGCGAGACGCACACCACCACCCGCGCGGCGTAATAAGTGCCTGTGCGTAGAGATTGAAACATCGCTCCCACCCCAACCCTCCCCGCACGCGGGGAGGGAGCCGCGGCTCCTCCCCCGTCCACGGGGGAGGTTGGGAGGGGGGCATGTTGAAAAACCAACGCAAAGGCACTTACCAACCGCCAGCCAGTGTTCACAAAAAAACAGCAGTTGATGACCCCCTCCTTAAGGTTCCCCCTGCTCGCAGGGGGAACCGAGTGGGCGCGCCACGCGCCCCCTGCTCTGTAGCCAAACATGCCCCGCAAGCGTCATAATATAGGCGGAGGTGCTACAATGCGATACAAAACGCTTTTGGGATGGCTGGTGATTGGCATGCTGTGCGGCGCAGGCGCACAAGACCTACTGCCCGTGACGCGCGTGGTGCTGTACCGTAGCGGCGTCGGATACATCGAACGGCTCGGACGCATCAGCGGCGACGCGACGCTCACGATGTCGATGCGCGAGAGCCAGATGAACGACCTGCTCAAGTCGCTGATTCTGGTGGACTTCGACGGCGGGCAGATTCTGCCCGCGCAATACACCCCGCGCGACCCGCTGGAGCGCACCCTCAGCGCGTTCGCTGTGCAACTGTCGGATAACCCGTCGATGAGCGCGCTGCTGACCCGTCTGCGCGGCGCGCCTGTGGAGATTCAGACCGACAAGGAGACGCTGCAGGGCACGGTGCTAAGCATCGAGACGCGCGAGGAAGCCGCCAGCGAGGTGGTCGTCAAGCGCGCCTATGTGAACCTGATGACGAACCCCGCGATGCGCTCCGTGCCACTGGACACAATTATAAACCTGCGCGTGCGCGACGAACGGCTGCAACAGGAGATTCAGAACGCGCTGGCGGCGATTGGCACGCGGCTGGACAACACGCGCAAGACCGTCGAGCTGCGCTTCGCGGGGCAGGGCGCGCGGCGCGTGCTGGTCGGCTACCTGACCGAGATGCCCCTGTGGAAGATGACCTATCGCCTCGCGCTCAGCGCGGACGAACCGCCCCTGCTGCAAGGCTGGGCAATCGTCGAGAACACCACCGACGAGGACTGGCGCAATGTGCGCTTGGAGCTGGTGTCGGGGCGACCTGTGAGCTTCATCCAGAACCTGTACGAGCCGATCTACCCCAAGCGCCCGACGGTTCGCACGCAGACCGACCAAGCGCTGCTGCCCGACACGGCGGAGCAGGCGATGGAACTCACACCCGACGAGCTGGCGAAGCGCGAGGCGATGGCGGGGGCGCTTGGCGCACCGCTGGCGCGCGAGCGAATGCCTGGCTTTGGCGGTGGCGCGCCGCCGACGGCTGCCCCACGCGCCATGCGCGAGAGCGTCATCGAGATGGCGCAAGGACAGGAGCGCGGCGCGCTGTTCGATTACCGCATCCAGCAGCCCGTCACGATTCTGCGCCAGCAGTCCGCGCTCGTGCCAGTGGTCAACCGCACGGTTGAGGCGCAGGCGGTTTCGCTCTATAACCCCGCCAACCACCCGCGCCACCCCTTCTTCGGCGTCAAACTGACCAACACGACCGACCTGACGCTGATGGAGGGTCCCGTCACGGTCTACTTGGACGGCGCGTATGGGGGCGACGCGCAACTGGAGACGCTGGAGCCCAAAGGCGAGCGCATCCTGACCTACGCACTGGACTTGGGCATAGAGGTCGTGCAAGACCGCGCGAACTTCACCACGCAGATGATCTCGGTCAAGATTGCCAACGGCGTGCTGCAGCAGCGGCTGGAGCGGCGCATGGAGAACCTTTATCGCCTGACCAGCCGCGACGACAAGCCGCGCACCGTGCTGGTGGAGCAGCCCTACCAAGACGGCTGGGAACTGGCGGAGCCTGCCCAGTTCGAGCGCACGCCGACCTTCTATCGGTTCCCCGTCGAGGTGCAGCCGCGCAAGACTGCCACCCTGCGCGTCGTCCAAAAGCGCACGGTGCAGGAATCGATTGCCCTGCTTCAGGAAGATGAGGACACGATTCGCGTGCTGGCGCAGAATCAGCAACTGAGCGAGCCGATACGGCAGGCACTGAGCAGTATCTTGAACCGCCGCCGCGCAATACGCAGCCTCGAGGGGCAAATCCGCCAGCAGGAGGCGCGCATCAAGAGCATCACCGACGACCAAGCGCGCATTCGCGAGAACATGCGCGCGCTGGATCGCAACTCCGACCTGTACCGCCAGTATGTGCAGAAGCTGGCGCAGCAGGAGCGCGAGATTGAGCAGGCGCGCGCCGAAATCGAACGGCTGCAGGAACAGCGCGCCCGCGCCCAGCGCGAACTGAGCGACTACATCGCGGGATTGAACCTGTAAAGCGTCTGCAAGGGGGCGGGTGGAAACGATGTGTTGGCGCATTTACCGCCCCCCCTTGACAAACCCGATTGCCATAGGGTATCATAGAATCGCGTTCAGCACTCGCCCGTCGCGAGTGCTAAATTTATGGCAGGCATAGGTAGACCGTATCGGAGAAGGAGGTGCTACGGCGATGCTGAAACCGATAGGCGATAGAATAGTTGTCCGCCCCAAATCGGCGGAAGAGATGACGAAGAGTGGTATCATTTTGCCTGACACAGCGAAGGAGCGACCTCAGGAAGGCGAGGTCATGGCTGTGGGCACAGGGCGGATTATGGACGACGGCACAGTCGTTGCACTAAGCGTGAAAGTTGGCGATACCGTGCTGTTCTCGAAGTACGGCGGTACTGAAATCAAAATTGGCGGCGAGGAGTATATCATCCTCCGCGAAGATGATGTCTTAGCGATTTTGGAGAAATAACCGTACAGGAGGTGATTACGCATGGCAGCGAAGGAGATTTTGTATACAGAAGCGGCGCGGCACGCGCTGGAGCGCGGCGTCGATACAATAGCAAACGCAGTTAAGGTCACGCTCGGACCGCGAGGCAGGAATGTCGTTTTAGAGAAGAAGTTTGGCTCGCCGACCGTCATCAACGACGGCGTCACGATTGCGAAAGAGATCGAATTAGAAGACCGCTTCGAGAACATGGGCGCGCAACTCGTGCGCGAGGTGGCGTCCAAGACGAACGATGTCGCAGGCGACGGCACAACCACCGCGACGGTGCTGGCGCAAGCCATCTTCAAGGAGGGTCTCAAGGCGGTCGCGGCAGGCGCGAACCCGATGTATGTCAAGCGCGGCATCGATAAAGCCGTCGAGGCTGCCGTGCAGTTCATCCAGCAGACCGCGACCCCTGTGGAAGGGCGCGCCGCCATCGAGCAGGTGGCGACCATCTCCGCGAACGACCCCGCCATCGGCAAAGTGGTCGCCGACGCCATCGAAAAAGTCACCAAAGACGGCGTGATTACCGTCGAGGAGTCCAAAGGCACGGAGACCACGCTGGAAGTCGTGGAGGGCATGCGCTTCGATCGCGGCTACATCTCGCCCTACTTCATCACCGACCCTGAGCGCATGGAAGCCGTGCTGGAGGAGCCGTACATCCTGCTGTACGAGAAGAAAATCGGCGCGGCGCAGGACATCATCCCCGTGCTGGAGCAGGTCATGCGCGCGGGCAAGCCGCTGCTGGTTATCGCCGAAGACTTGGAGGGCGAGGCGCTCGCGCTGCTGGTGGTCAATAAGCTGCGCGGGGTGTTCCAGTGCGCCGCCGTGAAAGCGCCCGGCTTCGGCGAGCGACGCAAGGCGATGATGGAAGACATTGCCATCCTCACGGGCGGAACCTTCATCACCGAAGACCTCGGCATCAAACTGGAGAATGTCAAGCTCGACCAGCTTGGACGCGCCGAGAAGGTGGTCATCGAAAAAGAGCATACGACCATCATCGGCGGCAAGGGCAAGCCCGAAGCGATTCAAGGGCGCATCCAGCAAATCCGCAAGCAGATCGAAACCACCGAGTCGGACTACGACCGAGAGAAGCTGCAGGAGCGTCTGGCGAAACTGGCGGGCGGCGTGGCGGTCATCAAGGTCGGCGCAGCGACCGAGACCGAGCTGAAGGAGAAGAAGGCGCGCTTCGAAGACGCCATCAACGCTACCAAAGCCGCCGTCGAGGAAGGCATCGTGCCTGGCGGCGGGGTCACCCTCGTGAACGCCATCAAAGCGCTGGACGCGCTGCAAGTGGACGGCGACGAGAAAATCGGCGTGCATATCATCCGCCGCGCGCTGGAAGAGCCGCTGCGCCAAATCGCGCACAACGCGGGCGGGGAAGGCTCCGTCATCGTCGAGAAGGTCAAGGAATTGCCGCAGGGACAGGGCTACAACGCCGCCACAGGCGAGTTCGTGAACATGCTCGAGGCGGGCATCGTCGATCCTGCGAAGGTCACGCGCACCGCGCTGGAGAACGCGGCGTCTATCGCTTCGATGCTGCTTACCACCGAAGCGCTGGTGGCGGAAGTGCCCGAAGAGAAGAACGGCAAAAAGACTTCACCATCCCCCTACTGACACACAGACCACTCACCCCCCAATAGCCGGGGCTGAAAAGCCCCGGCATTTTTTCACTCACGCCGTCAGGTAATTTATTCTACGATTCGGAGCCAGAAAATGTTTCAGGGCATACCGCGATTGGTGCGAATTGTGGAGGTGGGCGCGCGGGACGGGCTGCAGAACGAGCCGACCCCCGTGCCCACCGAGGCGAAGGTGCGCTTCATCGAAATGCTGGCGGAGGCGGGGCTGCCCGTGGTGGAGGCGACGGCGTTCGTCAGCCCAAAGTGGGTGCCGCAGCTTGCCGACGCCGAGCAGGTGATGCACGCGCTCAGGCGGCGCGCAGGCGTGCGCTACCCCGTGCTGGTACCCAACCTCAAGGGGCTGGAACGCGCGCTATCGGCAGGCGCGCGCGAAATCGCCGTGTTCACCGCCGCGTCGGAGACCTTCTGCCAGCGCAACCTGAACCGTAGCATCGAGCAGTCGCTGCAGGAGTTCGAGCAGGTCGTGCGCGAGGCGAAGGCGGCAGGCTGCTGGGCGCGCGGCTATGTGTCCACCGCGTTTGTGTGCCCCTACGAGGGCGCGATTGCCCCCGAAGCCGTTGTGCCTGTGGTGGAACGCCTGCTGGCGATGGGCGTGGACGAGGTGAGCCTGGGCGACACCATCGGCGCGGCTGTGCCCACCCAAGTCGCCCGCCTGACCGAGACGCTGCTGCCGATTCTGCCGCTGGAGCGCTTCGCCTACCACTTCCACAACACCTACGGCACGGCGCTGGCGAATGTGCTGACCGCGCTGCAGCAGGGCGTGTGCATCTTCGATTCCAGCGCGGGCGGGCTGGGCGGCTGCCCGTTTGCGCCAGGCGCGTCGGGCAACCTCGCGACGGAAGACCTGCTCTATATGCTGCACGGGATGGGAATCGAGACGGGGGTAGACCTCGCGGGCGTGGCGGCGGCGGCGCAGTTCATTTTGGGGCATCTCCAGCGGGAGACGCCCCCAAGCAGCTACCTGCGCGCCTGTGCGCGACGCGAAGCCTAACCTTACACCCGCTCGTACAGCCCTGCCGCGCCCATGCCGCCGCCGACGCACATGCTGACCACGCCCCACTTGCCGCCGCGCTTGCCCAGCGCGTTCAGCAAGGTGGCGGTCATGCGCGACCCTGTCGCGCCCAGCGGATGCCCCAGCGCGACCGCCCCGCCGTTCACATTCAGCTTCTCGGTCGGGATGGGCAACTGGCGCAGCACCGCCAGCACCTGCGCCGCGAACGCCTCGTTGATCTCGAACAGGTCGATGTCGTCGACGCTCTTGCCGAAGCGGTGCAGCAGTTTGGGGATGGCGTAGGCGGGACCGATGCCCATCGTCTCTGGAGGCACGCCCGCGACCGCGTAGCCGACGAACCGCGCCAGCGGCTGCACGCCGAGTTGGTTCACCATCCGCTCGCTCATCAGCACGACCGCTGCTGCGCCGTCGCTGCGCTGCGAGGCGTTGCCCGCCGTCACCGTGCCGTTCGCCTTGAACACGGGCTTGAGTTTCGCCAACGCCTCAAGGCTCGTGTCGGCGCGGGGACCCTCGTCGCGGTCAAAGATGAAGCGGTTCTCGTGGACGCTGCCACCCTTGACAACCTTCTCGTGAACCTCGACGGGCACGATTTCGACGTCGAACGCGCCTTCGGCTTGCGCCCG
>Ga0101941_1000782_pt1 | contig 38692 bp, 34 predicted proteins | sample DewCreD2012metaG_3_FD_75242 | JGI IMG/M metagenome (GOLD analysis project Ga0101941, IMG submission 75242) | Hot spring sediment bacterial and archeal communities from British Columbia, Canada, to study Microbial Dark Matter (Phase II) - Dewar... ...
TCCTGCAGGTCGCCCGGCAGCTCCGTCTGAGCCTGGAGACACCGGGGCTGACCCGCTGCCTGGCCTGCAACACGCCCCTGGTCGCCGCCAGCCGCGACCAGGCCGCCGGCCGGGTGCCGCCCTACGTCCTGGCCACCCAGCCACGGCTCAGCCAGTGCCCGGCCTGCCAGCGGTTCTACTGGCCGGGCACGCACTGGGCCCGAATGCAGGAACATCTCGCCCGCCTCCGCGGGCAACTGGAGACCACCTGTGGCTGATCCCCGTCCCGTCACCGTCGTCGCCCGCCGGATCCGTCAGGCGAACTACCGCTATCTCGGCTTCCTCGTCGTTCAGGACGCCGCCGGCGTCCAGTACACCCTGCCGATGACCGGCACCGTCGCCCAGTGGCTCCTGGAGGGACAGGAGCTCCGGCTCTCGACCACCCGAACGGAGGCCATCGGTTTCGACGACTACACCCTGGCCGGCGAGGTCCCCATCTGGCCGCTCTTCGCCCGCGCCTACACGCTGGAGCGCCGCTCGCCGCTGAGCGGCAAGGTGCTGTACACCTACACCCTGCTGGCCCGCGAGGCCCGCTACGAGCGCGACTACGAGGCCATCGTCGAGCTCGAGCAGTACCATTACGCCTCTGACGAAGAACTCATCGCCCTCTGGACCTGCGAGACCTGCGACCTCTACATCGAGGCCAACGCCCGCCCGACCTGCCCGCGCTGCGGCGGACGGATGCGGCTGCACGACCTGCGCAGCGCCACCCGCGCCTCGCGCTTCCTGGTCCTGGAACTCCAGACCCGCGCCCCCTACGAGCCGCAGTACGTGGGCTACGTCCGGGTGGACCCGCCGGTGCCGCTGATGCATCGGCGCCGGCCCGACGGCACCGTCGAGCCCAACATCCGCCAGAAGGTTTTTCCCCCCGACTGGTTCGCCTACCCCTTCCACCCTGAAGGGGTTCAGGCCCCCTCGTGGTGGGAGGCCCAGGAGGAATCGCTGCGGACCACCCGCTCGCCGGTCTCCCGCCTGGCCCGGGTGGTCATTCACCCTGATTACCGTGCCGACGGCCTGGGACAGCAGGCCGTCCGGGCCATGCTCGACTGGGTCCGGGAGCGCTGGATCCCGGAGATGCGGGTCGCCAAAGAGGCCATCGAGACCATCGCTATGATGGCCCGCTACAACCCCTTCCTGGAGAAGGTCGGCTTCGTCTACCTCTGGGACACCGCCGGCGGACGGCCCGTCCTCTACTACCCCCTCTCCGCGACCGCCGAACGGCGGATCGCCCATTTCCTGCGCCATGATCCGGTCGCCCGTGAGCACGGAGGCAAACTCTACCGCTCGCGCTTCCCCACCGTGGAGAAACTGGCCGGTCCCCTCATCCTGCGCCGGCTCACCAAGTCGTACACCAACCGCCTGACGCTCGAGCACCTCTCACCGGCCGTCCAGCAGCTGCTCGAAGCCTTCGGCGTCAAGCACCGTGTCATCCAGAAGTTCATCTTCCGCGAGGCCGAGATCGAAATCGTTCCGGGCGGCGTCCACGTCCTGCTGGGAGCCTCGGGGGCGGGCAAGACGACGCTCCTGCGGCTGCTCTACGGCGTCACCGTCGGCGTCGACCACCCGCTGTACCAGCCCGAGAGCGCCGAGGTCACGGTCCCGGAAAACGTCCGGGTCGCCGCCCTGATCGCCGGCGAGGTCGAGCCGGAATTCGGCGACCTGCCCCTGGCCGAGGCCCTCTATCAGCTCACCGGGGATGAGGGACTGGCCGTTGAGGTCCTCAACGAGACCGGGCTGGCCGACGCCGTCCTCTACCGTGCCCCCTTCCGCGAGCTCTCGACCGGCCAGAAAGAGCGGGCCAGGCTGGCGGCTCTGCTGGCCCGGCAGCCCAACCTGCTCCTGGTCGATGAGTTCGCCGCCCACCTGGACCCGCTGACCGCCGTCCGTCTGGCCCGTCGGCTGGCCCACCTGGCCCGAAGCAAAAACCTCACCCTGGTCCTGGTCACCCACCGGACCGAGGTCATCGAGGCCCTGGAGCCCGATCTCCTCTACCTGGTGGGGTACGGCACCCTCTACCGCGCCACCGAGATCCCGGAGCGGGCCTTCCGGGTCATGGAGCCCTACGCCCGCTACATCGTCGAGGGGAAGAAACGGTGGGAACTCCGCCGCTATCCCACCCGCATTCGTGGCCGGGTCGGCGTCGTCAGCGGCGGGAAACTCCTGGGCACGGTCGAGATCCTGGGAAGCCGGGGGCCGTTCTCCCTGGAAGAACTGGCCGAGCACCAGGAGAAGCATCTGGCCGACCCCCGCTTTCTGCGCGAGTACGCCGCCGGGAGACCCCTCTACGCCTGGGAACTGGGTCAGGCCCGCAAGTTCGACCGGCCGATCCCCATCGTCGCCCGGCCCGGCCAGCAGGCCTGGCTCAAGCCCGAGCCCCAGCCGGAGAAAGAGGACGCCGCCACCTGAGGCCTACTCGTCCTCTTCCTCCTCCTCCTCTTCCTCGACGGCCGGCGCCCGGACCTGCGGCAGAACCACCGCCTCCTCCCGTGGCCGGCGCCGGAGCGGCCGGATCTGGGCGATGGCCTGGCGGTAGCGGGTGACGCTGGCCCGCACGGCCTCCGGGGTCTCGCCGATGAGCGGCGGGGTCGAAAGCAGCCCCAGGACACCCGCCTGGCGCAGCGCCTGGAGATCCGCCGGCAGCAGGTTCTGCTCGGTCGGCACGACCACCGGCTGGCGCACCAGGTCGGCCACCTGACGCATCCCCAGCACATCATACAGCGAGAGATAGACGGCGTCCTCGCGCAGACGGGCCCGCCCCAGGACGACCGCGTCGACCTCCAGCTCCCCCAACGCCCGCAGGAGCCCTGGCGCCAGGTCGGCCTCCACCCGGATCAGCCGGCCGACCCCCTCGACCGTCACCAGCGGCGCCGGCGCCTGCTCGACCCCGACGATGAGGAAATCGAAGCCGGCGCCAGCCAGCCAGTGGACATCCTCAACCGTCAGACTGGCCGCCGGCCCGTAGACCAGCCCGACCGGGACGCCGCCGGCCGCCTGCTGGCAGGCTATCAACCGATCCCGTTCCTCCTCTGGAGAGGCGGCGCCGGTCGCCGCCGGGATGGCCACCGCGTCGGCCCCGGCCTGGCCGGCCGCCGCCACCAGGTCGACCGTGGCCTGCGGCACCTGGGCGAGGAGGGCCATGGCCGGCACCGTTCGCGGCACCGCCGCGAACCCGATCGGGGCCACCGGCCCACGCTGAACATCACGCAACCGCTCGATCAGGCGACTCCGCGTTCGTTCTGTCATCATCCCCCACTGTTTCCGCTGGCGATCTCTTCCGGTCAGTGCCCGACCGCCGCACGATGGGCCAGGCCGGGAAAGGCCTGCTCGAAGGGCTCGATCCGGCCATCGGGCGAGAAGCGGACCGGCTGAGGCGGCCCGACGATCTCCAGTCCCCGCGCCTCGGCCTCGGCCCGCAGCGCCGGCGAGATGAAAAACTCCCCGAGGTGCAGCGTATCGCGGAGGCGGACCACCCGTGGGTTGGCCGCCGTCTCCGGGTCCAGACGGGAGAGCGCGGTCTCGATGGCCGTCCGGTCGTCGGGCAGAACCACCGGGATCTTGACCCGCTCCAGGAAGCCGCTGGTGATGCCGTTCACATAGGTCGTCTCGCGGTCCATCTTGGCCAGGAGACGGGCGGTGGTCAGGTCCGCCAGCCCGAGGCCGATGGCGTTGCCGTGCGAGGCCGGAGTCAGGTCCAGGACCACCAGCAGCCGGACCCGTGGGCGGCGCGGGTCGCGCTCACCGGGGATCCTGACCCGGCCGATGACGTTGGTGTCCATCCCGGTGCCGGAGATGTCCTTGCCCATCCAGTCGACAATGAGAAGGTCGAGAGTCGTAAAGGGCAGGCGCGGCAGCCAGGCCTTGGCGCGGCGCAGCAGCCGCCGCTCGACGGCCTCCATCTCCTCCGGCTCGACCGCCACGATGGCCGCCGTCTGGTCGTACCCGTCCTCCAGCACCGCCAGGCCAAGAACAATCCGGCCGGTGGCCAGGACCACCCGGGCCACCGCCGGGATGAAGCGCCGCAGTCCCTCGGCCCCATAGGCGTGGATGAGTTCGGCCTGGGTCTTCTTGCCCAGGCCGATGGCGATCATTTTCAGCAGCCCGCTCTCGATGGGGCCGGTGAAGTCGGTGTGTTTCTTCACCCGGTTGACCACCACGATGCCGTCGGCCTCCCAGGCCAGCCGATCGACGTGCACCGGCATCCCCTCGGGCGTCTGACCGATGCGGACCACCGCCATCGAGGAGCGGATCGGCGCCCCCACCCGCTCCTCGGTGATCCCCAAGGCGCGCAGGACCTCGACCTGCCCTTCGGCGGTGCCTCCGCCGTGGCTGCCCATCGCCGGCACGATGAACGGTTCAAAGCCCAGAGTGCGCAGGGCACGGACCGTGGCGGCGATGATCCGGTCGATATTGGCGATACCCCGGCTGCCGGCCGTGATCGCCACCCTGGCACCGGGGCGCAGCCGCTCCCGCAGCCGGCTGGCCAGCACCTGACGGTGGACGGTGCCCTCGATATCGGCCAGCGGAGCCGCCCGCAGCCGCTGGCGGACTGGCAGAAGCGGGGGCAGAGGACTCATCGGACGCCTCCCAGGGCCGATCATATCACACCCGGTCGGCCGGCGACAGCCAGCGCCGGGTGCCAGCCGTCATCCCCGGACAGGCCGGCGGGGCCACCGCCCCACACCGCCAGCGGCCCCGCGGGAGCCGGGCCGGGTTCAAAACCGGGGCGGTCAGGGCGGCGGGACGATCTGCCACTCCCGGCCCTGGTCGCCCAGGCCCTCGCAGCCGGTGGGGGTGATGGCCACCGCGTCCTCGATCTTGACGTGTCCGACCTCGGGGTGACGGAACTCGGTTTCGATGGAGAGGACCATCCCGGCCGCTAGCGGCCGCTCGTTGCCCGGCTGGATGACCGGCTGCTCGTGTGAGACCATGCCGATGCCGTGGGCCACGAAGCGTCCGTAGGCGGCGAAGGGGCTGGCCTTGACCGCCTCGTCGCCCAGGACCTGGACTGCGCCGCAGGGAAGGCCAGGCCGCAGCTCCCGACGCACGGCGTCCTGGACGGCCAGGCAGGCGGCGTGCAGCTCGCGCGCCAGCGGCGAGGGCTCGCCCAGGCAGCCCATACGGCAGATGTCCGAGAGGTAGTCGCCGTCCTCGCCGCCGGCGTCCAGATGGAGCGTGTGGCCCGGCTGCCAGGGCGTCTCCGAGGGCGCCCGCAGGAAGCCGGGACCGGCGTTGGTGAAGACCCAGAGGAAGTGCAGGCCACGCTGCTCCATCTCCAGGCGCACGTGGTCGGCCATCTGGCGGGTGGTGAGGCCGGGCCGGCCGTGCTGGAAGGCGGCGCAGAGGCTGGCGGCCGTGCGGTCGTAGACCGAGCGCAGGTGGGCCAGTTCGGCCGGCGTCTTGATGGCCCGCAGTTCGTCGAAGAGGTCGGTGGCGTCCACCAGGGTCGCGTGGGGCAGGTCGCGCTGGAGGGTGAGATAGGCGTCGGCCGGCAGGAAGGCCATCTCCACCCCGATCCGACCGGTGCCCGCCCCCAGCTGGCGGGCCAGCGCTGCGGCCTGAGCGGCGGCGCTGACCGTGCTGCGGGCCGTCTCAAAGCGCTGGGCGATCCAGAGGCCGTGGACCTCGAGGGCCCCCCGCTCGCCGGTCGTGCCGATGTAGAAACTGTCGGCCAGCCGGCCACGGGGAATACCGACAAAGGGCAGGTACTGGCTGGTGCCCAGGCGGGTGAAGCGGGCGTGGAAGTGGTAGAAATAGCCGCCGGTCAGGTAGCGAATGTTGTGGCGCGTGCAGGCCAGGACCAGGTCGACTCCGGCCTGCTCCATCAGGGCCATCAGCTTCTCCGCGTCGAACGGAACCATCGCACCCCTTTCACGGCGGGTGAATTCTCACCCTTTGATCCCTGACATGATAATCCCGCGGACGAAATAGCGCTGCATGGTGAAGAAGATGACCAGGCACGGAGCCGCCATCAGCAGCGAGGCGGCCATCAAGAGGTTCTCTCGCGGCTCCGTCGGGTCGTTGGCGAACCTGGGGCCGCTGAAAGCAGAGAGGCGCCCGGCGCCTCCGAGTGTAGCACCATCACCCCGCGCTGACAATCCCGGTTCTCATCCTCTGAGAACCAGACGACGGCGGCTAGCCCTTCAACCCGGTCAGCGTGATCCCGCGGACGATGTGCTCCTGAAAGAGGGCGTAGACAATGAGCGGTGGGATGATGGCCAGTGTCGCCCCGGCCAGCACCAGATGATAGAACGTCCCGTAGTCCCCCTGGATGACGAACAGAGCCAGCGGCAGGGTGAACATATGCCGCTGACGCAGCATCAAAAGCGCCCAGAAGAGCTCGTTCCAGTGGGCAATAAAAACAAAGATGGCCAGGGCCGCCGCCGCCTCTCTGATCAACGGGAAGATCACACTGTAAATGATCTTGATCTCACCCGCCCCATCGATGCGGGCGGCGTCAATATAATCGCTGGGAATATTCAGCATGAACTGACGCATCATAAAGATCCCGAACGGCGTGAAAAGAAACGGCACGATCATCGCCTGATAGGTGTTCATCCAGCCGATGTTGACCATGAGCACGTAGAGCGGAATCTGAATGAGAAAGCCGGGCAGCATCATCGTCGAGAGGACGCCGACGAAGAGAATATTGCGTCCCGGGAAACGCAGTTTGGCGAAGGCGTAGCCGGCCAGAGCGCTGGTGAAGACCTGAATGATCGTGACAATCGTCGCGATGATCAGACTGTTCTTATACCCCACGCCGATCGGGCTGGCGTTTAAGACATGCACGAAGTTTTCGACCTTCCACTGGCTCGGCAGCCAGACCGGCGGGATGGCCGTCACCTCCCACTCGGCCTTGAAGGCGCTGACCACCATCCAGAGGAGCGGGGTGAACATCACTGTGGCGCTGACCACCAGGAACACGAGCGCCCCCGCCTCCAGCGCCACCTGCCCCCAGCGCACCGCCACCCGTGGCCGGGTCACGGCGGTCGCTGACACCGTCGGACGATCTCTGAGGCCCATCGCCACACCCCCTTAGTAGCTCTCCACGCCACCCCGGCGCATGATCCGCAGTTGCAGCAGCGTCAGCGCCAGAATGATGAAGAAAAGCACCACCGCCATCGCGTTAGCCCGACTGTACTGGAAGTTGGTGAAGGCGGTGTTGTAGGTCAGGACCACCACCACTTCGGTCGCCCGGGCCGGCCCGCCGCCAGTCATCACAAAGATCGGGGTGAAGACCTGGGCGTTGGCAATAATGTTGATGATCGAGATGAAGAGAAAAGCCGGCCGGATGAGCGGCCAGGTGATGTGCCAGAAGGTCTGCCAGGGGCCGGCCCCGTCGATGTGGGCCGCGTCGTAATACTCCTGTGGCACCGTCTGCAGCGCCGCCAGGAAGAGCACGATATAGTAGCCCACGTACTTCCAGATAACCATGAGCACGACCGAATTCATCGCGGTGGTCGGGTCCTGCAGCCAGGTGCTGGGCGGCAGCCCCAGCGCCCTCAGGATGACGTTGAAGAGCCCCCAGGTGGGGTTCATAAGGATGACGAAGAGGATGGCCGTGGCCACCAGCGGCAGGACGACCGGCGAAAAGGTAATAATCCGGGCCACCGTCTGCCAGCGGCGCAGATTATTGATGAGCAGCGCCAGGAGCAGTCCCAGCCCGATCTGCCCAACATAGGCCTTGACCGTGTACTCGGCGTCATGCAGCAGCGAGAGGCGGAAGCGTTCGTCGAAGAAGATGTAGCGGTAGTTCTCCAGACCGATGAACTCGGCCTGGCTGATCGGGCTCAGAGCATCCCACCAGGTCAGCGAGACACCAAAGGCCAGAAACATCGGCCCAAAGACAAAGATGAGGAAAAAGAGGTAGACCACCCCGACGATGCTGTAGCCGAAGAGCGCCTCGCGCGCGCTCAGGGTATGTAGCCCCAACCGCCGGCGGAGACCCGTCCGGTGGACGGGTCTCCCCCCGGCCGGGCGCGCCTCGACAGCCATAACCTCCTCCCTGTCAGCGAGAAGCCCGCATCCCCAGGGGAGAGTCTCCCCTGGGGAGATGGCACCCGTCTCAGCTGCTGTAGGCCTCTTTCAGCGCCTGCTTGAACTCCTGGTCCATCTTCTGGACCGCCTCGGCCGGCTTCACCTTCTTAAGGACCAGGGCGTCCTGGTTATCACGCAGGATGTTGTACAGCTGGGCCAGTCCGCGGACCACCGGCATCGGGGTGGTGTTCTCCAGAGCCTTCTTGTAGGCCTCCTTCATCTGGGCCGGGAAGAAGTCAGGGAGCTTGTAGCCCTTAACCGAGGGCACGAAGCCGAAGACATCGGTCTGGAACTTCTGCATGCGGAACTCTGGCCCATCGTTCAGCCAGCGCAGGAACTTCCAGCACTCATCCGGGTATTTGGTCTTCGCCGAGACCAGGAAGTGGTAGTTGCGGGTATTGCTACCCCGCTTCGAGCCGTCGGCGCTGAAGGGCACCAGGGTGTGCTGCTCCTCCAGGATGCCCGGCTGACCCTGGGTGACCAGGACGAAGTAGACGGCGAACGACTCGTGCCAGTTGATGGCCCCCAGGCGGTTGCCCCAGACCTGCGGCGCCTGGCCCAGATCGGCCGAGAGCGAGCCGTCCTCCGCCAGCTTGTACCAGTACTCGGTGATCATGCGGCCGATGTCGGTGGCGATGTTGACCTTCGGCGGGGTCACACTGGTGTCGACGAAGTCCTCACCGTTCAGCCAGTGCATGACCACGCGCTGGACAAACTGTCGTTCGCCGTTGGCATCGTGCCAGACGAAGCCGGCACGGAGCTTCTTGCCCCCCTCGATCTTGGTCAGTTTCTTGGCCCACTCGCGCTGCTCCTCCCAGGTCCTGGGCGGGCTCTTCTCCGGGTCCAGACCGACCTCCTGAGCCATCTTCTTGTTGATGAAGACAGCCATGGTCTGATTTTCGGTGGGATAGCCCATGATCTTGCCTTCCCAGATCCCCGCCCGGACCGCCGTCTCCAGCCAGTTCTCCTTGATGTAGCTCTGGATCTCCGGCGGCGGGGGCCGGAAGAAGCCGCGCGAGGCGAGGTCGGCGAAGTAGGCGTCGTTCAGATGGTAGATATCCTCCTGGGTCCCGGCCTGGAAGTCGGCGATGAAGGTCGCGATCGGCCCGGCCTGACCGGCCACAAACCGCTGAAGTTCGACATAGATCTTGTCTTTTTCACCCTGGGTCGAGTTGTACTCGTTGATGATCTTCTGGAAGTCGTTGAAATAGACCCCCGACCAGTGCACCCGCAGGAGCAGCTTGGTCCCCCCCTTGTAGGGGACCGGCGCCAGCGTCGGCACCGGCGTGGGGGTGGCCAGGAGCGGCTTGACCTCGGGCGCAGGGGCGGGCGTCGGGGTCGCTCCCGGCTTGGGCTGCTCGGCCGGCGCTGGGGTGGGCGCGGGAGACGGTGCACAGGCGGCCAGCACCGCCACGGCCGTGGCCCCCAGACCGGCGAGCAGACGACGGCGGCTCAGACGACGGACCTCCATGCCTGACCCTCCCGGCGAAATGTCTGCCGAGCCGGCTTTAATAGACAATCGAAGAGGGCCGGCTCGCTTGGCCTATAGTATAGTATTACAGTTCCCTTTATATTTCTTTCGTGGTATGCTGGGCGTGGGAGGTGATGCGTGTGGAGCGAGGCACCTGTGGGTGTGACCGTGAAGAGGTCGTGGCCGCGCAGGTAGCGACCGTGATCGACCAAGCGGCAGACCTGCTCCGTCCCCACTTTCGTCGCGCCGCGGCCCATCGCCATGCGGTGGACTACCTCCGGGGGCTGCTGGCCGAGGTCGAGCGCAAGAACGGCTGGCAACTGGCCGAGTACGCGGGCTACCGCCACCCCCGCGGCATCCAGCGGGTGCTCGATCGCTACGCCTGGGATGCCGATCTCGTCCGGGACGACCTGCGGCGCTGGGTCGAGGCCGAGTTGGGGGACCCCACCGGGGTGCTCGTCGTCGACGAGACCAGCTTTCCCAAACAGGGACGGCATTCGGTCGGCGTGGCCCGCCAGTACTGCGGGACGTTGGGCAAGATCGCCAACTGCCAGGTGGGGGTCTTCCTCGGCTATGCCAGTCCCGCGGGCCACGCGCTGATCGACCGGGCGCTCTTCGTGCCCGCGGCGTGGTTCGCCGACCCTGACCGGTGTCGGAAGGCGGGCATCCCCACCACGGTCGGCTTCCGCACCAAGCCGCAACTTGCTCTCGACCTGATTGAACGGGCGCTGGATGCCGGGGTGCCCGCGCGCTGGGTGGTCGCCGATGAAGTCTATGGGAGCGACGGGACGCTGCGGCGGGCGCTGGAGGAGCGCGGGCAAGCGTACGTCCTGGCGGTCCGCAGCACCGAGACGACGACGACGTGGCCGCCGGACGGGGTGCCGGGACAGGTGCGGGTGGCCGAGGTGGCTGCCGCCATCCCTGCGGACGCCTGGCAGCGGCTGAGCGGCGGCGAAGGTGCCCAGGGGCCACGCGTCTACGACTGGGCGCTGGTCCCCCTGCGGCCGGCGCTGCGGGCGGGCTGGGTGCACGCCCTGCTGGTCCGTCGCCATCCCGAGCGCCCCGACGAGTTGGCCTATTTCCTGGTCTACGCCCCGCAGGACACGCCGCTTCAGGAGGTCGTTCGGGCGGCGGGAGCCCGCTGGACCATCGACGACCTGTTCAAGCGGGCCAAGGGCCAGGTGGGGCTCGACCACTACGAGGTGCGGAGTTGGCACGGCTGGTACCGGCATATCACCCTCGCCCTGCTGGCGTTGGCGGCCTTGGCGATCGGGGCGGCGAAAAGGGGGGAGCGTCTTGCCCCCAGCACATCCGGCTCACCGTCCCCGAACTGCGGCGGCTCCTCGTCCGGCTCGTCTGGACGGCCACCCGCACGCCAGACGACATCCTTGCCTGGTCCCGCTGGCGTCGTCGCCAGCAGAAAATCGCCCAGGAGTGTCATCGCCGACGCCGCCTGAGACAAGAAAGGGAACTGTAATACTAGACTATCCAGAGCCTGCCGTAGCTGCGCGATCTGCGCGTCGTAGGAGGCGGCTGAAGCGAAAGAGCGGAGCGGCAGCTCAATTTCGGCGCGCGCTACCCGCAGATCCGGTGCCGTGATCGCCACCGTTGCTTCCGGCGGCGGCTTCGGGGTGCGCTCGCCCCAGAGGAGATTGTCCGCCGCCACCAGCTGTCCCAGGGCCGTCAGCTCAGCCAGAAGGCGGACGGCCGCCGCTCCGATGATAGTGCCGATGCGCTCGACCTCGGAGAAGACTGCCGCCACCCGCGCCGGGTTGATGTTGCCGCAGGCGCCGTTGGCGAACAGCACGATCACCTCCTCTCCCAGGACCCGACGGATCACCTGACGGACCCTCCCCGGATAATCGGCGGTGATAAAGAGGTTGTCGAAGTTCATCACGGTGGGGTGCATGGCGAAGTTGACCAGAGTGGCCAGAAGCCGGCCGGTCTGAGCCTCCTCCACTCGCAGGACAAAAAGCGTCGGGTCGATGGGGCCATGCGGGAACCGTCGGTTCTGACTGACTGACTCAACCGCGCTCCATCCCAGCATCAGTCGAGCGGGACGCATCTCCCGGGTAGCGGCGCTGACCACGCCGACCAGCTGGCGTGCGGTGATCGTCACCAGAGTCTCGTCAGCCTCACCTCGCAGGGCGAGAAGACCACGAGGACCGCCATGGGTGTGGGTAGCGGCGATAAGGAGGTGGTCTCCCGGCAGCAGGCCGCGCTGCTCGACCTCCCGCCGCACCCACGTAGTAAGAGGCCGATCCACCCCGATGAGGTCGCAGGTGAGAAGCCCCACACGCGTGCGCCCGTCGTCGAGCACCAGGGCCTGGGCGGTGAGGTCATCATGGACACCGATCGAGGGCTCGGTTCGGGCACCATAACCTTCGAGAGGCGTCCCAACAGGCGGGGTGATAACAACCTCGGCGGCGCCGGCGCGCAGCATCATCTCCCCTCCGGCTCACAGACTCCGGGCGACCTTGCGGAGCGCCCGGGCCGCGTCCTGGCAATCAGCCTCGGTCAGGAGCGGGCTGAGGCTGAAGCCCACAGTCCGGGCGACAATCGCCTCGCTGCGCGGGCACAGCCCCCAGCCGTAGGGCGGAATCTGCCCACCATAAAGCGGATCACTGAAGGGGCGTCCGCTGGGATGATAGGTCGACCGGCGCATCAGGCTGGGAGTAACGTAGACCGGCTTCCCACCGTAGATCCGGCGAGCCGGGATGCCCTCGGCGGTCAGCGCTCGCGCGATGGCTTCGGCCCGTTCCGGTGTCTCGACCAGAAAGTCCAGACTGGCCGGGACCTCGCCCTCCGGGTCGGGGGAGGGGCGGGGCTGGAGGCCGGGGAGATCGCCCGCCAGGTCCAGAATCGTCTTCTTGGCCCAGCGCAGCCGCTCGACGATGAACGGCAGGCGCCGGAGCTGGACCCCGAGAATTGCACCGGCCACTTCTCCCATCCGCAGGTTCTCGCCGACGATAGGCTGCCCCTCGTGGACGCGGTCGCCACCGGCTCCGAGGGTGAACTGCCCGCCCTGGTCGTGGTAGATGGCTGCCCGCTGATAGAGGAGAGGATCGTTGGTGACCAGTGCTCCCCCTTCGCCGGCGGTGATGTTTTTCTCCTGCTGGAAGCTGAAGGCCCCCACCGCCCCCCAGGTGCCCAGCGCCCGATCCTGAAACTGTGCCCCACAGGCCTGGGCCACGTCCTCGATAACCACCAGTCCCCGCTCCCGGGCCAGGGTCAGGAGAGCATCCATCCGGGTGGGGATCCCACCGAGATGGACAGCCATAATCGCCCGGGTCCGGGGGGTGATCCGGGTGGCCACATCAGCGATATCGAGTGTGAGTGTCTCATCCACCTCCGCGAAGACCGGCAGTGCCTGCTGGGCCAGGACAGCGTTGGCCGAGGCGATAAAGGTGATCGCCGGGACAATGACCTCGTCACCCGGTCCTACGCCGAGAGCGGCCAGGCCGACGCGCAGCGCTGCTGTGCCGCTGCTGGTAGCCAGACAGTAGGCAGCGCCGAGATAGGCGGCGAAGGCCTGTTCGAACGCCTCGACCTTGCGGAGGAGTCGAGGGCCGTAATAGCGAAAGAGCGATTGGGATTCCAGGACCTCGAGAACGGCCGCCTTCTCCTCTGCCCCGATCAGACTGGCCCCCTTATAGCGGGGCCATGGGGTGGTCCGCACAGGCGCTCCTCCCTCAAGTGCCAGATCGCTGGTCCTCTGGGCCATGGTTCTCCTTTCCGCTAGGCTCGTACTGTCCCAGCTTGCGCCACATCGTCGCCGCCACGTGGGCCAGATGGCAGCGCATAGCCTCGGCGGCGGCTGCCGGGTCCTGCCGTTCCACTGCCAGATAGATCGCCCGGTGTTCCTCCAGAAGAGTCTGGGAGAGGTGATGGCGTTCGGGGTTCAGAATGGCCAGACGGCTGGCCCGAAGGAGCTCCCCAATGGGGTGGGTGACGATGTCGAGGATCGGATTGTGGGCCGCGCGCACCAGCCGATGGTGGAAGGCCACATCCCATTCGGCGAAAGCCTCGGCGTCAGTCAGGGCTGCCGCCATCTGTTCCAGTGCCACCTGGAGAGTGGCCAAATCCTCGGGCGTGCGCCGTCGGGCCGCCAGCTCGGCGGCAGCGACCTCGAGGATCTGCCGCACCTCCATCAGATCGGGCCAGACTGTCCGCCGCCCCAGCAGGAGCAGCTCCATCACCTCCGCCGCGTAGGCGGGATCGGCCGGGCAGACCTGAGCCCCCTTGCCCTGATAAATACGCAGGATGCCTTTCGCGGCCAGGCTCCGCAAGGCTTCCCGGATGACGATACGGCTCACACCGAACTGGCGTTCCAGCTCGCGCGAGGAGGGGAGGAAGCTTCCCGGCGGAAACTCCCCCGCCCGAATGCGAGCCAACAAGATCTCGGCAACACGGTCCGGCAACGGTGGGGCTTTGAGCATCGGTGCGCTTGGGACCTCCGTGGGAGAGCCTTGATCATATCATACAGGTCAGCCTCCCACTGTCAAGAGCCCGAAGGTCAGGTCGTGCTCAACTCGTGCCGGTGAGCCTGGATCTTCTTGACCGCCCGGACGATATCTGCCAGACCATCCTGGTCGGCCAGGAGCACATTCTGCGGCAAGACCACCATCTCCTGGGCGACGGCCCGTTCGGCTTGGGGGCAGCGGCCCTCCCATCGCCGGTCGGGACGGGAGGCATGAACAGCCAGAGCACAGCAATTTGTTGTGGTCACCGCGTAGAGCGGATTCCGGTAGACCAGCTGATCGGCGTCCCCGCCAGCAGGGATCCCCTCAGCGCGGAGCGCGCGAAGAAAGACCTCGCGAGGAAGACCGCCGAACGCTTTCGCCTCGTAGCGGACTATGTACAGGTAGTAGGCTCGGCGGGTGATCCGCGGGTCCCGGCGCACGGGCCGTATTCCCTCGATGCGCCCCAGTGCGCTATCGAGAAAGTCCGCCGCTGCCTGGCGGCGGAGCGTGAGATCCGTTAGCCGTGTCAATTGGACCACGAGAAGTGCCGCCTGAAAGGCGGTCATTCGGAAGTTATAGTTGAAGGGATGCTCGACCAGGTAACGGTCGTCTGCCTGAATCCGCCCACAGTTGATGATACTGGCGCACAGCTCGGCCAGCCGTTGATCGCTAGTTAGAAGACACCCTCCCTCCCCACAGGTAATCACCTTGCTCTGCTGAAAGCTGAAGGCCCCTAGATCGCCCCAGGAACCAACACCGCGTCCCCGCCACTGAGCGCCGTGAGCGTGGGCGCAGTCCTCGATCACCGCCAGATCATGCTGTCGGGCGAAGGCGAGAACGGCCTCCAGATCGGCTGGCCGGCCACCATAATGCACCGGAATAATCGCCCGCGTCCGTGATGACAGACACGTATCGAGCTGCTGGGGGTCGAGGGTATAGGTCTCCGGGTCGATGTCACAGAAGACGGGAACAGCACCAAGGTACACGGCCACCTGGGCGGTCGCGATCCAGGTCAGGGCCGGCACGATCACCTCCTCTCCCCATCGGACCCCAACCGCCTGTAGACCAACCTGTAGGGCGGTTGTGCCATTCATCACCGGCACTCCGTAACGGGCATCGTGGGCTGCCGCAAAGGCCTGGCCAAAAGCGCGCACGTGCTCGCTCCCGATGCCTCCCCAGACGTCGCTCTCCAGGGCCTCAAGCAGGGCGGCGCGCTCGCGCTGATCCCAGACCGGCCATGGTGGGAACGGCACCCGCCGCACCGGTGAGCCACCGTTGATCGCCAGAACCGCCATCCGTGTCTTCTGAGGACATTCAGGGACGTCAGCCCTTTAGCCCAGTCAGAACGGCTCCCTGAACGAAATACCGCTGGGAGATGAAGAAGACCGTCATGGGTAAAAGGATCGCCACGAGGGTGGCGGCCATCAGGTAGTTCCAGTGCGTCTGGCCCATCACGCTGAGGTAGAAGCGCAGGCCGACCGGCAGCGTGTACTTCTCCATGGTGTTCAGGTAAATCAGGGGGGAGAGGAAGGCGTTACAGTGCTGGAAGAAGGCGAAGATGGCCACGGTGGCCAAGGCAGGTTTAGAGAGAGGCACGATGATACGGCGGTAGATGTCGAAGAGCCCGGCGCCGTCGATCTTCGCGGCGTCGTCGAGCTCCAGGGGCAAGGTGAGATAGAACTGCCGGAGGAGGAAGATGTAGAAGGGGGCCCCGCCCAGCCAGCTGGGCACCACGAGCGGGAGGTAGGTGTCGAGCCAGCCCAGCCCCCGGAACAGCAGGTACGTCGGGACGAGCGTCACCTCCCCGGGCAGCATCATGATGCTGAGCAGAACGAGGAAGAGCAGATCCCGGCCCGGCGCGCGCAGCCGAGCGAAGGCGAAGGCTACGAGTGAGGAGGTGAAGACGGCCCCTACTACTGCCAGCCCTGTCACCTTGACGCTATTAAGGTAGTACTGGCCGTATGGCACAAAGACGAGGGCTTCTGGGTAGTTCTGCCAACGAATCTGGCTCGGAATCCAGCGCACCGGCACTAGAAAGACCTCGCCTTCATCTTTTAAGGAGGTTGAGACCATCCAGGCTAGAGGCACCAACATGACCGCTGCCCCGGCGAGGACCAGAAGGGTGGCCAGGCTCAGACGAACCTGCTCACGGAGGCGCCGGCGCTGCCACCACGCCACCTGCCCCGGCCTAGCCTGAGCGGCGTGCGCGCGCTCCATGGCAACTCCTACCCACGCAGCTTGCCCTCGTAGTAGACCCAGGCGCTCGACGAGCGGATAATCACCAGTGTGAGACCCAGAATGATGAAGAACAACAGCCAGGCCAGAGCGCTGGCGTAGCCCATCTTGAACCATTTGAAGGCGTTGTTGTAGAGGTAAAGAACAAAGAAAAGACTGGCATTGGCCGGACCGCCGTTTGTCATAACGAACGCCGGCGTAAAAATTTGAAAAGATTCAATAACACTCATTACGATATTGAAAAAGATGACAGGTGACATCATCGGCACGGTCACGTGCCAGAAACGGGCCAGAAGTCCGGCACCGTCGATCTCCGCCGCCTCGTACAGGTGAGCAGGAATGCCCTGAAGCCCGGCCAAATAGATCACCATTAGGCCTCCGATATCCCAGAGACTCATCAGGATGAACGAAGGAATAACCCATTGTTCGCTAAACAGCCAGGCTGGACCCTCAATCCCAAGGACCCGTAGGAAATTGTTGAGCACTCCGAACTCTGGATTCAGAATCCACATCCAGAGAAGGGCGACTGGAACACCGGAGATAACCGCCGGCAGGTAGTAGATCGTACGATAAAGTGTAACCCCACGGATTGGCAGATTCAAAAAGAGAGCAACCAAAAAGGCCACAGTTATCCGTAAAGGAATCGCCCCAATACAGTAAGTCAATGTAACCTTTAGTGCCTGCCAGACCAGTTCATCGTCGAATAGCATCTTCTCATAGTTGCGCAAACCTATCCATCTTGGGGCGACGATGACCGGATAATCGGTAAAACTGAGAACGAATGAGGCAATAATCGGTCCAAGAGTCAGTAAAAGAAGCCCAACTAACCACGGGCTGGCGAAGAGGTAAAAAGCGATCGCTTCCTGACGCAAGAGGGCACTCCGGCGCTTCGGCACAACAGGCGCTCTGGCGATAAGGCGCATCAACTCACCCCATGGCAGGGAGCATGATCCAAACGCCGGCGGAGGTTGCCGCCGGTAGCATTAGACTCCCCCCGTCTTACTCAGACGTTCTTCGTCTCTTCGATAACCTTACGCACCTTCGGCGCCATGTTCTTAATCGCCTGCTCCGCCGACTCCTGCCCCAGATAGACTTTATCCAGAGCCGGCTGCATCACCTGAGCGTTGATCACGCTGAAATTGACAGTCCAGTTTTCAGGGTCGATCACCTGGTACTGTGGGGCATCGGTGATCACCTGGAACTCTTTGGAGGAAAGGTTCGGCAGGTTTTTCGCGTGGTACTTGCTCCAGGTTGAGGCCAGCGATTTCAGGCTGCTGAGGGGACCATACTGGATGGGATAGATCTCCTGAGCCTCCGGGCTGACCATAAATTTGAGCAGCTGCCACGCGCCCTCAAGGTTCTTAGTGCCCTTGATCATGCTCCAGTAATCGATCCAGACATGGTGTCGTCGTGGTTCTCCCTTAGGAGGCCGCGGCAGCACGCCGACACCCCACTCAAACTCCTTGATCTTGGCGTAGCGGCTGAGACGTCCGATATCAGCGACCCCCATGCCGATCTTGCCGCTCATAAAGAGGACGGGTACACCAGCCTGGATCTGCTGTGCCTGAGCTGGCGTCGGGGCATAGTGCAGTTTGTTGATAAGGTCGGCGGTCCATTGAACACCGTTGATCACACGTGGATCCTTGTCGCCGATAAATTCAGCCACGATCCCTGTCGTATAGGTGTCCGGTGGAAACCAATCTCCTCCGTAGACCCAGCCAGCGGGCCAGCCCCGGAAGTAGACGTCGGAACCAAACTGGACGACCCGATTGCCCTCACGCTTGGTTAGCTTTCCGGCCAGCTCCTCATACCGCTCGGTGGTCCACTCCTGATTGTTCCAATCTGTGGGCAGATCAGCAACCCCAGCCTCGCGGAAGATATGGCGGTTATAGAAGATCACGTGGGGCCAGAGATCAAGCGGGAGTGCCATCAGCTTTCCCCGCCAGCGGCAGCCCTTCAGGCCGTCCTGATGGAAATCGTCGAGGTTCACCTTATCGCGGGCCACAAAATCGTCGAGCTCCTGGCTCAATCCCTTGGCCGCATAGTACCGATATCCTCGATCAGAAAATGGACCGTAGATTGCGGGAGGATCCCCCGAGGCGATCATGAGATCGAGTTTTGTGATATAGTCCTGGCCTCCGGGAGCAAAAACACGATTGACTTTGATATTGGGATGCTTCTGCTCGAAGAGGTCGAGCACCTTGTTGAAGAACTCTTCCTCGCCCGCTCCAGAGCGGAGGAGCGCCGGGACGGGCGCTCCGACCGCCGGCTGGGGGGCTTCGCTGCAGCCGGCGTTGGCGAGGGAGCGACCGCCGGCTTTGGGGCAACCGTGGGCGTGGCCGTGGGCTGAGGGGCTGGAGGAGCAGCCGCTGGCGGGGCCGGGGTGGGCGTAGGGGCGGGCGCAGGAGCGCAGGCCTGAAGAACAGTCAAGGCTGCAAGCGCCATCCCCTGAGCAAACAGCGACCGCCGACCATAACGTCGGGATAATGGCAACCTCGACATGGCGCCTCCTTGAGAAACTCTCAACCTCTGCCGATACCCGAGCCCGTGCTCTTTGCGCCTGCTCTTCACCCCCATCCCAAGGCTGTATCATGTCATACGTGTTGACGAGCGAGATGTCAAGACCCCGCTTCTGGGCACGTTATCCGAAATGCGCGGCACCGCTCTTGGCCCCAATGGCCAAGAACCCGTGTCTCTCCAGGGTACAGCAATGCATGAAGGCGACGGACGCTCTCCGCTCGCCGCCTTCTCACCCTAGGCGCGTGATGTGGGTTGAAGTGCAGCAGCCCCCTTGGGGAGAGAAGGAAGCTCTCCTCTCACCCAGGAGGTCACCATCCCAATAATGCCAGTTGGCGACTTGTTTGTCCATGTCTACGTGTTGGTCGACGATGCCCTCCAGGCCGGCCTCGTTCCGATCCCGTCCCAGCCCGGCGCCCGTCTGCTCCGACGCCGAGGTGTTCACGATCGCTCTAGTCCGCCACCTGCTGGGGCGTCCCGGCGAACGGGGCTTTCTCGCCGAGGTCCGCCGCGACTTGAGCCACTTCTTCCCGCGCCTGCCGACCCAGAGTGTATTTAACCGCCGAGTGCGCTGACTCTGGGGAGCCTTTGAGCACCTGCGGCCGCCCGTGGTGCGGCACCTTCCCGAGGATGCCTGGCGGCAGGTGGACACCACTGCCCTGCCGGTCACGCATCCCAGTCGAGTGCGGGGGCCGGATGGCTGGCAGGGGCCAGACGGGCTGCGCGCCGGCTTTGGGCGGGATGCTGCCCACGGCGAGTGGTTCTCTGGTTTTCGCCTGGCCCTGCGAACCGGCCGGCAGACGCGCTTGGTCCTGGCCTGGGGCATCGTCCCGTGACTCGTCCGGTAGACGAGTCACGGGTGGACGGGCTCCCGGTGGCCGAGGCCCTGCTGGAGGGCACCCGACCAGGGGGCGTGCTCCGCGCTCGGGGCTTCACCGGTCGGGCGTGGGCTGCCGCCCAGGAGGCCCCAAGGACGCGCGTCGTCCTGACTCCGGGACGGGTCGAGTGGCGACGCCTGCCGGCGCGGCGGCCGCGCGGCCGCCGGTCACTGTCCTGCGCAATCGCCGCGAGACGACCAATGGCCAGCTCACCGAGCGGCTGGGACTGGCCCGACACGGTGCTAGGACCTTCTGGGGCTTGCTCACCCGCACGGCGGCGACGATCTGGGCCCATACTCTTCTGCGCCTCCGCCTGGTGTGAACGATGAACCCACATCATGCGCCTGAGGCTGGGCACCGGGGGTTCCCCGGCGCGTGTGTCTGCCCGGGTCTGCGGGAGAGGCGCGGGCCCGAAGTTTACCAATCTTTAAAGCCCGGGCAACGGTGCTTTAACAGCCGCCGGCTAGAGTGATAACCGGACGATGCGGTGGAGGTGGAGGCGATGTGAGGACACGGAGGATTGACCGGTATCCGGTGATATCACCCGAAGGTCGCAGGAGGAACAGATGCTGAAGCGTTCGCGCTGGTGGCTGTTTATCGGCACCGCCGCTTTCCTGGGGGTGCTGCTCCTGGTCGGCAGCGCCTTCGCCCAGACCCCGACACCGACGCCCACGCCGACAAAGCCGCGCTTCAACTTCGCCGACGCCTTTCTCACCCACCTCGCCCAGGGACTGGGCATCGATAAGAACCGCCTCGTCGACCAGATCCGGACCGCGGCCAAAGCGACCGTCGACGAGGCGGCCCAGCAGGGAGCGCTGACCACCGACCAGGCCCAGCGGCTGAAGCAGCGGATCGATCAGGCGACACCCGAGCAGCTGCTGCACCCCTTCGGGAAGCTCTTCCACGGCCGACCCGGCTGGGGCCGTCCGGGGAAGTTCGGCGACCTCTGGCTGGCGGCGGCCCAGAAACTGGGCCTGACGGTGGACCAGCTGCGGGCCGAACTGCGGGCCGGCAAATCGCTGGCCCAGATCGCCCAGGAGAGGGGCGTCGGCCGCGATGATCTCAAGGCGGCGCTGCTCCAGGCGGCGCGGAATCGAATCCAGCAGGCCCAGCAGCAGGGGCGACTGACACAACAGCAGGCCGACCGGATCCTCTCCCGGCTGGAAAATCGGATCGATCGGCTGATCGACGCCACCCCCCGGCCACGGCACGGGCAGCCGCCGGGACCAACGCCCACGCCGACTCCGGTCCCGCCACGGGCCTGAGTCTCTCCTCCTCCCTCTCTCCCCCTGGCCAAGGCCAGGGGGATTTTTGTGTCAGAAGGTCAACAGGGTCCGGTCGACGACCATGAGGCTGAAGAGCAGGGCCAGGTAGAGGAGCGAGTAGCGGAACAGGCGGCTGGCGGTCTCGCGCCGCAGATCGCGGAGCAACTGCACCGCGTAGACCAGAAAGAGCCCGCCCAGGAGCAGCGCTCCCATCAGGTAGACCAGCCCCATCGCCCGGCCGGGAAACAGCAGAAGCGAGACCCCCAGAAGGAGGAGGGTGTAGAGTACGATCTGCCAGGCGGTCGCCCGGTCACCCGCGACCACCGGCAGCATCGGGATCCCGGCCCGGGCGTACTCGTTCTTCACCAGCAGGGCCAGCGCCCAGAAGTGCGGCGGCGTCCAGAAGAAAATAACCGCGAAGAGGTAAAGGGCGGTGAGGTCCAGACTGTTGGTGACGGCAGCCCAGCCAACCAGCGGCGCAATGGCGCCGGCCGCGCCGCCCAGGACGATGTTCTGGGGCGTCAGGCGCTTGAGAACGCGCGTGTAGACCAGAACGTAGTGCAGATGGCCGAGGAGGGCCAGAAGGGCGGTCAGCGGATTGACCAGGAGAGCCAGGAGGGCCAGTCCCGCCAGGGTCACGAGGATGGCGAAGCGCAGGGCCTGGGAGGGAGTGAGATCGCCGGTGGTCAGCGGCCGCCGGGCGGTGCGAAACATCATGGTGTCCATCTCGCGGTCGAGGTACTGGTTGAAGGCGGCCGCTCCCCCGGCCGCCAGCCCACCCCCGAGGAGCGTCCACAGCACGAGCGGCCAGGGCGGAAGCCCCCGCGCGGCGATCAGCATCGCCGCCAAAGTGGTCAGAAGCAGCAGCGCGACGATTCGGGGCTTCATGAGCTGGAGATAGACGCCCAGACGGGGACGCCGCGCGGCCGGCGGCTGACCAGCCGGCTCGACCGGGACTTTCCGCTCCGGAGCCCGGTCGGCCAGCTGGGCCAGGACCGCCACCGCCACCACCAGGGCCCAGACCGCCGCGGCCAGGGCCAGGTGCGAGGCCCGCCAGATCGGCAGCAGACGGGTCCAGACGTTGAAGGCGCCGTTGAGCGTCTGGAGCAGGAAGAGCCCGCCGGCGGCGGTCGTCAGCCAGAGGACGGCCAGCTGGCCCCGCCGGGTCCGCCAGGCCCGGACGGTCAGCAAGAGCACGTGGACCCCGGCGATCACCGCCACCAGCCGGTGGAGCATATGAATATGGGCCGGCGGGTTGCCCGCCGGGAAGACCTGGAGACCCAGACACAGCGGCCAGTCGGTGCAGCCCAGGCTGGCGCCGCTCCCCAGAACGTAGGCCCCGCTCAGGAGAAGAAGATAGGTGAAGCCCGCGGTCCAGGCGGCCAGACGGGCAAAGCGGTCGCGAACCGGGACCGGCTGCCAGTGCTCGCCGAGCACCACCACCGCCAGGGCAACGATCAGCCCCAAAAGCACCATGGCCACCGCCAGGTGGGCCAGGACGGCCATCGGCGGCAGCTCCAGCAGGACCGTCACCCCGCCCAGGAGGATCTGGAGGAGCAGCACGCCCAGGATGGCCAGACTCAGCCAGACCCGTCCCCGGCGATGGCGCTGCCGCCAGAGGATGGTCCCGGTGGTCAGGACGATGAGGATCGAGTCTAAGGCGGCGGCCAGCCGGTGGAAGTACTCGGTCAGGGCCAGAGGATCCAGCGGTGGGATGACCTGTCCGTAGCAGAGCGGCCAGTCCGGGCAGCCCAGCCCGGCCCCGGTGACCCGCACGATCCCGCCCAGAACGACCAGGAACCAGGTGACAATCGCCGTCACCAGCGTCAGCCATTGAAATCCGCTCATCGGTTTCTTCCCTTGCACACCGTGCTGCTGGGGGCCCGAGGTGGGGGATGCCCGGCGCCTTCTGTCCATTGCTCTCCCGCGGGTTGCGCTTGGATTATAGCCGAGGCGAAGGGCGCCTGTCGAGCTCTGCCACAAACGTACCCGGACCGGTCGAGCGGTGTTATCCCTCGGTGGAGCGCTCCACACCACACACCGTCCAGGAGGCGCAATGACCGTCACCGTCTACGCCGCTCACCTCCGGCGGGCGCTGGCCCGCCCGCGGGTTCTGGTGCGCGACCTGCTGCTGGTCCTGGCCTTCGCCAGTTTCACCGCGCTGGCCGCCCGGATCGCTCTCCCCCTGCCCTTCACGCCGGTGCCGATCACCGGCCAGACGCTGGCGGTGCTCCTGTCCGGTGTCCTCCTGGGGAGCCGGCGGGGCGCTCTGGCCCAGCTGGCCTACCTGGCCCAGGGGGCGGCCGGGCTCCCGGTCTTCGCCGGTGGCCGCGCCGGTCTGGGCGTCCTCCTGGGGCCCACCGGGGGGTACCTCGTCGGCTTCGTCCTGGCGGCCGGTCTTGTCGGCTGGCTGGCCGAGCGCGGCTGGCGGCTGCACACCGGACGTCTCTTCGTCGCCCTGCTCCTCGGGAACCTGGTGATCTATCTCTGTGGCGCCCTCTGGCTGGCGCGCTTCGTCCCCGACCCTCTGGGGCAGGGGGTCCTGCCCTTTATCCCCGGCGATCTGGTGAAGATCGCCATCGCCGCCGGGGTGGTTCCCAGCGGCTCCCGGCTGATCACCCATCTGCTCCAGCGGGCGGAGACGGACGCCTAGTCGGCCGCCGCCCGGCGCGTGCCCCGGCAGGCCCGCAGGACGGCGACGAGACGGCGGGCGCCCGTGCGGATCTGGTCCTCGGTCAGGGCGCCGAAGCCCAGGACCAGTCCCCCACGGGCCGCCCGGCCGGCGTAGCACGGCCCGACCGGATAGACGCCGAGGCCCTGCGCCGCTGCGGCGGCCACCACCTGGCTCTCATCGACGTCCGGCGGCAGCCAGAGGGTGACATACAGCCCCGCCGCCTGCCCGCTCACCGTGAAGCCCTCCGCCAGGAGCGGCTGGAGGACGGTCAGCAGGGCGTCCCGCCGGGCCTGGTAGAGACGCCGAACCCGCCGCAGGTGCCGGGCGAACTGGCCGCTGGTCAGGAGGGCGGCCAGGACCTGCTGCTCCAGCGTCGGCGTCTGCCGGTCCACCACCCACTTGGCGGCGGTGAAGACCGGGACCAGGCTCTCCGGCAGAACGACGTAGCCGACCCGCAGCGGCGGGAGCAGCAGGTCGGAGAACGAGCCGACGTAGGCCACGCCCCCGTGCCGGTCCAGCCCGTAGAGGGCGGGGAGCGGCCGGCCGTCGTAGCGGAGTTCGCTGTCGTAGTCGTCCTCGACCACCAGGGCGCCGGTGGTCCGGGCCCAGGCCAGCAGCTGGAGACGACGGCGCAGGCTCAGGGTGGCCCCGGTCGGATACTGGTGCGAGGGGGTGACGTAGACCAGGCGCGGGACGGGCCGGAGGGCGGCCAGGTGGTCGACGCTGAGGCCATCCGCGTCGACGGGCACCGGCTGGACGACGGCCCCGCGGGCGAGCAGGCTGAGGCGGACGCCGGGATAGCCGGGCTCCTCGACGGCGGCGGTCTCTCCCTCGTTCAGCCAGACGTAGGCCAGAAGCGTCAGCGCCTGCTGGGTGCCGTTGACGATAACGATCTGCTCGGGGCGGCAGCGCACACCCCGGCGCCGGCCCAGGGCGACCGCCAGGGCCTCGCGCAGCGGCCGGTAGCCGGCCGGCTCGCCGTAGCGGGCCAGGTCGACCCCGCCCTGTGTCCAGCAGCGGGCGTAGAGCCGGCGCCAGAGGGTGCGGGGGAACTCCGACCAGTCGGGGACGCCGGGCTGGAAGTCGAACGCGAACGCCGGCCGGTGGCCGGACAGGAGCGGCCGGCTGGCCTGAAGCAACCGCCGGCCCCAGGCTGAGACCGGCAGGACCGGCTGTGGGGCCGGTGGAGTGGGGCGGGCGACGGGCAGATGCCGGGCGACGAAGGTGCCGGCCCCGACCCGGGCTTCGAGATACCCCTCGCTCGCCAGCTGCTCGTAGGCCAGAACGACCGTCGTCCGCGAGATCCCCAGATCGCGGGCCAGGGCGCGGGTGGCCGGCAGCCGTTCGCCCGGCTGGAGGTGGCCGGAGAGGATCTCCTGCCGCAGGGCGGCGCAGAGCCGCTGCTGGAGCGTCCCCTCGCGCTGTTCGGCCAGGGCCAGACGCAGGCTCTCGCTCATCGGTTCGCCTCCGGCGGCTGTCTGTGGTATGATAATACAGTCAAGAATTGGCTCTTGCATCAGTCCACTTGGGACGCGTATCTTTCTGTCAAAGAGGATCCCCGCTGTGAGCCGGGAAGGAGGGCAGATGGTGCTGGATCGTGGGACCTGGACGGTCAAGAAGGGCCTGGCCGAGATGCTCAAGGGCGGCGTGATCATGGATGTGGTCACGCCCGAGCAGGCCAAGATCGCCGAGGACGCCGGGGCGGTGGCGGTGATGGCGCTGGAGCGCGTCCCGGCCGACATCCGGGCGGCTGGTGGCGTGGCCCGGATGAGCGATCCCGAACTCATTCTCAAGATCATGGACGCCGTGACGATCCCGGTGATGGCCAAGTGCCGCATCGGCCACTTCGTCGAGGCCCAGATCCTGGAGGCCATCGGCGTCGACTACATCGACGAATCGGAGGTGCTGACCCCGGCCGACGAGCAGCACCACATCAACAAGCACGCCTTCAAGGTGCCATTCGTCTGCGGCGCCCGCGACCTGGGCGAGGCCCTGCGCCGGATCGGTGAGGGGGCGGCCATGATCCGGACCAAGGGCGAGGCCGGCACCGGCAATGTGGTCGAGGCGGTGCGTCATATGCGGGCGGTGATGGACCACATCCGGAAACTGCAGACCATGCCGGTCGAGGAGCTGATGGCCGAGGCCAAGGCCATGGGGGCGCCCTACGACCTGGTGGTCGAGGTGGCCCGCACCGGCCGGCTGCCGGTGGTCAACTTCGCCGCCGGCGGCATCGCCACCCCGGCCGACGCCGCGCTCATGATGCAGCTGGGGGCGGACGGCGTCTTCGTCGGCTCCGGCATCTTCAAGTCGGAGAATCCGGCCAAGCGGGCCCGGGCCATCGTGCTGGCGGTGACCCACTACAACGACCCGAAGATCCTGGCCGAGGTCTCGCGGGGGCTGGGCGAGCCGATGCGCGGGATCGACCTGGCCCAGCTGCGCAAAGAGGAACTGCTGGCGACGCGAGGATGGTGAGCGCGATGCGGATCGGAGTCCTGGCCCTGCAGGGCGACTTTCGCGAACACCGGCAGGTGCTCTCCCGGCTGGGGGTCGAAGCGCCGGAGGTGCGGCGGCTGGCCGACCTCGACGGCCTGGACGGCCTGATCATCCCCGGCGGCGAGAGCACGACCATCGGGAAGCTGCTGGCTCTCGAGGGGATGCTGGAGCCGCTGCGGGCGCGCATCGCCCAGGGATTCCCGGTCTACGGCACCTGCGCCGGCATGATCCTGCTGGCCCGGGAGGTCGTCGGCCGGGCCCTGCTGGAGGGGGAGCCCCAGCCGACACTGGGGCTGCTCGATATCGCGGTCCAGCGCAACGCCTTCGGCCGCCAGGTCGATAGCTTCGAGGCCGATCTGGCGATCCCGGTCCTGGGCGAGCGGCCCTTCCGGGCCGTCTTCATCCGGGCGCCGCGGATCGTGCGGGTGGGACCGGCGGTCGAGGTCCTGGCGACCCTGCCCGACGGCGAGCCGGTCGCCGTCCGCCAGAACCAGATTCTGGCCACCGCCTTCCATCCCGAACTGACCGACGACCCCCGTGTCCACCAGTACTTCCTCAGCCTGGTGGAGGCCGCCCGCCGCGCGCCGGCCCGCTGACCCAGCCGCCGCCCGGCCCCTCGGCGGGGCCGGGCTTTTTTTATCCCACCAGATAGAGCAGGACGAATACGACCCAGCCGCTCAGGACCACGTAGGCCCAGAGTGGGAGAGTCCGCCGGGCGATCCGGCGGTGGGCGCGGTACTGGCCGCGCAGGGCTCGCCAGAGGGTCAGGGCGACGAAGGGGATGACCGCGGTCGCCGCCACCATATGGGTGCCGAGCAGGGCCAGGTAGGCGGCCCGGAGAAGCCCGGTGCCGGCGAAGAGTTTGGTCTCGAAGAGGAGCGCCCGCGTGACGTAGACCACCAGAAAGAGCCCGGCCAGGACGGTGGCGGTCAGCATGGCGCGGCGGTGCCAGGCGATGCGTCCCCGGCGGATGAAGGCGTAACCGGCCAGCAGGAAGAGGCCGCTCAGCACGATGAGCGCGGTGTTCAGCAGAGGGACCCAGAGCGGGGCTTCCGGTTTCACGGTGTCTCTCCGAAAAAGAGGGCTGCCGTGAGGGATTATACCGCAGCCGGCCCGCCACCCGCCGGTCGCGGCCCGCGCCCTCCGGCGCGGGCGATCTGGCGGGGAGGGACCACCGGTTGCGGTGGTCGCCGGACGGAACGGCGGCGAGCCGGAGCCACAAAGGCCCGCCCGACGCACCACCGGCCGGGGGCAGAGGAGCGATGCGCCCTGGCCGCCGGGCGCGGCGGCGTGGCCTCCAGGCCTCCCCCGAGGGGAGACGGGATGGTCAGCGCCAGATTCCCGGGATCGGGGTCTGGCAGTCGGGGCAGCGGCCGTCGGGGGTGAGATGGTTCTGGCGGACCCGGAAGCCGTGCCGCTCGATGAGCAAGCGCTGGCAGCCGGGGCAGTAGGTGTTCTCGAAGGGGCCGACCTGGCCGGGCAGGTTGCCGGCGTAGACGAAGCGCAGGCCCTCCTCCCGGCCGATCTCGGCGGCCCGGCGCAGCGTGGCCGGACCAGTATTCTCCGGCTCGGTCATTTTGTAGTCCGGGTGGAAGGCCGTCACATGCCAGGGGATGTCCGGTGAGACGCCGGCGAGGAAGCGGGCGGCCTCCCGCAGCTCGGCCTCGCTGTCATTCCAGCCAGGGATCACCAGCGTCACCACCTCGACCCAGAACCCCAGCTGCCAGGCTCGCTGGATGGTGTCGAGGACGGTGCTGAGCCGGCCGCCCAGGGCGCGGTAGCGGCGCTCGGACATGGCTTTGAGGTCGACCTTGTAGCCGTCCAGCCAGGGGCGGAGGTAGGCCAGGACCTCGGGGGTGGCGTTGCCGTTGGAGACAAAGACCGTCTTGAGGCCCAGGGCCCGGGCGGCCTGGAAGACCGCCACCGCCCATTCGGCGGTGATGAGCGGCTCGTTGTACGACGAGCCGACGACCGCGGCCCCGGCCCGCCGGGCCAGCCGGGCCAGCGCCTCCGGGGCGAGGTCAGTGATGGTGATCCCGCGGCCGGCCGCCGGGTCGCGCAGAGCCTGCGAGGTGAACCAGTTCTGGCAGTTGTGGGTGGCGACAAACGGTGCGAGGTAGGACTGGTCGCCCGCGACTTCGAGATTGAAAACATCGCCGGCGTAGGCGATTCTCTCAATGTTCTGCACCGGGATATACCAGTAGTTTTCGTCTTCGCGGAGATACTTTCGCGGACGCCCGTCGCAGTACCAGGTGACGGCATAGATTCTGGAGGAACTCGCCACCTGTCGCCCCGTGATCGGTCGGGGGCGCGTTTTTTCGGAGACCCTGAGCGCCGGGAAAAGGCCGACGCTCAGGGCGAGCCAGGCGAGGCCGAAGGCGAGATCTTCCGAGACCGTCGTTATAGCCGTCAGGCCGTCTGGTCGGGCGTGGCCGTGACCGGCGCAGGCCCGGAGGAAACTGCGGATCACCGCGGATGGGGCGTGAAAGAGCGCGGGCGGGACCCGTTTTGTCCGCGCCCTCTCGCCGCAGAGACTGGCGAACAGGAAGGCCAGCGGGGTCTTCGCCACCTCCAGCCTCAGCGTGGTTTCCCGGCGCACCCGCGTGGGCCTGACACCAAAGATATCGCTCAGAAGATGAGCGACCTCGCTGGCGAGCGTCTCCTCCTCAGGGCCACACGAGAAGACCAGCGTCGCGCTCCCGACGCGGTTCTTCGATGGCGAGACGTGGCCTTTGGCGCAGTAATAGCCCAGCAAAGCGGCCAGCCGCTCATCGAGCGGCAGTCTCGCCGGAATACCGGGACAGTGCTCTTCGGGAAAGCGAACGCGGCCGTCTTCGGTGGCCAGGGGCGACCGGATCGGCGCCCCCGTGTCCAGGTTCCATACCTCCCGGTCGATCGTGTGGCGAAGGGGGCGAACATGGGAGGCGCTTTGGCCAGCATACCGGCCGATGGCCGCCGAGGACCGCCCCGCTGCCGAGAGAGCCGCCATCTGGGTGACAGGGGCGGGGCTTCGGCGTCGTCCCTCCCGGGGCGGCTGAACAGGCGGCCGCCGGATACCGGACACGCTGATGGTCGTGGCCCCGGCTGGTCGACAGAGCCGTTTGGGAACGGCGAGGAAGTCGCCAGGCCTGATCGCTTCTGCCCGAACGAAAGAGGGTGTGGGCGCCGGCGTCTCACCGGCCGAGCGCAGGACCAGCAATTCGTGTTCCGGGGTGCACTCAATCGGCGGCAGGTAGCGGAGGTGCAGGCGCAGGAGCGGTCCCGTGTAGGGGTGTCGAAACACTCTGGTGACGGCCTGCCGCTGTCCGGTGTGGGTGTAGACCAGGCACGCGCCGGCGGGCCGCCGCACCGCCGAGGGCGTCGCCAGGTCCGGCGTCCCTTCGGCGAACAGCGTCTCGAGGCGGCGCGGGCCATCGGCGGTCATGATGCGGGTCCCGCCCGTCAGGCAGTAGGGGCAGTGGTAATCGCAGCCGAGCATGCCGAAGGTCAGGGTCCAGGAGCCGGGCAGCAGGTGGAAGAAGGGTTTCTTCTCCGTGGGGTCGAGCTGGAGCGGCCCAACGTAGCCCCAGGGCGCGTAGAGCACCCCACCCTGGTTGAACCGGACCTGGCAGATGCCCCGCAGCCCGTCGAGGATCAGGCAGCGGTGGCCGCAGGCGTAGCAGCGCACCCGGTTGTCCGGCAGCCGTTCGTAGAGGACGGCCGGACGGGTGCGGGCGTCGAGCAGGTCGGCCAGCGGGGTGTCGAAGCGCGTTCGGGCCCGGGCCATGGCCGTTTTCTCACCTTCTGAGAGGGATTATAGCGGTGGCCGCCGCCGGCGGTCACTCACGCTCTTGCTTTGTCGTGGTCGGCGTGCTACACTGTCTGGCACCAGGCCAGAGGGTGGCCTGCTACAGTCCGAGCGTTCCTGGGAGGAGCAGCATGAACGGGCAGCGCTCTGTCAGTCGGCGGCGGTTTCTGCGCGGCGTGGCTCTGACGGCTGGTCTGGTGGCGGCGGCTGGACTGGTCCCGGCCTGTGAGACGCTGCGGCTGGGCCAGAAGGAGAAGCTGGTCATCTGGACCGATGCCACCTTCGCCCCGGCGGCCGACGACTTCCAGACCCAGGCCATTGAGGAGTGGGCCCGGAAGAAGGGGGTCGAGGTCGAGAACGTCCGGGAGACCGGGGAAAACGTCCAGAAGAAAATGCAGGCCGCCATCGAATCGCGGCAGTTTCCCGACATCTCACAGGCCTCAGGCGGCCGCTTTACCCTCTTCTACCCGGCCAAGGTCTTTCTGGACGTGAGCGACCTCTACCAGGAGTTCGCCAAGCAGTGGGGCGGCTTCTACAAACCGGGAGAGAAGTTCTTCACCAAAGAGGGCAAACAGTGGGGGCTGCCCTATTCTATCGACGCCAACCTGATCCTCTACTGGCGCGATATTCTGGAGGAGGGGGGCGTCAAGGAGTTCCCCAAGACCTGGGCCGAGTTCTACGACGTGGCCAAGCGGCTCCAGAAGCCCCCGGACCTCTACGGGGTGGGCTTCCAGATCGCCAAGGTCGGCGACGCCGAGAACACGTTCTCGATTATGATGTGGGATTTCGGCGCCTCGCTGGTCGGGCCGGACTCCAAGACCGTGACGGTCAAGTCGCCGGAGATGGCCGAGTTCCTGGAGTTCGTGAAGAAGACCTGGGATATGGGCGTCTACCCGCCCGGCGTCACCGGCTGGGACAACGCCTCGAACAACACCGCCCTGCAGGATCGCAAGGTGATCTTCATTCACAACCCGGCCAGCCCGCTCGTCTGGTTCCGCAACAACAAGCCCGAGCTGCTGCCCAAGATCGGGGTGGCCGGTGTGCCGGCCGGTCCCAAGGCCCAGTTGAACTACGCCTATGTCCGCGACGGCTTTGTGCTGTTCAACACCGGCAACGACAAGCGCCTTGAGCTCTCGAAAGACCTTATGCGCTATCTCTACAGCCCGGAGGTCTACCGGAAGTGGGTCTCGCTGACCTTCCCGGCTCCGGCGGTGATGGGCATGGAGGATATGGACATCTGGAAGAACCCGCAGCGGCGGGGCTTTCTGGAGGCGGCCAAGACCGGGGTGCTGGACGGCTATCCCGGGGAGCCGACCCCGGCCTATGCCGAGCTGAGCACCCGCTATCCGGTGATGACGATGATCACACGGGTGATCGTCGACAAGTGGCCGATCCCGCAGGCCATCGACGAGGTTGAGAAGATCGCCCGCGACATCTACAGCAAGCATTACAAATGACCGGGGCCGGGCGGGCACAGTCTGAGAGGGGCGAGCCCGCCCGGGTCCCGGGGGACAGGAGGCGACAATGCGCGGTGATCTCACGGTCGTCTCCGTCGGTCGGAGCTGGCGAGCCTGGTGGCGGACGGCCCGGGTCCAGGAAGCGGTCCTGGGCTATCTGCTCATCGTCCCGGCCTTCTTTTTCATTCTGGGGCTCATCGTCTACCCGGCCGGCTGGGCCATCTACCTCAGTTTCACCGACAAGGTCGTTGGTCAGCCGGCCACCTGGGTGGGTCTGCAGAACTACCTCTGGGTGCTCCGCTGGCCTGATTTTGGCCGCATGATGCTCAACACCGCGGTCCTGGCCATCGTCGGGGTGGCGCTGAAGGCCCTGGTCGGGCTGACCATGGCCCTGGCCCTGAACGAGAGCTTCAAATTCCGCTCGTTCATTCGGGCGCTGCTTTTCCTGCCCTGGACGGTGCCCAGTTTCGTGGCCGGTCTCATCTGGCGCTGGCTCTACGACGATCAAAACGGCCTCTTCAACCAGGCGCTCCTGCGTCTGGGGCTCGTCGACGCGCCGATCTCGTTTCTGGGCGACGCCCGCTGGGCCATGCCAGCCATCATCACCGTGGTCGTGTGGAAAGGCTTCCCCTTCTTTGGCATCGCCTACCTGGCCGGACTCCAGGCCATCCCCTCGGAGCAGTACGAGGCGGCCCAGGTGGACGGGGCCAACGTCTTCCAGCGCTTCTGGTACGTGACCCTCCCCGGTCTCAAGCACGTGATCCTCATCACCGTGATGCTCTCGCTTATCTGGACCTCGAACACGTTCGATCTGGTGTATCTGATGACCAACGGTGGTCCCTCCAACGCCACCGAGGTCTTCACCCTGCTGACCTACCACCTGGGCATTGTGAACGGGCGGATCGGCGAGGCGGCGACAGTGCCGATTATGGCGATGCCGATCTTCGCCGGTCTCATTGTGATTCTCACCCGCTACATGCAGGAGCGGGAGGAGGGCTGATCCATGGCCGGGGCGCTGCGGCTGCGACGCCGCCACTACAAACAGATCGCCGTCTATCTCACGGTCGGTTTCTATCTTTTCGTGGTGCTGCTACCGCTCTACTGGATGTTCCGCTCGGCCGTCTCGGAGAACGCCGAGATGTACGGGCAGTCGTTGCGCTTCTTCCCGACCAAACTCACGCTGGCGCAGTTCGAGGCCGGGTTGAACAAGTGGCGCTTCGGCCTCTATCTGCAGAACAGCCTGGTCATCGCCTCGCTGACGACGATCCTGACCACGATCATCAGCTGTCTGGGCGCCTACAGTCTGGTCCGGCTGCGCTATCCGGGACGGGCCCAGCTGGCCCGCTCGATCCTCTTCGTCTACCTTATCCCGAGCGGTCTGCTCTTCATCCCGCTCTTTATGCTGATGCAGCACCTGGGGCTGCTCAACACCGGCTGGTCGCTCATTATCACCTACCAGACGTTCGCCATCCCCTTCTGCACCTGGATGCTCATCGGCTACTTCAAAGGTATCCCGAGCGAGCTGGAGGAGGCGGCCCTCATCGACGGCTGCCATCGGCTGCAGGCGCTCCGGCTGGTCCTGGTGCCGCTGGCCGCGCCGGGCCTGGTGGCCGCCGCCATCTTCACCTTCACCCTGGCCTGGAACGAGTTCCTCTACGCGCTTATCTTCATCTCGACCAACTCGGCCCGCACGATGCCGGTGGGGTTGGCCGGGCTTATCCGGGGCGACATCTACCTCTGGGGGCCGATGATGGCCGGCTCGGTGATGGCCGCGCTCCCGGTGATGGTGCTCTACATGGCCGCTCAGCGCTTCGTGGTCCAGGGCCTGGCGGCCGGGGCGGTTAAGGGCTGACGGTCTCAGCCGATGCGGGCCCCGGGGGCGACCTCGGTATCGGGCCGGAGGAGAACAACCGCGCCATCCTCGCGGTAGGCGCCCAGCACCAGGACGTCCGAGCGGAAGCCGGCGATCCGTTTGGGCGGGAAGTTCACCACCGCCACCACCAGCCGTCCGCGCAGGTCCTCGGGCCGGTAGAGGTCGGTGATCTGGGCGCTCGACTGCTTGACGCCGAGCGGACCGAAGTCGATCCAGAGTTTGTAGGCGGGCTTGCGGGCCTCGGGGAAGGGGGCGACCTCGACGATGCGCCCCACCCGGATGTCGAGCCGGGCGAAGTCCTCGACGGGCACCGGCGGTTTCGCCTCGGTCACGGCTGCGTCTCCCGGTAGTAGACGATGAGATCGAGCGGCGGGGGCGGATGCCCCAGGCGGGTCAGCAGGTCGGCCGCCTCGCTCCGGTGATGGGTGCCGTGGTTGACCACGTGGAGCAGCGGCTGCCAGAGCGGCTGTGTGAAGGACTGGCCACCGGTGGTATAGGACAGGGGGGCGACCAGCCGCTCTGGTGTGAGGTCGTCCAGGAAGCGGTCCAGTTCGGCCTGATGTTCGGTCCAGCGGGCGGTGAGACTGGCCAGGTCGCTGGCCGGCGGGGGATCGGGCGGCTGTGACCGGCCCAGCCAGCGGCCGAGCCAGATCTGTTCGGCGTGAAGGATGTGGCCGAGGGTGGCCAGCACCGAACCGAAGCTGCCGCCGAGCGGTTCGGTCAGCCGGGCCGGGGGGAGACGCCGGGCGGTGGCCAGCAGACGCTGGTTGGCCCAGGCGTTGTAGCGGTAGAGCGAACGGATGAGCGCCGGGTCCACCCTTTTCTCCTTTCGCACGGCGCGGCGTGGCCGGTGGCCTTCGCCGTGGCGATCCTCATCATACCCAATAGATGGTCGGCGGTCGAGACCCCGGGACCGGCTCTAGTTCAGCCAGCCGATCAGGCGGCGGACCTCGCGGATCTTCTGGCGGATCACCTCGGCGTCGGGGGCGCTCGGGGCGGCCTGGAGGTAGGCGTGGAGATCGACCAGGGCGCAGGTCAGGTGGCCCAGGCGATAGCGAACCAGTCCCCGGTCGCGCCGTTCTGTGAGCGCTTCCGGGCGCAGGAGCAGCAGCCGGTCGATCACCCCGAGGGCGCGAGCGAGGTCGTTCCGGCGGAGGTAACTGTACTTGAGATTGAGAAGCAGACGCCAGAGGATCTGGCGCGGGCCGACCGGCTGGAGATGCGCGGGGCGGAGGTGAACTCTTCCCTGCGAGAGACGGGCGACCAGCGCCGCGCAGTCGGCCACGGTCAGGACCGTTCCCCGGTTGAAGGGATCAAGGTAGAGGGGCGGCTCGGTCTGGAAGAGCACGATGAAGTGGCCGGGCAGGCCGACCCCCCGCAGCGGGAGGCCCAGGCGCCGGCCGATCTCCAGGTAGACCAGCGAGAGGGTCAGTGGGAGACCCAGCCGGCGGTCGAGGACCTCGTTGAGAAAACTGTTCCGCGGATCGTAGTAGTCCTGGCTGTTGCCCCGGAAGCCCAGCTCGTCGAAGAGAAAGCGGTTGAGGTGGGCGATGACCTGGGCCGGCTGGCGCTCCGGGCCGATCCGTTCGCCGGCGGCCGCGGCCAGGAGGTCCAGGCGCCGCTGGTAGGCGGTGATGTCCAGATCGGGGTACTCCTCGGCGGCGACGAGCAGCGCGGCCCGGTCCAGGGCGATGGCCTCATCGGGACGGGCCACCAGCGCGGCGAACTCCTGCCGGATGTGTGGACGCTCTCCCATCGACCCTGTGCGGCCTCCTCGCTCAGCCGGACCACGGTCCGCCCGCCGGCGTGGAGGGAGCGGCTGGCCGTGGGACGCTCTCACCCGTCCGCGCGGTCGGCGATGGACCCGTCCCCAGCCGGGGCCGGAACCCAGCGCGGCAGCAGCCGTGGCAGATCGGAGACCAGGCGCTGGTTCGAGAGCCAAAGGTCGGCCCCGGCGGCCAGGGCCTGGTCGCGGCGGGCCAGATCGCGGTGCGGGCCGAAGGCCAGGACCGCCATCGTTGGGTGGAGGGCCTTGAGGGTTCGGATCGCGGTCAGCGGGTCCAGCCGGCGCTCGGCCAGGTCGACGATGGCCAGCGCCGGCGGTGGGACCAGCGGCGCGGTCGGCAGGGCGGCCAGTGGCCGAAAGGCCAGTCCGAGCCGTTCCGCCAGCGCCGCCAGCCGGCTGGCAAAAAGAAGGTCGCTGACGATCCCCACGACAATCGGCTGGCCCATGGCTCTCGGGCAGACTCTCCGGTTCCCGGTGTCCTGCTTCCCAGTCTACGCTGCGCCGGGTCTGACGTCAAGGAAGGGGGCGGGCTAGCGTCCAGCCAGAAGCGGGCGCTCCAGCTCGCGCATGGCCTCATCCACGGTGGCGCCGCCGTGGATGATGGCCCCCAGCGCCGCTACCATGCGGCCGGGGTGCTCGTGGGCCCAGATGTTGCGGCCGATGGCCACGCCCCGGGCGCCGGCGGCCATGGCGCCGGCCACCTCTTCCAGGACGCTGCGGGTGTCGCTACGGGCCGGGCCGCCGAGGATCACCACCGGCACGCTCAGCGGGCGGATCGCCTGGCGGAAGGTCTCAAGGCTGCCGGTGTAGTGCATTTTAATCACGTCGGCCCCCAGCTCTTCGCCGATCTTGGCGGCCTGGCCGATCTTCTCCGGCGTGTGGTGCTCGACGGCCTGGAACGAGACCGGAATCGTCTCGACCATCAGCGGCAGGCCCCAGGCTCGGCAGATAGCGCTCAGCCGGCGGGCCTCGTGGACGCTGGTCGGGTTATCGGGCGACCAGGGCGTGCAGACGAACTTGCCCATATCGGCGCCCAGGCGCAGGGCGTCCTCGACCGCGTACTCCGGCGAGCCGACCAGGCGGTCGAGGTTCAGGATGAGGCCCACCCGCTCGATCAGATGGCCGTGGTGACGGACCACGCCGACGGTGGTCAGGACGGCGTCGGCGCCGGCGGCCACGACCTCGCGGAGTGTCCGGGCCGGGTCGGCCATCCCGGCGTAGTTGGCCCCGCCGGCGCCGTGGTCGAAGGCGACGATCAGGGTCTTGCCGTCGGGCGCGAACACCCGGGCGAGGCGGCGGTGCGTCATGGCTCTCCTTTCTGGCGGTCGCGGTGTTCCGGGCGAAACCCGGCTATGTCTGGAGTATACCCGCCCGGTGGGCGGGCGACAAGGCGCTGCCGGGGCCGGCCGCTCTTCCGTCTGGGCGTTTGCCGGTGAGCCGCTCACCGGCCGGGCTTTGAGGCGACCGGCCAGAGCCGTCCGTCGGCCGACACCACGTACTCCCGGCCGGCCCACCGGATCCGCCGGCCGGTGAAACTCAGCGCCCAGAGCACCGTTCCGCAGAGGTCCCGGAGCGGCACCAGCCAGAGGTAGCGCCAGGAGGGCTGTGGTCCGCCGAGCAGCCGGTTGCTGGCCCAGGCGGTGATCAGGCGGAAGGCCAGAACCGCTCCGGCCAGGAGCCCGTCGGCGGGCGAGCGACCACCGGTTATCAGCCAGAGGAGCGTCCAGGTGGTGAGATGGGTGATCACGCTGAAGAACCAGCCGACCGGGCGGCACACACGGTTGGTGCGATACCAGCGGAGCTGATGGTGGTAGAGGTCGGCCAGGGTCATCGCGGGCAGGCGATTCTCGCTGAGGGTCGGGGCCAGGGCGATCCGCCAGCCGGCCCGGGCGGCGCGGACGCCTATCTGGTAGTCGTCGGCCAGGTAGGCGCCGACGGCGGCCAGCCCGCCGATGACCTGGAGGACCGAACGGCGGAGGGCCAGGCCGGCGCCCAGGGCGACCGGCAGGCCGAGGCGGCGGGCCACCAGGACCGAGGGGAGGAAGTCGGTGGTGATCATCAGGGCCTCGAGGGCGGCCGGCCAGGTGGGGACGGTGCGGGTGACATAGAGGCTGGTGACCGCGCCGACCAGAGTCTCCTGAAGCGGGGCGACCAGCCGGCGCAGATAGTCGGGCGCGACCCGCATATCGGCGTCGCTCAGGACGACGATCTCATGGACGATGTGGGGCTCGAGGGCGAGGGCCTGGGCGATCTTGGGGTTGGGGGCCAGACTGAGGGGGCAGGTGATGATGGTGACCTGGCAGCCGGGGGCGAGCGGAGCCAGGTCGGCCACCGTGAGGGGAGTCGGGTCATCGGCCCGGCGGCCGATCAGGACCTGGTAGTGGGGGTAGTCCTGCCGGCAGAAGGTGCGGAGGTTCTCGACGATCTCGGGGCTCAGCCACGGCAGCGGTTTGAGCAGGGTGAGCGGCGGGGTGAAAGAGGGGAGTGGCTGGCGCCGGCGCCAGCGGGTGAAGAGGAGGACCTCGGTCAGCGCCAGCCCGTGGTAGGCCAGCGCGGCCAGCAGGGCGAGACTGCTCAGGAGGTGCAGCCACGGCAGCGGGTCAGGGAGCATGGTCGGGCCGGTGCCGGACGGGCAGGGTCAGCGGTTCGGCGTAGCGCTGGAGCAGCCGGTGGCGAGAGATCCAGATCTGACCGCGTTCGGCGGCCAGCGGATTCTTCCCGCGCAGGCTGGGGTGGTTGAAGGTCAGCATCAGCGCCCAGACGTAGAGGTGCTGGGCCAGGCGGGCCAGGCGGCCCAGCGGGCTGGTGGGTGGGGGGAGCAGGATGATGTCGAAGCCGAGGCGGCGGGCCAGGTCGACGTAGCGGGACCAGCCGATCTCGGTGGCGAGAGAGGTCTCGGCCCGCAGGGCCACGATGTCGGCCAGGTCGGGGCGGGTGGCCAGGTGGTGGGCGAGCAGACGGAGCGAGTGGCGGGTCTGATGGGCGAAGCGCAGTCCCCAGGCCAGATCGGGGCCAGTGGGCCCCATGCGGGGGATATGCTCGTTCCAGAAGTGAAGGTCGAGGATAGGGGCGCCCTTGGGGACGGGAGTGCCGTCGGAGAGGATGAGAGCGAACGGGCTGCGGCTGCGGGCGATGCGCAGAAGGCACTGGGGGTCGGCGGTGAACTCGGTGATGCCGTAGAGACGGCGCAGCAGGGCGTCGAGGGCGCGGATAAGTCCCTGGAGGAGAGCGACGAGCGCGGTCAGAGAATCGCTCATGGTCGCCTCGCGGTCGGCCCTGCTCCGCAGGAGATCCGGTGGGGGAGCGCTCCCCACTGCCCAGTGTACTAGCCCGCCGGCGGGCGGGCAAGGGGAGAGAGCGGGTCGGCCGGCCCCGGGGGTCGTTATTGACAGGGGGCCCCGGCCATGGTTACATATCCCCGCAGCCGCGAAACGCGACCGATAAAGGTGCAGGACGAGCACGCCGATGACGTACAGCACCATCTTCCGTCTGGATGGACGGGTCGCGCTCATTCCCGGGGGCTCGGGCGGTATCGGCAGCGCCCTGGCCGCCGGCCTGGCCGACTTCGGCGCCGATGTCGTGATCGTCGGCCGCTCGCTGGAGCGGGCCGAGGCGGTCGCTCAGAGCGTCCGGGAACGGGGTCGCCGGGCCCTGGCCCTGCCGGCCGATGTCACCCGACCGGAGGAGGTCGACCGCATGGTCGACCAGACCATGGCGGCG